>Ga0335073_10000693_pt1 | contig 43785 bp, 45 predicted proteins | sample Lox_Sample_22_FD_207093 | JGI IMG/M metagenome (GOLD analysis project Ga0335073, IMG submission 207093) | Soil microbial communities from Loxahatchee National Wildlife Refuge, Florida, United States - Lox_Sample_2.2 | ecosystem: Environmental > Terrestrial > Soil > Wetlands | place: USA...
CCCTTCACCACGCCGATAAAGACCGGCGCCTTGCCGCCGCTCGGCAGCCAATCGAGCTGACACGTGACATCCTCGGCGGCGCGCGCCACGGTCGGAGCGACGGAAATTGGCAGGCACAACAACGCGAACGCTCCTGCCAGGATCGAATTGCCAATCTCTCTCACACGCATGGGCTGTCGCCTCTCATGTTTTGCGTTCCGCCGCCGCGGTACCCAAACGGACTCGGCAGTTCATTCAATTTCCATGCCAGCCTTGCCAATCCGACCCATTGCAAACGGAGGTCGCCATGATGCGCCAGATCACCACGCCCGAGGTTCCCGAGCCACCGGGCGCGATCTATTCGAACTGCCTCGTGGTGGGCCAGACCATCTATCTGTCGGCTCAGCACGCCGGCGCGCCGGGCGGTGGCATCCTCGGCGACGGTACCGTCGTCGATCAAGCGCGCCAGGCGCTGCGCAAGATCAAGGCCCTGGTCGAGGCGGCAGGCGGCCGCATGTCGGATGTCGTCAAGCTCACGGTCTTCCTCACCGACATGGCGCATCGCACCGAGCTCAACAAGGCGAGAAGCGAATTCTTCACCGGGTCGGGCCCGTGTTCGACGCTGGTCGCGGTTCCAACGCTCATCGCGCCCGGGCTCGCGCTCGCGATCGATGCCGAAGTGGTGATCGGCGCCGGCGGCTGACGCCGGCGCGCGCCAACGCGAGGATGCGATGTCCAAGCTCGCTGTGACAATGGCGGTCGGTCCCTACGACCATGTCCGGGATTTGGCGACGGGCGAAGTCGCGGTGGAGGGCGTCGATCTCAATTTCCTCCGCCTGCCGACGCTCGAGATCTTTCATCGCTTTACCCATCGTCGCGAGTTCGACGTGGCCGAGATGTCGTTCGGCCGCTACATCTCGCTGTTTTCCCAAGATGCGCCGATCATCGCGATACCGGTCTTCCCATCGCGTCTCTTTCGCCTCGCGTCGATCTTCGTTCCAGCCGGGGGCTGCGTTGCCCAGCCGCAGGATTTGGCGGGCAAGCGGGTCGCGGTCCCCGAATGGTCGCAGACCGCAACGATCTACGTCCGGGGGTGGCTGCAGCATCAGATCGGGGTCGACCTTCGCGGCATACGCTGGTTCACGGCGGGAAACCACGGCGCCAACCCGCACGGAGAGCAAGTGGCATTGAAGCTGCCAAAGGGAATCGAGATCACGCATGTCGGCGATCGCTCGATCGGCGATCTCCTGGTCGAAGGCGGGGTCGACGCGGTGTTCGCCGCCGGCGCGCCGCACCAATTTCTCGCCGGCGATCGGCGCATCACGCGGCTCTTTCCGGACTTCCGCGCGGCCGAAGAGGCATACCACCGCACGACCGGCATTTTTCCGATCATGCACGTCATCTGTCTGCGTCGCGACCTCGCCGAGCGGAACCCATGGCTGGCAATGAATCTGCTGAAGGCGTTCGAGCAGGCAAAGCGCAACAGCCTCGCCCGGCTCGCCGACGAAGGCATGTCCTACTACGCGGTACCGTGGCTCACGGCTCAGGTGCGGGCGATCGTCTCCGAGTTCGGAGAGGATTTTTGGCCGTACGGTGTCTCGCCCAATCGCGCGACCCTTGATGCCTTCACGCGCTACGCGGTGGAGCAAGGGGTCAGTCACAAAGAGCTCGGTGCATCGGACCTGTTCGATGCCGGCGCGCGGGAACTGTCATCGTCCTATGGCCGGCTCTGACGCCATGCCGCGGGTGCGCCCTCCGACGTCAGAGGCGACATGACCTTGCGCGAGGAGCTGACCGACGTAGCGCTCGGGCGGACCCCGCCCGATCTCGTCATCAGGGGCGGAACGGTTGCGAATGTCCTTACCCGCGAAATCTACCGCGCGGACATCGTGATCAAGGGCGACCGGATCGCGGCGGTTCTGGCGCCGGGTACAGCGCCGGTTGGCGGCGACACCGCGACGCTCGACGCAAGCGGCTGTGTCGTCGCGCCCGGACTAATCGATCCGCATGTTCATATCGAGAGCTCGATGATCACCGTGAGCGAGTATTCGCGCGCGGTGGTGCCGAGGGGCGTGACCGCCGTCGCCGAAGACCCGCACGAGATCGGCAATGTGTTGGGCGAGGCCGGAATCCGCCTCATGTTCGAGGAAGCGCGGCGCGTGCCGCTCAAGGTGCTGTTGCGTGTTCCGGGACGCATTCCGGCGATGCCCGCATGGATCGAGACGTCGAACGGATCGCTTGATCTCGACGCGACCAAAGGCATGGCGGAATGGCCAGAGGCGGTTTGTCTCGCCGGCGACATCAATCCGCAACTGATCCTCAACAAGGATCCGGAGCAAGTCGCGAAGATGATGTGGTTCGCCGCGCAGGGCCGCACGATTTCCGGGCAGTCGCCGGGTCTCGCCGGGCCCGCGCTCAGCGCCTATGTCGCGGCCGGGCCGGAGGATTCGCACGTCGCCAAAAGCGTCGCGGAGGTTGTGGACAATATCCGGCTGGGCCTGCGCTCGATCATCGCGCTGCGGCCGGGGCGGCGGCTCGACCGGTCGCACATCAAGGAGTTGGCGGGCCTCGTCCGCGACCGGCGGCTCGATACCCGGATGCTGCAATTCTGCACCGACGACATTCACGCCCATCACCTTCATGCCGAGGGGCACCTTGATTACCGCATGCGGGTGGCGAACGAAGAGGGCATGGATCCGCTGGTCTCGTTGCAAATGGCGACCATCAATGTTGCCGAAGGGCTTCGCATCGATCGCGACTATGGCAGCGTCAGCCCCGGCAAGCATGCCGATCTCGTCCTTTTCCGCGACCTTGCGACGGTCGACGTGGCGATGGTTTTGATCGACGGCAAAATCGCTTTCGATGATGCCGGCTATCGTCCCGGGGACGTCGCGCCCTTCCGTTATCCCGACTGGGCCAAGCGCACGGTGCGGCTATCCTCCCGGGTAACGCCCGATGACTTGACGATCCGCGTCCCGCACAACACGCATGCAGCGGTGGTGAATTGCATCCGCGCGACCGTTCCGAAGGAGCGGCGGGAAATCCGGCTCGACGTGCGCGATGGGGTGGTCATGCCCGATGCCGCGCAGGATGTATCGGCGATCGCGGTGATCGACCGCCACTCCGGGTCGGGTCGGTGCGGGCGCGGCTTCGTCACCGGCATGAGCCTGAAGCGCGGTGCTGTCGCCGCCTCGGTCAGCCACGACGCGCATAATCTCTTCGCGCTCGGGCCCAGCTTTTCCGACATGGCGCTGGCGCTTAATCGGCTCGTCGAGATGGGCGGCGGATATGCGGTCGCGCTGGACGGCGAGATCGTCTGCGCTTTGGCGCTGCCGATCGCCGGCCTCATGTCGGAAGCGCCGCTTGCGGTGGTGGCGGAAGAGACCGACCGGTTGGAACGGATGCTGGTCGATCGGCTCGGCTGCAGTATCGAGGAGAGAACACTTGCGGCGCTGAATTTTCTCTGCCTGGCCAATCTTCCGCATTACGGATTTACCGACCATGGACTTATCGATTCCGATGCGATCTCCTTGGTCGATCCCGTCGTCGCTCTGATCGAGGGCAACCTCTGACGCGAAGCGTCAGGAGATGGCCTTTCCCGCACGCGTGGCGGCGCCATTCTTCTCTCCCATTCACGCAAGCGGCAGGCTGAGCGGCGTGAGCTCGTTGACCGTGCGCTGCGAAAAATCGACGTATGGCACGTTCGCCATGAAGGCTTCCTGCGCCTCCTCGATGAGCCGCCCGATCCGGGCGCGATCGATCGTCAATACCGTGCCTCCCGCGACGACCTGTCTCCCGTCGACGAAGACGTCCCGCACGCCGCGGTCGGCCGCTGTGTAGACAACGCTGCGCAAGGGATCGCGCACGGGCATCATGCTCGGCGCGTCGAGATCGAGAAGGACGAGATCGGCCTTCGCGCCGGGCGCGATGCGACCGAGATCGTCCCGGCCGAGCGCGGCGGCGCCCCCTACCGTCGCTGCCGCAAAAACTTCGGAGAGCGTGATCGCCTCGATATTCCGGGCCGAGATGCGCGCCATCGTCGCGGCAAGGCGGATCTCTTCCATCATGTTGTGCGGTTCGGTGTCGGTGCCCATCGCGACGCGAACGCCGTTTCGGATATAGGTGCCAAGGCCCTCGAGCATTTGCCCATAGCGCGAAAAGACGAGCGGACAATGCGCCACGGCGGCGCCCGACTTGACGATAAGATCGATGTCGCGCCGGGTCGGCCATTGCACCCAGGAGTGATGGTCGAGAAACAAGGCATGGCCGAGCAGCGTGTCAGGGCCGAGCACGCCGATCCGGTCGAGCCACTGTACCGGCGACAGCCCGTGGCGCCGGGTCATTTCCTGGAACTCGATGACGCTTTGCGAGCAATGCATCGTGAGACGCATGCCGCGGTCCCGCGCCGCGGCAAGCGCCTCGCTCAGGAACTCGGCGCTGCACGTATCGACCTGTGCCGGCGCGATGATGCCGTCGAGCCGGCCAGAGACGTGCGCGCGCGCCTGATCGACGACCGCAAGCGCGGCGATGAAGTCGCGGCGGCCCTTATCCCGATCCCAGACATATTCGACGACCCGACCTTCGGGAACGTTCCAGTCCGCCTCGCGAAACATCGGCCCGGCATAAGCCCGGATGCCGCTTTCGGCGAGCGTGTCGAGCCATCCATCATAGGCCACGGCGAGGTCGACGATGGTCGTCACACCGCTGGTCAGCAGCTCGGAAATGGCCATCAGCGTCGCGGCGTAATTGGCCTTGAGCTGCGCCGCCCGGCCGCCAACCTGCTCCGCCAGCTTGCCGGTGATGAACGGCGCCTTGGCATCGAAGATGCCCGACATATAGAGCTTGGGGTTGCCCAATTCCTCGATGAGGCCGCGGCCGATGCATTCCGAGACGAGATGGGAATGAACATCAACAAACCCCGGCATGACGCAGACGCGCGACCCATCGATGACCTTGTCCGCGGCGCCCGGATAACGCGGCGATAGACGTGCCGACCGTTGCTCGCATCCCAGGCGACCGCCCAGTCGACGTTGCGGATGAGCGTTGTTGTCATCATCCTCCCCTTTGTTGCCGTTCCTTTGCCCGGTCAAGCACCACGACCACCCGACGCGAGTGTCCGGGCGAGGCAGGTCCGACCATGGAGCTTTCCGACCGACGCCTCAGCTCACGTGACAGGCATTTGCCTGCGCCACCACCGCCGCGTGGTCGAAATCGTTGACCTTGGCCCAGAAGTCGGGGATGCCGACGATGTAGTCAGCCGGGTTGGCGATCTTGTGGTCGATGAGCTTGGTGTCGATGAGGAAGTCTTCAAGCTTCGAAAATTGGTCTGGCGTCACCCTGCCCCAAAGCTTGCCGCCGCCCAGGGCCAGCGCGAGCTTGAGGCTGGTGAGCTGCGCGTCGAGGCGGTGATCGTCCGCCTTGGCAAGATTTTCCTCGCTGTCGCCGGTCGGCTTGGTATCGGGGAAGTGCTGCCATTGCAGCTTGCGAACGCAATCGGGATTGGTGACGGCGAACAGCGATGCCTTGGCCGCGCCGCGCACAATGGCTTCGACCATCTTGGGATTCTTGGCGATCGTCGTCTGCATGGCCGACAGCGAGAAGTCGGGATATTTTCGCCACCTGGGATCATAGAAATAGCGCAATTTCGCGCCCATCACCTCGAACGACGCATTTGCAGAGCCCCAGAACATCAATCCCTGCACCCGGTCGGAATGCAGCGCCTGGAGCGCGGTCGGACCAGCACCGACGGCGACGAGGGTGACGGCCTTGGGATCGAGGCCGCTGTCGTTGAGGTAGGATTGCAGCAGCCCGACCGCACCCGACCCGAGGCTCGACACGCCGACCAGCTTGCCTTTGAGATCCTTGATGCTCTTATACGGGCTGTCCGCGCTCACCACCACCGACCAGTCGATCACCGTGTTGAGCATCACGTCGCGAATCTGAATGCCGTTGGTGTTCAACGCTTGGATGAGCGGCGCCGAATTGACTTCCGCGAAGTCCACATTGCCTGCGCTCATCACCTGAATGGATTGAAGCGAGCTGCCGCCGGCAAACACGCTGACATCGTATCCTTCGTCGCGCCAATAATTGAGGGCGAGCGGCATCTCGACCCACGGATAGGTGACGTTCATTACCGGCGTGCCAATGGCGATCTTCACTTTTTCCAGGGGCTTTTGCTGCGCTTCTGCCGGCGGACCCAGAAGAAGGATCGCGGCGGCGGCAAGCAGCGCGGTCCGCAAGTAAGATGTCGGAGAGCTCGCCCACCTGTTGCGCTGCCGCCTCTGACAATCCGCCATCTCGCCCGTCCTTTCACCGGTTCAACGAGTCGCGCGCGCAAGCGCGCCCAAGCAGAAGCAGATTGCAAACCCTGGGCCAAAGGATTGCATGAGAGTTGGCCGATATTTGCCGAACCTCACGTCGCCTCCGCTCAAAATTTATGCAATTTGTGCAATCGAAGAACAATTTCTGTGACGATGACTTGGCGGGAGGGGCGACCACTCCTTGGCACGGAAACTGCAAGCTGAACAGGCAATGCCTTTGAAAGTTCCGTCGATCAAAGGCGCAACTTTGGCGATCGCCCAGGGATCGGCCATTGTCGAGCTTGCGCCGCGCCCTGCGATCCTGGTCCGCGATGTGACCAAGACGTATCGCACCCGGACCGGCGAGCTGGTCGACGCGCTCGCCAAGACAAGCTTGGCCGTTCGCGAGGGCGAGTTCGTCACCATCGTGGGGGCAAGCGGCTGCGGCAAAAGCACGCTGCTTAAGATGCTTGCGGGAACGCTTCGCCCGTCGTCCGGCGAAATCATGCTGCGTGGTGCGCCAGTCGACGGGCCGAACCGGGAGGTCGGCGTTGTCTTCCAGTCGCCGGTCCTTCTTCCCTGGCGGACCGTCCTCGACAATCTGCTGCTTCCGGTCGAGATTCAACGCCGCCCGCGAGATCAGTATCTCGATCGGGCGCGACACTATCTTAAGCTCGCCGGACTGGACGGGTTCGAAGCGAAATATCCCAACGAGCTTTCCGGTGGCATGCAGCAGCGCGTGGGCATCGGGCGTGCGCTCATCAACGATCCAGCCGTCCTGCTGATGGATGAGCCGTTCAGCGCTCTCGATGCCATGACGCGAGAGTTCATGAACCTCGAACTGCTGCGGATATGGCATGCCGACCGCAAGACTGTATTGCTGGTGACGCACAGCATCCCGGAGGCGGTGTTTCTCGCCGACCGGGTGGTCGTGATGTCGCCGCGGCCGGGGCAGGTCGTCGAAATCTACGACATCGACCTGCCGCGGCCGCGCGGCCTCGACATCGTGACGTCGGAACCGTTCAGCGGCTATGCGCGGGCGATCCGGCGGCATTTCAACGTCGAGACTCTGGGAAGCGGCGGCCGCAACGCATGAGCAACAAAACCGGCACCGTGCCGCTTTGGCGGACGTGGTTCGTCGTCCACCGGGAATCACTCTTGAGCGTTCTGCTGTTCGTCGTGTTCGTCGGCGGCTGGGAATTCGTGAACGACGTCTTCCGCGTATCCCCCATGATGCTGCCGAAACCATCCGCCATTGCCGTGTCGCTATGGGACGGTTTCTTCCATGGCGACCTTCTTTGGCATTTTGCCGTGACGTTCTATGAGACGATCGCGGGATTCGGCATCGGCGCCTTGACCGGTCTCGTGCTCGGCGGCTTCATCGCGCAATTTCCATTGCTGGAGCGGACGGTCTATCCCTATGTCGTCGCGTTCCAGACGATTCCGAAGGTCGCGCTTGCGCCGATCCTCATCATCTGGCTCGGCTTCGGCACGTTGTCCAAGGTCATGATCACCGCCACGATCGCTTTCTTTCCGGTGCTCGCCAACACGATCGTCGGCTTGCGCGCGGCGCCGGCAGACCAGATCGAGATGCTGCAGACCTTGACGGCGGACCGGTTGCAGATTTTCTGGAAGGTGCGCGTGCCGCAGGCGCTACCCTATATCTTGGTCGGACTCGATGTCGGTATCGTGCTGTCGGTCATCGGCGCCATCGTCGGCGAGTTCGTCGGCGCGCAGGCAGGGCTCGGCTACATGATCCTGCAGCGCGATCTGTCGATGGACATGGCCGGCGTGTTCGCCATTCTGGTGATCCTGTCCGCGATGGGCGTCGGGCTTCACCTTACGATCCGCTATGTTCAGAATCGCGTCGTGTTCTGGATGGACAACGACGCCAACCGGACGACGGGAGCCTGACACCCTTGCTGCGAATCCTGGGACGCAAGAATTCATCGAATGTTCAGAAGGTGATGTGGTGCGTCGGCGAGCTTGCCATCCCGCATGAGCGGGTCGACATGGGCGGCGATTTCGGCGGCGGGGACCTCCCAGCCTATCGAGCCCTCAACCCCAATGCGCTTGTGCCCACCATCGAGGAGGACGGGTACGTCCTCTGGGAATCGAATGCGATCGTTCGCTATCTCGCGGCGCGGCACGGGATGGGCACCCTCTATCCCGAGGACCTGCGGACGCGAATGTCGGCGGAGCGCTGGATGGATTGGCAACTCGGCACCGTGAACCTGCCGATGTGGCCGCTTTTCTTCAACCTCGTCCGCGTGACGCCGGAAAAGCGCGATCGGCAGGCCGTGGCCGAAGCACGCGAAAAGGCGCTCGAGTATTTTCAGATCCTGAACGCGGCGCTCGAGCGCAGCCCTTATCTCGCGGGCGAGCGACTGACCATTGCCGATATCCCGATGGGCGTCATGGCCTATCGCTTCTTTTCTCTTGCCATCGAGCGGCCGCACCTTGCGCATGCGGAGGCGTGGTACCGGCGCCTCGCCGAGCGGCCGGCATTCCGCAATCACGTGATGTTGCCGTTGGACTGAGCTAGGCGAGGTCAGCGCGCGTCGCTCGGCGACGGCCACAGGCCGCGGAAGAATGCGGCCATGCTGTCGCCGACCGGCAACGGGTCGCGCGCCACGCCATCGGTGCCGGCGAAATGCGGCAGAGGCCGCAGCACCGTGTCGTAGTCCGGGCTTATGAAGAACGGCACGGAATAGCGCTCCGCTCCCGAGCGGTTGACGACGCGATGCATGGTCGCGGGAAAGCGCCCGCACGTCACCAGTTCGAGCATCTCGCCCACATTGACCACGAATGTGTCGGGGCGCGGCGGCGCGGCGATCCAGGCGCCGGCGCGGTTTTGAACCTCGAGCCCGCCATGATGGTCTTGTAGCAGGATGGTGAGGAAATCGGTGTCCTGATGCGCGCGCACGCCGATCTGGTCGTCGGTCTGCGGCGGCTGCGGCGGGTAATGCAGCAACCGCAGCTGCGTCAAAGGCAGCCGATACTGCGCGCGCAGCCCTTCGCGCGGCAACTCGAGCGCCAAAGCGATGCCGTCAAGAAGCCGCAGCATCAGCACTTCGAGCGCGGCGTAATAGCCGAGCACGGTCTCTCGAAAGCCCGGGAGTCCGGGCGGCCATTGATTGGGGCCGTGGAGCGGCTTGCCCGCCCGAACCGCGGGCGCGTCGGGGCCGAGTTCCCGACCGACATTGAAGGATTCGAGGAGGTCCGGCGGCCGTCCGACATTGTTGCCGCGCGCACCGAACGGGAGATAGCCGCGGTAGACCGGCGACCGGATCAGCAGAACGGCCTCCCGCGCGGCGAGCGGAAGGGCGAAGAAGCGCCGGCAGGCGTCGAGAATGGCGGCTGTGTGCTCGGTCGAAACGCCGTGATTCCGGATATAGAAGAAGCCCGCGGTTTCCGCTGCCGCGCGGATTTGTCGAACCGTCTCGGCCTCCGCCGCGCCCGGGTCTCCCAGGGCGGCGATGTCGATGACGGGGATCGCGTCGAAATCAACCGTGTTGGGCATTGCACTATCCTCTTGCCGGGCCGACCGGCCGTCCGCTCGCGCCGGTATCTGGCAACCAACGCTGCAACAACCATGCCGCGCATCGCGGCGGCTATTTGGTGACGCCGGCCCAGGCATGGGCCTGAAACGGCGCCTCCAAGGGCGTTTTCGTGGCGCTTCCGGTGTAGTTCGTGATCGTCGATGCGGCGACGATGGCGATGACTTCGAGAGTATGATCCTTGCCAAAGCCGGCTGCGACGAAGCGATCGACATCCGCATCGTCGAGTCGCCCGCGCTTTTCGATCATCGTTCGTGCCAGCGCCGACAGCGCGGCGAGCTTGCCGTCCTTGGGCAGACGCCCCTCGCGAATGGCCTGCACATCCGACGGATCGAGCCCTTCCTTGAGCGCCAGAGCCGTGTGGAACGCGACGGCCCAGGAGCACGCGTTGGTGACGGCGTCGGTGAGCAGAACGGTCTGGACCTGGGCTTCCGTGAAGCTGCCGCCATGCACGTTCCCGAACAGGCCGACGAGGCTGTTGATCAGAACCGGCGAGGTTGCCATCGCGCCGACGATGTTCGGGATCATGCCGAAAGCCGTCTGGAGCTGCCGCAGCGCCGGTTTCGACCGCTCGGGTGCGGATTCGAGTGTGTGAACGGGAAAGTTTGTCATGTGAGTCACGCTCCGTTGAAGCTGATCGCGTGATGTATTTGGGAAAGCGGCCCGTGGCGGGAGTGCCAATAAACCCTCGGTTCTCGCCAGCCGATCGGGATGGCGAGCTTGGCCGCCGCCGTGCGGTCAGTGCGCTGCCGCGGTGCCTTGCCGCAAAATTCTTCGCTGTCGGCGGAAGGCCTCGATTATCACGCTCGAGACGGCCCGACGCACGCATCCCGCTGCGTTTGTCACTCGCTCTGTTCCGTCGGTGGGCGCCATAATCCCGGAAACGGAAGGAGCGGACAATGACGGACATCATGCGAGACGCGCTTGGCGCGCCCCAGATCGTCGATCGGAGCACTTTCCAGGCGAAGCTGGACGCGCTGCGGGTTCGCGAGAAGGCTCACACGCGAGAAGGCGACGCCATTGCCGCCGCTCGTCGGCGGTTGCCTATGGTCGAGGTGGATGGCGCCACGCCGCTCATCGGCGAGCGTGGGAACGTGACGCTGTCGGATGCGTTCGAGGGACGCCGCATGCTCATCGCGTACTACTTCATGTGGCACGCCGGAAAGCCGGCGCCGGAGCAGTGCGAGGGATGCACCTGGTTCACGTCGCAGGTCCGCGAGCTGTCCTATATCCATTCGCGCGACGTCTCCTTCGGCGTGTTTTGCAAAGGCCCATACGAAGAGAGTATCCGCTATCGCGACTTCATGGGCTGGGACATGCCCTGGTACTCGGCGCAAGGCTCTTCCCTCGAGACGCTTCTCGTCGGACGCCGCGTGAGCATGATGTACCTCGTCTGCTACCTGCAACGGGAAGGCAAAGTCTTCGAGACCTACTGGACGACAGTTCGCGGCGTCGAGGCGATGGACAACAGCTACCGCTTGCTCGACCTGTCGGTCTATGGGCGGCAGGAAATGTGGGAGGACTCTCCGGCCGGCTGGCCGAAACGATGGACAGGCAAGGAGCAGATGCGAACCGATGGACGTCCCACCGCCCAGTGGTCGCGCCTGAAAGCCGGCTATTCCGACGATCTCGGCATTGGAAGCGGCTGACACGGCCGACAGGATTGCGCCGGGTCGCGGAGAACCAACAGGCGGCGCCAACCGTTTGTGCGGTATGGCGGGAGCGAAGTCGGCTCGATGAAGGCACGGCGCGTTCTCATATCGGGCGCGGGGATCGCCGGGCCGGCGCTGGCCCTTCGGTTGCTTTCCCACGGCTTCGAGCCAACGTTGATGGAACGGGCGCCGGCCTTCCGATCGGGCGGCTACATGATCGACGTGTGGGGAACGGGATACGACATCGTCGACCGGTACGGGCTGCTGTCATCCGCTCGGCAACGGGGTTACGTTTTCGACCGGCTGAAGTTCGTCGATGCGCAAGGAAAGCTACTGTCGGGCTTCGGCGGCGATCTGCTGCGCCGGGCCCTTGACGGCAAATTCTTCAGCATCCCGCGCGGCGATCTTGCGCGGACCCTTTTCGATCTGATCGCGGACCGGGTGGAAGTGCTTTTCGGAACGACCGCGGACGGCTTCCGCCAGCATGCCGATGGCGTGGACATCGACCTCTCTTCCGGCGAGACGCGGCGATATGATCTGCTCGTCGGCGCCGACGGGCTTCACTCGCGGGTGCGGGAACTCCTCTTCGGGGACGAGGCGAAGTTCGAGCGATATCTCGGATATGTCGCGGCTTCGTTCACGGCCGACGAATATCCATATCGCGATGAATCCACATATGTCAGCTTCGCTCGTCCGGGGCGGCAGATCAGCCGATATGCGATGCGCCAGAATCGAAGCGCGTTCCTTCTCGTCCTTGCCGAGGAACGGAAACCCGCGATCGCCGCACATGATGCGCAGGCGCAAAAGGCGCTCATCCGGGCGACATTCGCGCGCGATGGATGGGAGACGCCGGACATACTGGCACGGTTGGAAACGGCGAACGATCTTTATGTCGACGCGGTCAGCCAGATCCGGATGCCGTGTTGGACAAAGGGGCGCGTCGCGCTCGTCGGCGATGCCGCGCACAGCCCATCGCTCCTTGCCGGCGCCGGATCCGCGTTCGCGATGCTCGGGGCCTATGTCTTGGCCGGGGAGCTGCACGAGGCGGATGGTGATTTCGAGCGGGCTTTCCCTGCCTATGAGCGGCGGCTGCGGGCATTCATTCTGCGTCAGCAGGACGCGGCCGCCCGCTTTGCCGGTTCCTTCACGCCGAAAACCAGGGTCGGGCTGTTTTTGCGCGATCGCGTGGTCAACCTGATGAACGTGCCGGGGGTTGGCGTGTGGCTCACGCGCCAAATGTTCGGCGAGACGTTTCCGATACCGACTTATCGTTAGGACCGTCATTCTGCGACCGCGACCTCACGGGGGGCGGCGCCAATTCAGCAGGCGCTGCTCGAGCCACGCAATGAGGCTCGCGCTGACGAATCCCACCCCGCCCAGCAGGATGATGCCGGCAAAAAGATCGCCGGGGCGGAAGGTGCGTCCGGCGAACAGGATCCATTGTCCCAGACCGTCGCGGCTTGCCAGCATTTCGCCGATGATCGTCAGGACCAGCGATACCGTGACGCTGAGCCGCAACGCCGCGAAGATGTCGGGCAAGGCGCTTGGCAAGGCGATCTTCAGGATCACCTGCAGTCGCGAGAAGCCCAGCGCACGGCTTACGTCGGTCAGTCGCGGCTCGATGGTTTCGAAGCCATGGATCGTCGCGAGCAGCATCGGCCACAGTCCGCCGAACACCACGACCGCGAGCACCATCTCATCGGACAAGCCGAGAAAGCCGATCGCCACCGGCACAAGGGCCGATGCCGGCACCGGCCGCACGAACTCGATCATCGGCGCGAGATAGGCCCGCGCCCGCGGCGAGATGCCGATCAGCGAGCCAAGCGCGATGCCGAGCAGCGAGGCGGCCGCCCAGCCATAGATCATGCGGCCGACCGTGTCGGCAAGCTCGATGCCGAGCGTTCCGTGGACCAGCCCGGCGACGAGCCTGTCCCAGGCCTGTCCGGGGCCGGCAAAGAAGACTGGCGACAGCCATTTCGAATCGGCCGCGACCTGCCAAAGACCGACGAAGCCGGCCGCGACCGCCACGCTTGCGAGCCACCACAAGAGGCGAAGCGGCCTCATTGCTCCGCTCCGCGCGCGCCGGCAGGACCGAAGAGGCGGCGCTGCATCCATACCAACGCCGCGTTCAACCCCCATCCGATGATGCCGAGCCAGATCACCACCGCATACATCGAGGCGGGATCGAGCTTCTGTTCGGACACCATGATCGCGCTGCCGAGGCCCTGGGGGTTGACCACCACTTCGGTCGTGACGGCGATCACCAGGGCGAGCGCCGCCGAAAGCCGAAATCCCACGAAGATGCGGGGCAGCGCCGCCGGCACCACGATCTTCAAGACGCGACCGATATATCCCAGTCCCATCAACCGCGACACGTCGAGAAGGCAAGGCTCGGTGCCCGCGACGGCCGACCGCGTGAAGATCAGGATCGGAAAGATCGTCCCGGGAAGGATCAGGAATATCTCCATCCGATAGCCGAAGCCGAAGGCCAGAAGCACGACCGGAATGATGGCGGCGGACGGGATCGGCCGGATCGATTCGACGGTGACCATCATCAGACGATCGACCGCGCGCGACATGCCGAACAACACGCCCAGTACCACGCCGATCATGCCGCCGATCGCCAACCCGCCGAGCGCGGCGCCCAAGGTCTCAATGGTTCCGGTCAGCAGCGAGCCGTCGAGCACCACGCGATAGGCGGCGACGGCGATCTGGCTCGGCGGCGCAAGGCTGTCGCTCTGATAAGAGCCGGTATCCATCACGATCTCGACGAAGGCGAGCAACAACAGCGGCGCAACGGCGCCGCGCCAATCACGCCGCACCAGGCGCGACGCGAAGCCGGGGCGACGGCGCGTGGCGCCCGCAATCGCCGCGTCGGCCATCAGCGTCCTTCCTTGACGACGTCGAATAGGGCGCGCCGCAGCCGCAGGAATTCAGGCTCTTCCGGGGTGCGCAGCCGATCTCTCGGACGGTCGAGCCCGATCTCGAATTCCGTCGCGATGCGGCCGGGATGCGGACGCATGGCGACGACGCGGTCGCCCAGATAGATCGCTTCCTCGAGATCGTGCGTGACGAAAAGCACCGTCGCGTTGCTGCGCGCCGCGATCTCCTGGATGTCGTCCTGCAATGCCTGGCGCGTGATCGCGTCAAGCGCGCCGAACGGCTCGTCCATGAGCAAAGCCGCCGGCTCCTGGGCGAGACAGCGCGCGATCTGCACGCGCTGCTGCATGCCGCCGGAAAGCTGGCTCGGATATCGATCCGCCTCACGCGCGAGGCCGACGCTGTCGAGCAGGGTCATGATGATGTCGTGACGCGACGATTTCGTCTTGCCCATCGCCTCGAGCGCCAGCGACACATTGCCATAGGCGGTGCGCCAGGGAAGCAGCGCCTTGGTGTAGTCCTGAAACATCAGGGCGATGTCGCGGCGGCCCGGCGCCGCCCTTTCTCCGTCATAAAGGACGCGGCCGGCCGTCGGCTCGACGAGGCCGGCGAGGAGACGCAGCAGCGTGGTCTTCCCGCATCCCGATGGGCCGATCACGCAGAGGAACTCGCCCTTCCTCACCGTGAGCGAGACATTCTCGAGAATGGCCTGCCCGCCAAGCGCGAGGCCGACGTCGTCGAACCGGATGATCGGCGCCGCGACGCCGGGGGATGTCGACTCTTCGCGCACGCGGCCGCCATGCTGCATTGCCGGATCGGCGCCTTAAGGGCCAAGCTTGATTATGGTTGGATTCATACCATACCGTGCCTAGACTGCAACACCGGTATCGGAAAGAGAAGCAAGGCGCGGGGAGGGAGGGGGCGATGAAATCACGTCTTGGCGCGGCGTGCGGCGCGATCCTGGCGGCACTGCTGTTGGTTCTGCCGGCGAGGGCCGAGCCGACCAAGCTCGGCATCGGTTATGGCAACACCGCCGACACGCTCAACATGCTGATCGCGAAATCGCAAGGCATCTTCTTGAAGCACGGGATCGACGCGACGCTTTTGCGGGTCGGCAACACGGCCGGCATGATGGCCGGCATCACGTCGGGCGATCTCCAGATCATCATGAGCAATCAGGGACAGATGCTGATCGGCTTGAATGGCGGGCTCGACCTCGTGGTGATCGACGGCGGCTCGCGCATTTCGGCAAAGGACGACACCACGGGCCTCGTGGTCCGCAGCGATCTCGCCTATTCGGCGCCGTCCAGCCTCGCCGGCCTGCGGATCGCGACGCCGGGCTATGATTCGGGCCTCTACATCACGCTGAGGAAATGGCTCGACGACAAAGGCGTCGACGCGTCGAAGATCCAGTTCGTGGAATCGATCCCGCCGCAAATGGGCGATCTGCTCAAGGCTCATCGCGTCGACGCGGTGACCGGTGTCGAGCCGTTCCTGTCGCGGATGGTGAATGAAGGCTATGGCAAGCTCGCGGTGCGGTACGTCACCGAGGCCATCCCGGATCAGCCCGCGATCTTCTGGGTCTCGTCGCGCGAATGGGCCGCGAAGAATCCGGCCCTCGTCACGGCTTTCCGCGACAGCTTGAAAGAGGGCGCCGATTACATAGCCGCGCATCCCGATGATGCGCGCAAGGTCGAGAAAGACACGTATGGCGTCATCAATCCCGGTTTTCCGCGCTTTGATGCGACGGTGACGCCGGCCGACCTTCAAGTCTATTACGACATGGGCAGGAAGCTCGGCCTCTATACGAGAACCATCGACTTGGCGTCGGTGATCCTGAAATAACGCGCTACCAGCCGGTGACGCGCGCCAGCAGCGCGTCGCACGCGTCGGGCAGGCGATCGCCGCGCCAGGCGACATGCTGGTCCGGCCGGATCAGCGCGTAGGTCCGGCGATAGAGATCGCGTGCCTCGGCTCCCGGCACGGCCAGGGTTGTAAGCGGCACGTGCCGCGCCGCGGCCGCCGCTTCGAGCGGCCGCGCATCGCCTTCGCCGCCGAGGCAAAGCAGCGTGAAGCCGCGCCCGAAATGATCGAACAGCGCGCTTCCGTCCGGCATCCAGACGTGCGGGGCGCGGCCGCCGGGACAGGCGGTCGGCACATAGCGGACGAGATCGTCGGGCGGCGGCACGCTCCCGTCCGGCACGATGAGGGGCGAGGCCTCGTAGCGCGCCCCCAGCTGCACCCCGATCGAGGCGAACTCTTCGCCGAAGGTCGACAGGAACGCGCTTGCCTCGGCGCGCGCGGCGGCTCCGGCGGCGGAGTCCTCTTCGATCGCGGCACCGACGGGAACCGCGCCGACATTGCGCGCGAGCTGCTGCGAGGCGCCCGTGTTGCGCTGCGCGATCGGCCGACGCTCGGTCTCGTAGGATTGGAGCAAGCGGGGTCCGCCCCATCCCTTGAGGCACGCCGTAAGCTTCCAGGCCAGGTTCGCGACATCGTCGACGCCCGTATTCATGCCGAAGCCGCCGGTCGGCGTGAAGAGATGCACGGCGTCGCCGGCGAGCAACGCGCGTCCCGACCCGAATCGCTCGGCCACATAGGCCTGCCCGCCGATCCAGGTGGAATGGCCGAGGAACTCGACCGCGAGGTCGGCGCCGACCGTGGCGCGGAACCGTTGCGCGATGGCGGCTTCATCCGGCTGCTCGTCCGGCGAGCGCAATTTGCCCGTGAAAATGAACTCGCCGCGCCCGTCGAGCGCCACGAGATTGCTGCGCACCTCGGCATTGACCGCCCAATATTGCCAACAGGCCCGGACCGCCGTACGGCGATAGAAATCGCTCGACCGCACATGCGTGTTGACCATCGGCCCGCCCAGATAGGCCTGGTCGAGGGTTTCGCCGTCATAGTGAATGCCGAGCTTGCGGCGCACGATGCTGCGCCCGCCGTCGCAGCCGACGATATAGGACGCGCGCCAGACCTCGCGCGCGCCGTCCGCGCGCTCGATCGTCGCGTCGATGCCATCCGCCGTCTCGGCCCAATCGGTGCAGGTCCAGCCGTAACGCAGCGTGATCCGCTCGCTGCTTGCGACGCGAGCATGAAGGAACCGTTCTGCATACATCTGGTTGCAGCGCAAGATCGGCTCCGGCGTCGGCCAATCCGTCGGGTTCGCCAAAAGCTGGCGCTGCTTTTCCGCTTCCGATGGCATCGCGATCCGCGCCAGCTCCCACCCGGCAAGCCGCGTGAAATAGCCGACATCGGTCGGATAATCGGCCGGCAGGCCCAACGCGCGGATGTGGCGCGCGAGGCCGAGCCGGCGGTAATGCTCGAGGGTCCGCGCATTGTGGGTGCTGCCCTTCGGCAGCCACCGCGTCGTCGCCTCCGCGTTGACGATGAGGGAGCGGATGCCTTGGGCGTCGAGGTCGAGCGCGAGCATCATCCCGACCGGGCCGCCGCCGACAATAATCACCGGAACCTCGATCATGCCGAGACCTGCGCGGCCGCGGCGCACCAACGGATCGCGTTGATGAGACTCGACGGATCGGCGATGCCTTGTCCTGCGATGTCGTGCGCGCTGCCATGCGCGACGCTCGCGAACAAGACCGGCGCGCCGATCGAGAAGACGGCGCTGCCGGGTTCGAGCTTGATCGGGATATGGCCCTGATCGTGCAGCATCACGACATAGGCATCGCGCCCGCCCCGCGCCAGCATCACGTCGGCGCCGAAAGGACCGTCCGCATCGATGCCGAGCGCGCGCGCGTCTGCGATCGCGGGTCCGATCTCGGTTTCTTCCTCGCGCCCGAAAAGCCCGTGCTCGCCGGCGTGGGGGTTGAGTCCGGACACGCCGATGACGGGCCGCGCGATGCCCATGCGGCGCAGCGCCGCGTCGGCGGCGCGGATGACTTTGATGATCCGCGCCCGCGTCACGAGCGTCAGCGCGTCCCGAACCGAAAGATGCAAGGTCACGTGCGCGATGCGGAACCGCTCCGACGCGGCCATGAGATAGACCTCGTCTTCGGGCGTCCGGGTGATGCGGGCGAGAAATCCCGGATAGCCGTCGAAGCCGATGCCGTCCCGATGGACCGAAGTCTGATCGTGCGGCGCCGCCACGACGGCGCCGACGACGCCGTCCTGCGCCAGCCCGATCGCCGCCTCGGCATAGGCGAGAAGCGCGCGGCCATGACCGGGCGCTTGCGCGCCGAAGCGAAACGCCGCCATGTCGAGCCCCGGGACGTGGAGAATTTCGATCGCGTCGTCCGGGAAGGCGAGGTCCGCAGCGGTCCTCGCGACCTTGATCGGCCGATCGATGCCGAACTGCCGCGCCGCATGCTGAACGAGAGCGGCGTCGCCGACCATCACGGCCGCGCAGCGGCGTCTTACCTCGCCATTGCAAAGCGCTTTCAGCACGATCTCCGAGCCGATGCCCGCCGGATCGCCGATCGCTATCGCCATGCGCATGCGCCGCATTGGGCCGCCTGTCCTCGTGGAACGGGATGGGGCCCGAGTGTCGATGCTTTTCGCCGCGAAGACAATGAGGCGCGTGAAGCGCGGGAACGGATCGTCCGGCCAAGGACTTGTGACTTCGTCGAATCCAAAGCAACCGCGGCGCCCAAAGGGCCGGCGCCGGCGCCAGCCCCTTTTTTGATCACAGGCGTGACCGAAGCTGCCATGCGCCAGCGCCGGAACCGTGCAGATGGACGAGCATTAATGTCCCGGCGCCGATGCCAGGGGACTCATTTCCCCGCGCAGACGCGGGCCCGGAGGGCGATCTATGATTCGCACGGTACTTCTCGTCATATTGATTCTGCTGTTGATCGGCTCGTTGCCGACCTGGCCCTATAGCGGCGGCTGGGGATATTATCCGAGCGGCGGGATCGGCACGCTCCTGATCGTCATCATCTTATTGGCCGTATTTGGCGTGATATAGGCCGGCACCGGCTCATTTGGCCGGCGCGGGCTGGGGTTGCCGCGTCGGCGCCGGATGCTCGATCGACGAGCCGGTGAAGAAATCGTCGAGCCCATAATCGCCGGGCGCGCGGCGGACGAAGTGCGGGTCACGGCCCGCTTTCACCTCTTCCATCGCGCGCAGGAGCTGTCGCCGCATGAGCACGATCGCGCGGTCGGTCGTGCCCAGGATCTCGGTCGTGCGATCGACGACATCGCCTTGGCTTTCGACCACCCAATGATCGTGGTCATAGAAATTGCGCCCCAGGCCGGCATAGGTGTCGCGGGCCATCTCGTCCCGATCCTGGAGATATCGGTTCCGCCGGTTGCGCGCCATCCGATAGCCCGCATCGAGCCCCTGGCACGTCATTCTTTCCTGCAATGCCGCGTCGACCGGCCCGGTGCTGCGATAGGCGATCGCGAATTTCCAGTGCGTGCCGTCGTCGATCGGCACATGCCAGTTGATGCTGAAGCCGGTATTCGCTTCCGGCGGCTCGACATTGGGCGGGACGAGCGGGCCGCCGACGAAAGAGGCGAGGTTGGGCATGATGAAGTTGCCGGTGCGAACATAGCGTTCGTCAGGCCCGGTCTCGCGGACCGTATCGATGCGCAGTCCCCACGCCGTCTCGGTGACGACGATCGTCGGCGCGACATCCGCTTCCAGAAGATCGGCGCGGCCGGCGCTCGATCCGGTCTCGACTCGGTGCAGGAAGGAGAGATGCTGCGGATCGATATTGCCTTCGTTCCCCTGAAGATAGTTGCACTCGTGGTAGAACTTCTTGGTCCATACGTGATCACGGGGCGCCGAATAGAAGGGAAAGGGCGGCAGCGCCGGCGGCTCGCCCGGACCGAGATAGGCGAGGATCAGGCCCGGGACTTCCCGGCAGGGATAGGCCAAGTGTCGGATCTCGTCTTTCAGGCTGCTGCCCGCCGGCTCGCCTGGCTGCTGCAGGCAGCGCCCGTCGACGCCATAAAGCCAGCCGTGATAGACGCATCGGAGCCCGTCTTTTTCCACGCGCCCATAGCTCAGATCGGCCTTGCGGTGCGAGCAATGAAGGCCCATGAGGCCGACGCGGCCCGATCCGTCGCGGAACAGCACGAGATCCTCGCCCATCACGCGCACGGGCCTGGGCGGCGCACCCGGCGGCAGCTCTTCTTCGAGCGCTACCGGCTGCCAATAGCGGCGCAAAAGCTCGCCGCCCGGCGTCCCTTTGGCGGCGCGAATCAACCGCTCGTTCTCTTCCCGCGTCAGCATGGCCCCGATCCTCCGCGCCTTGCAGTATAGCGATGCGGCGGATGAATCGGTACGGCGCGCTGGGACCGAAACGGCTTGAAGGGCGGACAACGAGTAAAGAAAATGATCGGCATGCGGATATCGAAATGGGGCAGCTACCTCGCGGTTAAGCTGCCAAGGAAGCTGGTTCGGAAGCTTGGCCTTCGGGCCGGCGACCAGCTTGACATCGTCGCGGCGTCGTTTGGAGAAATCATGGTTGAGAAGATCGATCCGCAGGCCGATTTCTTGAAGCGCATGGAGCGGTTCCATTGGCATGCGCGACCGCGCTGCACGTTCAATCGCGACGAGGCAAATGAGCGTCGAGGTCAGCGCACAGGTCCGGAACGGGCAGGAGAGAAGGCATAGCGAGATTTCTACCTTCGCGTGCTCTTGCCAAGTGTACGCAAGCACCATATATACGTATCGTGGTCGGTGCGACGGGGAGGTGACGGAGCGGTTCGAGTTTTCGATTATCAATTGTCGCGAAATTCTGGAGGGGAAGGCCATGGCGGCGGGACAGAACCACCTGCGGCTCGGCATCATCGGGCTTGGTCAGGCCGGCGCTATGATCATCGACGAGGTGCGGGCGGCGCACGACCTTCCCTGGACCATCGCCGCGGGCGCCGATCCGCGCGAACACGCGGCACGGCGCTGCGCCGAAGAGTTCGGCGCCGGGTACCGGGATGCCGAGGAATTGTGCCGCTCGGCCGACATCGATGCGGTCTACATCGCCTCGCCCTCGGGGATGCATCTCGACCATGCCCTGATCGCGGCGGCGCACGGCAAGCACATCATCTGCGAAAAGCCGCTGACCCTGTCGCTTGACGACGCCGACACGATGATCGCCGCGGCCGAGAAGGCGGGAATTGTGCTGCTCGCCGGCCATACCCACAGTTTCGACGCGCCGATCGTCACGATGACCGAGCTCGTGAGATCGGGCGAGGTGGGCGCGCTGCGCGCCATCAATGGCTGGAACTTCAACGAGTTCAATCACCGCCCGCGGCTCATGTCCGAGCTCGAGGCGACGCGCGGGCCGGTCTTGAACCAAGGCCCGCACCATGTCGATATCGTGCGCCAGATCGGCGGCGGCAAGGTCCGGAGCGTGCGCGCCACCACGATCCCGGACGGGGTCACCGGTCATATCGGCGGCTATGTCGCCTATCTCGAGTTCGAGAACCGCGTGCCGGCCACGCTCGTCTATGACGGCCGCAGCCTGTTCGATACGGCGGAGCTGTTCGGCTGGGTCGGCGAGGGCGGCAATCTGCGCGACCCCCACTCCAACGAGCGCAACCGGCGCTCGTTCGTCGAGCTGATGGGGGCGCCCGATCGCGATCGCGACGCGCGGCTCGAGCGCGGCAAGGAAAGCGGCCGCTATGGCGGTGCCACCGCGGGTCAGCTCCACAACGCGCCGTCGCGTGGCGAGCGCCCGCACCAGCCCTTCTTCGGGCTCATCGTGGTGAGTTGCGAGAACGCGACGATGCGGCAATCGGCCGACGGGCTTTATCTCTATGATGAGAACGGCCGCCGCGAGATTGCCGTGCCAAAGGCGCGCGGCGGCCGGGTCGCCGAGCTGCGCGAGCTCCACGAGGCGCTGACCCAGGGCCGCAAGCCGTTCCACGACGGCCGCTGGGGGCTTGCGACACTCGAAGTCTGCTTCGGCATTCTCGAATCCGCGGCGACCGGCCGCGACGTCATGATGACCCGTCAGGTCGCGGATTGAAGATCGCGGCGAACTGCGCGCGGACGATGTCGGTCACCGGCATGGTCAGCGACGCGGCATGCGCCAGGTCGCGAGTGGTCGCGAGGTCCTTGGTCAGGTTCCGCAGCGTCTCGGGCGGCAAGCGGCGCGCGAGCAGTTCTCCGAGGAAATGGCGGCGGACCGAGGATTCGGCGCCGCCGCCATCCACCGCCTGCATCACCGTTGCAGGATCGAGGCCCAGCCGCTCGGCATAGGCGAGCACCTCGACCCAGGCCGCGAGCGTCGCGCAGACAATGGCCTGGTTGCAGGATTTGGCGATCTGCCCCGCGCCCAAGGGTCCCAGATGCGTGATCGTGCGCGCATAGCACGATATCCAGGGGCGGATGCGCGCGATGTCGGTCGCTTCTCCGCCCAGAAAGACTGCGAGCGTCGCGCCGGGACTGCCCGAGACCGGCGCATCGACCCAGCCCGCTCCCGCGCGCTCGCGAAGACGGGCCGCGATCTCGCGCGTGCGGATGGGATGGGTCGAGCTGTGGTCGATGACGAGCGCGTCCCGCGCCATGCCGTCGGCCAGGCCGCGCGGGCCGAGCACGATGGCCGCGACGGCATCGGCGTCGGTGACGCTCAGGAACACACTCTCGGTCCCGGCCGCGAGGTCCGCAGGCGAAGCCGCGGCCTGCGCGCCTTGATGCAGCACCGGCGCGAGCCGGCGCGGATCGGCATCGAAAACGGTCAGGCGATGGCCCGCCCGCAGGAGCAGGAGCGCCATTTCGTTGCCGATGCGGCCGAGCCCGATCCAACCCAGCGAAGCCATCGTTGCCGGCGCTCAGAGATCGCGCGACCGGCGGGACAGGGCTTCCTTCCAGACGAGCCCGCGATCCTCGTCGAAAACGAGCTTGGGGTCCTCGGTCTCGGTGAACCAGGCATGCTCGCCAAGCTCGGCCTCGAGCTGCCCCGGACCCCAACCGGCATAGCCGAAAGCGATCAGCGATTTCGCCGGACCGGCACCGTGGCCGATATCCTTGAGAATCTCCGGGCTCGAGGTGACGGCGACCTGGCCATCGATATCGACCGTCTCGGCACGGTGATAGTCGGTGCCGTGGACCACGAAGCCGACTTCGGGATCGACCGGCCCGCCATCGAATATGGGCACCGTGCCGGTGATCGTCGGGTCGGTGTCGCCGAGATCCTTCAGGATGCTGGCGATCGTGCGCTGCTCGACCGGGTGGTTGATGACAATGCCGAACGCGCCCGAATCATCATCCTTAACGAGCAGGATGACCGCTTCGGCAAAGCGCGGATCGCTCATGTCGGGGGCGGCGACCAGAAGCTGACCGGCAAGCGATGAGGAGCCCTCATGCTGGCCCGGACCTGGCGTGGCGGCGGCGAACACGACCGCAACCACACCGGCCGCGAGCGCTTGCGCAAGGGCCGAAGAGCGGAGTTGCATGACAGCCTCTTGGGTTGCCGGCGCCTTGGTCATTAGGGACCCGCTTGCCGCACGCTGTCAAACGTCAAGGCGTCGTGCGTTGCTTCACCAAGTCTGGCAAGATGCCGGTCAAAATCGCGAGGAGGAACCCATCCGCCGATCGAATTTCCCTGGTCATGCTCGCCGCGCCATGCTGGCGCTGGGGTTGACGCTTGCCGCGGCCGCGCCCACGCGGGCGGCCGACATCCTCACGCTTCACCGTCTCTCCGCGGCGCTCGCGAACGAGGCGGTGGGCGCAGCCGTCGCGGCTTGTGCGAAACAGGGATATGCCGAGACGGTGGTGATCGTCGATGCCGACGGCGTGCGCCAGGCCGAGCTGCGCGGCGACGGCGCGGGCATCCACACCCTCGATAGCGCCAACGACAAGGCCTATACGAGCATCACCTTCAAGACCGACACCGGCGCACTCGTCGGCCGCGCCCAGCAGATCGGCACGCTCACCTCGAAGCTGCCGCACCTGCTTCTGTTTCAGGGCGGGTTGGTCATCAAGATCGGCGACGAGGTGGTGGGCGCGATCGGCGCCAGCGGCGCGCCGGGCGGCCCGCTCGACGAAGGCTGCGCCAAGGCGGGCATCGACGCGATCCGCGACCGTCTGAAATAACGGTGCGTCAGGTCCGGTCTGGGATCGTGTCCGGGACCGGCGCCGGGTCGTGGTGGCGCGGGATCACGATGTTGCCGTTGCCGTCGACATAGGGAAGACCATAGGTCGGGATGGCGCTCTCCAGCAGCTCGATCGAGCGTAACAGCTCCTCGGTGCCTTTTCGCGCCAAGTGCTCGGCTTGTTGAAGCTGCTGGCGCATCTGATCGTCCGGGAATTCGGGCGGCTGCCCGGCGCTCGACAAGCCTGGCGTGAGCGCCAGGATCGGCAGGACGGCTAACATCAGGGCTCGAGGCGTCATGCGCGGCTACCTTTCGGGCCAGGACGGCAGGATAGCCGCCCGCCCCCGCGCGGGGAAGCCCCGGGACCGTCAGATCTTGCTGTGCGTGCCGTCGCAGAACGGCTTGTTGCCACTCGCCTTGCAGCCGCACAGCCAAACCTTCTCGGTCTTCTCGGCGACAAAGGCCTGCGGCCGGAGGCCGAAATCCTTGTGCGTGCCGTCGCAGAACGGCTGCGACTTGCTGCGCCCGCAGGCGCACCAGACGTAGCGCTGGCCCGCCGTCACATCGACGCCATAAGGGCTCTTCTGGGCGGGGATCGGATCGGCCATTTTCTTCTCCTGAAAGGCGGCTCGGGGCCGAATTTGGTCGAAATCCCGCCGCTTGGGAAGGGGTCGCGTCAATAGGATCGCGGCAGCCCCAGCACATGCTCGGCGACGTAGGCAAGCACCAGGTTCGTCGAGATGGGCGCGGTCTGGAACAACCGGGTCTCGCGCCACTTGCGCTCGACATCGTATTCGCGCGCGAAGCCGAAGCCGCCGTGCGTCTGGAAGCAGGCTTCGCCGGCATGCCAGGACGCATCGGCCGCGAGCAGCTTCGCCATGTTCGCCTCGGCCCCGCAGGGCGCCCCCGAATCGAACAGGGCCGCGGCCTTGCGGACCATGAGATCAGCCGCCTCGGTCTCGGCGAAAGCGCGCGCGATCGGGAACGCGACGCCCTGATTTTGCCCGATCGGACGGTCGAACACGACCCGCTCCTTCGCATAGGCGACCGCTGTGCGGATGAACCATCGCGCATCGCCGACCGCTTCCGACGCGATCAGGATGCGCTCGGCATTCATGCCGTCGAGAATGTAGCGGAAGCCCTTGCCCTCTTCGCCGATGAGGTTCTCGAACGGCACCTTCACGCCGTCCAAGAATATCTCGTTGGTGTTGTGGTTGATCATCGCGCGCAGCGGGCGGATTTCGAGCCCGTCGCCGCGGGCCTCGCGCATATCGACCAGGAACACGGACAGCCCGTCGCCGCGCCGCGCCACTTGCTCGGCGGGCGTCGTGCGCGCCAAAAGCAGCATGAGATCCGACTGCCGCGCGCGCGAGGTCCAGACCTTCTGCCCGTGAATGACATAATGGTCATTGCGCCGTTCGGCGCGGGTCTTGAGCTTGGTCGTGTCCGACCCGGTCGTGGGCTCGGTGACGCCGAACGCCTGCAGGCGCAATTCGCCCGACGCGATCTTCGGCAGGTACATCTCTTTCTGCGCGGTGCTGCCGTGACGCAGCAAGGTGCCCATGATGTACATTTGCGCATGACACGCGCCCGCGTTGCAGCCGGCGGCGTGAATTTCCTCGAGGATGACCGACGCCGCGCGCAGCGGCAGGCCCGAGCCGCCATAGCGCTCCGGGATCAGCGCGCCGAGATATCCCGCCTCCGTCAGCGCGCGCACGAAAGCTTCGGGATATTCCTCCTGCGCCTCGCGCTCGCGCCAATAAGGGCCGGGAAAGCCGGCGCAGATGCGGCGCACCGCCTCGCGGATGTCGGGGAAATCCTCGCCGAGCTTCAGTTCCAGGTCGCTCATCGCGGGCTCATCGTCCGGTGAAGCGGGCTTTGCGCTTTTCGTTGAAGGCGGTAATGCCCTCCCGCCTGTCCTCCGTCGGGACGAGGCGGTTATACGCCTCGATCTCGAACAGGAGTGCGCTGCGAAGATCGAGCTGAAGCCCGGTATGGATCGATCGCTTCGCCTGACGCACGGCGATGGGCGCGTTGTCGGCGATCGCGGCGGCGGCGCCGAACGCTTCGTCCATCAGCCGCTCCTTCGCGAAGAGCCGGTTGACGAGGCCCCAGGCGAGCGCGTTCTCGGCGGTGATCGGGCGGCCCGTCAGGATCGCTTCTTTGGCACGGCGCTCGCCGATGGCGCGCGGCAGGAATTGCGTGCCGCCGGCACCCGGCATGATGCCAAGCGTGACCTCGGTCAGCGCAAAGCGCGCCGTGGGCACGGCGTAGGCGAAATCGCACGCGAGCATCATCTCGAGCCCGCCGGCATAAGCGTGTCCATTGACCGCCGCGATCACCGGAACCGGCACGTCGAGAAGCGCCCAGTATTGCCGCTCGAACAACACATGCTGCGCCTGCCAGTCGGCGTCGCTCATGCCTTGGCGTTCTTTGAGATCGGCACCGGCGCAGAAGGCGCGCTCACCCGCGCCTGTGAGAATGACCGCGCGCGTTTCTCCGGGGTCGTTCGTCAGTGCGCTCCACAGCGACAGAAGGTCCCGCGCCATCTGCGTGTTGAGCGCGTTGGCCGCTTGCGGCCGGTTGAGAGTGACGCGCAGCACGCCCGGCTGCGCCGTCTCCGCTAGCAGCGTCTCATAAGTGGTCATGGCCGCGGAAGCGGGTCCCCTTTCTCGCGCGCGAGGAACCGCGTGCGGCTATGCCAGAGCAGCCTCGGGCAGAAGGTGATCGCAGCGCTGCGCGAGCCAGCTTACCATTTCCGCATCGTTCGGCTCGCGTGCGGCGAAGGAACCACGAAGGCCCACATCCTGGCCCAGCTCGCGAGCGATATCCATCGCTTCCGATGGATCGTCCGCACGCACCACCGCGGTGGGCGTGCCGTTGCACGTCACAGTGTAAATCCGCATGCCGGCCTCCCTTCGCTCAACCGCGGATCGCAATGAACCCATCTTATGGGTCCGGAAAAATCGGGGCAAACAATTTTCAGAAATTAAGCATCAAATTTGTGTCAAATTAAAAGAATCATGCGCCGAAGATGCGCGCTGATTAGCAGAATTGCCGCGCAAGTCCATCTGCGTCTCACCCGCGCGCGGCATCGCGGTCGGCGGCCGCGATCTTGTTCGCAATCTCGGCGCGCCACTCGTCGATCGGCTTGAAGCCCGGCAAATTGCGGCACAGCGCTTCGGTGATGCGCCGGATTTCCGCCTCGGGCAGATCGAGATCGATCACCTCGCGCAACGGTTGATGCACATACCAATCCGTGTCGAGGAACACTTCGATGCGATTGCCTTCGGGATCGCGGAAATAGACCGACCACGCGTTGCCGTGACAGATCGGAACCAGCTCGCGAACATTCTCGGCCCGCACGCGCGCGTAAAAGCGTTTCAGCTCGGCGAGCGATCCGACGCGGAACGACACTTGGTTGACGATCCGGTCCGGAAGTCCCGGTGGCCGTCCCGCGACCAGCACGATCTGATGATGGTCGCGCGGATCGCGGCTGAAGAAGACGAGTTCAGCCTCGCCGAGATAGCCGCGGTCGGTGATCGGAAAACCGAGAACACGATGGTAGAAGTCCGTCATCGTTGCCATGTCGGTGACGAACAGCCCCATATGGCTGAATTGCAGCCTCACGGCGGTGTCCGAAGCGGCGCCGCTATCCATCGCCTTGCTCTCCTCGTTGCGCGCCTCAAACAATAATGCAGCGGTGCCGTGCCGGAAAGTCCGCCCATGTTCCATCGGCATTGCGTCGCGCCGGGAACGAGGCTAGTAAAGCCGGATAACCGACGCCGCGGAAGACCACCAATCCGAGGCGCAGATTGGGGAGCTTATTGCCATGCAAGAACCGTCGGTTCCTCCGCCGTCCTTGTGGCGCGGCGGCCCGGACCGGTCACGCTGAGCGCGACGGCGGCTTGCCATGATGGATTTGCTGGTTAACGCGATCGCCTCGGGGATTTTGCTCGGGGGATTCTATGCGGCGGTGACGGTCGGCGTGGCGATCTCGTTCGGCATGCTCGATATCGGCAATCTCGCGCATCCGGCCTTCATCATTCTCGGCTCGTTCACGGCCTACATCCTCAATCAGCGGTACGGCGTCGACCCGATCGTGGCGGGCATCGTCGTCATTCCCGGCTTCCTCGTGCTGGGCGCGGTCATCTATCAGGCGTATTACTGGGCATTCGAACGGCGGGGCGAACATGGGTTGCGCGGCCTCGCCTTTTTCTTCGGGCTGCTCTTCATAACCGAGGTGGTTCTGATCCTCACCTTCGGCGTCGATTACCGCTTCGTCGAGGCGAGCTATATCGGGCCGAGCGTGCATATCGGCGATGTCGAGCTGCCGTTGCGGATGCTGGTGCCGTTCATCGTGTCGCTATCGATGGTGGCGATCCTGCAGGTGTTTCTGTCGCGCACCTTCATCGGCCGAGCGATCCTCGCCGTATCGCAGGACAGCCTTGCCCTGCGGCTGATGGCGGTCAACCCGACCAACATCAAACGGGTTGCCTTCGCCGTGTCGATTGCGACCGCGGCGCTGGCAGGCTCGTGCCTCATCATCATTCAGCCGAGCCGTCGATCGGGCGCGACTATATCGGGCGCGTGTTCGCGGTCTGCGTGATGGGCGGGATGGGAAGCTTCCCGGGGATGCTGATCGCGGCACTGACCCTCGGCGTCGTCGAAAGCCTGACATCGACCTTCTACGGGCCATCGTGGTCGCCAGCGGTCGCCTTCGGGTTCCTGCTGTTGACCTTGGGTTTCCGTCCAACCGGAATCATGGGGCGCTAGACCTTGCGAACCCGCACCTTCTGGCTCCTCACCGCCCTCACGGTGGCGGTCGTGTTCGGGCTCTCGCGGCTCGTGACCAACGATTATTTCTTCTTCGCCTCGTACCTGGTGCTGCAATACATCGTGTTGGCGACCGCCTGGAACATCCTTGGCGGCTATACCGGCTATCTGAATTTCGGCACCGCCGGTTTCTTCGCGCTCGGCGCCTATTCCGCGGTGGTGCTGCATAAATTGTTCGAGCCGCCGATCGTCGTGTCGATCGTTGTTGGCGGCGCGCTCGCGGGGCTCCTGGGACTGGGCATGGGATATCTGACGCTACGGCTCAGAGGCGTGTTCTTCGCGATCTCGACCTTGGCGCTTGCCGTGGTGCTGCAGACCTTCGTGACCAACTGGGATTTCGTCGGCGGATCGCGCGGCGTCTATATCATCCGGCCGGCCCAGGCGCCGCTCATCGGCAGCTATATCCAGTATCTCTTCCTCGTCATGCTGATCCTCGCCGGCATCTCGATCGCGATCGCGCGCACGATCGAGCATTCGACATTGGGACTGGGCCTTGCCACGGTGCGCGACGACGAACAGTCGGCCGAGGCGTCGGGCGTCCCCACCCTGCGGCTCAAGCTAATTTCGACGACGCTTTCCGGCGCGCTCATGGGCATGGCCGGCGCGCCGCTTCCCTATTACGTCACCTATCTCGATCCGGATTCGGGCTTCAACCTCGCCTTCGCGGTCAACAGCATCGCAATGCCCCTCATCGGCGGGACCGAGAATTGGATCGGTCCCCTCGTCGGCGCGATCTTCCTCGGCACGATCCAGCAGGTCGCCACGGTCACGATCTCGTCGGCGCTGAATCTCCTTATCGTGGGCGTGCTCATGGTGGGGTTCGTCGTCGTCGCGCCCAATGGCATCGTCGGATTGTTTCGCAGCTTTCGCCGCCGGAGAGCGGCGTGAGCGACACGCTGCTCAAGGTGGAGAAGCTCGGCAAGCGCTTTGGCGGCTTCGTGGCGCTCGAGAACATCGATCTCGAGACCCGTGCGGGGGAACGGCTCGGCCTCATCGGCCCCAACGGTTCGGGCAAGAGCACGTTCGTCAATTGCATTTCGGGCACGCTCAGGAACGAGACCGGCTCGGTGCAATTCGACGGGCACGCCATGAACGGCCTGCCGGCCTATCAGCGGACGCGGCTCGGCCTGGCGCGGAGCTTTCAGCTTCCGCGCCCGTTCCGCAGCATGACGGTGAAGGAGAATCTGCGCGTCCCGCTCCTCTATACCGTCAATGCCCGGCACGGCTCGCATCTCCAGGAAGAGGCGATCGACGCGCGCTGCGCCGAATTGCTGACGGTCGTCGGGCTCGACGCCAAGGCCGATCGGCTGCCGCGCGATTTGACGCAGATCGAGATGCGCAAGCTCGAGCTGGCCCGCGCCATGGCGGCGGAGCCGAAGCTTCTCGTCGCGGATGAATCGATGGCCGGCCTGTCGCATTCCGAGGTCGACGATATCCTCGTGCTGCTGCACCGTCTCGCCGAGCAGGGTATTGCCGTCATCCTGATCGAGCACATCATGCGCGCGGTGATGGCGTTTTCCGAGCGGCTCGTCGTGCTCGTCGCCGGCCGCAAGATCGCCGATGGCGATCCGCAGGAAGTGATCCGCAACCCGGAAGTCGAAAGGGCCTATCTTGGCGAGTAGCCTCGCCATAACGGGCCTCGATGCCGCCTATGGCTCGGTGCGCGTGCTCGAGGACATTTCGCTCGAGGTAAGAGGTGGCGAGACCGTGGTGCTTTTGGGCACCAACGGCAACGGCAAGAGCACGCTGATGAAATGCGTCATGGGCATTTTGCGGCCCAGCGCCGGCAGCATCATCGCCACTATCGACGGCACCGCGCACGAGCTCGTGGACAAGACGCCCGAGGAAATCGTCGATCTGGGCGTCGTTCTGGTCCCCGAAGGGCGGCGGCTCTTTCCCAAGCTGTCGGTCGAAGAGAATCTTTATCTTGGCGCTTATCGCAAGACGGCGCGTGCGGTGCTCGCGCGCAATCTCGATTATTGCTTCGAGGTCTTTCCCGTGCTGGCGGAGCGCCGCACCCAGCTCGCCGGCAGCATGAGCGGCGGCGAACAGCAGATGCTTGCGCTGGCGCGCGCGCTGATGTCGGCGCCGCGCATTCTTCTCATCGACGAGCCGTCGGTCGGTCTGGCGCCGGTGCTGGTGCGCCGCACCATCGACAAGATCAAGGAGCTGCGCGACCAGTATCAGCTCACCGTGCTGATGGCGGAACAGAATTTCACTCAGGCCATCCGCATCGCCGACCGCGGCTATGTCATTGTGCATGGCAAGATCGCATTCGCCGGCGAATCCCCCGAGGCGCTCAACAACAACGAGCTCATCCGCAAATTCTACATGGGGCTCTGATCATGATCGTCGGCATCGTCGGGGTCGGCATCATGGGCGGCGCGATCGCGACGAACCTCGCGGCGCAAGGGATCGCGGTGCGCGGCGTCGACCCAGAACCGGCGCGGCAGGATCATCTGCGCGGCATCGGCGCGGCCGTGGCGGGCTCCGCGGCCGAGGCCGGGGAAGGCGCCGACCTTGTCGTCACCTCGCTGCCGAGCATCGCGGCGCTCGAGGCGACGGTCGCCAGCCTTCTCGCCGCGCCGCGTGCCGGCCTCGTCGTCGCCGAGCTCAGCACCTTGCCGATCCCCGACAAGGAGCGCTGCCGCGACCGGCTCGCTGCGGCCGGCATGATCCTGCTCGACTGCCCGTTGAGCGGGACCGGCGCGCAAGCCGCGACCCGCGACCTCGCGGTTTATGCGAGCGGCGAGCGCAACGCTTACGAACGCGCGGTTCCGGTGTTCGAGCGCTTTGCGCGCGTCACCCACTATCTTGGCGCCTTCGGCAACGGCAGCCGCTTGAAGTTCGTGGCGAACCTGCTGGTCGCGGTCCACAACGTGGCGAGCGCGGAAGCAATGGTGCTGGGCCTCAAGGCCGGACTCGATGCCGAGACGATCGTGAAGGTGATCAGCTCAGGCGCCGGCAATTCGCGCGTGTTCGAGCTGCGCGCGCCGCTGATGGCGAACAGCGCCTATCAGCCCGCGACCATGAAGATCGATGTCTGGCAGAAGGACATGTCCGTCATTGCCGCGTTCGCCCAGGGGCTGGGCGTCGAGACGCCGACTTTCACCGCGACGAAGCCGGTCTATGATGCGGCGCAGCAAGCGGGGCTCGGCGCCGACGACACCGCGGCGGTCTGCGCGCTGCTCGAACGGTGGGCCGGGGTGAAGCGCGGCTCTTAGGATGAAGGAGGCGTCATGGTTGATCTCAATGCGACCCACGATCCGGCGCGGCGCAGTTGGGTCGAATCCGCCAACCGTGCCGATACCGACTTCCCGATCCAGAACCTGCCGCTTGGCATTTTCCGCCGTCCCGGCACGGCGCCGCGCGGCGGCGTCGCGATCGGCGACCACGTGTTCGACCTGGCCGCGGGCTATGAGGCCGGCCTCTTCTCCGGCCCGGCGGCGGATGCGGCGCGCCAATGCGTGGGGCCGAGGCTCAACCCGCTGCTGGAGCTGGGGAACCGGCCGGCGAGCGCGTTGCGGGCGCGGCTTTCGGACCTCTTGCGTGCGGATGGCCCCGACCGCGCGCGGGTCGAGGCGGCGGCCGAGCGGATTCTCGTGCCGATGGCGCAGGTGACGCTCGATATGCCCGTGCATGTCGGGGGCTTCAGCGATTTCATGGCGTCGATCTATCACACCACGCGGGGCGGGCGGATCAACCGGCCCGACAATCCGCTGCCGGTGAACTTCAAGCACGTGCCCATCGGCTATAACAGCCGCGCAAGCTCGGTGCGCGTCTCGGGCGACGCGGTAAGGCGGCCCAACGGCCAATACCGGCAGCAGGATGGGAGCATCGGCTTCGGCCCTTGCCGCTGGATGGATTTCGAGATGGAGGTCGGCATCGTCATCGGCGCCGGCAACAAATGGGGCGCGCCGATCCCGCTGTCCCGCGCGGGCGAGCATATATTCGGCTTCTGCCTGTTGAACGATTGGTCAGCGCGCGACATTCAACGCTGGGAATCGGCGCCACTGGGACCGTTCCTCGCGAAAAGCGTCGGCACCACCATCTCGCCCTGGATCGTCACGCGCGAGGCGCTGGCGCCCTTCCACGCGGCGGCGTTCCCGCGCGAAGCGGGCGATCCGCCGCCCTTGCCCTATCTTTCCGACCCGGCCGACCAGGCCGAAGGCGGCTATGATTTCTCGCTCGCGGCCTATCTTCTGACCGACCGCATGCGCGCGGCGGGCGAGGCGCCGCATCGCATCTCAGCCACCAATTTCCGCCACCTCTATTGGACCGTGACGCAGATGGTGACGCACCATGCGAGCAACGGCTGCAATCTCCAGCCCGGCGATTTGCTCGGCACCGGCACTGTGTCGGGTCCGACCGATGACAGCCGCGCCTGCATGGCGGAGATCACGGTCCAAGGTGCCGAGCCGATCAAGCTTCCCGACGGCGAGGCGAGGCCCTGGCTTGCCGATGGTGACGAGGTGATCTTCCGGGCGCGCGCCGAGCGTCAGGGGAGGGTTGCCATCGGCTTCGGCGAATGCCGTGCGCGCATCGAACCGGCGGTGGCGTGGCCCGGCGCTTAGCGGCCCATCAATAGCGGCAGAGGAAGTGCCAGGTGATGGTGTCGTCGGCCGGCGTCGCGCCCCGAATCCGCTGGGTGTTCGTGACGAGCGGGGTCAGGCCCTTCTCCGCGCAGATACGGCTCGCCATGCCGCGCGGGTCGCCCGACGCGTCGCTCACGATATAAAAGCGGCGCTGCTGCGGATCGCTGTTGAAGTCGGAGAACAGTCGGTCCGTCCAGCTCGACAGGTTCACTTCGCCGGGCTGATTGCCTGGCGCGACGGGCGGCGGAACAGGGACGGCGACGGTGGGTGTCGGCTCGGGCGTCGCGACCGGAGCCGGAGTGGGCGCGGGCCGGACAAGCGGCGTCGGCGTGGACATCACGTCGCTGGTGGGCGTCTGCACCGGGATCGGATTTGGCGCCTTTGTCATGACAGAGGCGGGCGCCTCGAAACCCGATTCGGTCGAAACCAGCCGCGGCGCCGAAAACGGCTCGGCGTCGATGTCGGTGGCGGCGGGCGCGAGGGCCTCGCTGCCATAAAAGGAGAAAGTGATGCCCGCGGCGGCTGATACGCCATACTGTTTCTTGAAGAGCGGGCTGCGCGCGTTGGTCGCGCCCGAATAGAGCTCGGGATCGAGCGCCGCGAGGACCGTTACGCGATCATTGATGGGAAGGCGGTAGCTGATATCGAAGCGCGAACCCAGATAGCCGCCCGTGGCTTCGAATTGCGCACGCGTTGGCGTCACGAATTGCGGCGCGACCGTGTAGTAATATTGCATGAGCCGCGCCGTCGCGAATTCCGGCCCGACCCCCAGTTTGAACCGGCCGCCTGAATCCATGAAATTCGCGTGGGTGTAGGCGAGTTCCGGGGCCATCAAGAAGCCGCGATAGGCAAGCGACTTCAGGTCGGTCGAGAACACCGCGCGGACCGGAAGCTCGAGATCGATCTTCGCGTACATGGCATCATGCGCGATAAGGAAATTGACTCGTGGCCCGACCTGTCCGGTGTAGTCGAGTCCTGGCATTCCCATCCGCGCCCTGTCGTCATGGCTCGACTCGAATGCGCCGGTTGCGCTGATGTCGAAGTTGACCCACGGTTCATTGACGACCACGCCGCGCACGGCCGCCGGCGAGAGCTGCAAATACTGACCCCGATAGATGACGTAAGGCAGCGGTATGCCGTGCAGATGGCTTTGGTTCGAGGCAGGATAGTCCGGGACATAGCCGCCGATCCCAGCGACGCCGACCTCCCACAGTGGCGGCGGCGTTTGCTCATCCCCTCGCACGGGAGGCGAGAGGAGGCTTAGTGCCGCCGCCGCGACGAATGCCGATCCACGCCAGCCCCGCACTGCGCGCCTCTATTTTTTCCACGGCGAAATGAACCATTTCGGATTCGCTCTCACAAGTGAGAACGACTCGCACGGGCTCGGTCACTCGGCCGCAGCGCGGACCTTGTCGCCGATCTCGACGGTGATGTCGCGCAGCACCGGATCCGTCGCGACGGCGATCTCGTTCTCGATGAGCGCGCCGCAGCCGGGGCAGAAGAATTGCCGGAACTCGGGCCGCGCATCGATATAACGGTGCGGGTCGCCGGCCAGCGGCGCCGCGTGGGCGATGGGACGCACCTCGGTGAGGCAGTGCTCTTTGTAGTTGTCACGCGTGGGGCCGATATCGACATCGCATTTGGCGCAAGCGTGATGCGGCCCGTCCGCCTCGATCCGCACGGCGAGGTTATCGGTGAGCGTGAAGGCGAGCGGTCCCGAAAGCCGTCGGGGCGGTGCGGTGCCGGCGCGGTCGACCCGCGTCCGGCGCACGCTCTCGCGCAGCGCGCGCGTCGCCGCGGCATCGAGCCCGCGCGACGTCTCGTCCACCACGACGCCATAGATGTCGCGCGCGGCCGCCGTGCCCACGGCGCCGTTGAGCCAATCCTCGAGCACGAGCGCCGGATCGCGCTCCATCGGATCGCCGAAGCCGCCGGCGGCGGTCCACACGACGGCATAGACGTCGGCGGCGTGCTGCTCGAAATTTTCCTGGCGCAGGCCAAGCGTCACGGCCTCGCCCGTCACGTCGCCGATATCCTCGACCATGCGGCGCTCGCGGAGCCGGGTCAGGATGTCGCTTCCGCGCACGAAGCGATAGATGTTGGTGGTGCCGGGATATCCCCCCATCATGCCGGTCGAGGTGGGGATGGCGTTGCCCGACGACAGCGTGTCCTGCACCACCCGATCCGTGTTGTGCGGGATGAAGCAGCTTTCCGCGGACAAGCCGCCGCGCCAGCGTCCCGGGCCCCCCGAATCCGGCACCTCTTTGCGATAAAGGAAGAGCAGCGGAAAGGTCTGCTCGGTATGCTCGATGTTGGGCAGCTTGCAGATCGGCGTGCGCGATTGTCCGCCGGTCGAGATGCCGTCCTGGGTCGAAAACGCGCCGATCGCGCCGCCGATCGGATCGATCAGCAGATAGCCATAACGCTCGCCCCATTGGTCGGTCCCGCGGAAGATGGTCGCCGGCCACTGGCTGGTGCCGCCGATGCACATCACGTCTTGGCGCAAGGCCGGATCGGCATAGATCATTTTCGACAGCACGTTGTAGGCGGGATAGAGCGAAATCTCCATCGCCTGCACCGGCGCGGTCGAGACGGAGGCCGGGAAGTCCGCGCAATTGAGCGTGCCGGGCGTCGGATTGAACTCGACATGACGCAGCGCGCCGCCCGGCGAGAAATACTGGTCCCAGCACAAAAGCTGATTGAGCGCCACCATGATCGAGCCGCGCCAGCCCGAATAGGTGGCGTTCATGGCGCCTTGTTGCGGATCGGTGCCTTCATTCTCGAACACGAGCCGCTCGGCTTCTTTGCGAAGCGTAATGGCGACGCGATGGATGCCGCGATCGCCCGGCCGGCAACATTCGACATAGGTCCGGTCGCGCCACACGCCATCGGGCAGCCGCCGTAATTTCTCAAGGAACGATGCCTCGCCATTGGCGAGGATGCGCTTCATCACGCCCTTCACGATGCCGACGCCATAACGGCGCACCAGCTCGAGAATGCGGTTCCTTGCGGCGCTGTTGCCGGCGAACTGCGCCCGGAAATCGAGCGCCACGAGCTCGGGCTTGCGCGAGGCGCGCAGGTACAGCTCCTCGATATCGCGGCGGATGATCCCGCCTTCGATGATTTTGACGGGCGGGATCAGGATGCCTTCATCGTACGCGGTCTCGGCGGAGGGACAGAAGCTGCCAGGCGTGATGCCGCCAATGTCGTATTGGTGGAGACAGTTGGTGACCCAGCAGAAAAGCTCGTCTTCTACAAAGACGGGACAGATCAGCATCACGTCCTGTTGATGCGCGGCACCCACCCACGGGTCGTTGGCGAGAAACATATCGCCGTCTTTGATGCCGGGATTGTCCGAGCGGTATTCGAGGATCCACTTCACCTGCGTATCGGTGACCCCCGACATGTACTGCATATAGGGGCCGAAATAGACGAACTCCGCGTCCTCGGTGAGGATCGACGGGTTGAGGTCGAGCGCGTACATCGCGACCGGCGAGCCCGAGATACGTTGAATGGTCGCGCCGTGCTCTTCGTTGACGTTCCACAGATTGTGGCGGATCACCTCGAACGTCACGGGGTCGAAATCGTCGACAAAGTCGCGATGAAGCCTGAGCTTGGGCGAGATCGCGAGGTCGCGCGGCGGCACATAGGGATGACGTACGCCGTCGAACGCGACGCCCTTGATGTCGTTGAGCTTGGTCATGGCGTCTCATCCTACCGTCATACCACCTTCAATTCTCTACAATTTCTGGCGTTCCTCGCGGCCGCCCGGGGCCGGAACCGAACCGGCAGGGGCGACGTTGCCTTTTTGTCAGGGAGCGAGGTGGCAAATGGAAGATGTTGCCATGAGAGGACTTCGCGGCACGGGCCGATTCGCCAAGGGCGCCGGCACCTTCTTGTTCGTGCGGCATCCCTTGCTGACGCTCACCGCGATCGCCGTTCCGGTGCTTGCCTTGACCTGGAATTGGGACTGGTTCCGTCCGTTGGTGGAGGCGCGGGCGACGATCGCGATGGGACGTCCCGTCCATCTTGCGCGCTTTGATGTGAAGGACCTTTTCTCGCGCGAGCCGGAGATCGTGGCCGATGGCATCACGATCGGCAATCCGCCGGAATTTCCGGAAGGAAGCCACATCGGGACCATCGATCGGCTCAGCGTGCGCGTCGATGCGTCCGCGGCACTCGCCAGCTATGGGGACAACATCGTCCTGACCGAAGTTGCGCTCGACCATCCCGTGGGCGATCTGCGGCGCGGCCCGCACGGCACCGGCAATTGGGTCTTCAACTCCGGGGGTTCGAGCAGTGAACCGCCCCATATCGGCGCGCTCGCGATTTCCGACGGCACCGTGCATATCGTCGATCCTCAACATAAATCCGATTTCCGGGTGACGATCCACACCCAGGACCGCACGCATGGAAACGAGCCGGTGATCGTCGCCGACGCGCGCGGCACCTATGCCGGCGCGCCGATCACGGCGGAATTCGTTGGCGGCTCGCTCCTCTCGCTGCGCGATCCCAAGAAGCCTTATCCGGTCGATTTCCACGCCGCCAATGGCGCGACGCATATCGCGCTCAAAGGCACGATCGAGGACCCGATGCATCTAAAGGGCGCCAATCTGGCGCTCGATCTCGCGGGTGACAATCTCGGCGACCTCTACAAAATCCTCGGCGTGCCGCTGGCACCGACGCCGCCCTATCATTTGACGGGCAAGCTCGATTACGCGGCCGGAAAAATCCGTTTCCGCGATTTCGCTGGCACGGTCGGAAGCAGCGATCTCGAAGGCGATTTCGCGGTCGAGCCGGGGCATGACCGGCCGCGCATCACCGCCGATCTCACCTCGCGTCGCGTCGCGATGGCCGATCTCGGCGGCTTCATCGGCAGCGCTCCCGGCAAGGCCCAAGCAGCCGACGAATCATCGGAACAGCGGCAAGAGCATGCGCAGCAGGCGGCGAGTCCACGGCTTCTCCCGGACACGCCGATCAACCTCCCTGAATTGCGTGCCGCCGACTTCAAGGTTCATTACAAGGCGCAGCAGATCGACAGCGGCGGCCTGCCGCTCGACAATCTCGAGGCCAACCTCACGATCGAGGATGGGAATATTGCGCTCCATCCGCTCTCTTTCGGCGTCGGTACCGGCCAAATTTCGAGCGACATCGATCTCCGCCCCGACAAGAACCTCGTCCGGGCCAAGGCGAGTGTCGATTTCCGGCATGTTGATCTCCACCGCATCATGGAAACGACCAAGTTCCAGGGCGCCGGCATCATCGATGGCAGCGCCACCATCGAAAGCGTCGGCAATTCGCTCGGCGGCCTTCTGGCGGACGGCAATGGCGGTCTTCAGGTCTCGATGTCCAACGGCACGATCAGCCCGCTGCTGGTCGATCTGGCCGGGCTCGATTTCGGCAGCGCTGCCAAGTCGGCGCTGACGCAGGCGGGCGAGACGCCGATCCGCTGCATGGTCGGCGACTTCACGCTGCAGAACGGCCTACTTCAGACCCGCAACCTCATGGTCAACACGAACGAGGGGAACATCGTCGGCACCGGAGCGGTCAATCTGAAAAACGAGGCCGTCGACTTCCAGATCAAGCAGCAGCCGAAGCATTTCAGCATCGGCGCGCTCCATGCGCCGATCGAAATCACGGGTACGCTGAAGCATCCCGATGTCGGCCTCGACAAGGGGCAGCTTGCGGGCCGCGCCGGGGCGGCGGCGGTGCTCGGCGTGCTCGCGACCCCGCTCGGCGCGTTGCTGCCGACGGTTCAGCTTGGGATTGGCGCAAGCGATAGCTGCACGCAGGCGCCAGGCGCGCCCGCCGACAACGACACGATGGCGAAATCGGGACAGCCGCCGGTGCTCAACCGCTGAGCGCGATCTCGAAATTCCCATAGGCATCAACCCCGAGCCTTTGCCCTGGGCGCACGACAACGCTGGTGTCGCGGGTCTCGACGATGGCGGGGCCGGGGAGGGTGTTCCCCGGGACGAGGGCCTGGCCATCGAAGACCGGCGTGTCTTCAAGGCGCGCGTGCTCTTCCCAATAGACGGGGCGCATCCGTTTGCGCGCGGCATCGGGGATGGTCGCGGTCAGATGTTTTGAAGCGACGAGCTTCGGTCGCGGCGTCGCCGCCGTCGCGCGCGCGCGATGCGTCACGATCTCGACCCGGGCGCCGCGGAACGACGAGCCGGCGCCATAAAGCTGCTCGTAGCGGCGATAGAATTGCTCCTTGAGCGGCGCCTCGAAATCGCCTTCGGCCCGGCTCCAATCGAGCACCACCTCGACCTCGTTGATCTGCCCCTTGTGGCGCATGTCGAGCGCGAATTCGAACCTTTGGCGCGACGGGTCGATCGCATCGCGTGCCATCTCGGCGCGGGCCGCCTCGCCGAGCCGCGCGAGGGTCGCGGTGATGCGCGCGCCGTCGAACGGCGATGCCTGGATGTCGACAACCTCGTGGATGTGCAGGACATCGGCCGCGGCCGCGCCGAAGGCGCACCACACGCTCGCCGTCTCGCGCTGAGGGATCACGATCTTGGCGACGCCCAGCTCGCGCGAGAACACGCCGGCGTGCGCCGGCCCGGCGCCGCCGAAGGCGAACAGGACGAAATCGCGCGGATCGAAGCCTTTGCCGACGGTCATCTTGCGGATGATGTCGGCCATCTGGAACTCGACGATCTTCGCGATGCCGGCGGCGCATTCCAAGACGCTCATGCCAAGCCGGCCGGCCACGTCCGCGATCGCCGCTTCCGCCTTGGCGCGGTCGAGCCGCATTTGGCCGCCCGCGAAGCCTTCGGCGTCGAGATAGCCCAGCACCAGATCCGCGTCGGTGACGGTCGGCACCGTGCCCCCGCGGCCATAGCAGACGGGGCCTGGCATCGCGCCCGCGCTTTCGGGGCCGACCCGCATCGTGCGGGTGCGAGCGTCGATCCGCACGAGGCTGCCGCCGCCGGCGCCGATCGCCTGGATATCGACCTTCGGGATGAAATACTCGTACTGGTTCACCGTGCTGGTGAACGAGAAGGACGGCTTGCCGTCGGAAATGATGCCGACATCGAACGAGGTCCCGCCCATGTCCGTCGTGATGATGTTGCGGTGGCCCATCGCCTGACCCAGATGAAGCGAGCCGGTGACGCCCGAGACCGGGCCTGAGTCGAGCGTCAGCAGAGGTGCCGCCATCGCCTTCTCGACCGAGATGGTGCCGCCGCCGCATTGCGTGATCTGCAGCGGCTGACGATAGCCCTTGGCCTGAAGCTGCCGGTCGAGATTGCTGAGATAGCCCGATGCGACCGGGCCGATATAGGCGTTCAAGGCGGTCGCCGTCGTGCGCTCGTACTCGCCCCATTTCGGCACCAGATCGGCCGAGCAGGTGACGAAGAGGTGGGGCGCGATCTCGCGTGCCATGTCACGCACGCGCCGTTCATGCGCGGGGTAGAGGAACGACCACAGGAAGCAGATCGCGATCGCCTCGACCCCTGCGGCAACGAGGGCGCGGATCGCGGCCGCTGCTTCATCCTCGTTCAAGGGCACGACCACCGCGCCGAAACAATCGACCCGCTCGCTCACCCCCATGACGAGCCGCTTCGGCACGATAGGATCGGGTTTCTGGCTCTCCGGGAAATGAACCACAAGCCGCACGTCGCGTCCCTGCAACCCGCGCGAGCCGCGCATGATGTGGATCACGTCGTTATGGCCTTTGGTGGTGATGAGCCCGACCTTGGCCCCGCGCTTTTGCACGATGGCGTTGGTGCCGACCGTCGTGCCATGCGACAGGAGCGCGATGTCGGCATAAAGCGCGCCGCCATCGCGCCCGAGCCGCGCGCCCGCCGCCGTGATGGCGTCGATCATGCCGCGCGCGAAATCGTCCGGCGTCGACGGCGATTTGGCGGTCGTCACGCCGCCTGCTTCGTCGATCACCACGCAATCGGTGAAGGTGCCACCGATATCGACCCCGACCAGATAGCGCATGGTGTCTAGCGTTCGAGAAACTTGTCCAAGGCCGCGATCTGCTCGGGGCCCAGATGCTCATAAAGCCGCGCCATGCCATGATAGATCTCGCGCGAGCCGGATTCGGCAAGACCAAGGTGATCGCCGATTTCTTCCATTTCGCCCCACCAGCGATAGGCCTTGCGATACATGTTCGGGATCGCGCGCTCGAGATAGGCCCAAAGCGCCGGCTGGCTCGATCGGAGCTCGGCGCGCACCGCGGGCGCCACGCCGGCCTTCATCGCGCCCAGCATGAGCGCGACGCCCAGAGCCTGCGTCCCCTTGGTGAGCGCGGCGTAAGAGCATTTCACCGCCGACGCCGCGCCGACGCCGCCTTCGACGAGGCGGATATCGAGGCCCAAATCCTTGAGCGCGTTGGCCCGCGCGGCATCGGGCCCCGACATATAGATGCGCCCGCCCGGCTTGTCGCGCGAGGGCGGCGATCCAACGATGCCGGCATCGACGAAAGGCGCGCCGGTCGGCACGATCAGCGCCGCCACTTCGCTGGTGCGCGCCGCGCTGATCGCGTTGCATTCGATGAAGACGGGCTTCTTCCCGCTTTTCGTCAGATGCGGGACGAAGCGGTGGGCAAACGCCACGGCGTCGCCCGGCGGGATGACGGAGAGCAGGAAATCGGCTTCCGCGACGAGCCGCGAATCGTCGTCGATCGCGGTCATGCCGGCGGCTTCGGCGCGCGCGGCGCTCGCCTTGCTGCGTCCCGCGAGCGAGGTCAGCACGCGCGCCCCATGTGCCGAAAGCCGCGCGCCGATGCCGGCCCCCATCTCGCCTTGCGCGATCACCACGACGCTCGTCGCCATTGCCGTCTCCCCAAGGTTCGGCGCCAAGGGTAGAAAGCGCCGATCGGTTTGTCAGCCGCGTGTTGCGCGGGCACGCCGTTTCACTCGATAATGGCGGTCTCGGCGAAGGAGAGGCTCATGTTCTCGCTGCGAAGGAAATCGCTCGAAATCCCGTCGGCAGCCGACGCGCTGCCGGGCCGCGCGCAGAGGATGCGCGTGCCGGAAAAGCACTATGTCAACGGCAACCGGCTCGAGCCGCCTTTTCCCGAAGGGCTGGAAACGGCCTATTTCGCGCTCGGCTGCTTCTGGGGCGCCGAGCGCTGTTTCTGGCAGGTGCCGGGCGTCTATACGACGGCGGTGGGCTATCAAGGCGGCCACACGCCCAATCCCACCTACGAGGAAGTGTGCAGCGGGCGCACCGGCCATACCGAGGCCGTGCTCGTGGTCTTCGACCCGAAGCGCGTGACGTATGAGAGCCTGCTGAAGACGTTCTGGGAAAGCCACGACCCGACCCAAGGGATGCGTCAGGGCAATGACGTGGGGACGCAGTATCGCTCGGCCGTCTATTGGACGACGCCCGAGCAGAAGCGCGCCGCCGAGGCGTCACGCGATGCCTATACCGGTGCGCTGAACCATGCCGGCTATGAAGCGATCACGACCGAGATCGCGGAGGCCAAGCCGTTCTACTATGCCGAGGACTACCACCAGCAATATCTCGCCAAGAACCCGATGGGCTATTGCGGCCTTGGCGGCACCGGGGTGACGTGTCCCGGCGCGTGAGGCTTATTGCCGCTGGGCGATCTTGATCTCGACCGGCGCAAGCCCGTCGCGAGCGACGCCCAATTCGGCTGCGGCTTCGGGTGACAGATCGATCACGCGGCCTTTTAGATGCGGGCCGCGATCATTGACGGTCACGATCGTCTGACGTCCGTTCCGCTGGTTCGTGACAAGAAGACGCGTGCCGAACGGCAATCGCCGATGCGCCACGGTGGCTCGCGTGCGATCCAGCACCTCGCCCGAGGCGGTCCTCCGTCCCACGAACTTCGACGAATAGACCGAGGCGATGCCTTTCTCTTCCCCCGCATGATGCTTCACCGTGGTGCGCGCATAAGACGGCGCCGAGGCAAGCAGCAACGCGATAACAAGTGCCAAGCGTCCCATTGTCTTGTCCCCCTTCGCAAGGCGGATGACAGTAAGCCATCATCGCGGGCCCC
>Ga0335073_10000694_pt1 | contig 43761 bp, 38 predicted proteins | sample Lox_Sample_22_FD_207093 | JGI IMG/M metagenome (GOLD analysis project Ga0335073, IMG submission 207093) | Soil microbial communities from Loxahatchee National Wildlife Refuge, Florida, United States - Lox_Sample_2.2 | ecosystem: Environmental > Terrestrial > Soil > Wetlands | place: USA...
CCCGCTGTTGTTCGGCCGATTCTTCGGTCAAATCCTGTGATGCGAACGCCGCGCCGGCGAGGCCGTCGCGGCCCGTGGGCGGGCCGACGTAAAAGACCGGATTGTCGATGCCTTTGGCCGCGCCGCGGGCAATTTGTTCGTGCCGCAACACACCCAGGCAAAACGCGTTCACCAACGGGTTGCCTTCGTAGGATTTGTCGAAATAGACCTCGCCGGCGATGGTCGGAATGCCGAAGCAATTGCCGTAATGCGCGATGCCGGCGACCACCCCTGCAAACAATCTGCGATTGTTTGCGATTTCCGATTTCCGATTTCCGATTTCCGATTTTCCGTTTGTGATCGGCCCGAAACGAAGTGAGTTGACCGAGCATATCGGCCGGGCGCCCATGGTGAAAATATCGCGCACGATGCCACCCACGCCGGTGGCTGCGCCCTGGAAGGGTTCGACCGCGCTGGGATGATTGTGCGACTCAATCTTGAAGGCGATGGCCAGACCGTCACCGATGTCAATAATGCCGGCGTTTTCCTCGCCCGCGCCAACGAGGATTTTCCTGGATTTGGTCGGAAAGGTTTTGAGCAGCGGGCGTGTGTTCTTGTAGCTGCAATGCTCGCTCCACATCACCGAAAAGATGCCCAGCTCGGTGTAGCTCGGTTCGCGGCCCAGCACAGCCAGAATCTTCTGGTACTCGTCGGGTGTGAGATTGTGTTCGGCGACCAGTTCGGGAGTGATGGCGGGCTCGGTCATTCGGCAAAAAATTAATTCAAAAGCGTCGGCGCAGCATGCGCCATTTTCGCGCGCGAAACAAGCAAATCAGGAAACGGGCAATGACATCTTTCGTCAATTCAGGCGGGGCGAGCGTATTCGAGCCGCCACGGGTCCAGTGCCGGGATTTAACCCACTGCCGAACCTGCAATTATTCGCCGCCCGCCTCGTCCAAACCGATCGCCGCGCACCAGGGATCAATCCGGATTTGGTTCGTCGCCAGCCGCGTGTTGGCGGCGTAGCGGCGCCAGAGCCAGGCGGCCACGACCGAGTTCCGGGCTCGAATCAACGCGGCGGCTTCCTTGTCCAGCGCCTGCGGAAAAGTGGCAGATAACTCGCCCGGCGAAATCGGCCCGCCTCTTTCAGCGTCTGCGACCGGCGGTTGCGCCGATTCGGGATCATCCGTCTCCGGCTCGTCCACGAAGTTCTGCGCCGCGAGCGGACTGAGAACGCTCAGAACAAAAAGAAACCTTTTGTCGGACAACCAATTCAAGCCGGAGCGGATCTCTTCAGGCATATCCGATTGCAGCGTTCCGGCGCTGAAGCTCAATTCCTCCAGACGAACCACCTGATCCACGTCCACCCAATACCCTTGCTCGAAGTCAGCCACCGGGGTGGACTCCAGTTGTGATTCCGCCTGTCCCAGTATTTCGGGCCAGTTCAATGGCGCGCCGCCCGATTCGGTAAACAACTGGTCCACGAATTGTGCCGCCGCGATTTTACGGATGGCGACTTCCACCGGGTTTTCGCCTTCCGGCGTAGCACGCAACCAGGTTTCAAACCGCTGTTGAGCTTCGTCCGGCGAGTTGCCCAGGACAATCTGCATGGCACAGGAATCCCACGTCTGAATCACATTGGCCTGGCCATACCGGCCCGGGGTCGGACGGGCCTGGGACCGGGTGGCAACGGCGGCAAACAAATAGGCGTTCATGGCCGGAGGATTGGTTTTGTGTTCCGTGGCAAGAGACACTGGTGGGAACGAAAAGGCGATATAAATTTACCCTGGCCCCCCGGGCCGGCCAATCACCCGGCCACCACGTTTCTCCGCTTCATCAGCAAAGAGGAATTGTCGTAAACAAAGGATTTCACTAGTTTGTCATGGTGCGTCCCCTCATTCCACGCGTTGCTGTCTGCGTCGCTGGTTTCGTTTTGTTGATTTCACCGGGAGAACTCGGCGCCGCCGATTCTACGGTCGAGCAATGGGGAACCTATGAGATTTCGCTGCCCGGCCCGACCAATGGCAATCCGTTTTTGGACGTCCGGTTTTCCAGCCGGTTCCAACTCGGCGGGACCAACATCACCGCTGATGGGTTTTATGATGGTAACGGCATTTATCGCATTCGTTTCATGCCGGAGCAGCAGGGGCATTGGCATTATGCGACGCACAGCAATATCCCGGAACTCGACGGGCGCACCGGGCAATTTACGGTCACGCCGCCGGCGGCCAACAATCACGGACCGGTCCGGGTCCGCTACACGTATCACTTTGCCTATGCCGACGGCACGCCGTATTGGCCCATCGGCACGACCGCCTACAACTGGTGGCACATGGCGGCCCCGATTGAGGAGGAGACGCTGGCGACGTTGGCCGCCTCGCCGTTTAACAAAATCCGCATGTGCGTCTTTCCCAAACACGAACCGGGTCAGACCAACGAACTGGCCTTATATCCCTTCGCGGGGACGCCGCCAAAAGACTGGGATTTTTCCCGGTTCAATCCGGCGTTTTTTCAACATCTGGACCAGTGCGTGGGCGAACTGCGCGACCTGGGCATTGAAGCGGATGTAATCCTGTTCGATCCATACGACAAAGGCCGGTGGGGATTTGACCGGATGCCGCCGGCCGTGGACGACCGTTACGTGCGTTACGTCGTGAGCCGGCTGGCGGCGTACCGCAACGTCTGGTGGTCGTTGTCCAATGAATATGACTTCAATAAAAACAAGAGCGGGGCCGACTGGGACCGGTTGTTTCAGGTAGTGGAGGCGGCGGATCCGTACGGACATTTGCGTTCCATCCATAACGGGTTCCTGATTTACAACAATTCGCAACCGTGGGTCACGCACGCGAGCATTCAGAACGGTTCGGCCGTGGAGGATCCGGGTCGCGCCGAATTGTACCGTGACGTCTGGCGCAAGCCGGTCATCTACGACGAAATCAAATACGAAGGCAACATCTGGAAACGCTGGGGAAACCTGTCGGCGCCGGAAATGGTGTTCCGGTTCTGGAACGCGACGGTGGCGGGCACTTATGCCACGCACGGCGAAGTCCTCACCAACGCATCCGGCCGGCTCTGGACTTCGGAAGGCGGCCGGCTCTACGGCCAGAGCCCCGCGCGGCTGGCGTTCTTACGCCGGGTGCTGGCGGACAGCCCGGCTCAGGGCATTGACCCGATTGACAAATGGCAGGAGGTCAACCTCGGCGGCCAGCCGGGTGAATATTATCTGCTCTATTTCGGCAAGGCCCAGCCGGCCAACTGGCGGTTTGAACTGCCCAAATTCGGTCTTGCGAACGGCATGAAATTCAAGGCGGACATTCTCGATACCTGGAACATGACCATCATGCGGGTGCCTGGCACTTTCACGATTCGCAAGGAAGACAACTATACCTTTGCCGATGAACAGGACCGGTCCATCCAACTGCCGGGCCGGCCCTGGTTAGCTTTGCGGATTCAACGGGTACACTAATCGGCCGATCTGTTTTACTTCAATGTATCGGCCGGGGCAGATTCGACAGTGGATTGCAAGTAGGTTATGATTCAGCATCATGCGAAACCTGGTGCGCACGTCGTCGGTGGCCGCTGTTCTGATTGCCGCGGTGGCCATCGGTTCGCCCAACGGCAAGGCGCCGGCACATTACGAAACGGCGACGCTGGCGGGCGGTTGTTTCTGGGGCTTGCAGGAATCCCTGCGTCAGATTCCCGGCGTCATCAAGACCACCGTGGGTTACACGGGCGGCACCACGCTGAATCCAACCTATGAGACGGTCTGCACCGACAAAACCGGCCACGCAGAGGCGGTGCAGGTGATCTTCGATCCGGCCAAACTGAGTTATGAAGAATTGCTCAACCGTTTCTTCTGCGTTCATGACCCGACCTCCCCCCGCCACCAGACCGGCGGCGTGAAGGCGCACTATCGTTCGGCCATCTTTTACCATAGCGAAAACCAGCGTCGGATTGCCGAACGAGTAAAGAAAAGAGTCAGTGAATCGGGCAAATGGAACAATCCGGTGATCACGGAAATCACGCCGGCCATGCAATTTAATCCGGCGGAGGCCTATCATCAGGATTACCTTCAAAAAATTTCGAGCGGCCATACGTGCCATCTGTAACGGAATCGAGTCGTTGCCGATGGTTCCCCAACGACTTCGGGCTGTTCATTTCATTAATTTCGTCCTACACTATTTCTCATAATGGCTGGTGCTTTGAAATTTCCGGATCATTTCCTTTGGGGCACGGCCACGTCCCCAACGCAGGTCGAAGGCCACGTCGCCAATGAGTGGACGGATTATGTTGCCGCCGATGGCGGGCATTGCCGGGTGGCGTGCAATCATTATCATCGCTATGCCGAGGACGTGGACTGGATGGCGCAACTGGGCGTGAATGCGTACCGCATGGGCATCGAATGGTCGCGCCTGCAAGCCGGGCCGTTTGCTCCACTCAACGTGCCGGAACTGGAGCGATACGTGGACCTGCTCGACCGGCTCAAGGCCGCGGGCATTACGCCGATGGTCGTGTTGCATCACTTTTCCAATCCGCCATGGATTACGTCGGCGGGCGGCTGGTTGAATCCGGCCGCGATTCCGGCGTTTGAGGATTACGTGACGAAGCTGGTGTCGGCCTTGAAGGAACGGGTCTGGCTCTGGAACACGTTCAACGAGCCGGACACTTATGCGTCGCTGACTTATCTGCTGGGCGGCTTTCCTCCGTTCCATAAGTGGCGGCTGCCGTCCTATCGGAAATGCATCCGGCACATGGCCCGGGCGCACGCGCGCGCCAGCGAAGTCATCCGGCGGGCCGGCCGCGGCGGCCGGAGGCCGGAAATCGGTATCGCCAAAAACTGGACCTTTTTCGGTACGCTTCGGAAACACGCGCTGTGGGATCGTCTGCTCGCCGATATTTCCCATCGGACATTCAACCGTTTTGTTTTGGACACGTTTCTGGGCGGGCAACGCCGGGCGGCGTCCACGTTTTTGGGGGTGAACTATTACGGGCTGACCCGGTTCAAAAATCTTGCACCCATGGTTCCGGCCGGCGGCGCCTGTCCCCGGCAGCTTGCGCAAATGGGCGTGGTGTGCGACGACATGTTTGAGCGGCATCCCGGCGGCCTGGGAACCGTCCTGCGGAATTTCCAACGGCGGTACGGCCTGCCACTCTATATCACCGAACACGGTTCGGCATCGTCCGACGAAAATTTCCGCATCCTCGATCTGACGGAACATCTGCGCGAGCTGCACGGCGCGGTAAACAGCGGCGTGGACGTGCGCGGTTTCTTCTACTGGTCCTTGCTGGATAATTTTGAATGGCAATTCGGCTATTCGAAAAAGTTCGGGCTGCTGGCGGTGGATTTCCATGATGAAAGACTTCCGCGGAAAATGACGCGCCTCGGTGAATTTTACCGCGGCATCTGCCGGGCCCGCGTGACGACTGTCGCACCCTGAAATCAGCCGGCCGCCATCCGTTGAATTTGCATTCCGCCAAAAGCGTGTATATTTCGCCCATGCTTGCGACGCCTGAGTTGATTCGTGAAGCCGCGCAAGTCCCGCGGCTGGAGGCGGTGCTTCCCCGCTGGCGCGAGGTGCCGCTCTATCGTGATTCGCTGGCGCGGGCAGAATGCCGGCAGCCCAGTTTTGAGTGTTTCCGGAGCCTGCCCCTGCTGGGGAAGCGCGACATGCGTAATGGTTTTCCCCGGAACTTCCTGCCGGGTTCGCCCTCGCTCGAATCGTTACTGGAAAAGAATCTGGTGGAACTGGAGCACACCTCCGGCACCTCCGAGGAACGGTTGCCGGTGCTTTTCGGCCGCGGCTGGTGGAATGCGCAGGAGGAACGGGCGCTGCGGTTGAATGGTTTTGTGGCCCGCGTGCTGGACGAGCATCCCAACGCCCGGCGCGCCACGCTCGTGCCGCCCGCCTGCAACGGCTTGACGTGCCCCACGGTCTGGATGTCGCGCGAACAACGGACAGTGGGAAACACGTTGTTCGTAAATCTGGCGCGGATTCCATTTCTGCTGGACGACGCGGAGCTGGCGCGCATGGCGACGGAGGTTGCCGGATGGTCGCCGCAATTCCTCGACCTGGATCCCGTGCACGGCGTCCGCTTCGCGCTTTACTGTGAACAGCACGGCATTCAATTCCCGTCGGTGCGGTTCGTGTTGTGTAGTTATGAGTTTGTCAGCGTCGTGCACCGCCGGATACTGGCGCGCGTCTTTGGCGTGCCGGTCTTCAACCTTTATGGCTCAACCGAGACCGGCCATCTGCTCATGGAAAATGAGCGCGGTGAAATGAAACCCAGTTACGACACGGCGTTTCTGGAAATCGTGGACGCGGACGAGCGCGGCATCGGCGACCTGGTGGTCACGACTCTGAGCAATGATTACATGCCACTGCTTCGCTATCGCATCGGTGATCTGGCAGAACGCATTGAGCATCCCTACGCCAGCGACTTTGTGGTTCATGGCCGGTCGCGCGACGCGCTGACGGGAGGCCACGGACAACGCGTTACCACCGGGCAGGTGGACCAGTGTTTTGTCGGCGTGGAGGGCATCACGCATTACGAAGTGCGACAGGATGAAAACGGCGAAGGTGTTTTGCGCTTCGTGCCGGATGGCGGCGGGCCGAAGGAGGGAGAACTGGCGCTGGTCGGTTCGCGACTCGGGTCGCTGCTGGGCCTGCGCCACACGATCCGGATTGTAGCGATGCCGGTCGTGGTACCGGCGGCTTCGGGAAAATTCCGGTTGACCCATCGCGCCGCGGGCGCCTGAGGATTTGACCCGGCCCGGGCAATCGCGGTATGAAACGGGCCGTTGGTTTTTATCATCCAGAAATTATGGGCAGTAGTTTGTTGACGAACAATCCGTTTGCCGTTCTCACTTTCATCGCGGCGCCGGCGATTTTGACAAATGCCACCAGCGTGCTGGCCATGAGCACCATCAACCGCATGTTGCGCACCCGCGACCGGATGCACGAGTTGCTCAAGGAATCCGCCGACCCGGCCACCGCGCGGGAACCAAAATTCGTTGAAAGGGCCGATCGCGTCGAACAGCAAGCCACGCTGTTGCTGAGTTCGTTGCGTTGGATATACGTGGCGCTGGGCGCATTTGCCGGGGCGAGCCTGGTGACGCTGCTGGGGGCATTGTTCGGAGAGTTGGGCCATGAAACGCTCATTCGCGCCGTCATCGGCGCCGGTTTGCTGCTGGGTTTCGTCGGCGTCGGCGGATTGATTGGCGGCTGCGTGCATCTGTTTCATGCCACGCAGCTTTCGCTGCTGAACATCCGGGAGGAAGTGGCCTTGATCCGCGCACGTCGCGAACCGCAAAAGAATGCCGGGCCGGCCCGTTGATCCGCTCCCGAACCGGTCCCAACCGAAGAGCAATTATGCTGGTGGTACAAATTCATGTTCATGTCAAACCGGAATGCGTTGAGGCATTCAAACAAGCGACTTTGGCGAACGCGCGCGCCAGCTTGAAGGAACCGGGCGTGGCGCGGTTCGATGTCGTCCAGCAACAGGAGGACCCGACCCGGTTTGTGTTCGTGGAAGTCTATCGCGATGCCGCCGCCGCTGCCGCACACAAGGCAACCGCGCATTATCCGGTCTGGCGTGACGCGGTTGCGCCCATGATGGCCGAGCCGCGCCAGCGCGTGCAGTTCAACAACATTTTCCCCGACGATGAAAATTGGTGACGTGGCCGCGCCTGTCAAAGCGCGGAAAACCGCGTTCTCACGAACGCGGCTGCGAGGCAGGCATGAAATTTGAATTTGCCACCGCCACGCGCATCCTCTTCGGCGCCGGCACCCTCGACCAAATCGGGGCCGGTGCGAAGCATTTTGGCCGCCGGGCGTTGCTGGTAACCGGACGGAACGCATCGCGCGCAGAGAAATTGCTGGTTGATTTGCAGGCGAACGGGGTCGGCACGGCCACGTTCGCCGTTCCAGGCGAGCCGGAACTGGCCACGGTCGAGCAAGGAATCAAGTTGGCGAAAACGGAACAGTGCGATTTGGTCATCGGATTCGGCGGTGGCAGCGTGTTGGATGCTGCCAAAACGGTGGCGGTAATGCTGGCCAATGAAGGCGAACTGTTGGATTACGTAGAAATCATCGGGCGCGGCAAGACACTGGCCCGGCCATCCGCGCCGTTCATTGCGATTCCGACGACGGCCGGCACCGGCTCGGAAGTCACGCGCAACGCCGTGCTGGCTTCGCCGGAACACAAGTTGAAAGTCAGCCTGCGCAGCCCGCTCATGCTGGCGCGCGTGGCGGTGGTGGATACCGAACTGACCTATGATTTGCCGCCGGCGCTCACGGCCACCACCGGCCTGGATGCGCTGACGCAACTCATCGAGCCGTATGTCTGTTCACGGGCGAATCCGATGACCGATGGATTGTGTGTTGAGGGCATCCGCCGGGTGGCGCGTTCATTAAGGGTCGCGTTCAGGGACGGCCAAAACAAGTCCGCCCGCGAAGACATGGCGGTGGCGAGTTTGTTCGGCGGGCTGGCACTGGCCAACGCGGGCCTGGGCGCGGTGCACGGGTTCGCCGGCCCAATCGGCGGAATGTTCTCCAACGCGCCGCACGGTGCGGTTTGCGCGGCCCTGTTGCCGCAGGTAATGAACGCCAACCTCCAGGCGCTAGAGCAACGGGCGCCGGACAGCGAGGCATTGCGACGCTACGAAACCGTGGCACGTCTGCTCACCGGCGAAGCCCGGGCGACGACGGGCATGGGCGTGGAATGGATGCGTGAACTGGCCGCCGATTTGCAAATTCCGCCGCTGCGCACTTACGGTATTCAGGCGCGGCACGTCGCTGACATCGTGGCGAAGGCGACGAATGCCAGCAGCATGAAGGCAAATCCCATCGCGCTTACGCCGGAGGAACTGGCCGAAACGCTGCGCCTCGCATTGTGAACCAACCTGGCCAGATGAATCGCTGGCCTTTCGGGCTTCTTCAAGGCAGCGTCACAGTACGATAGAACCGCATGTCTGCACCGATCAGACGGTTGTCTTGAAACGGCACAAGATTTTCGGTTGCCAGAACAATCGCCAGATTCTGCCAATTGAGTAAATCCGCCGACGCCTGCACCTGATACCGGCGGTCCGGTTCGCCGCTGATGGTAAATTGAACGGGTCCCTTCGAAGGCGCGCTGAGACTGGAAAGCGATGCCGGTCGCGGCGAACCCAGCGGTACAAACTCAAAGCTTTTGACGATCAATTCCACTTCCTGGCCGTCCGACGGTGGCCGACCGAACAGCAACCACAGATTGATCCGCACGTTCTCGTCGCCGGTCCGGGGGACGGCGGAAGCGTTGGTGAACACCCAGTTGCCCAGCACGTTGGTCGGGTTTGGATTTGGCGAATAGCTGCCGCTCTGACATTGAAAACCGACCGAATTGCTTTGCCAGGTAAACAGATGCGTCGAATCTGCCAGCCCGACCGGCACCTGGTAGCGCGAGAAATGGCCGCTGAGATTATACGGCTGGACGGTGAATTGCGTGTTGTTGGTGTCGGCAGCGAAACCGCGGGAGCATTCGACATCCATTTCCCGATCCGCATACGTCGGGTCGTCGCTCCAGGTGAACATGCCGAGCACGACGTTGGTGTCCAGATTATCCACGCGGGAGCCCAGTTCAAACCGATAACTGCCGTAACCGAACGTCCGGGCAGAGACGATTTCAGCGCACTGCCATTGATTGGACCGGTCGGTGATGCGCAGGTGCAGCCAGCCCTGCGCGTCCGTCCAGACGTTGTTGGTGCTGTCGGAAAAATAATTGGGTCCGGGGCCGAGCCCGTTGGTGCCCGCACTTGTCTTCACCCACCAGTCATAACCCGAAAAACCAATCCAGCGAACACCGGGATATTCGCGCGTGACCACGGCGCCAGCCATCGCTTGGGAAAAAACGTTGGTCGGCAGAAACGGTTTCCCCAACACACAAGGGTAATCGTAGTTGGTGCCGACCAGGAGGGCCGCAATCCGGGTGGCATTGGTATCCAGTCCGCCGGTGGTGATGTCCGCGGACCAACTCCCATCAGGCTGGATCGGGGTGAGGGCTTGAGCGCAGATGGGCTTGGAATACCAGCCATAAGGCGGAACATTAATGAACACGGCGACCCGACACGCACTTGGGTCCGCACCCAACACCACGCCGGCAAGATTGTCACTGGAACCATAAGCGGGTAGGTTGGTAATGACGATGCCGGGTATGGCGCGGCTCTTGCCCGAGCAACCTGCCAGAAAAAGAATGGCGGCACCTTGCGCCATCACGGTACTGATTTTCCCGAACCCGACCATAAGCAACCATAACCGCCCCGGCTTAAACCGGCAAATCGAACTTCATCGTATCGCCGCTCGCCTGGGACAGAGTGGTATGCTATTTTGCCGGGATGCGAGCGCGGGTTAAAAGTATTTTGGTTTGGCCGCTGGGATGCGGGCTGGTGCTGTGCGCGGTCCGCGTTTCGCTCTCCCAGCCGGCGACCGCACCGCCAGCCACGGCCCCGGCAATTTCCACCCATAACCCCTCATCCACAACCATGCCACCCTTCCAAAAGCCGTCTCCTGCCGAGTTGAAGAAAAAGTTAACGGCCGAACAGTTCGCGGTTACGCAACAGGCCGCCACCGAACCGGCGTTTCATAACGCCTATTGGGATAAGCACGCGCCGGGCATTTATGTGGACGTGGTGTCGGGCCAGCCTCTGTTCAGTTCGCTCGACAAATTTGATTCCGGCTGCGGCTGGCCGAGTTTCACCAAACCCCTTTCGAGCCAGGACGTGACCGAACATGCGGATCATTCCTGGGGCATGGATCGCACCGAAGTTCGTTCCCGCGCAGCGGATTCCCATCTCGGACACTTGTTCAACGACGGTCCGGGCCCGACGCATCTGCGTTATTGCATCAACTCGGCGTCGCTTCGGTTCATCCCGCTCGACAAAATGGAGGCCGAAGGTTACGGCGCTTACCTCGAACCCTTCATCAAAGCCGGCCTTTACCAGCCGAAGAACAAGTAGGCCGACCCTTCGTTGCGTTCGGGTCGCCGCATCACCACCCGAGGCCGTTCTTCAGAGTTTGTTCCCGCAAAAAGCAAATTTATGGCGGGGAACAATTTCTTACCTGGCCACTCTGACCCATGGAGCGGACACCAAGCCCGCAAGTGAAACGAAAAACTGGCATCAGCAGAACTGAACATTGCCAGAACTGAAAGGCAAACCCATCGCGAACGCCGGGGCAAAAGCAGCGGTGGCGGGCCTGACCGCTTCGGGATTGTTCGACGGCCAGGTCCCCGTGTTCTTTGATCGGCTGGCCGAGTTGGTGAAAGAAGCCGACGAAGCCCGGCGGGAGGACCAGGCTTGCAACCAGGCGTCAACTAGTCCTCAATCCTGGTTGCCGGAGACGGCTTTGGACGAAATGTAATTCTTGCACCTCATCGTCCAAGGCCGTTCTCCTTTAAGTCACTAGTCCAGTACCGCCTGTCTGTTGGAAATCACGCTGTCGCCTGTGCCATTCAGAATATGGCGGATACCGCTATTTCGTTGCCATCCGAGCCGGAGGGTCACAAGGTGATGCATCCTCACACCGGGAACAATTGGGGTTTCGATGGCGTTGTCCGCCACAATCTGTCCGGTCCGAAACACACTATAAACGCCAAGCCCCCAGGCTTCGTGCGTCGTTACCTGGTCCGACACTTTGTATGAAGCATAGCCGTTGACATCACCATGCCGCCAAGCCGTCTGGTCTGGCGGATCGTACGGCATTTCGGATTGGTAAAAATAGACACGGCCGCCGTTGCCATTCCATGCCGTCTGATAACCCTGGCAATGCTCAACAAACAATCCGTACAGCGTGACGTTGTTCCCGTTCACGGTCAGTCCGGTGACGTTCTTGTTCAGGTCCCAGCCCACGCCCCGGCCATGGTCCGCGCGCCAGAGCCAGAAGTTGTCGCCCACGACATTGTTGCAATTGATGGTGACCATGTCGGTGGCGCTGCCGACTGCCGCGCCACCGACCCGGCCAAAAATGTCGTAAAAAAATAGCGGGTCGGCGGCATGGGAAACCGAACTGCCCGGCCCCCCGACCCGCAGCAGCGTCGGCGAGTTGGTTGTTCCCGCTTCAAAAAGAACGCCTCCCACTTTCACGCCGTCCACATCGGAGACCACCATGGCGGGCGTTCCCTGGTCCGGCACCAGTGTCGGGAACCCCAACCCCAGCACCACCGTGTCCGGCCGGGAAACCTGAAGGCTGTTTTCCAAATGATAAATACCCGGTGTCAACAACAAGTCCTTTCCCTGCTCCAGCGCCGCGTTGATGCTGGCGGCATTGTCGGTTTCGGGATGAGCCAGATAAAATTGGTCCATCGGCACCGCCGTTCCGGGTGTTGCGCCATTTATCCAGGTGATCCCCTGCGCGCCGTTGACCCGAAGGCGGGGGACCATGACAAAGAAGCGACCCTGGTCGTCAATAAAGAGGTACGGTTTCTCCCGAATCAACGGCGTCCGGGCAATCACCGTGTAAGGCGCCTTGGGCCAGGTCCCCGTCGGTGGGTTATTCACGCCGACAAAAACCATGTTCCACGATCCACCGGCCCAACGACCCCAGTCGTCGTTTCGGGAAAGCCATTGCTGCTGCGTCCCGGAATTAACCACATCATCAATTTTGCAATCCGCCATGAAACCGCCGCTGGACCAACCGCCATCCGAAAATGTCAGATCTCCCCTCACGTGCACGCGGCGCAACGCCGTGCCCTGTGAAACCGCCCAGATGTTGGTGTCCTGGTCCAGTGCCGGCGTGACCGAGAGATTTTCGACTGCGCGCCAGAAATTAATGGTGGCATTTCCGTTCCGCCAGGGCGCCTTGGAACGCACCGCGCCGGTGATGGCAACGTCGTCCGGTGATTTTCCCAGACCCAGCACTAGCATGTAAAAACCAACCCGCACGTCGAGATGGTAATTGCCGGGTTTGAAAAGAAGCGCATAGCGATTGGTGCCAAACTGGCTGCGCTCCTGCTGGCTGGAAATGGCGTCAAGCCGGCCTTGAATATTGGTCATGGACGGGTCAAAAATCAAAACGTTCGGGCCGAAATCCGGAACTGAACGGGGCAAGTCAGACACGGTGTCAGACAGGGAAACACCACGGCTGAAAAAGACCATCGCGGCCGTCAGCACGACGAATGAAATGCGATTCATTAAATCAATCTTAGCCGGATTGCTTCGCGGATTAAAACAACTATTTCCCATTCCCGGCTCCGAGGCCAACCGGCTCACCTTTTGCGTGCGCCCGAAAGAAGTTTGTGGTTTAATCCGCAAACTCTGATGGACGATACAAACTCATTGATCGAACAGCGCAAGGCCAAGCTCGCCGCGCTGCGCTCCAGGGGCATTGATCCGTTCAAAAACAAGTTTACGCCCACTGAATCGTGCGCGGACGCACGGAAGAATTACACCGAAGGCCGCGAAGTGGCCGTCGCCGGCCGCATCACCGCGCACCGCGACATGGGCAAAAGCATGTTTATTGACGTGCGTGATCAGAGCGGCCGCCTCCAGATTTACGCGCAGAAAAATCATCTCGAAGAAACCGCGCCCGGCAGTTGGGACATTTTCACGCACCTCGACCTCGGCGATTTCATCGGCGTGCGCGGCAAATTGTTCACCACCAAGACCGGCGAGATTTCCATCAAGCTCGATTCGTTCGTCATTCTCGCCAAGGCGCTCCGGCCGCCGCCGGCGAAATGGCATGGACTGGAAGACACGGAAATCCGCTACCGCCAGCGCTATCTCGATTTGATGGCGAATCCGGAGGTGAAGGATGTGCTGCTCAAGCGCAGCGAAATCATCCGCGAAATACGGAATTTTCTGCACGCGCGCGGCTACGTGGAAGTGGAGACGCCGATGATGCAGACGATTCCCGGCGGCGCGGCGGCGCAGCCGTTCAAGACGCACCACAACGCGCTCGGCTGCGATTTTTATCTGCGCATCGCGCTGGAGCTTTATCTCAAGCGGCTGCTCGTCGGCGGCGTGGACAAGGTGTTCGAGATCGGCCGCAACTTCCGCAACGAGGGCCTCTCGCGCAAACACAATCCCGAATTCACGATGCTCGAAGCGTATCAGGCGTTCGGCGATTACGAGACGATGATGAAGCTTGTCGAAGAAATGATTTGCCACGTCGCGCAAAAGATCTTAGGGAAAACCAAAATCTACCGTCCGCGCACGGAATATTTTAAGCACCAACTTAATTTTATTCACGATGTCGCTTCTGCAAATCTTCCTGCCGATCAAACTGGAGAATTCTTGGCGGCTATCAAGGAGTGCCTTGAGCTTCAGAGTTCTCAAGAGACTGAACTAATTGCAGCGAAAGCAAATGAAGCTGCTCAGAAACTTGCTGCCAAGTTCCAAGCGGGAGGCGACCATTCTAAAATAGCAACAGATATTTTGAAATGGATTGCGCCGTATCTTGAAAGGCAAGAAATCAACCTCGAACGTCCTTGGAAACGCGCCAAATACAAAGATTTAATCCGAACGATTTATAAAAACTGGTTTGAAATCAGCCCCGGCGAACGATTCTGCCGGATGGTTGCTTTAGGAGAAGAACCTGAACTTCTCGTTGGGCATGATCTCCACAAGCTCGCGGTTCTGATTCAAAAGGGCGAGGCGAGTAGAGAAATACGAGTCCGACAACAACTCGAAAATTTGTCAAAGCAAATGTCAACGGAAGGCATGCCGTCGGATGTCGATGTTACAAGCACCATCTTTGAGAAATTTATCGAACCGAAGTTAATCCAGCCGACGTTCGTCACGCATCTGCCGAAGGAACTCGTGCCGCTGGCCAAACTTTCGCCCGACGACCCGACGACCGTTGAAGTCTTCGAGTGTTGTATCAATGGCCAGGAAATTTCGCCCGGCTACACGGAACAAAACGATCCGATTGAGCAACGCGAACGTCTCGAACATCAGGCCGGTGGCGAGCAGCAAAAATTGGACGAGGATTTTCTGGTCGCGCTCGAACACGGCATGCCGCCCGCCGGCGGCATCGGCATCGGCATTGACCGCCTGTGCATGATGCTGCTCGGCCAGGAAAGCATCCGCGACGTGATTCTGTTCCCGCAGTTGAAGCCGAAATAAATCTCACGCAAAGACGCAAAGGAGACAATAAAAAACGGCGCGCTTAAAACCCGCCGTTCCGGAAGTGATGCTACTTGTTCAGGCCTGCACGTTGAGCGTGCTTCCTGGCGTCGTTGAGCCGGAGGTTGAATTTCCATCCGTGTCAATGCCCGATGAATTCATCACGGAGCCAGACGTTTGACCATCGCTATTGCCATCGTTGTCCACGCGGTGGTGGTGATGGCCATGATGATGCTGCGCCCGTTGTGTTTGTATCGCGCTTTGCATGTCCTGAACGAGGGTTTTGAAGGCGCTCTGCGCGGCCGTGGGGTCGTTGGATTGCAGGGCGGTTTGAAGGCTTTGCAGGTCGGTGCTGAGGGTGCTGTTGTTGCTGAACAACTGGCTTAATGGATTCTGCCCGTTGTTGCTCTGCAAATCAGTCTCAAATGTGGTCAGAGCGCTTTGAGCGCCGGTCAAGTCGCCGGACTGGATGTCGCTGGCAATTCCCTTGAAATCGTTGAAAAGCTGGCTGAACCCGTCCGTCGAGGGAGTCGGATATGCATTCGTTGCCGAATTAACGCTGGATACGGTCATAATTTTCCTGTTCTTGCGGCCGGCCTTTTGCCGGTCATAATTCCGGTTATCGGCTGGAATTCTCAGGACTTAAACGATTTCTGCCTCTCCCCGGCGGGCGCGGGAGAATCAATCACTCCCCGGGGAGCAGGCGCGATTTCCAGTGCGAGCGACGGTCAGGGAACCCATTTGACGGGCGGAAGGCTTCATGCATAATAATGCGCCACATGAAAAACTCTAAATTGACAGGCGGAATAATTCTGGCGGCGGCTTTCGTGGTTATTCCTCTTTCCGTCCGGGCGGACGATTCCAAATCCCCGGTTTCCGCCAACGGCAAACCCAAGCCGGACATGCTGACGACGTGCCCCGTGTCCGGCGACAAGCTTGGCGAAATGGGCAAACCTTACGTTTTTGTGTATAAGGGCCAGGAGGTCAAACTTTGCTGCCCGAATTGCAAAAAGGATTTTGACAAGGACCCGGCCAAGTATTTGAAGAAAATTCAGGATGCCGCTGCCAAAGCGCAAAAGTAAACTTCACTTTTGCCCGCCGCGCCGTTTCCGTTTCGCACCAGGCTGCCTTTCCAATTTGGCCACCCGCCGGAGCAAATCCGGAAGGTGCCGGATGGCAATGTACTGCCGCTTCATTTCCCTGTCCGGCTGGGCCGGCGTGCCGAGCCATTTTTCGCCGTCGGGGATGTCATTCATCACCCCGGCCCGCGCGGCGACGATGGCTTGATTTCCGATTTTCAAGTGTCCGGCAATTCCCACCTGCCCCGCGAGCACAACATAATTTCCCAGCTTCGTACTGCCCGCAATGCCGGCTTGCGCGACCAGCAGGCAGCCCTCGCCGATTTCCACGTTGTGCGCGATTTGCACGAGGTTATCAATCTTCGTGCCCTGGCCGATAATGGTGGAACCCAGTGCGCCGCGATCAATCGTCACGCCCGCGCCGATTTCCACGTCGTCACCGATGACCACGTTGCCAATCTGCGGTACTTTGCGGTGGATGCCGCCGTCCTGCACGTAACCGAAACCGTCCGAACCAATCACCGTGTTGGCGTGGATGCGGACGCGCCGGCCGATTTCAGCGCGCGGATAAACCACAACGTTCGGGAACAAATTTGCGTCGTCGCCGAGTTGGGAGTCGTCGCCGATGAAATTGCCGCCCTGTAAAACGGTGCGCGCGCCGATGCGCACGCGCTCGCCGATAACACAGTGCGGACCGATGTGCGCGGTGGAATCAATTTGCGCGCCGGGCGCGACGACCGCCGTGGGATCAACACCGGCCGCAAAAGTCCGTTCGGGGAAAAAAAGCGCCATCACTTTGGCGAAGGCGATGCGCGCGTTGGTCACGCGAATCACCGTTTTTTTCGTCGAGGTAAATCGTTTATCCGCAATAATGGCGGTGGCGGCGCTTTTCTCCGCGCGCACGAAAAAGTCGTCATTTTCGGCAAAAGTGAGGTCGCCCGCCTTGGCGGAATCCGCCGGGGCAAAGCCTTTCAGCGTCGCTGCTGCATCACCAAGCACTTCACCATCAAGATGTTTTGCTATTTCTGCTGTGGTAAAAGCCATTTGATTGACTTGTCTGTTGCGGCTCACTATAAAGACGCGCGTATCCAGTTCAACCCCAACTTTTATGGCGAGAACTTTTCGCGTCGGGCTGATCGGCTACCGCTTCATGGGCAAGGCGCATTCGAATGCCTGGCGGCAGGCGCCCCGGTTCTTCAATCTCAAGGCCAATGTGGAACTGCATACCCTCTGCGGACGCCATGCCGCCAACGTGCAGGCGGCCCGGGCGCAGCTCGGCTGGCAAAACGCCGCGACCGACTGGCAGGAGGTGGTTGAGTCGCCGTTGATTGACATTGTGGACATCGGCGTGCCGAACGATTTGCACGCGGAGATTGCCATCGCCGCCGCGCGGAATGGAAAGCACATCTTGTGCGAAAAGCCGCTGGCGCTGAATGTGAAGCAGGCCGAGGCCATGCTCGCCGCCGCGCAAAAGGCCAAAGTCGTCCACATGGTCTGCCACAATTACCGGCGCATCCCGGCCATCGCGCTGGCCAGAAAAATGATTACCGAAGGCGCGCTGGGGCGGATTTTCCATTTTCGCGCGCGTTACGCCCAGGACTGGCTGATGGACCCGGAATTTCCCATCAACTGGCGTTTGCAAAAGGAAACCAGTGGCAGCGGCGCCAACGGCGACATTAACGCGCACATCATTGATTTGGGGCGTTACCTGGTCGGCGAGTTTAAGGAAGTTTGCGGTCTGCTTAATACCTTTGTACCGGAGCGGCCGCTGGCCGAGGCGCTGGTCCCGTCATCCCGCAGTGCGGGACGGAAAATGGGCAAGGTGACCGTGGACGACGCCGCGATGTTTATCGGCCGGATGGAAAACGATGTGCTGGCGAACCTCGAGGCCACGCGCTTTGCGGCCGGGCGCAAGAACCACATTGAAATCGAAATCAACGGCAGCAAAGGCTCGCTCTATTTTGATTTCGAGGACATGAACCGGTTGAAATTTTTCAACGCGGAGGATCCGAAGGACCGGCAGGGTTTCCGGGACATCCTGGTGACCGAACGCGGCGGGGTGCAGCCGTATGTGGGCAACTGGTGGGCGCCGGGCCACATCATCGGTTACGAACACACCTTCGTGCACACGGTTGCCGATTTCGTCAATGCGTGCGTTGACGGCAAGCCGGTCCAGCCGACGTTTGAAGACGGATTGAAAAACCAGCGTGTGCTGGCCGCCGTCGAGGAGTCCGCTCAAAAAGGCCGCTGGGTGAAATTGTAGAATCGGTGCCGGTCGTTTTCAATCCGACAGCACCTGGTGGACAACCTTGAGCAGGACTTCGTTCGTGAACGGCTTGGGGATGAACGCGTCGGTGCGCACGTCTTTTCGCAGCTCCTCGACTTCCCTTTCCGACCCACTGGCCACGATGATTTTCACGTCGGACCGGATTTTGCGCAGCGCCTGAATGACGGCGCGGCCGTCCATGAACGGCATGGCGAGGTCGGTGATGATGAGGTGCACGGCATCGGAATTCCGGGTGAACCGGGCGATGGCTTCCAGGCCGCTGCCGGCGGTCAAAACCTGGTAGCCGTAATTTTCGAGCGTCGAACGCACGATGGCCAGGATGGCCTCCTCGTCGTCCACGATGAGAACGCATTCGCCATTGCCGGGCGGCAGTGAGATGGACCCGGCGGCGGTCTCCTCCGGCGTTTCGGTGGCGGCAGGGAAGTAGCATTTGAATTCCGTGCCGCGGCCCTCCTCACTGTGAACGGTGATGAAACCATCGTGGGTCTTGATGATATTGAGCGACGTGGACAATCCGAGGCCCGTTCCTTTGCCCGGCGCCTTGGTGGTGAAGAACGGTTCAAAAATCTTTTTCAAGTGTTCCGCCGGAATTCCCGTCCCCGTATCCGCCACGCTCACGCAAAGATAATCTCCGGGTCGGGCGTCGGGATGAAGCCCGACATCCACCGGTCCCAGATTCACGTTGTTCACGGACAACGTGAGGGTGCCGCCGTCGGGCATGGCGTCGCGGGCGTTGACACAGAGGTTGAGCAAGACCTGGTGCAATGGAGTGGGCAGCCCGCGAATGGGCCAGCACGATTTATCCACCCGTACCCGGCATTGGATGGATTTGGGAAACGTATCATTGATGATGCGGCCCATTTCCCTGACCAATTGGGCGGCGTGGATGAGGTGTTTTTTGGCCTCACCGCCCCGGACAAAGGTGAGCATTTGTTTGACCATGTCGGCGCTGCGCCGCGCGCTGGTTCGCATGGTGTCCAGGATGCTTTCCGTTTCCGGCGTAGTAATCTCTTCGCGCACAACTTCAACGCCCATGAGAATCGGCGACAGGGAATTATTCAAGTCATGGGCAATGCCGCTCACGAGCACGCCCAGGCTTTCCAGCCGTTGGGCGCGAAGGAACTGTTCCTCCAGCATTTTGCGTTCGGTGATATCGGTGTTGATGATCAGCAGTGATTTTGGCTGGTCATGCTCATCGCGAATGACAGTTGAGCGACCCTGAACAATAATCGGCCGGCCATCTTTGCTGAGTTCGTGTAGTTCGCCATTCCATTCACTGCGTTCCTTTACGCTCTTGATGGTTCCCTCCAATTCCGGCGGCGGTTCCCCGTGAAAGAGCACTTCCGGCAACGTCTTGCCCATGACTTCGGCAGCGCTCCAACCATAAATTCGCTCGGCGCTTTGATTCCAGTATACAATCCGTTCCTTCAGATCGGCCACGATGATGGCATCCCGGGCCTTGTCCAGGAGCGCCGCCTGTTCACGAATTTTCTCCTCAGCCTGTTTGCGCTCGCTCATGTCAATGGTAACGCCGACCATCCGCTGCGGCTTGCCGGTTTCGTCGTATATGACCGACGCACGCTCCAGAACCTGCGCGTAAGAACCGTTGGCGCGGCGGACGCGGTGCTCATCCCACCACACCCGGCCGCCACTGGCGAGCAACGTTGACATGCCGGTGGTGACTCGGGCTTTCTCATCGGGATGAATCAAATCCAGCCACCATTCCAGCGTGGCGTCAACGTCTTCCCGGGAATGGCCGAATACAGCCTGAAAATTCCCGCCGAACCACATTTTGTTGGTTTTGATATCCCATTCCCAGACGACGTCATTGGTGGCGCGGGCAACAATGCGGAAACGTTCCTCACTCTGATGCAGGGCACTTTCCGCCTGCTTCCGCAACGCCCGCTCCTGCCGGTTGCGCAAGGCACGGCGAACGGCCGGCCCCAAGCGGCTCGGCTGTTGTTTGAGCACGTAATCCACCGCGCCGTTTCTGAGGCTTTCCACGGCAGCTTCCTCGCCAATCGTGCCGGAAAAGAAAATAAACGGAGTTTCCGGGCAGACTTCACGCGCCAGTGACAGCGCGTGGAGACCGTCGAACGACGGCAAAGTGTAATCAGAAATGATCAAATCGAATTTATTCTGCCGGACGGCCGAGTTAAAATCTTCACGTGTTTTGACCGGCACGAATTCACAGTTCAACCCCTCGACGTGCAGCATCTCACGGACGAGAATCTGGTCGTTCTCGCTGTCTTCCAAGTGCAGGATATGCACCAGGCGCTGGACTAAATCAGTACCCATTCATTTTAGCGCTCATCCATTGGCGCGTTTGACCGTACCGGGCGGCGGTTCGTTGATGATGGCCCAGAAAAATCCGATTTGCTTGACCGATTCGACGAATTTCTGGAAATCAACCGGCTTGACGACATAGGCATTGACGCCCAGTTGATAGCTGTTCACCAGATCCTGCTCCTCTCGCGACGAAGTGATCATCACCACCGGCACGTGCCGGAGCGCGGTATCGCCGCGCATCTGGCGCAGCACTTCGAGCCCATCCACCTTGGGCATTTTCAAATCCAACAGCACGACGACCGGCAGACCGTTGGCGTGGTCAGCAAACCTGCCTCGCCGGTAAAGATAATCCAGCGCTTCGGCGCCGTCGCGGGCGGTCACCACTTCGTTCGCCAGATTGTGCTCCTCCAGCGCGGCCAGTGTCAGTTCCACGTCGCGTTCATTGTCCTCCACCAGCAGAATGCGTTTTAACGGTGCCATGTTTATCCTTTCGTTTCCGGGGAGTTCGGCAGGGAAAAGAAGAAGGTTGCGCCGCGGTCAATTTGTCCTTCCGCCCACGTGCGGCCGCCATGGCGGTGAACGATGCGACGGACATTGGCCAGGCCTATCCCGGTGCCTTCAAATTCCTCCGCGCGGTGCAGCCGCTGGAAGACACCGAACAATTTGTGCGCGTATTGCATGTCAAAGCCCACGCCGTTGTCCCGCACAAAAAAAACGAGTTCACCATTGTCCGAATTGCAACCGATCTCGATTTCCGCCGGGTTCCGCGGGCGTGAATATTTGATGGCGTTGGCAATCAGGTTCACCCACACCTGGCGCAACATCGCGGGGTCGGCCTCGACCTCGGGCAGGGGGGCGATTTTCCAGCGAATCGGCCGGTTGTTCGTCTCACTTTGCAGACCGTGAATGGCTTCGTGCACCAACGCGTCCAACGACACCCGGGAGTGCTGCAACTCGGTGCGGCTCATGCGCGAGAAGATCAGGAGATCGTCAATCAGCGCCCCCATTTGCCGGGCGGAATCACCGATGATGTCCAAATAGCGGCACCCGCGCTCGTCCAGCTTTTCACCCGCCTGCTTGTTGAGTAATTTCACGAAACCGTCAATGTGGCGCAACGGCGCACGCAGGTCGTGCGACACGGAATACGAGAACGCTTCCAATTCCTTGTTGGCCACCTCCAACTGCGTGGCACGGTTTTGCAGGTCGGCATGGAGTCGGGTGATTTGCGCCTGTGCCCTTTTTTGTTCCGTGATATCGCGACCGGCAGCGTAAATCAACAACTGGGGTACGGCGGCGCGCGCATTCCACGCGAACCAGCGCCAGGAACCGTCCCGACAGCGGAAACGGTTTTCAAAATTGACGGTTTCCATGCCTCCGGCCAGCTTTTCGACCTCGGCCTGCGACGCGCGCACATCGTCAGGATGGACAAACTCAAGAAACGGTTTGGCCATCAATTCTTCGCGACTGAAACCCAGCGTGCGTTCCCAGGCGGGATTCAGGGTCTTGAAGTAGCCGTCGAACGCGGCGATACAGATCACGTCGCGCGATAAATCGAAAAAACGGTCACGTTCTTCTTCCACTTGTTTGCGCAGTCTCAAATCGCGGCGAATCAATAAGATCGCCGCCAGACCGACAGCGCACGCGAGCGCACTGCCGGCAAGAATGATCATCAGACTGGTTTGGGCACTGGCCCGGGCCATTTCCCGACGTTCTGAGAGCAAGCGGTTTTCCGAGTCTCGCATTTGCGCGATGTCCTGCCAAACCTGATCCATCAATTCCTCGCCTTGGCGCAGCGTGGCGACGTCACCGGAAACGGCCTGAACTCCGCCCTCCTGCCGCAATTTGATCCGGCTTCTCAGAACGGCCATTCTTTGCGCGATGACCGATGCCAGCCCGACCAGGCGCCGCTGCTGTTCGGGATTGTCGGCGGTCAGTGTCCGAATCTTGCCTATCCACTCACTGATCTGTGCCTGGGCGGCTTGGGAATCCTTCAGAAATTGGTCGTCGCCGGTCAGCAAGAAGGCACGCTGCCTGGCTTCCGTATCGGCGAGCATCGCCCGCCCCGATTCCAGTGTCGCAATGACTTCATGGGAGTGCGCCACCATTCTATCGGTCGTTATAAACCGGTTCGTCGTGCGATAGGCCAGCCAGCCGATCAGCCCCAGCGCCACCACCGACGCCACAAACCCGACCAGGATTTTATTTTCAACCGAGCCCTTCATGCAAAACCCACTGTGAAGCAAACAATTAACCTGCCCCAAACAACTCTTTAACGAATATATTTTCAATCGTGAAAAAGGCAAGCTGGCTTGTGACAATTAGTTGTAACAATTCGGCTTACCCTCCCCCTTTGGCTTCTTTCGGCACCAGCGCGCCTCCGCCGTTCAAACAGCCACACATTCGGCCATAGAACGTATGGCGCGGCAGAATCTTGCTAAATGGTTTGCCAATAAACGGCGAGACTCGATTTTCCGACTCCAATATACTTTGGCCATGACTCCAGGCGTCCACCAAAATGACGCGCCTTCAACCCCGGAAGAGGCAAGCCCCGGCAGGTTAGCCAGGATTTTGATTTGGTGCTGGAGAATGCTCGTGGACATACCGCCGGAAGGATACGAAGATGAAAACGGATTCCATTTTGGAACCAATGCCGGACCAAACTGAAGTTCACAGGTACTCGATTTCGCTATCCGACATCATGAGACCTGGGGTTTTTGCTGTGGCACGACCGACTGAGCAAAATGGGCCTTGAAGCGGGAAGGTTGCACGCCCTGTACCAGAACAGGCAGGCTGAGCTTATCGTAGAGCGTGTTTGCTGCCTTGCTGTCGTCGTTGGTATTGCCACTTTGAAGATACAAAATCATTCTGACATAAGCACCCAAATCATAGCTGGTGCCTGCCCAAGAACTTCCAACCCACCCCATCGCTGGCCGAAGCGTGGCTATGCGCCGTGCTTGTTCCCTTTGAAACTGCTCAACAAGGCCAAAATCGATAGGACAACAATAAACGTAGCTGCGCTGGGAGCAACCCAATCGTCAGAGGCCAGAACCGGCACGAATAGTAATAAGTGCATGATGTTCCTTTCATTTTGATGGCAATTAAATTGCCGACTGTGAGACACTATTATAATTGCCTCAAACCTTCAAGATAAGCAAGGCGAATAACCACTTGAATTCAAAGGGTTAATTCCCGGAATTTGCGTTGGTCCCTGCCACTGGCCCGAAATTGAGCCGCTTTGCCCGGCGTTGCGCGTGCTCATTGGAGAGAGGACCAGCTTGCGGCCTGTGAATTGGTCTTCAACGGTGATGTGGGCGTAGAAACGGCCATTGCGCTCCCGCGGTCCGCGAATCGGGCGCTTGCGTTTATCCAGCACTTTCCTGTATGATGCTGGGTGATGTTGACTTTGACTACCAACTGTGGATTGTGTGCTGGTGCTTGCCGTGTCAGCGAATTGCACGTGGTAATTCAAGCGCAAATACCAGCACAAGGTTAATATCGGAAAGGCAGACAAGCACGAAAAGCTTGTAAACATTGGTTGCCCGCGTGGCGGAATTGGCAGACGCGCTAGATTCAGGTTCTAGTGAGTAACATCGTACAGGTTCAAGTCCTGTCGCGGGCACCAAGTACCGGGGCATGCGCTTGGTTTCCCAGCCACCCTCAATTCATCCGGAAATCAGTTCGACACTGACAACCACTCAGACTAATCTCCCCTCAAACCATGAAAGTCCTCTTTTTAAATGGGCCGAACTTGAATCTGTTGGGGCAGCGGGAACCGGACGTGTACGGCCGGGAGACCTTGGCCGGTATAGAGGCCAAAGTCCGCAAACGCGCCACCGCCCTGAAGATCGCGGTGGACTTCCGCCAATCCAATCTGGAAGGCGAATTGGTAAATTGGATTCAACAGGCAAGCGGTCAATTCGATGTGATCGTGCTTAACGCCGCCGCCTACACTCATACGAGCATTGCGCTGCGGGACGCCATTGCGGCGGTGGGCGTACCGACCATCGAAATTCATCTTTCGAATATTCACGCACGCGAAAAGTTCAGGCAAAAATCACTGATTGCGCCTGTTTGTTGTGGGCAAATCAGCGGATTTGGTCCAAAATCCTATTTATTGGCTTTGGAAGCGTCCGTTGACGTTAACGTTTCAAAAAAGAAGCGTTAATCGGCCGATTTTTTGCTAAAATCATTTTCTATTTTGCTTCTTGACGCTGAAGCAGCCGAGGAATAGAATGTTTCATATTGGTAACGGACACAAGGCAGAGTCGTAACACGGCTGCTGCTTTTTTGCTTGTAGCTGAAAACCGGATTCTTGACAACTTTAACGAAATCGAACCGTGGATCTTAAAGATATTAAGGCCATAATTGACCTGATGAAGAAGAACTCCATTACGGAGTTTGAACTGGAAAGACAGGATTCCAAGATCAGGTTGAAACGTGGATTTAACGGTTCGATACCTCCGGCGGCAACCTATGAGGATCCGGTGGCGCTCCCTCCCGCTCAGCCGGTTAGTTCCGCTCCAGCCACCGTTCCGTCTGGAGCCATGCCGGCGGCTGTCATCGGCGAAATTGAGATTAAGTCCCCGATGATTGGCACTTTTTATCGGGCGCCGTCGCCTGAAGCTGCCAGTTATACTGAAGTGGGCTCTGAAGTTAATCCCGACACGGTGGTTTGCATCATAGAAGCGATGAAAGTGATGAATGAAATCAAGGCGGAGACCAAGGGCGTGATTACCCAGGTTTTGGTCGAAAACGCCAAGCCGGTGGAATTTGGACAGCCCTTGTTCAAGGTGCGTCCGGCCTGAACCACACCCCGCCAAAGTATTTTCATATTCACTGAAAATCCATGTTTGAGAAGATCCTGGTCGCCAATCGCGGTGAAATCGCCGTCCGGATTATTCGCGCCTGTAAGGAGCTGAATATCCGGACCGTGGCGGTTTATTCCGAGGCGGATGCCAACTCGATGCACGTGCAGATGGCGGATGAAGCCATCTGCATCGGCGGGCCGCCGGCGGCTGAAAGTTATCTGCGTATTGACCGCATTATCAGCGCGGCCGAAATCACGGATGTGGATGCGATTCATCCGGGTTACGGTTTTCTGGCTGAGAACGCGCACTTTGCCGAGGTCTGTGACAGTTGCAACATCCGTTTCATTGGGCCCAGTCCCCGCGCCATGCAATCATTGGGGGACAAGGCGGTCAGTCGGATGCTCGCCAGGAAGCTCGGCGTGCCCACTCCGCCGGGATCGGATGGTGCGGTGGAAAAGGAGCAGGACGCCCTGGCCATCGCCAAACGCATTGGTTATCCGGTCATGATCAAAGCCGTGGCCGGCGGCGGCGGGAGAGGCCTGCGCGTGGCGCACAATGATATTTCACTGGTCAAGGGTTATCATACGGCGCGTTCCGAAGCCGAAAAGGCGTTTGGCAATTCGGGTGTCTATGTTGAAAAGTTCATCGAAAATCCGCACCATATCGAGATTCAGGTTCTCGGCGATCACAAGGGACACATCATTCATTTGGGTGAACGGGATTGTTCCATTCAGCGCCGGAATCAAAAGGTGGTTGAGGAAGCGCCCTCGCCGTTGCTGGAGCACCGGTTTCGCAAGCTGCGGGATAAAATTGGCAAGGCGGCCGTCAAGATTGCCGAAGCGTCGCACTACACCAGCGCCGGCACGGTGGAATTTGTCGTGGATAACCTCGGTAACTTTTACTTTCTGGAGTTCAACAAACGAATCCAGGTCGAGCACCCGGTCACCGAAGAAGTCACCGGCATTGACCTGGTGCGCTATCAGATCCTGTTGGCGATGGGCGAAACGTTGCGTCATTCACAGAGCGACATTCAAATCAAGGGTCACGCCATCGAGTGCCGTATCAACGCCGAAGATCCCTTTGACGATTTCCGTCCCAGCCCCGGCCGCATCGAGATGTATTTTCAGCCGGGCGGCCGCGGGGTGCGGGTGGATACCCATGCTTATGCCGGATACACCATTCCGCCGACGTATGATTCCATGATCGGCAAGCTGATTACCACCGGCAATGACCGGCGGGAGGCCATGGACCGCATGAATCGCGCGCTGTCGGAATATATGATTACGGGCATCAAATCCAATGTTTCCTTCCAGCAGGCCATCATGCAGGACCCGAATTTCCGGCGCGGCGTTTATTCCACCGGTTTCATCGAGCAACTGCTCGGCGGCGCCCGGCGGGAACTGCTCGATGAAAAGGCCTAGGCCCGACAGGTCGTGGGTTACTTTGCCTGTTTCGGTGGGGTGAGCGTCCCCGCGAGCCGGCTCGTCAGTAGTCTCGCCCCACCAAAGTAGAGCCCAGTAACGGGCCCGATACTTTTTGTTGACTTTACAGGTGTTTATGCTATAAAAACGGTGCTCGTTCAAAGAATGAACGGTGTTGGTGTCAACAAGACAGATTGTCCGTAACCGATTGGAAAGCGACATTCAGTGAACCTGCCGGTGCAGTCCTCCCACATGTTTCCATGAGCGGGCGCAGTGTATTATGAACCCAACCAGATTGTTTGTAGGCAACCTCTCCTACCAAACGGGGGAAAACGACTTGCAGGACTATTTTGCCCAGGCCGGTGCGGTGTCCTCGGTCAATCTCATGCTCGACAAAACCACGGGCAAATCCCGCGGCTTTGCGTTTGTCGAATTCGCCGACGCCGAGGCTGCGCAGCGTGCCATTGAACAACTCCATAACAAGGAATTCCAGGGCCGACAGCTCACCATCAACATTGCCCGGCCGCGGGAGGAACATCCGCCACGCTGGGAAAATGACCGCGGTGAACGCCGCGAACGCCAGTAGTTTTCGCTGGCGACGCCGGTGGCCGGGTGGCGGGGTTGCCCGACCGGTTTTTTGAATAAGGGTTTGACACTCGCGGGACGCTGTTTATCTTTTAGCAAACAAAGATTATGGCTGAGACACCTCCGAACATTCCTCCGGGCGCTGTGCTGCCGCCGAAAAAAGAAACCGGCAAAGTCCAGCCCAAGAAAGAAACCGTCCGCATCAATTTGCCGCCCAAGCCATCCGCCGCCCCGACCATCAAATTGCCGACGTTGCCGCCCGGAGGTCCGACGGGCGCGCCCAGCGCCATTCCGGCTCCCGCTCCGACGCCTGCCGCCGCGGCTCCGCGCGCCGCGGCTGCCGCACCCGTCAGTCAGGCACGCCCCGCCCCCGCCGCACCACGGCCCGTGGCGGCGGTGCCGGCCATGAGCGGTTTGGACCAAATGCTGGTCGTGTTCGCCGCCATCGCGGGCTTTTTTGCCCTGCTCACCGTGATCTGGATGCTGCTCATCCCGACCGCTTGAGATTTTCAGAAGTTGTTCGAACCCTGAATGTGTTTTGACGTATGGCCTCTCCTCTCATTCTTAAGCTCACCCAGGAAAACTTCACCCAGCAAGTTCTGCAATCGCCCGCGCCTGTGCTCGTGGATTTCTGGGCCGAATGGTGCGGTCCGTGCAAAATGATCGCACCGCTGCTTGATGAACTCGCCGACGAATACGATGGCAAGGTGAAAATCGGCAAGGTCAATGTGGACGAGCAGCAATCGCTGGCCGCCGAGTACGGCGTCCGGGCCATCCCCACCCTGCTCGTTTTCCAGAACGGCCAGGTGGCCGACCAGATTGTCGGCGCCCGCAGCAAACGGGACTTCAAGGCCAGCCTCGACCGCGTTGCGGCGTGACGGGCGCCGGATTGATGAATCTGTAGATAAATGGATTGATGCGTTGCCCGTCAATCCGAGCTCCTGAAAAACCGTAGCAGCGGAGGTGAGTCCGCTCCGACTGTGTTTCAAATCAAAGAAATAATGGAGCCGACTTACGTCGGCTGCTACGAAAATCAGTCTCCGGTGTAAAAAGATTTGTAATTCCCCGGCGCTGTGTTTTTGTAAGGACGTGATTGTCACGCCCCGGCAATTGGATCAGCGGGCCGAGTTGTTTCGTCAACTCGCCCAATTGACGTCGGCCGGCATTGGCGTCGTTCCTGCGCTCGAACAAATCAAACGCAGTCCGCCCTCGCGTGCCTATCGCGAACCGCTCCAGCGCCTGCTGGATGAACTGGCCCGCGGCGCGACCGTTGCCGAAGCCTTGCATCGGCTCGGCTGGCTCCCGGCCTTCGACCAGGCGCTGATCGAAGCCGGCGAACGGAGCGGACGGATGGACGCCTGTTTCCGACTTCTCGCGGATTATTATAATGAGCGCGCCCGCCTGATCCGCCAGATGCTCGGCGATCTGGCGTATCCGGTGTTTGTTTTCCATTTTGCGGTCGTTCTCATCGCGTTTCTCGAATTTCTCTGGACCGGCCCGTGGCTCCTGGTTTTGCTGGTTGGATTCGTTCCGATTTATGCCGTCGCCATTTTCCTGATTTACGCCAGCCAGGACAAACGCAATGAAGCCTGGCGGGCAAAAGTGGAGGTGATTTTGGGATTCATTCCCGTTTTGGGAACTGCCCGGCATTATCTGGCGTTGGCGCGGCTCGCGGCGGCGCTGGAAGCCCTCGTCAGCGCCGGCGTCAACATTTTTGAAGCGTGGGAACTGTCAGCCGCGGCGAGCGGTTCGCCCGCTTTGCGCCGCGCTGTCGCCGCGTGGAAATCGAAAATGACCGCCGACCAGACGCCGGCCGACGCCTTGCGCGCCTGCCGGTTGTTTCCGGAAATGTTCGCTAACTTTTATTACAGCGGCGAGGTCAGCGGCAAGCTGGACGATTCGCTCCGCCATCTGAACCGGCTCTACAACGAGGAAGGCTCGCGCAAACTCCATCTGGTCGCGACATGGGTGCCGCGCTTTGTCTATTTTACGGTGGCGCTGCTCGTCGGTTATATTGTCATCCGGTTTTGGATGGGTTACTTCAATCAGATTTCCAACATCACCAACGGATTTTAATTCCGCTTTGCGCCACGGACAGCCAGACATTAACTTCGCCGGATGACGTTGACCGAATTGCTCGCGAATGAAGAGCTGCGCCGGCAGGAATTTCCCGTGACGCGCGAAAAGATTTTCCTGGCGCACGCCGGCGTCTGCCCGTTGCCGCAGCGTGTGGCCCGGGCGATTTCCGAGTGTGCGCAGCGCGGCACGACCAACGACCAGGAAACGCTGATTTTTCCCAGGCGAGTCAACGAAGGGCGCAAGCTCGCGGCGCAACTGCTCAATTGCCGACCGGAGGAAATTGCTTTCGTCGGGCCGACGTCGCTCGCGCTAAGTTTTGTCGCCGCCGGATTGGATTTCCGCCGGGGCGACAACGTTCTCATTTATCACGACGATTACCCGTCGAACGTTTATCCGTGGATGGCGCTGGCCGACCGCGGCATCGAGGTGCGCCTGTTGAACACACGCGGCCTCGGCGTGATCCGGCCCGGGAACGTTGCCGGGCAGGTGGATGAAAATACGCGGCTGGTCGCGCTCGCCTCCTGCCATTTCATCAGCGGTTTCCGGATTGAATTGGAGGCCATCGGAAAATTTCTGCGTGAACGCGGAATTCTGTTTTGCCTCGACGCCATTCAAACCCTTGGCTCGTTTCCGACGACGGTCGAGCACGTGGATTTTCTGGCCGCCGACGCGCACAAATGGCTGCTCGGCCCATGCGGCGCGGGCGTGCTATATGTCCGGCAGGAAGTTCAGGACCGGCTGACGCCGCCGATTTACGGCTGGCACAACGTCCAGAACCCGAATTTTGTCGCGCAGGAAAAAATCGTTTTCCGCGCCGGCGCGACGAAATACGAGGCCGGGACGCACAATCTGGTGGGTCTGGCCGGTTTGATTGCCGCCATGGAACTGGCTTTGGAAATCGGCGTTGAAAATATTGCCGCCGAGTTGCTGCGCAAACGCGCCTGGCTCGTGCCCGCTTTGCAGTCCCGGGGTTTCACGGTTTTGAATGCGGACACAAAACCGGAAAATGCCAGCAGCATCGTTTCCTTTCACCACGCCGGCAAGGATCTCACCGCGCTGCACAAAAAACTGGCGGAGGCAGGTATTGTCGCGTCGTTGCGGACGGACCGCGCAGGGAAAAATTATCTCCGTCTCTCGCCGCATTATTACAACACCGACGCGGAATTGCAGCGCGTGTTGGAATTGTTGTAGGCGACCAGCCCGTCATTTTCGATGGTTGCCGGCAGCGGCATCCCAATGATTCGCCAGACTGTGCGCGCGCCACGGGTAATAAACGGCAGTGAACACCACCAGTTCCATGATAACGGAGGTCACCACGCTGCCGATCATCGGCGTGGCAATGCGTTTCATCACATCGGCACCGGAACCGTGGCTCCACATGATGGACAGGAGGCCGGCAATGATGACTGCCGTCGTCATGGCTTTGGGGCGGACGCGCTTGACGGCGCCGTGGTAAATGGCGTCGCGCAGGTCGGTGAGATTACGCATCCGTCCGCTTTGGGTCCATTCGGTGTAAGCCAGGTCGAGATAAAGCAACATCACCAAGCCGATTTCGGCGCTGATACCCGCCAGCGCAATCAATCCGATCCAATCGGCCACGCTGAGGTTGTCATGCAGCCAGACAAGCCGGCGGGCACCACGGTCAACAGTTGATTGGGAGCCGAAAGAGAAACCGGAGTCGCAGGGACAGGCCGCGACTCCGGGGAGGGAGAAGCGACGCAGCACGCCCGGCCGCATTGGCAACAGGCGTGCGCGACGCTGACGACACCAGCCACCTGCGCCGACATCAGGACGGGCGTCCAGGCCAGCAACAGGCTGCAAACAAGGGCCAATGTCGTCTTCACGTTTTGAATATCAACCAGCCACTCCAAAGAAGCTCAACCGCTTTTGGCTTCTTTTTGTCAATTTTTGGCACGGAGCGTCGAATAGCCGTCGCAGAGGCGTGCCTATTCCCGGCGGCTGAAAAGACAAATGCCGATTTTTATTGCCCCATTGCCGGCGAAAGCCCGTATTTTTCAGCCGGTTTCCGCACCCGTCACAAAGCACTGAACCAGTTACATGCCGCTAAAAACCTGTTCACCGCCAAGATGCCCTTGATAGGCCAATGCCACGACATAAAGGGTGGCCGCGAACAGATAAGACGTCGTGGCCCAACGGGCCTGTCGGTGCAATTTCCAGCGCCAAACAAACAGGACGAACAAAAGCACGGTCAAACCGGTGCCCAGCCATTTGTGGATCGTCATCCCGGTAACCCCGTTGTCATCCGACATCCAGAACAGCCAGCCGGTGATGGCAGTGAACGGCGTCACCGCGGTGGCGTAGAACAATGTCCACCACGCCGTGTGGCGAAATGATTCGCTTTTAATGAAACGCCCGACCCCATCGCTGGCGAGGGACACGGGGACCAGCGCGGCGGTAAAATTGACCAGAATCGGGTGCAGTTTGGTCGTCATGACAAACTGCCTGAGCGCCGGAAGAATTGCGGCGCCGAAAATGGGGTCCACGATGGTCACGCCGAACCTCGGGCTGACGGATTTAATTTTGAATTTCGCCGCACCCTGACATGGCTCGGCCGAAATAGGGATTGTGCACGTCCCGGTCCGCTTGCAACCAATTGGCGCGGGCCATCAGACAATACACCTGCACATACGCATCCTTCGCCTTGTGATCGGCCAGGTACTGGATGAGCGAATCGCTCAACGGCTTGAAGGCGGCGCGGGCCGATTTCAAGTCCGACGCCCGGGCCAGGGTTTCCGCCTCGGCGGCGACCGAGGCCGGCAACGATTTCGCACCCGTCTGAACGGCTTTCGCAATGGCGCCGGCATTTTCAGCCACGCCCGTCATTGAATCTTTTGCCAGGCTGGCTTGTATCTTCAGGCAATCGCCATAGACGGATTTCACCGGTGCCGTCAAAGCCGGATTGTCCGCGCGCGCTCCGGCGCTTCCTAAAAGTCCAATGGCCGCAGCCAACAGCATGATTTTCACCTTTGTCATGAATGTCCTGCTCGTTTGATTGTTCTGGATGTCATCGGTTGATTGGGGCGCCCCACGGGAGTGCCATTGTTTATTCTACAGCATCGCCGGCCAAATCACTCAAGAATTTTTTGCATTCAAGACTGGAAATGCCCGTTAAATAAATTCTGCGGGGTTTCCGGCGCAGCGGGGTATTGCAGACGCGAACATCCAGCGACGCAATGAAGCATCGCCAAAAAATGAGAAAGAAAAATGAAAACGCACATCCCGCTCATCACCCCCGGCGTGGCCGCTCTGACCACGATAACTTTCAATACCCAAGGCCCACGGTTGTCGGAGAAAACAGGCAATCGCGCGGCACTAGTTTCTCTAAGCACCGGGCGCGGGGCGGTGACGTGTTTGCGGTGGCAACGGTGAAGGCGGAATCGGAGGCATAACGGGCGTCGGCTCCGGCGCGACGTTGACCAGCTCGTAGGCCATGGTTTCACCGGTGGAACCAAAGAGGGCGAAATCCTGAACGCCCTTGATGATCCGGTTCTCCACCAGTTTTTGGATTGCCTGAAGGGTGTCCTCTCTTTTTTCACGAATGTGAACAGCGATCCGGCTCGCGTGATGAGGGGTTTTCACATCATGAAGGAAATTGATGATTTTCGCTTCAATGTGCTCCAGCAATGACACGTTCATCGGTCACCTTATCATGGTTTTATCATGGTTGACTGTCGTTCTGACTTATCAAGCAAACCCGTAGCGGCTGCCGACAACTGATTATAACCACGCCGGCGTGCCCATGTCAACGGCGAAACGATGTTGGCGGCGGATCCGGGAGCCCGGTTGGCGCCGGTTGACTCATCGCTTGGACCACTTTGTAGCGTGATGAGCGAGAAAAACCTTGACGGACAAAATCACCCATTTTCTACTCGCCGCCATCGCCACACGACAAAATCATCCCATGCCGAACCCGATCCGATTAAAGCCACCCGCGTCAGGCTTCAGAGCGTCCGCGCCTTTTGTGGAAGCGATAACCTCAATAAAATACGGTCTGGCAACTTTCCTGGCCACGGTCGTGATGGCTTCCGCGTCGCCGACAACCCTCGACCACGGAACTTGGATTGATCTGAACAAAAACGGCAGGAAAGATGTTTACGAGGATCCGACGCAGCCGCCGGAGAAACGCGTGGCCGACCTGTTGAAACGGATGACGCTGGACGAAAAAATCGGCCAGCTCTTTCAGGCTTATCGTGAGTCGGACGCGGACGCGGCGTATGGCGGACTGTTGCGTCAGGGAAAAGTCGGCTCATTTCTGGATGGCAGCGAGCTGATTGAAAATCCGGCGCTCCGCAATCATCTGCAGCGGATTGCCGTGGAAGAAAGCCGGTTGGGCGTGCCGCTCATTTTCGGCACCGATTCGATTCACGGCTTCCGAACCATTTTCCCGATTCCGCTTGCCCAGGCTTGCGCCTGGGAACCGGAATTGTTTGAAAAAACGCAGGCAATTTCCGCCCGGGAAACAGCGGCGGTCGGCATTGACTGGACGTTCGCGCCGATGGTGGATCTGGCGCGAGATCCCCGCTGGGGGCGGATTGCCGAAGGTTTTGGCGAGGACCCGTATCTGGGGTCGCTTTACGCGGCGGCCGGCGTGCGGGGTTTTCAAGGAACCAATCCGGCGGATCCGGATCGGGTGATTGCATGCCTGAAACATTACGTTGGCTACGGCGCGGTGGAAGGCGGGCGCGACTATAATACGACGGAGATTTCCGAATACACCTTGCGCAATTTTTATCTGCCTCAATTTCGGGCCGGAGTCGAAGCGGGCGCCTGGACGGTGATGAGTGCTTTCAATTGTCTGTCGGGCATGCCGGCCAGTGCGAATCATCATACTTTGACGGATATTCTGAAAAACGAATGGAAATTTCGCGGTTTTATCGTCAGTGACTGGGCGGCCGTGAATGAGCTTATGTCGCAGGGTATCGCTGCCAATCCTGCGGAAGCGGCAAGGTTGGCGTTAACAGCCGGCGTGGATATGGAAATGCTCTCGTCAAATTACATAAACACGCTCAAACCGCAGGTACTGGCTGGAACCATCAGGGAGAAAACCATCGATGAAGCCGCGTCACGGGTGTTGCGGGTTAAGTTCGCCCGGGGATTGTTTGAACGACCGTACGTTGACGAATCTTGGCCGGAAACGGCTTTTCTGAAACCGGATGCTCTGGCGTTGGCCCGGGAGGCCGTGGTCAAATCCTGTGTCCTGCTGAAGGATGAAAATAATGTCCTGCCGCTTTCCAGACAGTTGAAGCACATCGCGTTGATCGGCCCGCTGGGGGACGATACCAACGATTTGCTGGGATGCTGGTGCGCGCGGGGACGCTCCCGTGATGTCGTTTCGATGGCATCGGGAATTCGCGCGAAGCTGGCCCCGGATGCCGAGGTAACGGTCATCCACGGCTGCGATTTGCCGGGAGTTGAACGCAATCCCGATGGCTCACTGGCGGCGAGAAACAGGTCACCGTCCGCCAGCGGGGAGGCAGCGTTCGGCCAGGCCGTTGAAGCTGCCAGGAGGGCGGATGCAATCATCATGGCCCTGGGTGAACCGGATTCCTGGAGCGGGGAGAATGCCAGCCGATCCAGCCTGGACCTGCCGGCCGACCAGATGGCCTTGTTCAATGCCATTGCGGCCTTGGGCAAACCGGTGGTGGTCATACTTATCAACGGCCGGCCGCTGGCCCTCCCCGAAGTTCAGAACAAAGCCGCCGCCATTTTGGAAGCCTGGGCCCCTGGCGTTCAGGGCGGCAATGGCATAGCGGATCTGCTTTTCGGCGACGCGGATCCGGAAGGCCGTTTAACCGTGTCGGTTCCTTATGATGTCGGACAGGTACCGGTTTATTATAACCACTTCAACACCGGCCGGCCGCAACTGGGCGAGTACGTGGACGGGCCGCGGGACCCGCTTTATCCGTTTGGCTTCGGCCTGACGTACACCACTTTCAAATATGGCGAAGTCAAACTGAGCGCCGGGACCCTGAAACCGGGCGGAACGATTACGGCGTCGGTGAATCTGACCAACATCGGTTCGCGTCCGGGTGTGGCGGTGGTCCAACTTTATATCCGGGACCTGGTTTCGTCGGCCGGACCGCGACCGGTGCGTGAATTGAAAGACTTCCGGAAAGTGCGCCTGACTCCCGGGGAATCACGGGAGGTCCAGTTTGCCCTGTCGAAACCGGAACTGGGATCTTATGACCGGAACGGGCGTTGGGTGGTGGAACCGGGCGAATTCCAAGTCTGGCTGGCGAAAGACTCTGCGAGCGGAAAGCCGGCGGAATTTAAATTGGTTGATAAAGACCAAGACTAATCGCGCCTGACCGCTTGACGGTGGCGGCGATTCCAACGGGGGACAATTCGGAATCATTTGAATAAAATCCGGTCCATGGCTGGCGGGACGCGGACAATGTGGAAAAATACACTGGATGAAAAAGTTCTTGTTGGTTGCGGTGGTCTTTCTGTTAACCGCGTTCTTCACGGCGCAGGCGGCTGATCCGGATTCCAATCTGGTCGTCAATGGAGGTTTTGCGGACGGCCTGAAGGACTGGCAGACAACCGGTGACGTTCGTCTGGAGACGAACAGTCCTCTGGCCGGCAAGGTTTCGGTCATCATCGGTCCCGGCACGGGTTCGCTCACCCAACGCGTCGAAACGGACAGCGGCAATCCGTTTACCGTGTCCGCCACCCTCCGGGCGCAGCGCACGAACGGCTGGGTTTTTGCCCTCCGTTTCCTGGACCAGGAGGGACGCGAGATCATGAAAGTGGACTCCATCGCCGACATCAAAGTGAGAGGCGGCAATCCCCAAAAGATCGAGCACTACCTGCAGCCGCATCCATTGACGAAGTGGGTTGAAATCAGCATTTCCAAGGATTCATCCGAAGGCTCAGTGCTGGTGGATCAGGTGGGCCTGGACATGCCGGATGAAAATGCGGCGGGCTTGAAACCCGCCTGTGATTTGGATCAGGCCATCCAACCGTTCTGGCTGGGCAACAGAGTTTACAACGAAGCGGTGCTGATGGTATCGCCAGACGGCAAAGCGGCGACCGGCCGGTTGATGTTTCAGCCCACGCGGATTCTTTCGGTCAAGGATTACGGATGGGCCAGCAATTATGTCGAAGGCCGGGATTATACCGTTGATGGGCGGACCTTGGTTTGCACTGCGGCTTCCCGCATACCGCAAGTGCGCGAGCAGGACCTGTCAAAGGGTGAGTTCAAATGGAACGTCGTCGGAGGCCAACAGGTCATGGTGACCTACGAGCATGGCGATACCTGGAACCATCCGCAGCCGGCGTATGTCGGCGGTGGCTTGCCCGGGACGATGAAGAAATTGGAGACGCAGGCGCCCCTGACAGTGGTGGCCTACGGCGACAGTATCACTCACGGTTATGGCGAGAGCCGCCTGTCGCACATCCGGCCATTCCTGCCGCCGTGGCCGGAACTTTTTGTGCATCGGCTGAAAATGATTTATCAAGACCAGCATATTCAGTTTTACAATTCATCCCAGAGCGGCGCGACCTCGCAGTGGGGAAAGGATTATGCGGAACGGATGGTGTCCTCGTTGCATCCCGACCTCGTGCTCATTGCTTTTGGGCAAAACGACTTCTGGAACGTTCCGGCGGATTCCTTTGCCGACAACGTTGCGGACATCATGCAGACGGTTCGCAATAAAAACCCAAACGCCGAATTCCTGCTGGTTTCGACCCTGCGATTTGACCCGGCTTACACGACAAATTCGGAATACTGGAACCGCGTCGGGGAATACGCCCGGAAGCTGAAAGCGATGACCGGGCCGGGGGTGCAATTCGTGGACATGACCGCCATCAGCGAGTGGGTGTACGCCGCCAAAAAGCCGAAGGATTGCATGAACGACCCGCTTCACCCCAATGATTACTTCGCGCGCTGGTACGCGCAAAGCCTGGTCGCGGCCCTGGATCGGGCGTCGGGACGGGCGCCTGAGCCCCGGAAACCGATCCGGTGGTTTCCCGGCAAACTGGTTCCCACTCCTCAGTAGCTGGACACGATGACCGCCGTCCCGATATTGCCGGGCAGAATGACCCAGTCGCCGTCGTGCTTTTCCCAGGGCCGGCCGTTGACCGTGACGCTCGCGAGCGGCTCCTCTCCCGGCGTCCGGAAACGGAGCCGGATTTCACGGGGCGGATTTCGCGTCGGACCCCTGAGCTTTGCCGTGATGCTGCCGGCCCCGCCCCGGTAGATGACCGAAGTGTTCCCGAAATAGGTGGCGGTGTTTTCGATTCCGCATTTCTGGCCGGGTTTCAACCAGTCGCGCGGAACGGCCTGGCCAATTAAAAGCGTGTCACCGTCCTCACGCACAAAAATTTTACGGAGCCAGCCGCAGACGTTGGCTTCGTCGGAACTTTTATAAACGTCGCCCAGCCAGTCGCCCATTTCCGGGAGCGCGTGCTCGGCGTTCATGTGGACATCGGGAAAGTGGTTGAGCGCGATCGCGTTGAACATGGCGCGCAAAGCCTGCTTGACATCGTTCCGATCGAGGTACGCCTCGGGCTCAAGGAGGAGGCAGGCCTGCATGGACACACCGCCGCGGCCAAACCAGTATTTGTCGAAATTGTCCACGGTGTAGCCGTATTGATTCGAGAGAAAAAGGTTGTCCTCGTAATCTTTAAGAATCCATTGGGCCTGGACTGATTTCGGGTCAATGGCTTTGGTGATGATCAGGTGCATGGCGCCTTCCAGCGTTTCGCAAATCCAACCGAAGCTGCGGCCGCGGCGCTGGACGTAGGAAGGAATTTGCGGAACCGCCATGCCGTCGCGCAAACGGACGACCGGCGAAAGAGCGGAAGCGGCCATGAAATGGCTCACAAGATTTTGGTGATACGCATCAGCGGCGGCGCGAATGCGGGGCGCATTCGGGTCATGAATTTGTTCGAGCGCCCAGGCCGCGCCGTCCAGACCGCGCCAGGTATAACAACTGGTGGAAAGCCACGTCCACCAGTCGCCGATGTCTTCGAGGTCGCCCGGCGGCAGCAAACCCTTTCCCCAATCCCGCCGGTCGGCAGTGCGCGCGGTTTCACGGATGATCCAGTCCGCGCCGGCCACGATACCGGGCGCTGCGCGCCGCAACCAGGCATCATCGCGCGTGAACCGATAATGCTCGGCCAGGGTCCATAGAATCCAGCCCTGGTCCTGGTTGTAACCGCCGGATTCATAACCGTGCGCGCCGTACAGGACGCCGTTGGTGGAATCAAAATCGCCCGGCAATCCAACCGTTCCCTGGTAATGCAGCCACGTGTCCAGGCAGTCTTTGGCGATTTGATGATAACCGCGCCGGTCCAGGTCAAGCACCATCATGCAGGATTCGTTGGGATAGACGCCATACCTGAACGAGCCGACCCGGGCGAAACGGCGGTCGGTTCCCGGTTCAATTTCGCAATTGATGAGCAGATGTCCGGCCACCGCACGGTAGAAATCATTGAGGACAGGCTCCGGAGTGATGAGGCGGGCGCTCTGATTTAAAACCCGGCGCCAATAGTCGCCCGTGGCCTTTTGTTCCCGTTCGAAATCAAGCGCCCCCAGAGCCTTAACTTCGGACGGTTTGACCAGCAGCAGATAGGGCAACTTGATAATGACCGAGTTTGCTTCGTGCGCCGCGAGCGGAACGCTCCAGGCCAGTTGATTTGTCGAAACCACGGGAAGACGGTTGGCAGTGACCTGGCCGCGCAGTTGATTGCCATTCCAGATGAACCCCTGTTGATCAAGCCGGAAGTGCTCGTCGTTCGTGTCGCTGAGGATTATGATGGGCAGTTCGGCCATGCGCGGACGGACGGTGATGTTGGTAAACTCGAAGCGAAGCATGGCCACCGCGCAGGCGTCGGGAGCCAGTGGCGGAGCACCCGCCTTGGCGCCGTCTAGAGTCGTGGCAAAGGCGGTTTGCACGATGCGCACGCCATCGCGTTCCCAGGTGGTGATGCAGGTCGGGACGGACTCGTCCTCAATGTGTCGTGCCACCGGTTTATCTGGCAGACCAAACCTGACTTGAACAGGCGATGTTTCCAAATCGAGCCGGGGCGTATCCCGGGCCGGAAGCCCTTTCATATATTCGTCATCCCAGCGGAAGGAGATTTCGCCATCGCCATCGAGGCGGAATTTCTGGCGACCACCGTCGTTTCCGAGCACGAAAGCAATGCGCGATTTTTTTGGCGGCATGCCGTTCCAGGCGGAGGTCCACGTCTGCTCCGGCATCCCGGCAATGCGGTCATAAAGGGTTTTTTGTCCGGCGCGCTGCTCGGCGTAGGCAACGGCCGCATACCCGCGATGGTCATTGTCGGGGAGAATGGCCACGCCGTATTCCGGCAGGTAAAGCGGGCCGTCCTTCAAATCATCCACCTTGAAAGTGAACACATTGGTGCCATCCCGCACGGTGACCAGTGTGCGATCGAAAGTGTTGGGGTCGCGATTGACGGCGGTTTGTACCAGCAGCGTGGTGGAGCGGTTGTCCGCGGCGGTCGTGCTCAGGATTTGTCCATTGAACGCCGCCGTCTGAAAATTGGCGGCCCGCGCGTTTTCCCAGACGATGCGAACGGACCGATTTTCCAGTGTTGAATCTGTCAGAGCCTGAAGACGAATTAATTTGGGCAACGGCCGGTCGCCGACAACCCGGATCTTGAGCGTGAACCGCCCCGTGGACGAGTAGTTCGTCAGGTCCGGGTACTCATGGGCATTGATGGGGCGAAAGGTAAACCGGATGGAGTTGCTGGAAATGGTTTGGGCGGCGTCGGCGACGCGCCATCCGCCGTTGTACCAATTTCCCAATTCCATCCAGCCGGAAAAGCCGCTGCCCAGCACCCGGTCTTTGGGCAGGTGCTGTTGCGGCCAGTGGCTTCCCCAGTATTCGACGCGGAATTTGAAACCCGCGGGAATGGGGTCGGCGAAGTCCACAGTCACCGAATGTATTTCGCGTGGGTCGTCCCACTTCAGCCCGTGCCCGTCCGGCAACGGCAGGCCGAACGGCGCGGCGTCGAAGAAGCGAGGCGCAGTATCCTGTGCCAGAACCGGCCAAACGGCAACGAATGCAGCGAAAAGGATTGGTCTGAATCTGGCATTCATGCGACAAATGACGGCGGACACCTTCGCGACATTTTCCTCTGCCCCGTTGCCGGTAACACAGTGAATCAGATTCGCGTACCCGGCAGCAATAGTCCAATCGAGCTATCGCTGTTCGCTGGAATATCCGTATCTTTGAGGCAAACAACTCAAATCGAATGGACATTTCCGTCCGTTCTCCCAAAAATCAGAGCCGATTTACCGACATGAGCCAGCCGCACGCGAACAAGCCGAATCCGGTCATCCAACGTCTCTACCACGAAGCCAATGTGGCCTGGGAACAGCAGGATTATCCGAAGAGCATCAGTTTGTTTGAGCAGGCGACGCACCAGGAACCGCATAATCCAGTGCTCCTCCTCAACCTCGCGCGCGCCCACGGGAAACGCTACGATTTTCCAGCTGCAGAACGATGCATCGAGAAGGCGGTTCAAATTTCAAAGGACCGCTCCCAAACGCTCGGCGACGCCGGCCAGGTTTGTCTGGAATTCGACAACTTCGACCTGGCCATCAGTTGCTTTCAGCGCGCCTGCCAGAAGCAGGGTGTCTCCATCGGTACGCTGGTCAACCTCGCGGAAATTTACATCCGCGACAGGCGTCTTGACGAAGCTGACGAACTGCTCGAGCGGGCGTCGCGGATGGATCGCAAAGACCCGCGCGTCCGGCTGGAGACCGCCGAACTCCGGCGATTGCGCGGCCATGTCACCGAGGCTGAGTCGCTCTTGTGCGAGCTGCTGGCGATTCACTCGACTGGCGTTTCGGTGCGCACACGCGCGTTTTATGAATTGGCTAGCATCAAGGACAACCAGGGCAAACACGACGAGGCGATGACCGCGCTGTTGGAAGCGAAGGCGCTTCTGCGTCCTCACATGGGACCGTACTCGGCCACCCTTCAGCACATGCAAGGCCGCGCCCGGGAGATGGAGCTGAGCATCACCGCGGCGGTCATGGACCGCTGGCGCGCGGACGCCGACAAGCTCCAGCCGCTCCGGCACATTGCGTTGCTCTGCGGCCACCCTCGCTCCGGCACGACGCTTCTGGAACAGGTCCTCGACGCGCACAGCAACATCATCAGCGCTGAAGAAACCAAGATAATGCACGACGACGCCTACCTGCCGTTGATTCGGGATTTTCCTGAGGGGACCAGCGTGCTCCAGGCACTCGACTCGGTTCCGCCCAGCGCCCTCCGGCATGCGCGCGAAAATTATTTCCGCTGCACCGAACTGTTCCTTCGTCGTCAAATCGGCGACCGGCTGCTGTTGGACAAGAACCCGTCGTTGAATTTATTGATTCCCATGGTGGTGCGGGTTTTTCCAGAGGTGAAACTCCTCATCGCCCTGCGCGACCCGCGCGACGTGGTCCTAAGCTGCTTCCTGCAAGCCCTGCCGCCTACGCCCATCAGCTCCGCCTATCTGAGTCTCGAAGGCACGGTGAACCAGTATGCCAACGTAATGGGATTCTGGCTGGAAATGCTCCCGCGCATGGGAAATCAATGGATGTATGTCCGCTACGAGGAAATGGTCGAGGATCTCCCTGCGGTTGCCCGGTCGGTGCTGGAATTTCTGGGCGTGGGATTCGAGGAAAATGTCCTGAAATTCCACGAGCACGCCCGCGCCAAACGGGTGGTTTCCCCGTCCCGCGACGATGTGCGCAAGCCGCTTTACCGGACGGCGGTTGGCCGCTGGCGGAATTATCAAAAATACCTCGAGCCCTACCTGCCGGCGCTGGACCGGTTCGTGAAGGCGTTTAACTACTCTTGATTAAGTGGGAGCACGGCCGGAAGACTGTTGTTTCTTCCGAGCTAACACTCTGCCGGCCAGCAGGTTAATTTCATAACGGGCTGTAGTCCAATTGAGCTATAGCCAGAGCATTTAATCCATGCTATAAGAAGCCAAACCCTATGGAAGTGCCGTAGGACGAAGAATCATAACCTAAGACAAAACTCAGCCAGGAGACGAAATATGAGAAGTCATTTCATACCGGCCTCAGTCGGGAAGAAAACCATGAGAAGCCACTTTATCAGTGGCGCGGCCATCGCGTGCGCGGTCACCGGCGCGACGGCTATGATGCCAAACACCGGCGCGGCCCAGATTGCCCTCGATCAGGCATCGGGCTCCACCTATTCCGGCGGCTGGTCAGCCGGACAAAACGGCGGATACGGCTTCGGCGCTTGGAGCTTTGATGGGACTGTGAACGGCGGAGGTCAAGAAATGAGCAGCGCATCATCCCTGGGAACGATGTGGACACTGTTCACCACCACGACCGGTAGCGGCCTCAGCGATGTCGGCCGTGCCATTACCGCGGGCGGAGGATTGGGGGTCGGCCAGACATTTCAAACCGTCATTCAGAATCCCACCTCGTATCATTATTTTGGCGGATTTGATATCTTGTTTCTCAACGGCACGGACAACCTTCCCGCTGGTGAACCCACTGGGAGCCCGAGTGACCTACAGGGAATCCGGGCCCAGGTATTTCATTCCGCTTACTACAATCCCGGTGATCTCTGGTCGGTCCAGGACAACGGCGGCGGCAGCCAAACGACTAGCCTCGGCAGTGCAACCACCGGTGCGGCGGGAGTGCAGGTTGATTTGACGCTTAACTCGGCGACCGCATATACACTCACCTTGACGGCACTAAACGGGGGAGGCTCTTCCACTATCAATGGAACATATTCAGGGCCGATCAATTATGTCAACTTCCGGCTATACGACGGCGTTGGTTCCAGCGGGCCGAACGATGTGGCCGACAATTACGGAATTCAATACATGGAAATTGTGCCCGAACCTGCCACGTTTGCATTGGTCGGTATGGGCCTTGGCGGACTGCTATTGTTCCGTCGTCGCCAATAAAGTTACAACCGGCTCGTAAATTGCCCGGGGCCGATTCAAAAGTCGGCCCCGGGGTTTTTTTCGAAGCAGTCCGGCCCCGTTGGTGTTGCGTGTGACATTTCATGCTCGCAACTGCGGCGACGGCGGCGGGCGCGCGTTTAGTCCAATTGAGCTATAGCAGTGGGCAACCACCTCATGTTATAGCTAGACAAAGTCCCCTGCGCGT
>Ga0335073_10000695_pt1 | contig 43736 bp, 32 predicted proteins | sample Lox_Sample_22_FD_207093 | JGI IMG/M metagenome (GOLD analysis project Ga0335073, IMG submission 207093) | Soil microbial communities from Loxahatchee National Wildlife Refuge, Florida, United States - Lox_Sample_2.2 | ecosystem: Environmental > Terrestrial > Soil > Wetlands | place: USA...
AACGGGGTGCGACTCGCAATCACCCGTCTAGTTTGTGGGTTGACATGCAGGAGTGTCAATTGATATTATCACTCCTGATGAACTTTAGCGTCGGCAACACGGACAACAATCTAGCGCCAAAAATGGACTCATCCCAGTTGCTTTTGGCCCTTAGGGAACTGGCAAACTTGCCTGATGACCCTTCCTCGTTTGAGCGGTTTGCCCGTAATAGGCCGAGGTTCATTTATATTCCTGAAACTCCCCCGCCCTATACGTTAGCGGAGCCTCTGACCGGAATCCCGAACTTTCCGAACAGGTTCATCCACATGTGGCAGCGGAGACAGGACCTTCGCGAAGTGTGGCGTGGTAGCCGCGGAAAACTAAAGGCTTTCTTATTGCCCAGCCTTCCCCCGGAGGAACTCCCGCGCGCCGATCTAATCCAGTATGTTTCTAAGAACGAGAGCGACACGGCTGGTGAGTGGGCGTGGCCTCCGCAAGTCGACTTGGATTGGGCGCGAAGCCAGTTCGTGTACTTGCCACGCACGGAATTTCAACGGGCTGTATATGAGCTATTCCGCCGATCCGCGTTTGCCAAGGTGTGCGCAAATCCCGATTGCCCTGCTCCGTACTTCGTCGCGCACAAGACGGCGCAGCGCTACTGCACGAACGACTGCGCGCAAGTGTTTCAGCGTGAGTGGAAGCGGCGGTGGTGGAAAGAACGGGGTAAGAAGTGGCGGCGCAAACGGTCACGGGGGAAAAGGAGGAGAAGCTAGGTCCGTCGTGTCAGGAATCTGGCTGCCTCAACCTGCTGAAATTGACATGATGACCTACTTCGAGTCCCGTTTTAAAAAAGTTGCCGCGGCAAAACGAGAGATTGCAGGCTTGATCAACGAATCCACAGTGCGCAACGCGCAGATTAGGAAAGGAACAGCGACCGATCTCTCGTTTATCCCCAGCGAAAGTATCGATTACATTTATACCGACCCTCCATACGGTTCCAAGATCCCATATCTCGACCTATCGGTTATGTGGAACGCTTGGCTGGATCTCGCTGTGAGCGAAGAGGATTATACGAACGAGGCGATCGAGGGCGGCGAGACAGGAAAAAGTAAGCAGCGTTACTCGGAATTGCTTGCGACATCGATCAACGAAATGGCTAGAGTCCTCAAGTACAATCGCTGGATGAGTTTCGTTTTCGCTCATAAGGACCCTGCGTACTGGCATCTCATAATTGATTCCGCTGAATCAGCCGGCTTTGAATACGCCGGTGCAGTAAAGCAGAACAATGGCCAAACAAGCTTCAAAAAACGGCAGAATCCATTCACCGTTCTTTCTGGCCAGCTAATTATCAATTTTCGCAAAGTACGAAACCCCAAGACCATTGGCAAGATCGAGCTCGGCGCACCTGTTATGGATGTAGTGTTTGAGACCATCGAATCGGTTATCGCAATGTACAACGGTGCGACGCTGGAACAAATTAATGATGAGCTCGTCATTCGTGGACTGGAATTAGGCTTTCTCGATGTTCTGGCCAAGGAATATGCAGACCTGACACCGCTGCTAATGGAAACTTTTGAGTTTGACGCCATAACTAAGACTTACAACCTGCGCAAGAATCGCAAATTTAAGACCCATATCCCTCTGGACCTCCGCGTTCGGTATTTCGTCGTGTCATACTTAAAACGGATGCAACACCTCAATCGCGATTCGACTTTCGATGAAATCATCCTCAACATCATGCCTCTGCTAAAAAATGGAGTAACTCCCGAGCACCAGACGATCCTCAATGTCCTCGAAAGTGTGGCAGAGCGCGTTGGTGTAGACCGGTGGCGCCTGACGAGAAGCGGCCAGCAGGATTTGTTTTTGTAAGCGACCTGAACGATACAACACTTGGTTTTGCCTCATCTCAGGGCTCAGGGTCCATCCCCATAGTTTCAACGACTTGCGGGTGCAGTCGCGCAGGGGTTTTTTGTCACCATCGGGGTGGGAATCCACTTTACCGGTAAGCGCGTTTACCAGGACGTTGCACTGAGGGCGCCTATGCTTCCAGGGATGGTTGACTGGTCCGGGTAGTCTAATTCTGAGTTCGTCCGGAACTACGAAGGCGGCTTGAGCAGAGAATTGAGCTTCTTGGTCCATCCTTTGTCGCTAAGGTCAAAACTTAGCGTTTGAAAACAGTCACAATCTACAACCTGACAACGCATTTCTCCGCCTTTCGCAAGGTCGTTGCTGTCGTAGGCTATTACCAGATGCGGGTCAAACGGATGCCCGCATACTTTGCAGTTTCCGTTCTCATCGTCACAGGCGTCGGAGTTGGGTTTGTTCATGGGTCCGATTTATCACATTGAACGGCTGTTTGACCATTAGCAACCCCGAACAACCCAGTGCCCGCACGCCTAATCGGACACCTGAAATTCTAGGGTTTGCGGTCAACTGGCCGCCTTGAAGCACTCCCAATGAAAACCACCGCGCTCGTCGTCGATGAAGAGAGCGTCGTCTGCGATTTTGGTGACAACGCCGACATCTCCCGGCTTGATACGAAGTCGGTCAAAGCTTGACCAGGTCCATCCGATAGTGCGCTCATCGGGGCTAAAGACCACCCTGTCGCCGATCTTGAACGGATTTTCTGGATTGCTCATCGTCAAATTCCAGGTCGAGACGAGACGGTCCGTCAGGCACTTGCTTTCTCTACGCAACTGAATTTGTACCATACCTCGGTCCACGTCCTGATTACCCGGCTTACCGGTAAAGTGCCGACAAAACATCTGGTTTTGCCACGCTGGAAGCCACGCCTAGAAAGTCCCCGTTTTCGGAGGGCGAAAGTCACTGGGGATTTTGCCCCGCTCGCCGCGCGGTTCTCGCTGAAACCCTAATTGCAGAGGAATCTCGCCAGGAAATTTTTCCGAACCGAAAGGACGGGGTAATCTGCTGAGCGGGCAGCGCGTTGCACATCCGTTTGCACAAACCTGCCCAAGTGTGCCCAAATGCGCCAAATGAGGCCGAGTCGGAAGGCACTAACCTGCTGAAAACACACTGACCAGAATAGGAGATACACCCTGCAAAACCTCCATTCGTGGGTTCGAATCCCACCCGCGCCTCCAAATTTCTCATTTTCATTCGATTTGGTCTCTCCGTGATTTGCGCACTCAGGCATACCGTTCGAGTGGCGTTCTGCATGGCTAACCGTAGGTGACGTTCAGTCGGCCTTTTCGAGGCGTGCGGGGTCAACTCCGCATTTAGCGGCAGAGAGGGACGCTGTTCGGCGGGTGATGCGCCAATAGGCAATCGACATCAGCAGCAAAAAGGGCGCGAAAGCGGGGATGGTGTATTGCAAGCCGTCGACATAAAAGGTGCCGGCGGCGATGCCGAGAAGGGCGGCGATGCCCAGAACAGTGGAATACGGAGAAAAGCAGAGGCGCATCGGAAGTTTTGCGATGGCTGCTGGTCCCAGGGCGCGGCGAAATGCGAGATGGGTAAGGAGAATGGTGACCCAGACAAAAAACATTCCGGCGACGGCCACGCCGTAAAGCATCAGAAAGGCTTTGCCAGGCGCGTAAATCGCCAGCAAGATCGCGGCCACCATGCCGGCCGTCGAAAGGGCGAGAGCGCGACGAGGAACGCCGTTGGGCGCGAGACGACCTAGCCATTCGGGAGCGTAACGGCCTCGCGAAAGAGAGAAAAGCATGCGGGTGGTCAGGTAGAGATTGGTGTTGGCGCTCGACAGGGCGGCGGTAATCACGACGAGGTTCATAATGCCCGCGGCAAAGGGAATGCCGGCCGAAGAAAATGCCTGCACGAAGGGACTGCCCGTGAGGGTGCTTCCGAGATGGTTCCACGGCGTCATCGCGAGCATTACCGTGATGGAGAGAACGTAAAAAAGAATCAGGCGGAACACGATAGAGCGCATGGCGCGCGGAATGGTTTCCGTGGGGCGCTCGGCCTCTCCGGCGGTGACGGCGATGACTTCCACGCCCATATAACTGGTGAGGGCCAGAGTCAAAGCCAGCCAAACACCGCGCCAGCCGAACGGAAGAAAGCCGCCGTGTGCGGTCAGATTTGACCAGCCGAGGGGGGCTCTGGAGCCCATCCCAAAAAGTAAAGCCAAGCCAAGTACGATAAAGAGGACGATGGCTAAGACTTTGATGAGTGCGAACCAATACTCGAATTCGCCGAAGCGACCGACCTGCAAACTGTTGAGCGTGATGAGGCCGGCAGAAACCGCGACGATCCACGCCCACTGCGGAACACCGGGAAACCAGAACGCAAAATAAATGGCGACGGCGGTGACTTCAGCGCCGATGGCGATGATCTGAACGAAGCCATAAGTGGCGCGCACCGTGAACCCGGCCCACGAACTGAGATACATTTGCGCGTAGACGCCGAACGAACCAGCTACCGGATGCACGACGGCCATTTCGGCGAGAGCATAAGCCACGATGAGCGCGATGAGCGCACCGATAAGGTAGGACAGAATTACGCCGGGGCCGGCAAGATGCACGGTGACGCTGCTGCCCAGAAAAAGACCGACGCCAATGGCCCCGCCGATAGCCAGCATGGTGAGCTGACGTTGACTGAGCCGCCGGCGCAGATCGTCTTGCGCCGGAGACAGCGGCGCCGGTCCGGCAGACGCCGACGGGAGGTCCCGCGGATTCACACGCGGGCCGTTGAAACTCTCAGACATGCCGGGTCAAATCGCTCAGGATATTCCCAAAGGCCTGGATTTCGTCCCGTGTATTGTAATGGACCAGAGAAACACGCACGACGCCACTATCCTGCCGCAGTCCGAGGCGCTTCATGAGGCGGGGAGCGTACATGTGTCCATCTCGAATGCCAATGCCTGCGTCAGAGCAGGCTTGCGTCACGGCGGCAGGAGAAACACCTTCCAGGTTGAAGCAGAAGGTGGGGACTCGTTCGTGAATTCGTGGCACCTCTGCCAGGCCGTAGACTGTCGCGCGATTCGCTGCGAGAACGCTTAGAAATTCTCGAGAGAGCGATGCTTCGTAAGCGCGGATGGCCGTCATTGCACGGACAAGATTGGAGCGTCGCTGCTGGCCAGCGTTGAGGCCGGGCTGATCGCCGGACGAATTTCCCAGTTGCTCGAGATACCGGATGGCCGCATCCATGCCGGCGACATTTTCGTAAATGAAGGTGCCGGCTTCGATTTTCCCCGGCGGCTCATTGGGAATGAAGTCTTCGCGGAACGTTGGGAGTTTCTCGAGCAGCCCGTAGCGGCCCCAGAGAAATCCCATGTGCGGCGCAAAAATCTTGTAACCGGAGCAGACCAGATAGTCGCAATCGAAGGCTTGCACATCGATCACGGCGTGCGGGGCGTAGTGCACGCAATCCAGGAAAAGCTCGGCGCCAAATTCATGAGCAGCGCGAGCCGCGGCGGCGACGTCAACGATAGAACCCAGCGCATTAGAGGTGACCGTGCATGCCACCAGGCGCGTGCGCGAAGACAAGAGAGGGCGCAGGTCCTCGGCGTGCAAGGTGCCGTCCGCGCGCATTTTCCACCAGCGGAAGCTGGCCCCTTCCCGTTCGAGAGCGAGCCAAGTGGCGATATTAGCCTCGTGGTCGATGTCCGTGACAACGATTTCGTTGCGCTCTTTTAGCGTTTGGCCAACCGCCAGGCTGATCAAACGGATGAAGGAGGTGGCATTCATGCCGAAAGCAACTTCGCGGGGATCGCGGGCGTTCAGGAAAGTGGCCACGCTTTCACGGGCGCGAGCGATCGTTTGGTCGACAGCGACGCTCTTCGCATAACGTCCGCCGCGTTGCACATTGCAATGCAAGAGATGGCGGTTTATGGTGTCGAGCACGAGTTGCGGGATTTGTGCGCCGGCGGCATTGTCGAAGAAAATAAAGCCGGGAGACTGCTGGAGGGCCGGGAACGAGGCGCGAACGGCTTCGATCGGAAACACTGCGCTCGCAGTTGGCGGCGTTTCTTCACGCGCCGTGCTGGTCATGGGTGTCGTTCCTTGGGTGATCCGAATGGCGGGAAATCATACAGATGCACGCTATACCGGCCTGGTGGATATGTCAAAAGCCGCATGAACTGCCACGAATCTCTCGCACCTTAGAAGCGGAGCGGATTTGCAGACCACCATCGAAGAGGTTTGCGCGGCGCTGCGGCCCGGCTTCGGCGGGGATTTGCTACGCCCGGGCCAAAATGGCTTTGCCGAAGCGAAGACGATCTGGAATGCGATGGTCGCGCGGACTCCCGGTCTGATTGCGCGGTGCAGAAGCGTGGCTGACGTTCAGGCCGCGGTGCGAGCGGGAAATGCTGGCGGTTTGTTGACCGCAATTCGCTGCGGAGGCCACAGCCTGGCCGGCTTCGGAAGCTGTGAAGACGGCTTGGTCGTGGACTTGTCGGGGATGCGGGAAGTTGTGGTAGACGAAAAGAAGCGGCTGGCGCGATTTAGCGGCGGGTGCCTGCTTGGTTCTGTCGATGCGGCGACCCAGAAATTTGGCCTGGCGTTTCCGTCGGGTGTTGTTTCGCACACGGGAGCGGCGGGGTTGGTGCTCGGAGGAGGCACGGGCTGGCTGAACCGGCTGCACGGATTGTCGTGCGACAACGTGGAGAGCTTGTGCCTCGTAACAGCTGACGGTTCCCTGCTCCGCGCCAGCGCGCAAGAAAATTCGGATCTGTTCTGGGCGTTGCGCGGCGGCGGGGGCAACTTCGGAGTGGTCACCGAGTTCGAAGTGCGGCTGCATCCAGTGACCTCCGTGCTTTTCGGCAAAGGTACGGCGCTGGGCGAAAAGGCTTTTCTCGCTTTGCAGGATTGGCGGGACTTCATGGCGGAAGCGCCCGATAATCTGCGCTGGGGATTTTCTTTGCGGACGGCGCAGGAGCCGACTGGCGCTCTTTCTCCGAAAAACAGATTGCCTATGGCATCGGCGACAGCGCTGTGGGTTGGCAATATCGACGAAGGACGGCGCTACGTGGACCGGGCTTTGGCCAAGTGTGAACCATCAAGCGTGACAAAGGAAGTGCTGTCATTCACGGGCTTGCAGACCATGGCGGACGACGACTTCCCGCATGGACGCAGATACTATTCGAAATCCGCCTATTTCAAATCACTGGACGATACGAGCATCGAAAGCCTGCTCTCCGCTCTCGAAACAAACCCATCGGTGTCGAACGAAATTGAACTTGCCTATCTCGGCGGAGCGGCCGCTCGCGTGCCGGCGGGCGAGACCGCGTTCGGCGACCGGAGCGCACCTTTCATCATGAACCTGTTGGGAAACTGGGCGCACGCCAAAGATGACGCCGCGAATGTCGCGTGGATTCGCGGCGTGTTTGCCAAGGTGCGGCCGGCGACGACGCCCGGAGTCTATGTGAATTTTATGAGCGGCGACGAACAGGACCGCGTCCCGGAAGCATATCGAACTCGCTGGGAGCGCCTGGTGGCCGTCAAGTGCAGGTACGATCCGCAGAATTTCTTCCGGCTCAACCAGAACATCCGCCCACCGGAAACTTTAGCCAAGCGACTTTAGCCTCGACGAGCAGAAGGAAACACGGCGGTTGAAAATTCGGGCGCTTCAGCACATGCGTTATTCCATCCGCTCGTAAATTGCCTTTGCTTCGTTTAGGCGTTTCAGGACGTACGCTTTTTCTTCCGGCGAATTCCAATCGGGATATTGCGAGGTGATTTCTATCGTGCGCGCAATCCACGCCGCGAAGTAGCGGGCATCCTCGGACGAATCCGGGCGCTGGCCGGCGATCGTGACGTACACCGGGCTCGTCGTCGCGTACGCATAGTTATCCATAATCGGGTATTCGTCTTTGTCGCTCCAGGCGCGCAGGAGGCACCAGCCGCTTTCGTGGATTGGCAGCGTTCCCTTCACGTCGGCGCTGTCATGCGCGCCCTCCAGTTTCAGCGTTTGCGCCACACGCCCATTGCAGACCACTTCCAGATGATCGACCGGAACAATCGAGCGCAGCTTGGCACTGAACGGCACGGCAGCTGGCGCGGTATCAAATTGCAGTTCGCTCCCAACACGCTCGCCGCCCACCGTAAATTCGATCAGCGGCCCATTCGTGGCAAACGTGCGGCCATTTTTCAAACCATCGAACCACGTTTGTGCGTCGCGCGGCCATTCCGAAACCCAAACGTAGACGCGATCGGCACCCACATGAGAGCGGATCGGCGCTGCATAGTTCGTGGTGGCGTCCGTTCCGCCTCCGGCGGGCAAACGAAAACCGAGGTTCAGCAACTTGTACCAAACCGCCGAGGTGGATTTGTGGTCGCTGAAGCCGACGATTTCCATGTAATCGAGCTTGCCCAGCGCGACGTCCACGGGTAGTTCGTCGGTGATCTTCTGCGGCGGATTTGCAAAAGGGTTGGGTACCTCGTCAAATGGATGCACGGCTCCGACCAATGCACCTTGCGCATGCGCCATGTCGTACACATCCGCATTCATCGGATACAAACTCGACGCCGCCGTATTCGGATAGCCGGCGTACCCTGGAAGGAGTAAGTGGTCGCGCAAACCCAGCAAACCACGATGGCCCCAGTAGCTAGTGTGAAATTCCTGACCATGCACAATCAGGACATCACGGCCGGAGACTGTGTTTCTTTGGGGCGTGTTTGAAGCGATGTCAGGAAAACGCTGCTCTTTATTGACTATGAGGTTGTTCACTACCCCCAAACCTTCCGCTTCTTCCTCATCAAGCAGGTGAGACACATCGTTTTTGTAGGTTCCGCCGTAATTCATGTGGGCATGCAGATCGCCGCCGATCCAAGCTCCTCTACTCTTGTCCCAACCCTCCAGAGTTGTCAGAGCGACATCAACGTTTGATTCTCCGCCTTCAGGAACTTCGACGATCCTTGTCTCTGGCCTGTTCTCCAATCTGCCTTGCACTTCAACTGTCACTCTGCCGGCCGGAACGCGCAGAGCGCATCCTAATCCTCCGAGTCCACGGCAATAAAAGTAGTGTGATTCAAAAGCTTGCTTGTTGCGGTCGTAGCCATCGTCAGCTCGGATCATGGCATCATCCGGTGCATAAAATTTTCCTCGGGCGTCTTTTACGGAGATGCGCGCAAGAGCGGCGCGCCCATTCATCACCACCCCTAGTCTCAATTCGCCTTGCGGTCGAATGTGCACCCCGCCGCTGGTCGTGATCTTTTGAGTCACGCCACCGAGAATTGTCTGCAACCATAATTCGGTATTGCCACTCTGATTGGAAATGAAAGCAAGCAACTTGCCATCCGGTGACCAACGCACGTTGGTTTCGTCCCAATTGCCGTACGAAATCGGGAAGGCATCGCCACCGTTGGCGGGCATGAGCCATAGGTTGTGCCACTGCCGGCCAAGATAGGAGCTGTAGACCATGCGTGAGCCGTCGGGCGAAAAATCGGGCCGCGCGCGCCAGTTTGTTTCTTCGTAGTGAATTTCGCGCGCTTCCGCTCCCGGCTCGGCGCGCATGCGCCAGAAGCCGCCGCTACCGTGGATATGCCCGCGATTCGAAATGAACAGGATTTCTTTGCCGTCGCGCGTCCAGACCGGACTGATCTCGGTGTCGTACGCGCTGTAGTAGTAGCGCGGCAAATCGCTTTTCGTTTCGCCGGTCAGGCGCACGACGTTCTCCAGCTTCGTTCCGTTCACATCGGCGCGAAAAATGTGGAAACGCTTGTTGTATTGGGTCGACACCCAGACAATCCGTTTCCCATCGGGCGACCACCGCGGCTCGACATTCACCGCACCACCGCTCGTAAGCGGCACGGATTTCCCGGAAACCAGGTCGAGGAGCCACAATTCCATCGCGTCTTTCTGATACGAAACGTAGATGACGCTCTTGCCGTCCGGCGACCAGTCCGGTTGATAGTCGTATCCTGCGCCATCCGTGATCTGCTGCGCTGCGGTCGAATCTATCTGCTGCCGCCACAACGAGCCCGCCATCGAGTAGATCAGCTCTTTCGAATCCGGCGACCACGTCGCGCTGCTCGGTCCGCTGGTCAACTGCGGCAAATACATTTCGCGGAAGTAATACGGATGCGGCAGGTCAATCTGCGGCAGTATCGGTCTCCGCTGTGCCGGCAGAGGTAGGATCGCTAGCGCAAAAAGCAATATGAGCAAAAAGAAGTGTGTTGCAGCAAGGAGGCTGCGAGACGTTCTGGCCAGTGGTCTCATGTTCCGCTCCGCCATCGCGGTATCCAATCGCAAACAACCGGATGCAAAAATACAACGGCCGGGTTTCCCCGGCCGTATTGAAACGTTGTTGGCACGAGCAATCTAGGCCAGTTCGGCCTTCGACAGCGGCAATTCGCGAATGCGTTTGCCGGTGGCGGAATAGATCGCGTTGCACATCGCCGGCGCGATGGCCGGCAGTCCGGGCTCGCCAACGCCGCCGGGCAACGCTTCGCTGGGCACAATATGCACGTGGATTTCGCGCGGGGCGGTGTTCATGCGCGCTACCTGATAGTCGTGGAAGTTGGACTGGTCGATCGCGCCGTTCGTCGCGGTGATGGCGCCGTAGAACGCGATGCTCGTTCCCATCACCGCCGCGCCTTCGAACTGGTTTTTCACCATGTCGGGATTCACCACGGTTCCTGCATCCAGTGCGGAATCGACGCGATCGACATGCACGCGACCGGCGTCGTCCAGGTGAACCTGCACGACGGAGGCAGCGTAGGTTAAAAAGCTGCGATGCAGCGCGATGCCGATGCCCGCGCCGTTGCCTCTCTTGAATTTGCCCCAACCGGATCTTTCCGCAGCGGTCTCCACGACTCGCTTGAAACGCGCCGTATCGATGGGATAAGCATCGTAGCTCTGGCCGTAGTTCGAATAGTCCTTGGGCAGCTCGCTTTTGGGAATGGTGCGGTCCGACCCGAGCAGCGCCAGGGCGTATTCCACCGGATCTTTTCCCGCAGCGATCGCCAGTTCATCGGCGAAGGACTGAATGGCGAACGCGTGATAAATGTTCGCGACCGACCGAAACCAGCCGATGCGGACGTGGGCCGTAGCCGGCCCATTCTCTGACCGGTGATTGGGAATGGCGAACGGCAAATCGCTGAAGCCCAGCCCGAGTTCGTCCGCGTCGGAATAATTCGTTCCAGTAAAGGTCGAGCCGATGGGCGGAAAGACCGTGCGTTGCAGCCACGCGGTGGGCAGGCCATGCGCGCCGAGGGCCGCTTTCATGTACATGGCGGAGACGGAATGATAAGCGTCAAATTTGACATCGTCCTCGCGGCTCCAGACGACTTTCACCGGCTTTCCGGTCTTCTTCGAAAGCACGGCGGCTTCCACCGCGAAGTCCGGAAACGACTTGCGGCCAAACGCCCCGCCGAGCAGCGTAACGTTGACGGTTACGTCTTCCTTTTTCGCCCCAACGGCAGCGGCCACCGCGTCGCGCGCGCCCTGCGGACTCTGCGTGGGCGCCCACACTTCCACTTTTCCTTCGCGATAGATGGCGAGCGCAGCTGGCGGCTCCATCGGCGCGTGCGCCAGCAACGGCGCGTAGTATTCAGCCTCGAGAATCTTTCCGCCTTGCGCAAATGCCGAGTCCACATTGCCGACTTCACGCACGACCTTGCCCGGCTTGCGCGCAGTCTCCTGTAGTTCCGCTTTGTATTTGTCTGACGTAAACACACTATGGTCGCTGGCGTTCCATTCGACTTTCAGCTGCCGGCGGCCTTGCATCGCGGCCCACGTGTTGTCAGCTAAAACCGCAACTCCACCCAGCGCCTGAAACAACACCGGCGGCTTAAACGTGTCAATCGTCGCCGTTTCCCGAACGCCTTTGACTTTCAGCGCCGCCGTGTCATCCACGCTCTTGATCGTGCTACCCAGCACCGGCGGATGCAGCACGCTGGCGTAGAGCATTCCGTCCACGTGCGTGTCCTGGCCAAACCGGCCTTTGCCAGTGCACAAATCCTTCAAATCGTAGCCGGCCGCTGGTTTGCCGATATATTTCCATTCGCTGCGCGGCTTGAGCTGCAATTCTTCCTTCTTCGGCACTTCCAGCTTCGCCGCGGCCGCCACTAGTTCCCCATAGCCCGCTTTGCGGCCGGATTTTTTGTGCATGACGACGTGCATTTCCGCGGAGCATTCCGCTTCGGGAACGTTCCATCTTTGCGCGGCCGAGCGAATCAGCATTAGGCGAGCCGTAGCGCCCGCTTCGCGCAGCGGCACAAAGAAACTCACCACGGAGTGCGAACCGTCAGTGTCCTGGTCGCCGTATTTCTCGCTGCCGATGCCCTGCACGACCTTGACTCGCGCCCAGTCCGCGTCCAATTCCTCGGCCACAATGCGCGGCAACGAAGTGCGCACGCCATTCCCCATCTCCGAGCGGTGCGCGATTACGTAAGCCGTGCCATCCGTATCCAGCGCAAGATAAACGCCGGGTTGCAGGGGCGCTTTGTCCATCGGCGCGTAAGGCTCGCCGACAAATCCGCTGCTCGTTCCGGCCGACGCAGACGCCAGCAATTTTTCCGGCAATAGCGAGACGCCGAGCACCAGCGCGCCCGCTCCGAGCATGTTCTTTAAAAAGTCGCGCCGGCTGTTCTCTTTGGCGATGCGATAACCGGAAATGTTCGGAATTTCGACCATAACGCGCCTCCCCATGCGACCTGCGTGTGGCCTGCGATTGGATAGCAACATCGTACCGCCAATCGCGTTTCCTGCAAAAGCATCGTCGTTTTCCGAACCCCGGCAGCGGCGATCGCGTGCCTAGCCTTCAGAGAAACGCGCCGCGTTGCCATTTTTTTCTTGCAAGAGCAAGCTGGAAACTATGCCGCAGCCCTCGTCCAAATCCGCGGACTTCATGCGTCGCGCCATCGCAGCCGCGCTGAACAACGTTCGCAGCGGCAGGGGCGGTCCATTTGGCGCGGTGGTGGTGAAAGGCGAAGAGGTGATTGCCGAGGGCGCAAATCGCGTGACCGCCGGCAACGATCCTACCGCGCACGCCGAAATCGTAGCCATTCGCGAAGCGTGCCGCACGCTCAACACGTTTCGGCTCACCGGCTGTGATCTCTACTGCTCCTGCGAACCCTGCCCGATGTGTTTTGGAGCGATCTATTGGGCGCGTCTTTCACGGGTGTTCTATGCGAGCGCAGCATCCGACGCAGCCCAGGCCGGTTTCGATGATGCCTTCATCTATGAACAGCTAAAACAGCCCCAGCCGGAGCGTGAAATTCCGATGACGCAGATTCTGCGCGATGAATCGCTGGCCGCATTCGCTGCCTGGAAACAGCAAGCGGACCGGAAAGAGTATTAAACGTGCGTTAAGGCAATTACTGCTCCGGCCAGGCACCCAGCGCACGCCGCAAATCCACCAATTGCCCAAGATGATAGGCATTATGATCGGCCAACAGCAGCGCTTCCCGCAGAATGGTTTGCCCATCGCCGTGCGGCAGCTTGGCAAACAAATCCGTGCGCGGATTCTGCACCAGCTTGACCATTTCGCCCAGGTCGCGTTCGAACGCCGCAGCACTCTCCGCCCATGCTTGTTCGCTTGCCGGCATCGGCGTCTTTGGCCAATAGCCGGCGGGAAAATCCGGCGAAACGTGCTTGGGGTTGCGGCTGAACTGGAGAATGTCCCACTGCGCGATGCGCGCGTGCTCCAGCAATTGCCAACCCGTGTGCGGCAGGCCCGTTGCGAACACGCCATACTTTCCCGCGGGAAACCCTTCCACGGCGTCCGCAAAATGGACGTGGGCGCCGCCGCCTTTCAGCAAATACACCAACTGCTTGCGTAACCCGCGATCCGCTGCCGCGCCGGATTTCGCATTCGGCGCTGTCTTCTTGGGCGACGCCTTCTTCGCTGCGGTTTTCTTTTTCATTGGCTTTTCTCGGATACCAGAACCCGTTGCGGCGCATTGGGAACATCGTGCAAGTCGCTTCGCGCAAAGCCGGCGTTGCGGAACATCCCGTCGTACTCCGCGAACGTATAAGCGTCGCCCGCTTCGGTGCCAACCAGCATGTTCAAGCTGAACGCCGCCGCGGCTGCCGGCGTAACCCGGTCCTCATTTGGTACAAACTCCAGGGTGACCGCCTTGCCGCCGGGCTTCAGAGCGTCATGCACGCGGCGTGCCAGCTTCTCGCAGGTGGGCAGGTCAAAATGATGAAAGATGTTCGTGAGCAGGACGAAGTCGTAGTCTCGGCCCAGATCCGCCTCGAAAGCGCTGCCGGGCCGCGTGACGTAACGCTCGAGGACGCCGGCAGTCTCGGCATTTTCCCGCGCTACGCTCAAAACGGCAGGCCAGTCTAGGGCCACGATCTGCGCACTCGGATTTTTCTTGGCGATGGTAATGCCGTACATGCCGTGGCCCGCAGCAATGTCCAGCACCCGGCAAGGTCGCCCGCTGGCGGCGTCCACCAATTGCGCAATGAAATTCGCCGCGGGCGCGGTCAACTGCGCCATCGAGCGCGCAAACGCCACCCAAACCTCATCCTGCGGCTTGGTATTGTCACCGTGCACTCCCACGGTACCGCCTTTGCGCACCGCAGCAGTGAGCGATTTGATGTTCTGCGCATGCCATTCCGCCCCTAAAAATCCGGCGACCGAGGCCAGACAGGCAGGTGAATGGCGGTCGAGGAAAATCGCCGAGTCCGGCGTGAGGCCGTAGACCAACTCTTCTTTCGTCAACAGGCCCAAGATCGTCAAGTAGTCGCATAGGATGCGCAACCCGCGCTCGGAAGCCCCCGTTTTCGCGGCCAACAGCGCGGTGGTGTTGGTGCCGGATCCGATCGCGGTAAAGACGTCCAGCTCGATTCCGCTGTGCAGTGCGGCGGTCTGCTGAAACGCATTGAAGAGCATATAAATACGTTCGGGGCTGGGGCGGTTCGTTGAAGCGGTGGCCATAGGTCGGGGCTCCTGGCGGACTTGAAGAATTGCAGGTTCTCGGAGTATACAACGACAAGGCTCGCCGTTTTGTTACGTCTCGCGCTGCGGATCGGTTTCTCTGGCTGTTTCCTGCCAAGAGCATGCGGCGGGCCCGCTTCGGACCATTTCCGTTGCAGCTCGCGCCGCGCCGCTGGCATACTCGGTGTCCCGCACAGGGTGAGGGCGAACGATGAAACGCGAATATCACCGTTGGTACTCCCACCGGCTCGGCCTCGACCTGGGCGTCGTCGTGCACGGCCATTGGGGCCAGCCCTTGCTCGGTTTCCCGACCAGCGCCGGCGATGAATTCGAACTGGAAGGCCAGAGCATGGTCGGCGCGCTCGCCGATTTCATTGACGGCGGCAAAATCAAGTTCTACAGCATCAATTCGATCAATGGGCTGAGCTTTTACAACAAAGGCGCACATCCCTTTCATCGCAGCTATGTGCAGTCCGTCTTTGATTCCTACCTGCGCCAGGAAGTCGTGCCCTTTATCTGGGACAATTGCCAGAGCCGCGTCGCCATCTCCACCATGGGTGCTTCCTTCGGCGCCTATCACGCTGCGAATTCTCTCTTCAAGCATCCCGACGTCATCAAGCGCTGCTTCGCCATGTCCGGCGTGTATGACGTCCGCAATTTCCTGGACGGCCTGTACGACGACAACCTTTATTTCAACAATCCCGTTGACTACCTCGCGAACATGAGCGACTCCTGGTTCTATCAGCAGATCGCCACCTGCGACATTCACCTCACTACAGGCACCGGGCCCTGGGAGAACAGTGGCCCTACTTATCGCCTTTCCGAGATTCTCTCCGGCAAAGGCATTCGCCACTCGCTCGACAACTGGGGCCCGCAAGGCGGCCACGATTGGCCTTATTGGAAGCACCAGATGCGCGAATACGTCGGGCGCCTTTTCTAGCTCCTCTCTTTCCTAAACCGAGATGTGCGCGGAAAAAGCTGTAGCGCCGCACTCCGCGAGAACGCTGCGCCTATCGGCGAGCATCTAATCTTTGCAGTCAAACTCCGCTTTGCGTTACGCCTTTGAAGATACGTCCGGCGGCGGTTCCGAAATTTTTGGAGAGGGAGATGCGACTTCCAGAGACGCAGTGTCTCCGGAGGTCCCGAGCGGCATGGCCGCGGACCCGGCGCTGCCGGTCGCGCCCCCTTCAACGGCCTCTCCCGGTGTGGTGGCGAGGTTTTCCGCAGCGGGTTTCTCGCTCGCTGGGGGCGAGGGTAGGGTGGTGAAAAGCTCGTTGGAGATGGTCGCCAAGGGCGACATGTTTTCTGCTTCGGACGCGACCCGTCGAATGGTCTCCACCAGCACTTTCATCTCGTCGGTTTTTGACACCACTGCCTGGATGCCGGCTTTTTTGGCCTCCAGGGCGATCTGCGGATTGCTATGCAGCGTGTAGAGAACAATCGGAAGGGTAGGCGCGAACTTGATGATCTCCGCCGAAGCACGCAGTCCGTCCAGCATTGGCATGGCCAAGTCCATGACGACGACGTCGGGCTTCAATTCGTGCGCCAGCAGTATCGCCTGCTGTCCGTTGGCCGCTTCCCCGGAGAAACTCCAGCCCCGTTCTCCCGAAAACGCTTTTTTCAGGAGTTGCCGTACGACTTCGCTATCGTCGGCTACCAGGATTTTCAGCATGTGCCACGGGCAATAGGGTCTTACGTCGGATAACCGACATAAGCTGGGGTGATGCGAACGTTAGCGGACTGCGGGGCCGCCCGGAATACAGCATATTTTGTAGACGCTGAGGAAAACATGCCACCGAGGCATTACGCCGTTGCGGCAAAAAAGCCGCCCCAATCCCGGTTTCACTTCTGTGGGTTAGCCGACACTAACTTGCATTGGCCTTCGAATGAAGCTAAACCCTTTGCTTTGTTTGTCTAACACCCGTAAGGAGAGTGCTATGTCCCAACTGCTGAGGCCCGGAGAACGGACCGGCCCGGAAGGAAAACCGGTCGCGAACCGGATGCTGCTCGCCCTCGGGAACAAAGAATTCCGCGCCATTCGCCCGCGATTGGAGCATGTAACCCTGCAACATCACAGCGTTCTCCACGAAAGCCACGATCCGGTTCGCGCCGTGTACTTTCCGAACAACGGCTTGATCTCTCTGGTCATCGTGACCGCGAACGGCAAAAGCGCCGAAGCCGGCGTCGTCGGTAACGAGGGCGTCGTCGGGCTGGAAGGGATTTTCGGGCTCAAGCGCAGCCCCCTGCAGGAAATCGTACAAATCTCCGGGAGCGCCTATCGCGTTGCGGCCAGCAACCTCGGCAAACTCTTTCGCGCCTATCCGGAACTGTTGCTGCGTTTTAGTCGCTTTGCCATTGTCAACCGCATGCAAATTTCGCAAACGGCCGCCTGCAACCGCCTGCACGAAGTCGAGCAACGCCTGGCGCGCTGGCTGCTCCTCACGCAGGATCGCGTCGATTCCGGCCTGCTCGCGATGACCCATGATTTCCTGGCCACCATGTTGGGCACCGACCGCAGCAGCGTAAGCGAGGCCGCCGGTTTGCTCCAGAAACGCAAGATCATCCAGTACGCGCGCGGCTCCGTCCGTGTCCTCAATCGCAAAGCCCTCGAGCAAAGTTCCTGCGAGTGCTACCAACTTATCCGCCAGTACAACGGCGAACTCGGCAAGCTAACCTGAGGAAACCGACGATGAACTCGCCGCTGAGGACTATTGACACGGCGTATTTGGAATCGTATTGTCCTCCCTAGCACTCATCACAGGTCTATAACCTTGAAGCAATGCGCCCACCCTCTCAGCGCTGCGCCGCACGGCTACGTTTCTTCTCGCCGCCGTCCACCAAGTTTTCTCGCGATGTCTGTTCCCCAATGAAGCTTTCCGGAGGTGTTCTTTGTCTCTGAAGCGGTTGTCGCTCTGTACTTTCGCTATCGTGGCATTGGCGGCGGGCTACACCGCCATTCGTACCGCCCTCGCCGACGAATGGCTGCCCCTCTCCCCGGAAGAACTCAAAATGACCGGTCTTCCCGAAGCTCCCGGAGCGCCCGCCGTCATTCTTTACCGCCAAGTGGATCGCGACGACAGCAACTTCCACACACCTCACGAGTACAACTACATCCGCGCCAAAATTTTCAATGAAGAAGGCCGCAAGTACGCCGACGCGGAAATTCCCTACGCTAAAGAGCAAGCCAACGTCATCAATATCCGTGCCCGCACCATTCACCCAGACGGCACCATCATCAATTTCGACGGCAAGGTCTACGACAAGGAAATCGTCAAGACCAATCAGATCAAATATCTCGCCAAGACCTTCACCTTCTCCGACGTGCAGCCCGGCAGCATCATCGAGTACCACTACATGATTGACTTCGTTGAGGGCTACGTCTACGACTCGCGCTGGATTCTTAGCGACGAGCTCTTCACTCGCCACGGAAAATTCACGCTAAAACCCTCGCCCGATTTCCCGCTGCATTGGAGCTGGCCCAACGGCTTGCCCGCTAACACTCCCGCGCCCGTCGAAGGCAAAGGCGTGCATCCGGACATCACCATGGAGTCCAACAACATTCCGGCGTTCACTCTGGAAGAGGACATGCCGCCGGAAGACGCCATGAAGTACCGCGTGGACTTCACCTACACCGACGATCGCCCTGAAACTGACCCTGCCAAGTTCTGGAAAAAAGAAGGCAAGAAGCAGAACGACCGCGTCGAAAGCTTCACCGGTAAGAAGAAAGCCATGGAAGAGGCCGTCGGCACGATCGTTTCTGCCGGCGACTCTCCCGACGTAAAGGTCCAAAAAATTTACGCCCGTGTCCAGAAACTCCGCAATACCAGTTTTGAGGTAGAAAAGACCGCTCAGGAACAGAAGCGCGCGCAAGAAAAAAATGCCAGCAACGCGGAAGACGTTTGGAAGCGCGGCTATGGCAGCGGTGACGAAATCACCCTGCTGTTCGTGGGCCTGGCGCGGGCTGCCGGCTTGGATGCCTCCGCGGCCAGAATCTCCACGCGCGATGATCGCTTCTTCTTCAAAGACCTCATGCGCGCCGGCGACCTGCGCACCTTCGTGGCCGTCGTGAAACTCAACGCCAAAGACGTCTATTACAACCCTGGCGTCCAGTTCACTCCTTGCGGCCTCTTGCCCTGGTGGGAAACCAACGTTCCCGGACTGAAACTCGACAAGGACGGCGGCTCCTGGATCATGACCACCTTGCCCGACAGCGCCGATTCCCAAATCGTTCGCAGCGCCGATCTCAAGCTCACTCCGGAAGGCAACCTCGAAGGAAAACTGACGGTCACCTACTCGGGTCTCGAAGCCTCCTCGCTGCGCATGCAACAGCGCCACGAAGACGAGACCGGCCGCAAAAAATTCCTCGAGGATCAGGTTCGCTATTCCATCCCGGCCGCCATCGAAGTAGAACTGACCAACACGCCCGATTGGACCAGTTCGGAACCGAAACTGGCTGCGGAGTTTGATTTGAAAGTGCCCGGCTGGATTTCCGGAGCGGGTAGCCGCGCCCTTTTTCCGGTCGGCCTTTTTGGCGGCGTCGAAAAGCGCATCTACGAACACGCTGCCCGCACCCAGCCGCTCTATTACCACTTCATGTCGCAAAAAGCCGATAACCTGACCATTGAGCTTCCGCTCGGCTGGAAAGTCAGCAGCATGCCCAAACCCGGCGACCGCGACGCCAAGCTGCTGGTCTACTCCATGAAAATGGACGAAAAAAACGGCACTCTGCATCTCGAGCGGCATTTGCGCAGCGACCTCATCCTGCTCGACCCCAAATACTATGCAACGGTGCGCAGCTTTTATCAGTCTGTGAGGACCGGCGATGAAGAACAAATCGTGTTGCAACCCGCCAGCGGCGCAGGCAACTAGACTCGCCACTCCCATCTGGGCCATCGCGTTGCTTCTGGCGGCCTGGCTCGCGGGTGTGTGCGCGCCGCCTGGCTACGCCGCTTCCGATGCTCCGCCATGGATGCACGCCCTCGTCAACGCCCCGCTCCCTCCGCACGACGAAAAAACCGACGCCATCCTGCTCTATTCCGAAGAAATTTTGAACGTGCAACCCAACGGCAAAATCAAAACGACCGAGCGCCGCGTCTACCGCATCCTGCGCCCTGCAGGCCGCGAACACGGAACCGTTTATGCTTCCTTCGATGGGGAAACCCGCATCACCGCCATCCACGGCTGGTGCATTCCCGCGCAAGGCAAAGACTACGAAGTAAAAGACAAAGACGTTCTGGAAACGGCGCTCTTCGGCGTCGAGGACGGCGAACTGGCCTCGGATGTCCGCACCAAAGTTTTGAAAATTCCTGCACCCGACCCCGGCAACATCGTCGGCTACGAAATCGAGCACGAAGACCGTCCCTACATCCTTCAGGACGAATGGGGTTTTCAGGAGGAGGACCCCGTGCGCGAGGCCCGTTATACTCTGCAACTCCCGCCGGGCTGGGAATACAAGGCCACCTTTCTGAACTACGCGCCAGTGAAGGAATCCTCCATCGGCAACAACCAGTGGCAATGGGTGGTCTCGAATATCGACGCCATCCGCACCGAGCGCCAAATGCCGGCGTGGCCCTCCGTGGCTGGCCTCATGGTCGTCACGTTTTTCCCTCCCGGCAGCGCGCAGAACAAAGGCTTCGACAACTGGAACGATATGGCGCTGTGGGAAGCGGGTTTAGTCCGCGGGCGCCGGGAGAGTTCGCCGGAAATCAGGCAGAAGGTCGCTGCCCTGACCGCGAATGAGACCGACGCCACCAAGAAGATGGCTGCGCTTGCGAAATTCGTGCAGGACGACATTCGCTACGTCGCCGTCGAACTGGGCATTGGCGGGTTTCAACCGCACGCTGCCACCGACGTTTTCTCGCATCATTTTGGCGATTGCAAAGACAAAGCCACGCTGCTAAGCACCATGCTCAAAGAAATTGGTGTGGACTCCTACTACATCATCATCAACACCCATCGCGGCGCCGTGAATTCCAGCACGCCGGCCGTCAACTGGTTCAATCACGCCATCCTGGCCATCAAGCTGCCGCCGCAAACGGCTTCCCCCGACCTGAAAGCTCTCTATCAGCACGAAACTCTTGGCAGCCTGCTGATTTTCGATCCCACCGACGAGATGACGCCGTTTGGGTATCTCCGCGGTGCGCTTCAGGCCAACTATGGACTGCTGGTTACCGATTCGGGCGGCAAACTCATCGAACTGCCCCAACTGGCTCCTGCCCTGAGCGGCACGCGGCGCACCGGCAAGCTTACCCTCGCCTCCAACGGCACTCTCACCGGCGACGTCAACGAAATTCGCATGGGCGATCACGCCGCGTATGAACGCTATGCGCTCCGTTCCGCGGCCACCGAAAAAGACAAGGTCAAACCCATTGAGAGCGTTTTGTCGGATTCCCTTTCGAATTTCCGGCTTACTCACGCCACCGTCTCCAATCTCCAGCACACCGATCAGCCGTTTCTCTACGACTACTCCCTCGTCGCCGACAACTACGCCAAAATCGCTGGCAATCTTCTCCTCGTCCGTCCCCGCGTGCTCGGCAGCCGCTCCAGCGCTCTTCTCGAAACCAAGGAACCCCGGAAATATCCCGTGGAATTTCAAGGACCGGCGCTGGATTCCGACAGTTTCGAAATTACCATTCCGCCGGGCTACGAGGTCAGCGATCTGCCCCCGGCTGTCGATGTGGACTATGACTTCGCCAGCTACCACAGCAAAACCGAAGCCCAGGGCAATGAATTGGTCTACACGCGCCGCTTCGAAGTCAAAGCGCTGACCGTTCCGGTCGCGCAGCTCGACACGCTCAAGAAGTTCTACCGCATCATCGCCAGCGACGAGCGCAACACCGCCGTCCTGCAACCCAAATCCCACTGAGTCGTAGCGCCGGGGTGCCACTAAGGTTGCGGATTTTCATTCGCTCCGACCTGTCTCGCGCGACGCCATGCTGGCATCGACCACGCCTCCGCGCTGCGGCTCAGCAGAAACACAAAGAAACACAACGCCAACACCGAGTGATCGAGGCTCGCGCCAAAGTATTGCCAGAAGGGCGCCGTCGGCCCTGGATAGTTCGAGCTGAACAACAGCGTCAGCATATAAATCAATCCGCACCCGCTCGCGGGTCGCACCAGCACGCCGAGCCCGAGCGCAATACCGATGGCCAACTCGCCGTACGCCACCAGAAACGCAATTGACGTGGCGTGCGGCAACACAAAATTCCGCAGCACCGGCGCCATCCACGGATACGCGCCGCCTTCCAGAAAACGGTTGATCCAAAACTGAAAGCCGCCGTGCAGCGTGAATTGCGTGCCGAAGACCTTGTACTCGCCAAAAATCAGAAACAAAATCCCGACACCAATGCGCAACACCGCCAGCCCCCGCGCATTGGCATCCTTTATCTGTGTCATCGGTCTTAGGGTGCCGCACCCTTCGTTGTTAAGGGTGCGGGTTTTCTTTCTGTCGCTCTCTCCGTCGCTAATCCCGCCCGTCGTCGCTCACCCCAATTTCACTCGCACGCGATCGCTCAGCGCCTTCCCATCCACTGCCTTGCCCTCCAGGTGCGCTTTCGCCGCTTTCACCACGGCGCCCATTTGCTTGATCGAGTTTGCGCCGGTTTCGGCGATAGCTTTGGCGATCGCGGCGTCCATTTCCGCTTCGCTCGCGCCCGCCGGCAAATACGTTTCCAGTATGGCCAACTCTTTTGTCTCTTTGTCGACGAGATCCTGCCGGCTGCCTTTGCCAAACTGCTCGATCGACTCTTTGCGCTGCTTCACCAGCGTTTGCAGCAACTGGATCGATTCCGCTTCGTCCAGCGCGCGAATCTTTTCCGTCTCTTTGTATTGAATCGCAGACTTGACGCTGCGCAGCACGCTAAGCCGCAGCTCGTCCTTAGCCCGCATCGCCCCCGCCAAGTCTTTCTGTATCTTTTCGCTGAGTGTCATGCCAAAACTATAGCAAGAAAGTCCCGCCTAACGTGCGGTTAGACTTTGTAGGTGCTGGGCTTTAGCCCAGCCTCACCGATCCTCAAAAATGCAGCCGCCAAAACCAGCACCCGCAGTACGCACTGGTGGGGTACGCAGCTGCAGGGTTGTGTAGGCGCTGGGCTTTAGCCCAGCCACTCCGATCCTCAAAAATTGCTCTTCCGTTCGCCTTGCCCTGACGGCCCGCAACTCACACGGCGCGCTGAGCCTCTCGCTGGCCGGGCTGAAGCCCGGCGCCTACACCGCCGTTTTGCTCCTGCCGTCGCTTTCATCCCGCCAAGGAGGCACCCAGCTAGCTTCACGCCATTGGAAATTCAACACTTGTCAAGCCGAGCGGACCGCCCACGTTTGTCAGGCCGAGCGCCGTCGAGGTACCCGCTTTCCCCTTCCGCACATTTCTGCCACTCAACTTCACCCGCAAGCCTAATCCACTCAGGCCTTTGCGCACAGTTTCCGTCACCACGGGGGGTGGGGGTCTGCACCACAGATGGGCGGACCGCCCGATACGGTTCGAGCCGCTACAGATTGATGACCAGAAGAAAACCAAATTTGACAGAGGCGAGACCGAGCCGCTACCGTGGATGCTCCTTTTTAGGCGGGGACGCCGTCGCACGGTGTTGCGCCAAGGGCGGGGACGCGCCAAAGCGACGCCCCCACATTCGGAAAAATCAGAGGCCAGATGAAAGTCATAGTGGCGGACAAGATTAGCGATAGAGGTGTCGCGTTGCTGCGCGCGCAAGCGGGCTGGAAGACGGTGCAGACGACGAAAGACAACCTGCACGCGGAAATTGCCGACGCGGATGCGTTGATTGTGCGCAGCGCGACCAAAGTGACGCCGGAGTTGCTGGACAAGGCGCCGCGGCTCCGCGTCGTGGGGCGCGCCGGCGTGGGCGTGGACAACATTGATCTGGACGAGTGCACCAAGCGCGGCGTGCTGGTGATGAGCACGCCGGGCGGCAACGCAGTCAGCGTGGCGGAGCACACCTTTGCGCTGCTGCTGGCGCTGGCGCGGCAAGTGCCCAAGCTGGACAAGGCCATGCACGAAGGGAAATGGGAGAAGTCGTCCGCGGCAGGGACCGAAGTGCGCGGCAAAACCCTGGGATTGATCGGACTGGGACGCATCGGTAGCGAAGTGGCGCTGCGCGCGGATGCCTTCGATATGCGCGTGCTGGGCTATGACCCCTACATCAGCGAAGCGGCCGCAAAAGAAGTGCAGGTCGAACTGGTGCCGCTGGAAAAGCTGCTGGCGGAGAGCGACTTTGTGTCGTTGCACACGGCGCTGAGCCCCGCGACGCACAACTTGATCAACGCGGCGACGATTGCGCAAATGAAAAAAGGCGCGCGGCTGATCAATGCGGCGCGCGGCGAATTGATTGACGAGGCGGCCCTGGCGGAAGCATTGAAGAGCGGGCATCTGGCCGGCGCGGCGCTCGACGTGTTCGTCGAGGAGCCGCCGAAGAATTCGCCGCTGACGAGTTTGCCGAATGTGATCGGCACTCCGCACATCGCGGGTTCCACCGCCGAGGCGCAGGAAGAAGTGGGCACGCAGGTGGCCGTGCAGGTAAAGGATTATTTGGCGGAAGGTTTGATCCGCAACGCCGTAAATTTGCCCGCGCTTTCGGCGGACCAGTACCGGCGCGTGCGGCCGTATCTGGCGCTGGCGGAGCGACTCGGTTCCCTGGTGTCGCAAGCGGTATCGGCGCGGCCGGCGCGTATACGGATTCGTTATGCGGGAGAAGTGGCGGAAGTGGGGACGCATCTATTGCGCAGCGGGGTGCTGGCGGGGATGTTGAATGCGGTGCTGGACGAAAAAGTGAACGTAGTGAATGCACCGGCCGTGGCTGCGGCACGCGGTCTTTCCGTGGAAGAAGAGACGCGCCGGCGGGAGCGCGGCTTTCCGAACACCCTGGAAATCGCGGCACTGTCGGAAAAGTCGGGCTCGGCCACGAATCTGATCGCTGAAGGCACCGTGCTGCACGACGGCACGCCGCGTATCGTCCAGATTGACGGGATACCGCTCGAGGCGCACCTCGATGGGACGATTTTGTATTTGCGGAACCGCGATGAACCCGGCGTGATTGGGCAAGTCGGCTCGACGCTGGGCAGCATGGGCGTGAACATCGCCACGTTTACCCTCGGGCGGCGGGACGAGACGCGCGGTGCGGAAGCCGTCTCGCTGGTGCGGCTGGACGGCGAAGTTTCCGACACGATCCTGAATGCCATTCGCGGCATACCAGCGATCACCGTCGCGCGTCTGCTGCGGCTTGGTTGAGCTAATGGTGCGCTGCGGCCACGGAGCTGACCCGTAGGGTTCTGCGGCGTTGCTCCCGCGATGCCGCTCTGTCTGCAGCGCAACGCGGAAGTTTCCCGGCCCGCGAACCGCGCGGAGCAGCGCACCCCTGCAACGGTGCCTAAAACGAATTAAATGGGCGTTCCCGCCACATTGCCGCGTGATCATTCAAAATTTAGATAGGATTGATTTGTCGGGAAGGTTTTCTTGACATTCGACTCGAATTTATCCTAAAACGTCTCTCAATTAATTGTCGGGAACGGTGGGAAAGGTTGCCAGGGGCGGTGTCGCCCCTCCAGGTCCGACCCGGCAGAATGCCGCCACAGTTGATGCGGCGAGTGTGTTCCCCACCTGCTTGACAAGAAGCGACACGGAAACGGTGTGTGTGAAAGGAGCAGTTATGAAGTGGTCTGGTCTTCTGCGTGGTCTATTATTCTCGTTGTTTGCGCTGGCCTTGGGGGCTGGCTATGCGGCTGGGCAAACCGGCACGACGTCACTGCGCGGGCTGGTCTTGGATAAGACGGGCGCGGCAATCGGCGGCGCGACCGTCACGCTGGACAACAGCGAGCAGGCGCTGCACCGGCAGACGAAAACTTCTCCGAACGGAGAATACGAGTTTCTGGCACTGCCGCCGGGAACGTATACCTTGCTGATCGAGGCAGCGGGGTTCCGGAAGTGGGAGCAGAAGAGCTTACAGCTGCTGGTGAACTCGCCGGCGACGCAAAACGTGACTTTGGAAGTGGGCGTTACAAGCGAGACGGTGGAAGTGTCGGCGCAAGCGGTGACGTTGAACACGACGGACGCCTCGCTGGGCATCGCGTTCAACGAAAACCAGGTGAAGCAGTTGCCGCTGGAAAGCCGCAATGTGCCGGACCTGCTGAGCTTGCAAGCAGGCGTGGTGTACACGGGGAACCGCTCGGACATAGACACGAACACGGATACGCGCAGCGGATCGGTGAATGGGTCGCGCAGCGATCAGAGCAACATCACGCTGGACGGCATTCCGGTGAATCCGAAGGGCGGGTACGCATTTCAGTCGGTGCTGCCGGTGACGCTGGATTCCGTGGAAGAGTTTCGTGTAACGACGACAAACTACAACGCCGATGAAGGAAGTTCGTCGGGCGCGCAAGTGGCGTTGGTGACGAAAAGCGGAAGCAATGATTTTCACGGATCGCTCTACGAATACAATCGCACCAACGCGACGAGCGCGAACGATTATTTCATCAAGCAGTCGCAGCTGAACGAGGGTCTGCCGAACGAGGCATTGAAACTGACGCGAAACATTTTTGGCGCGTCCGTCGGCGGCCCGATCAAGAAGAACCGGCTGTTTTTCTTTTTGAATTTTGAAGGTTACCGGGACGCGGAAGCGCAAAGCGCGCTGCGGACGATCCCCACGGCATCGCTCAGGGACGGCGTTATCCAGTATGCGTGCGACGATCCAACCGCCTGCACGGGCGGAACAGTGCAGGGAGCAAGTGGAAAGAACTACAACGTAGCTCCAGGGTACTTCGCGCTCAGCCCGGGGCAACTCTCGACACTGGATCCGGAAGGTTTGGGTCCGGACCAGGCGGTGCTGAACTACATGAACAGCACGTATCCTCTGCCGAACGACACTACGGTGGGCGATGGAGTGAACACCTCGGGATTCCGATTCGCAGCGCCGACCTATACGACGCACAACTGGTACATCGCGAAGGTGGATTACAACATCACAGCGGACGCCAAACATCGCGTGTCGGTGAACGCGTCCATGGCGAATGCGAGCGATGCGGGAGCGCCGTTTCTGCCGGGGACAGCTCCGGAATTGACGACCGTCAATTTCAACAAAGGCATCATTGTGAATTATGCGGCGACATTGTCGCCGTCGCTGATTAACAGCTTGCGGTATGGGTACATTCGGGAGAGCAACGGGTTCGTCGGGGACTCCACGCAGACGTGGGATTACTTCCGCAGCATCGATCAGGGGATTACGCGCTCGTCAAACTTCCAGCGCCCGATCAACAGCATCTGGGATGACATCACAAAAATTCATGGGAAGCACACGTTCCAGTTCGGCGGAGAAGTATCTATCCTGCGCAATCCGGAGACGAATTCGAACAATTCGTTCAGCGACGGCGTGACCAACGCGTCTTGGCTGGACACGGCAGGCATCGCGAATACCGGAGACGCACTCGATCCCGGAGCGAATGGATACCCCACCGTGGCGGGCTCGTTTGACAATTCGTACGATTTTCCGCTGATGGCCATGATGGGCATGGTGTCGGAGGTGGATGCGTACTACAACTTCAACCGGCAGAGCCAGGTGCTGCCGCAAGGAACGCCGATTTCGCGGCGCTTTGCGGAGAATGGCTACGAACTATATGCGCAAGACATCTGGAAGGTGAAGCCGAATTTCACTCTGACGCTGGGCTTGCGCTATTCCTTATTCTCGCCGCCATGGGAAACCAACGGGCTGGAGGCGACGAGCACCGAACCGCTGAACAACTGGTTCAATCAACGCGGCGCGAACATGCAGCAGGGCATCGGCTCGTATGCCGATGCGCCGATCACGTTCAACTGGTCGGGACCGGCGAACGGCGGCAAACCTGGCTACTACAACTGGGATTATCACGATTTGGGGCCGCGCGTAGCGCTAGCGTGGTCTCCGCAGGCGGACAGCGGCTTGCTGGGGGCGCTTTTTGGAGGCGCCGGAAAGAGCAGTATCCGCGCCGGTTTTGGCATTGTGTATGACCGGTTGGGCGAAAGCATCGTGGATACATTCGATCAGAGCGGGGGTTCGTACGGGCTGCTGGATGTGCTGACAAACTCGGCGGGGCTCGTCGATCCGGCGACGTCGCCGCGCATTACGGATATGCACGTGATTCCGACGACGGACACGCTGGGCAACCCGCTGTTTGCGCCGGTGCCTCCGGCGCTGCCGTCGCCGTTTCCGAATATTTTTGCGGGCAACAATCTGAGCCCGTACGGATTTGCGATTGCGTGGGGCAACGACAGCAACTTGAAGACGCCCTACTCCGAGACGATTGACTTTTCGATCGCGCGGGAACTCAAGAGCGGCTTTTCATTCGAAGCGGCCTACGTAGGGCGGCTGTCGCACCGGTTGCTAGCGCAGGAAGATCTGGCGATGCCACTTAATCTGAAGGACCCGAAAACCGGGGTAACCTATTTCCAGGCTATCGACGCCTTGGCAAAGATCTATCGCCAGTCCAACGCTCCATCGGCTACTTCTCTGACGCCTCAGCAAGTCGGGGCCACCGCGCAGTACTGGGCGGACATCATGCCAGCGCTCGCGCCAGGCGGATCCTATCAATTGGCTTGCAGCGGCGGCGGAACTAACAGCGCATTGCAGGCGGCGTACGACTTGTTCAGCTGTTACTCGCAAAATGAAACGACTGCTTTGTTTATTTATGACTTGTTCGGACTGAGCGACGCCAGCAATCCCAATGGAGGGCCCTATTTCCCGACCGGACAAGCGGGCACATTCTGGAACGGGCAATACTCGTCGCTGTATGCGTGGCGGACGATCGGAAACGCCGCGTATAACGCGATGGAATTGACACTGCGACACAAGATGTCGCACGGCCTGCAGTTCGATTTCAACTATACGTTCTCGAAGTCCATGGACATCAACTCGGACGCCGAGCGCATCGGCCAGTGGGGCGGCCTGGGCGGACAAATTATCAACTCCTGGGATCCCAACGCGGAGCGCGCGGTTTCGGACTTTGACGCCACGCACCAATTCAACGCGAACTGGATTTACGAGTTGCCGTTTGGAAAGGGACGGGCCTTCGCGTCCAATGCGCATGGCTTCGCCGATGCGGTAATCGGCGGCTGGCAACTTTCCGGGCTTTTCCGGCTGACCAGCGGTTTCCCGGTGAACATCAGCAACGGCTATCAGTGGCCAACGAACTGGCAATTGGGCGGCAACGCGCAGTTGATCGCGCCGGTAAAGACGGGGGCCTTCCCGGTGACGAGCGGCGAAGACGCGGGCAACGTCAACATTTTTGCCAATGGGCCGGCAGCGATCGATGCGTTCCAAAGCCCGTTCCCAGGTTCGGGCGGCGCGCGGAACCAGATTCGCGGCCAAGGCTTTTTCAACATCGACCTCGGCCTGGCCAAGCGCTGGCGCATGCCGTGGAGCGAAAAGCAAAGCTTGCAGTTCCGCTGGGAGACGTTCAACGTAACGAACTCGGTGCGGTTCAACGTGCAGTCCATCAGCGGAGAGGTAGACATCTCGGATACCTTCGGCAACTACACCGGCCTCATCACGAACCCGCGCGTAATGCAGTTTGCGCTGCGGTACGAATTCTAAAACGGGGCGGTGTTGGTACCGGGCCGCTGGAGAGCGCATTCTCCAGCGGCCTTTTTTGTTTTTGTTTGGGACGAGCGGGGCAGAAGCAGGGACGAACCGAGAACGTTTTCAAAGCTTTACAAGAACTTGTCTTGACAGGGCAAGGCAATTCGTCCTAAATGCTAGCCCATTGTTCGGTCGGGAGTGGTGGGAAAACGGTTGCCCAGGGGTCGTACTGTTTTCGTCCTTCCAGGTATGACACCGTCAGATCGTAGACCGTAGGCGCGAGCCGTAGCCCATCCATACCTAAACACAATCAGGAATGGTGCGCGAAAGGAGCAGTTCATGAAATCCGCGGCCTCGTTCCGCAATTTCTACAGGTTTATCTTGTTGTTCGCATTGCTGGCACTTGCGGTGGTCGGAACCAAAGCGCAAAACGTGGGGAGTTTGGCGGGCACAGTGGTGGATGCATCCGGAGCGGCGGTGGCCGGGGCGAAGGTAACAATCACCGAAGCAGGCAGTGGACTGACGCGCTCGGCCGTGACGAACGCCAACGGCGAATATGGCTTTACGCAGCTAAATCCCGGCGACTATCGCCTGGAAGTACACCAGGACCGGTTCAAGGCGTTTGTGGCGGAAAAGGTTAGCGTGCTGGTGGCTACGCCGACCGAATTGCGGGTGACGCTGGCACTGGGGTCGATGACCGAAACGGTGGTGGTGGAATCGGCGGCGCCGGCGTTGAACACGCAGGATGCCACGGTGGGAAATGCGATTGATGAGCAGGACGTGAAGAGCCTGCCGTTCCTGGCGCGCAATGTGGTGAACCTGCTGACGCTGCAACCGGGCGTGGTGTTCACGGGAATGTCGGACACGGATCGGCTGTCGATGGGTTCGGTGGCGACGCTGGATGCGCGCGAAGGTTCCGTGGATGGAATGCGCGGCAACCAGACGAATATCACGGTGGACGGAGTGGACGCGAACGACTGGCAGAACCAGGCGGCGTTTACCAGCGCGCTGCCGGTAACGCTGGACTCGGTGCAAGAATTTCGCGTGACCACGACGAACGCTAACGCAACCAACGGCCTGACGGGCGGCGCGCAAGTGCAGTTGGTGACGAAGAACGGTACGAATGCATTCCACGGAAATGCGCGGTGGTACTACCGCACGACGGGGACCTCGGCCGATGCGTTTTTTAACAAAGCAGTGACACCGGAAGTCGGACGCGGCAAGGACCAACGAAACATCGGAGGCGGTTCGCTGGGCGGACCAATCAAGAAGGACCGGCTGTTTTTCTTTCTGGACAATGAAGAACGGCGAGAAGCGGTAGCGGCGGGTGCCGACCGTACGGTGGCGACGGATTCGCTGAAAGATGGCGTGTTGATTTATCAATGCGCGAATGCAACGGCCTGCCCTGATCAGACAACAGTGCAAGGCTTGACCGCCTCGCACACCGTACCTTCGGGATGGTTTGGATTGGGACCGACGCAATTGCAACAACTGGACCCCGACGGCTTGGGTGTAAACCCGGCAATGATCAAGTACATGAGCCTGTTCCCGTCCGGGAATGACCCGGCGGAAGGACTGGATGCCGGAACGGACCTGAGTGGAAACGTAGTATCCGGGAACTTCACGGGGTTGCGTTTCAATGCGCCGGTGCTGACCTATAACAATATCTATATCGCGCGGATCGACTACAACCTGACCCACGATGGCAAGCATTCGATCTTCTGGCGCGGGAGTATGCAGGGATTGAATACGGACTTGACGGAAGCGCAGTTTCCGGGCCAGTCCGCAGCATCGCAGCTGTTGAATAACAGCCGCGGATATGCCGTGCAGTACCAGGGACAGCTAAGCTCTACCTTTATTGACACCGCGCGGTATGGATTCACCCGGTTGGGAGTAAACCAGTCCGGCGTGACCGGGCCGTCCTTCGACGTGCGCTCGTTCACGGACATTCAGAATTTTGGGGCGCGGCCGGTAGGGCGCACGGTGCCGGTGCATGAAATCAACGATGACGTGAGCTGGGTGAAAGGGAAACACACCATTCAGTTCGGCGCCGTGGGGCGGTTTATCACGAACAATCGCACGGACGAAACCAACTCGTTTGCTTCATTCGACTCGAACAACGGCTTCTGCGTCCATTTGTGCCAAGACGTCTCTAATGAGATTAACGCTACGGGAAGTCCATTCCCGGAAGCAGTTAACCCCACAGCGATTACCCGCGCGTTCATGATGCTGACCGGTTCGATCACTCAGGTGAATGCGACTTTCTTTGGCAATCCGAGCAGCGGAGCGATCCTGCCGCAAGGCTCGCCGGATGTGCGGCATTTCGCGGAGGACGCTTCGGAGGCGTATATCCAGGACAGCTGGCGGATCAAGTCTAACGTGATTCTGACGGCGGGATTGCGCTATGGGTATGAGACGCCGGTATGGGAGACCAATGGGTTTGAGGTGCGGCCGACGACGGACATCATGGCGTGGTTCCATCAGCGGGAAATTGACATGAATGCGGGAATTCCTTCGGATGCTTCGCCGCTGCTGAGCTGGGCACCCGCGGGAAAGGCCAATAAGGGCGCGAACTCGTGGTACGACCCGAACCTGCACGACTTCGGGCCGCGGCTGGCGTTGGCGTACTCGCCGGGATATACGGATGGGCTGCTCGGCAGTTTGTTTGGTGGCCCGGGCAAGAGTTCTGTGCGGCTCGGTGCGGGGATTACGTACGACAACATGGGCCAGGTGATCGCGCTGGATAGCGACAGCAGCGGCTCGCCAGGAACTTCGACCGCATTGATCAACAACTCACAGGAATTCTGCCTGGGTTCAGCCGGATGCCCGGCGCCAGCGGTGGCGGCACCGAGGTTCTCGGGAGCTTGCAGCAATACGGGATGCACGGGATTGCCGGACCCCGGGGCGCCATTCTTTACTCCGCCGACTTCGGCTACCTTTCCTTTCACTCCTGCGCCGACAGTTTCTTTGACGGGCTTCGCCGTGGATCCGCATTTGAAGACGCCGTATGCGATTCACTTGACGATGTCGGTGCAGCGCGAACTTCCCGGCCACGTGGTGCTGGATGTTGGATATGTAGGAACGTTGGGGCGGCGGTTGCTGGGCAAGATGGACTTTGCGCAATATTTGGATATCCGCGATCCGCAATCGAAAGCGGATCTGTGGTCGGCGTACCGGCAAGTCGTGCAATTTGCGGCCATCACCCCGCAGGGTGGCGGGCCAACGATCCCGACTGGAAATTGTTTTTCGGGAAATGCCTCCCTTGAACCCGGATGCTTTGCCCAACTTGGATCGATAAAAAACATCCCTTTCTTTACGAACATGCTGCCGAACATGCCGCAATTCGCGGCAGCGTTTCTTTGCGGCTCGAAAGATACGGTGTGCAACTCCAGTACGGCCGCCTTGTCACCGACACAGGCGTTTTATGCTTACGTGATGCAGGATCTGGGCGGGTCGGCGAGCTGGGGATGTGCGCTGTTTCCGATGGACACGTTCGTCAGCCCCGGAGGGTTGCCTTCGCCATGGAACACGACGGTGGATCCGCAGCGGGATGGATTGGTGCTATTCCAGCAGCAATTCCAGACGCTGCCGGGATGGACCAACCTGGCCAGTTCGAACTACCACAGCCTGCAGGTGTCCGTGCGAAAGACGGTGGGAGTGGCGACGTTTGGCGCTAACTATGTGTTCTCGAAGTCGTTGGACAACAGTTCTTCGGGTGAGAACGCGGACATCGCGTCGGGGGGCGGAACGCTCAGCGGCATCATTCAGAACCCGTTTGACCTGCGGGACGGCCGGTCGCTTTCGGACTTCGACCTAAAGCACAATTTCAACGCGTACTGGGTGGTGGACCTGCCGTTCGGACGCGGACGCCATTTTGCAAACGGAGCCAACAAGCTGGTGGACGCGATCATCGGCGGATGGGAATTGACCGGTGCACAACGGTGGCATTCGGGCTTCCCGTTCGGACCGGGCAACGGCTTCAACTTTCCGACGAACTTCTTCCTGACGTCATCGGGCACGTGGACGGGCGAAGCAGCGACGGGGCTTACGCTGAATGGACAGTTCGGGGTGCCGAACATTTTCAAAAACGAAGCGGCAGCGTTCAACAACATCCAGTTCACGCTGCCGGGCTTGGCGGGCTCGCGCAACATTATGCGCGGGCCGGGATATGCCTCAACGGACGCTGGACTGTATAAGACGTTTAAAATGCCGTGGAGCGAAAAGCAGCGGCTGCAGTTCCGCGTATCGGCTTATAATATTTTCAACAACGTAAACTTTGCGGATACCTCGTTGTCGATTGACCCGACGAGTCCGGGGACGTTCGGCAATTTGACGCAAACGGCGGGGCCGACGACGGGTTCGTTGGGCGCGCGCGACATGGAGTTTGCGGTGCGGTTCGAATTCTGAGCCGCGGCGCAGGCGTTCTCACGTTTAAGATGGAGGCCCCCAACTGGATGGGGGCCTTCTTTTTTTGAGGGCAGCTTGTGCCGGGACCGTAAGGTGACAAGTACTTCGGCGTACTAAGAAAGTGGATTCGTTTTGAGCGGGCGAGTGAAGGACAAGGGAGTGAAACACGGGCGGCGGAGAATGCTTCGCTACGCGGGAGTTGCGGGACTGGCATGGTGGTGCGGATTGGAGCGGCTGGCGGCTCTGGCGGATCCGCCACCGGCAATGCAGGACGCAAGTCCGGCTGCGAACTCGAAAATGCTCGGAGTGGTACCGTTCAGCGGAGAAGCGCGGGTGCCGATGGGGGAGGCGTTCGGCGCGGAGTTGGATGGGCGGCTGTATACGGATCTGGCGACGCTCGATCCAGAAAAACCGGTCACGCCGAGCGAAGAATTTTATGTGCGGACGCGAGCGTCGCGTCTGCTGAAAAAGGAAGACGGGTGGAGAGTGAAATTTACCGGAGACGCGGCCAAGCCGGTGGAGCTTTCGGTGGAACAGTTGCGCGGAATGGCCAAACCGATGGGGGGGCATTTGATGGAGTGCGCGGGAAATGCCCGGAGCGTGCACTTTGGGATGATGAGCGTGGCGGAGTGGAGCGGCGTATCCGTTTCCGAGGTTCTGGAAAGAGCGAAGCTGCGCGGCAGCCGGGAACGAATACTGATTTCCGGCTTCGATACGTACGCGGCGCCGTCGGCAAGCTCGGTGCCGGGAGCGAGTTGGTCTTTTGCGTTTGCGGACCTGGAAAAAGCGGGAGCATTTTTGGCGACGGGAATGAACGGCCAGCCGCTGACGAAGGATCATGGAGCGCCGGTTCGTTTGGTCGTGCCGGGGTGGTATGGATGCACGTGCATAAAATGGGTGAACGAAATTAGTTTGACGAACCAAGACGCGGAAGCTACTTCGCAGATGCAGGAGTACGCAGCGCGAACGATGCAAAAAGGTGTGCCAACGCTGGCGCGGGATTTCCAGCCGGCGATTCTGGAAAACGCGGCGATGCCGGTACGCATAGAAGAATGGCGCGTAGGGGAGAAGCTGGAGTATCGCGTTCTCGGAATCCTTTGGGGAGGCTCGGCAGCCGTGAAGAGGCTGCAAATCCGCTTTAATCCCGAAGAAGAATATGTGGATGTGAGCGAACGCGGGGCGGGAACAAACGCAGCGTGGCGCTTCTGGCGGCACGTGTGGCAGCCGCAGAGGACCGGCAGTTACCTGATTCGGTTGCGCGTGGCGGAGCCGGCAGTCGTCGCGCGGCGATTGGATTCTGGATACTATATGAGGTCCGTGGAAATCGCCGAAATTTAGAGGAAGACGACGACAGTGTTTTGCAATTCGAATAGGGAGCGACGCGGAGAAAAACGCTTTGCTCAACGCCAGCTCGGCGTGCCAGCGTTAGCGATCCTGTTGTTGGCTCTCGTCGTCTCGCCGGCCGCTGCGCAGCATGAGGAACACCCGCCGACCGCTGCGATTGGCTGGGCGCCCGAGGAATTGCTGGAGCGACCACTTCCGCTGCGCGAAGGAATCGGCAAGTTGCACGAAGAAGTCACGACCAAATCGAGCGAAGCGCAAGCGTACTACGATCAGGGGCTCGATTATCTGCACTCGTTTGTGTGGATCGAGGCGGCGCGGTCGTTCCACCAGGCGCTTCGGCTCGATCCGTCGCTCGCGATGGCCTATGTAGGGCTGAGCGATGCGTACGTGGGTTTGCTGGATTTTGCATCGGCGTCGGCGCAGGTCGAGAAAGCCGAAGCGCTGGCTGAAAAAGTGAGCGAACGCGAACGCACGCGAATCCATTTGCGCGCGCTGCAAATGGCGTACCTGCAAGACAGCGGGGACATGAAGAAGTATTTCGCTTACCGGCAAGCGCTGAACGATGCGCTTTCCGCGGATGCCAACGATCCCTGGCTGTGGATCTTGCGCGCGTTCGCGGATGAAGGCACGCCCACGGCGCATGGCCAGGGCGGCGGCGTAGACACCATCGCGTTCTACCAGACGGCGTTGCGGCTCGCCCCCGACAATTTTGCAGCTCATCATTACCTGGCGCACACACTGGAAAATCACGGCGCGCCGAAAGATGCGCTGCGCGAGACGGAAATCTATGTACGCCTCGCCCCAGCGATTCCCCATGCGCATCACATGCACGGGCACGAGTTGCGCAGGCTGGGACAAACGGAAGAAGCGATCGCGGAGTTTCTTAAAGCGGAAGAACTCGAGGATAACTACTACCGGGCGGAGAAAATTCCTCCGCAGCTCGACTGGCATCACGCGCACAATCTGCAGTTGCTGGCGATGAGTTATGAAGCCATTGGACAGTTGAAACCAGCGGAGGAAGCGTTTCGCAAGGCCTTTGCGCTGCCCACGTACACCGATTTTGCGGACTATAACCGCAAGGCCTGGCCCGAGTTCCTGCTCGACCATGGACGGCCGGACGAGGCGCTGCAGGCCGCCAGTGAGCTGGTGAACAGCCAGTGGCCCATGGCGCGGTTTGTCGGTCACACGCTGGCAGGGCGCGCGCAATTGGCGAAAGGAAGGCTCGACGAAGCCAAGAGTGAGTTGATGCTCGCAGAACGTGAAACGGAGCAGATTCACGCGTCCGTCTTGAAGTCCTTGAACGATAGCGTTCTTCTGCGCGCGGAGATCTTATTCCGCGAACAAAAGCAGCAGGAAGCGGAGCAGTTGATGGATCGCACGATGAAAGACATTCTGGCGGTGACCGGTCCCGACGCGTGGAGCGAAGCGCTCTTTCAAATCGAATACATCGGGCGCGTGGCGCGCGAAGCAGGCGACTGGGAATTGGCCGAGCGCGCCGGCCGCGAACTGGTCCGCCACGATCCGAGCTATGCGGGCGGTTACCTGGCACTTGCGCTCGTGGAAGAGCATCGCGGCGATGGCCAGACGGCGAAACAGGAATGGGCCAAGGCGGCAAGCCTGTGGAGCAAAGCCGATACGCCTTTGCGAGCCGCGGAAGCGCAAAAACGGTAGTTTTGCTGAGTGCGGCCGGTGGTTCTAGCGGTTGCGGATGGGCGGAATCCCGCGTAAACTATTTTTACCCGTTGGTTAGAAGATTCGGGGCGTAGCGCAGCCTGGCTAGCGCGCCTGGTTCGGGACCAGGAGGTCGATGGTTCAAATCCATTCGCCCCGACCACTTCTAAACCCGCAAGTCTCAGTAGTTTGAAGCCTCACTGTCTATCTAAGCTGCAAACGCATTTTCTGAAACATCTGAAACAAGTTTGAAACCCAGACCGACCTTCTCGCACCACATTGCCCGGAACGATGCGTCGTCTTTGAGGTTCGAGTAGAGATCCCCAACTTCCTCGGGTGCGTGTCCCATCCAGAACCGCTCAAGGTCCTTCGGGACAGAGTTCCTGCGCAGCCACGTAAGTCTGAAACGCCGAAATGCATGGAGACCGACTTTCTTCACACCGTGAAGTACGCGAAGGACGTTCCGGTGTTGAAGCGCAGTTCGCTTGCCGGTCGAGAACAAATAATCGTTCCCTTTCGGCATCCGTGATCGGATGAACTGAGCTAGCTCCTCCGGCACATCTACCGTCCGCACCGCATTCGGAGTCTTCGGCTCTTGCTCTTGGCCGCGCCAGATGGACCGCCTTACGTGAAGCACGCGGCAGTCAGGCCCGAAGTCTGGGGGCTTGAGGGCCAGTGCTTCACCGATGCGGAGACCTGTGCCGGCGAGGAGAGCGAAGAGAAGCCGATAGCGCCCCTTGACCCCCGACAGGATGTCTTCAAGCTCACTCTCGGCGACAGTTGGACGGTGTTGTTTGTCGCGTCTGACGATTGGTAGCCCGATGAAATCGTGATTCCATTTGCGGGGGTAGATTTCGTCGCCTTCATCACTCACAGCCGACGCGACGACGAGCTTTACGACCTGCACATAGTTCACGATTGTCTTGGGAGAGAGTCTACCGGCCGTCATCTTGCCGACCAATTCTCGCAAGGCGCCGTTGGAAACCTCGGCGAGGGGCCGATCCCCAAGATTCGGGAGAATCCAAGCGTTGAGAGCTTCCTGCCATCCTGCGATCGTGGCCGGTTTAACTGGTCTGCGGGTGCGCGTGGAGAGGGACTCTATCCACCGCTCGGACTGCTGTTTCAACGTCGTCGCTGGAGCCGTGTTTTGGTAGAAAGCGGCTTTGCAATTAACGCCTTCCCGCTCGATATGCTCGCGCAACCTTTGTCGAGCGATTGAGCGCGTTACGCACTGCCCCAGCGGCACGGTCTTCTGTCTGCGGCTACCACCAGGCACGTCTATCCAAAACCTGCCGTAGCAGGGTGCCGTCGGTCGCCATGATTTGGAATTCTGGAACACGCAACCTGCCTGTCCAGTTCGGCGGTTCAAGGAAGGTCCTCGCTTCCGCCTTGTTTCTGTCGCGCGAGGGAGTGTACCAGAACCGCTCACATCCCCGGCGCACATCCCTGTCACACCTGCGGCGTGTGTATCCGCATTCCCACTTCCCATCAAAACCTCATCCGGCATCCGTCAGCGATCTCGGTTGCCGCGCAAGAAGCCTCGCTTTCTCCGCGTTCTTAGCGCGGTCTGGATTCAACTGCTCGCCGACCCTTGCGAATCGGCTAGATCGAAAATCGTATCAGCGGAACTCCCTGGTCATCCTCGATCGTGCGGATGCGCATATCGGACGGCGCTTTGTTGGCGCGCCACTTCAGGCTGTATTCACCGATGCTCAACTCTGAGTCCTCGTTGGGACGGACTAGGTCTTCGTAGCTGGCGGTGATTTTTTTTCATCTACCTCTCGCTCTCCTGCGCTCAGCGGATTCAAATCTCGCAGTGCGCGAAATCTGTTGCCGTCCATTTATGTCGGACCCTTCTTTACCTTCTTTCCTTATTTCCAGCCCCCGCGTCTCGCTCTCTCACCCCGTATTCGTCGAGAGAGTCGTAGATGTGTGGTAAAAAGGAAAAAAATAAGAGAACAAATACACAACTCCCTTGCATCCTGTGACTTACACGTCAAAACTTTCTTTCCATAGGCACGGGAAAGAAGCCCCAAAGAAGGTGGCTAAGTAGCGCTCATTGCTGCCGTTTGTCCTCAGGGAATTTCTGGATGTGCTCATCGACTAACTCCGCGTGCACGTAAATATGTGCCGGTCGGCCCGAAGTCAGCCGATGAAACAAGGTTACCGTCCCTGCCTCTCTGAGCGTGGCCAGTCGTTCATTTCTATGCGTTTTTTGCCAGTGCTTGAATGCCGAGGTGATGCCGCTGAGAGGTACTCCCGGCACCCCCGCGTCTCTAATCCGCTCGGACATCCGTTCGACCTCGGAGCCTTCACGGGTCATTCCTGTTGGCAGGATTTCGAAGATGCTGCACTCAATCTTTTCGGCGGCTTCAATCGCGCGCTGCATGGCCTCCGGAGTAACCACGATCGAACCAGACCGCGAAACTTCAAAAATAACAGCCAGCTTGAGCACCATGCCGCGCAGCCGGTTGTAGAACGGAACCGCCAGAGACCTGGCCGGCTGATCTTGGAATCTGGCATAGGCCGCAGCGTACCATTTACCGTACAGCTCTTCGCCGCGTGAGAGGTCGGCTTTACCTGTCACCTTATTAATTTTTTGAAGCTGCTGTGCAACCCGTTCAGCCTTCTTAGCGTCAAGCGGTAACGGTTTGGGAAGAAGCTTGGTCGACCGGCCGATTTTCGCAAGCAACCATCTGGGTATGAAACCGCCCATCGTATCTGGTTGCTGTAAATTGCTAATGAACCAATCCATTGAACTGGTCGCAAGAATCGAGACTCTTGGAGGCTCGGTGAAATCTATCGACGGTGTGTCCGCATTTTTCCCTGTGTCGCGATACTCGATGCTCGCAGGAACACGGAGATTGTCGTATCGGTCAGTCAGCCATTCTTTCGCCCCGCCAAACTTCGGATCATTTAAGGTACGCATGACCTCAGAAAACTCGGGCCAGTCATATAGTCCTCGCGGTTTGTCTGAGATTTGCTGATAAAAGGCCTGTTTGCTACCCCATGAAGCCTTGTGAAGCACGTCCTTGATGCCGGCTTTCTCCAAAATGTTCAGCGTCACGTTGGTTACCGTGTTACGCCCTTGGCCACTGCCCGAGAGCAACAGCAGCCAAAAATCTAAGGGATAGGTGGTAGCGCCCCACGGAATCGAAACCTTGCCATTCAAGATTGCGGCTATGAGCAGACACGCGCTCCACTCGTGGACCTCGCGCGGTGTCTCGAAAACGTCGGCGTAATCCGCATAGGCGTTGATGAAATCAAATTGGGCTTCGACCGCTGATGGCGCCGGTGCGATCACTTTGTTTTCTGGTACGCTCGTCGGTGGCGCGGCTGCGGTGGCGGTGTTAGAACCTGGTGCTGACGAGATTGACATGACTCCTTTCTCCGTTAATTCTTCGGTTTTCGGCTTCACTGATCTGGCGGCGCAAAAACGTCTGGCTGGCGAATAGGTCTTTCGCAGACACGGTGGCGCCCCGTTCGAACTGGATTTCAAGTTGCGCTCCCTGCTTCTCGTCGTCGCGGAACAAGAACCGCATTTTTCGATCCTGTTCACTCGGTTCGATTCGCAGATAGCGTAGAGCGCTGCTGGCATGTAGAAATACCGCCAGCGGTAAGCGCTTTGTGACGAATTCACTGCTCATGTTTTCTGGCACCTCCGATTCGAGTTCGTTGGCGAATTGTCGTGATGGCTTGGACTCACCGATCTTCCCGACGAATTAAGACTACGTGTGCGAGATGATCAAAGGAAGGTAACCAGTGGTACTAAGGTTGACTAAACTAGCTCCAGACCGTCGGGTTCCTGCCCGAAGGTCGTCCGGGCCAAAGGATTCAGAAGCCAAGGAATGAGTCCGAATCTAGTCGAACCAGAGTTCCAAGTTGCGTCTGGTTGCGGCCCACGGTTGTACCGGGACGTATATATCTTCGCGAGCATCCGATAATAACACCCGAGTAAAACTGATTTGGGCCGTACGTACACAAATTGAGTCGAGCATCAGCCTACTCGCGAATCGAAAGAACTGCCTTTCTTTACGAGTTCGATCAGCGCCTCGACCGGGATAATTCGCCGTCGGCCGACGAGCGTCGTCCGCAGGAGGCCGGTGTGGGCAAGTCGCCTGAGGGTATTCACCGACAGGCTTGTCAGCTCGGACGCTTTCTTGAAATCGACCGCGACGGCTGGAGCAGAGCCGAGAAGGTGGGAGAAATCGATGGACCAGGAGTTAGCAGGAGTGGTTGGCGATGCTGTCGGAGAGTTCATATTCCAAACTACTCTGGAATCGCGCCACGATGCAACGCACCGAAACGAGAAGTCCTGGGACTCGAAGTCTTGGGACAGGTCCACAATGACGAGGCTGACCCGGTAGTGTCCACGAGTGTTTGGAGGCTGCAACGGTTTGACACTCATCGTCGGTCATGCGAATGCAGGATTTTCGGCAGTATTGCCTCCTTTTCTTCGCCTCTCAACGGCGAAGGGGGATAGGGGATAGGGGATAGGCTAGAGCGAAACTGCCCCTTTTCTGCTGGCTGATAAGAGTATCTTGAACTTCACAGCGCGATGGGATATCGCGGAACAAACGGCATGTCAGTTGGCCGAGCAAATTGGATTTTATTGCAAAAGAACTGCTTGATTCCGACACGCCCACTCTTTCCACCGGTGTGATCGTACCCCCAGAAATATTCCGATCCGATGCCATCACTCTTCCGCACGTAATATTCAATTCTGTACGGCTCGACTAGTCGTCGGAATCCGTCGTAAGTAAGTTCGACCAGGGTCCGTGCGCGTCCACTTGCAACGATTACATTTCGGGAGTCCGACGAAAAATACACGGGTTGCCTTGACGCCAAAGGTCGAGCAATTCGAGGCGGCGGGACTGCGATACCAGGATGCGGTGCGGCAAGCCTGGGCGCTTGGGCTGCAAAACTGAAGAGAGAATCTATAAGGGACCTGAAGTTCATCGTGACGTAATCAAAATTAAACAGGCTTCTGATTGGAGCCACGATTGCGGACCACAAAGGCCTGAACTCCTCCAAGGGCACAGCCAATAGCTGTTCACGGGCTGCTAACGGCTGGGGCTCAAAAATTGATTTCTTCAGGAACGTAGCAATTAGCTGCAACCTGTCTACTGCAAATTCTCTCGCAAAAACAATTGAGTAGAGCAGATCAAATAGGTCGATGGCTTTCCTTCGGTGCAGCAGTGTAGTCAGCTTGGACGCGAGGATTTCTTCGATTTTTTGACACCGAACGGATGCGGCACATTGCGCACTGTCTGAGTAAGGGTGAATTAGTGGCCTCATTTGGATGGGCAAATAGATTTTGTCGAATTGCGTGATGTCGAGTTGAACTTTGAGGGAAATGTCTTCGTCTCCGTAGAAGCCTTTGAAATACAACCTTGCCTCAACAGCCTCTATTCCCGGCAATTCTTTGTTCTTGAGCACGATTCGGTCAGTTGCAAAATGAACCTCCGTTTTTCCCTCGACAAACTGACATATCCTAGTCAATTCGTCGGCGAGGAACCCCTGATCTACGAGTTCTTGACATGAAAAATCGAGATCCTTCGAGAAACGCGTGTTAGGGAGATACGCCTTTCGCAGCCCATTGCCTCCCTTCAGGACTAGTTTTTGTGCGAGATTCGATTGGGTTTGCATGGCATTAAGAAACCAGCCGTGGACATAGTCTTTCTCCACGTCGCTGGGATTAATACCGAACTCGCGGGATTTCTGCTCGATCTCTTGGTTGTTAATCACGGTGGGTCAAATAAACTCGGAGTCACGCCTTAGGCAGATGGAAACATAGAATGGAAAGCAAAACGCGACGGCCCTTGTCGCTCGGTAGGTGAAACTCATAGTTAAACCATGACTCCTCCCGCTTGTCCCTGAACCGAACGTGACAAGAGTGCTGCGTCGTACTCTCACCGATTGCCGCTAACACCGGAACGATTTCCTTGTTGTCGACGAAATAGATCAGCGCTGTTTTCGAATCTCTCCAGGTTAAATACCCCAAGAGCTGATCGAGCGCTTCCATGTGAGCTTTGGGGCCTCTCCAAAACTTGCACTCAGCCACGAAAATATTCTTGCCTTCGTGGCGCATGAGAATATCTGTTTTGCCGCTCTTGTTGAAAGTCTCGCCGGTCGTACTTCCCTCAAAACGAGGTTCGAGTTGGAGAATCAGATGGTCGCGAAGCGACTCCTCATCCTTCCCTATGTACACGCTCGGCAAGCGTTCGAATACTCTCCCTGTGTCCTGAATAACATTTAGGATGGACTGATAGGTTGCGTCATCTAGGGTTGGCTCGGGCGCAAAAGCGCCCGAGGACGCAGACGGCCTTGGCGCAATTTCCCCTTTGACTGTCGTTGGAACTGCAAAAGTGGATGGTACGTCGGTTCTCTGGCGAAATGGAACGCCTATTGACGCGGCAATTTGTCTCTGTTTCAGAATCTCATTCTTACGGGCTTGAAACTCCTGCTGGAGAAATACTCCAAGCAGCTTGGTTATATTTCGTGACATCTTGCTTCAACCAATTCGCGGTCTGTTCAAGAGAAGTCGTCATGCGCACTTGGTCCTGGCGCACACGATTCCCGTCGCCATACATATCGACTATTTCGAACAGAATCTCGCCAACGCGGATTTCGCAGGCCAAAACCACACCAGCGTAAGACTGAGACGGAATACATCTAAGGAGGTCCGGCGTTCCTGAAAAGGGGACATGGAATATAAACGCCTGCTTCTTGTACGATTTCCCCGATGTAACAGCGAACCCTGGCGGGAAGCGGCCAGCGGCGATGTCCTGCTCTTCTGTCTCCATTGTCATTTGTGCAAGATCGAAAGCTATCGGGTCCAAATGAAATCGAGATTCGAGATGTTGCAGATACTCCGTTTCGTTCACATTCAATATGTAATCAGGATTTTCTTGGAGAATACTTGAGCGGGCCTGGTCGAGCTGGGATTTTGAATACGCAAAAAACGGAACGTC
>Ga0335073_10000696_pt1 | contig 43732 bp, 64 predicted proteins | sample Lox_Sample_22_FD_207093 | JGI IMG/M metagenome (GOLD analysis project Ga0335073, IMG submission 207093) | Soil microbial communities from Loxahatchee National Wildlife Refuge, Florida, United States - Lox_Sample_2.2 | ecosystem: Environmental > Terrestrial > Soil > Wetlands | place: USA...
GGTTCTTGCCGCCGTTGAGCATCTTGGCCTCGTTGCGGGCGACCGTCGCGACGATCTTGCTCTCGGTCGCTGAGGGCGGCATCACGCGGCGCCCGTTCACGACGCCGCTCGATTGGTTGGTCACCATCGTGCGGCGGAGGTCGTGGCGCACCGGATGCCCCGGGCCCTTGGCCGGACCCGCATGGCCGTCGGGCTCGACCAGCGCGTCGTCATCGGCCTGGGGCCCCTCCATCGTCGCGACGATGCCGCGCTCGATCGAGTAGAGGAACATCGGCTCCGTGGCGCCATCGAAGGGCGACCAGTTCTTCTGGGGCCGATCCCACTTCTCGCCGCGGATGGGCGCGACCTTGACGATGTCGTACGATGATGGATCGGATGGATCGCTGCCATCGGTGCGGAATGAGACCACGACCTGCTCGGGATGCTTCGAGAACTTCGTCGTTCGGGCCAGGTGCGTGGACGCCGCGATCCCCTGCAGCCCGAACTTCTCGGTCCAGAAGAGCCGCATGTCCTCATAGCCGCGGATGACCTGATCGCTCCGACGGTAGCCGTCCTCTTCGGCCATCGCGAACATCGTCTCGATCTTCCAGCCGTCGGGATCGAGGTGCAGCATCACGTTGCGCGTCGACACGCCGCCGGCGGTATGGCCGTGCGCGCGGATCTGGTTGCCACCGGGCATCGCGTAGTCCGAGCACCGGACCACGCAGCGCCACACCTTGCCGTCGAAGTGGATCGACGGGTTGAACGCCCACATGCCGTGATAGGGCTGGCACTTGAGGTTCGTGGTGCGCCACGCGATGATCGCCTTGGCAGGCGGAATGTCGTCGAGGCTGGTGACCGACTGCGGCGGCGGAAGGCTGGGCTTGGTGGGCATGGTGGTCGCTTTACCGGCGGTGACGGCGTGGTGCCTTGGGGATGTGGTATCCGGCGCGGCGCGCCTTGCTGATCGAGATCGCGCGCTCTTGCCGCTCGGCGTCTTCGCGCGTGGGGTGCTCGTAGGTCCGGGTGCTGGTGACCAGCAGCCACTTCTTGCCGTGCTTGACGATCATGATCAGACTCCTGCTTGGTGGACAGGGAACGCGCGCGCGCCAGCTCGCTCAGCGTTGGAGAGTCCGCGATCCCACTGATGGCCGATGTTGCTGGCCCAGATCCCGCCCTTGAACTCGGCCCAGTTCACGGGCACGCGGCCCAGCGCGGCCGTGGCGGCATCGAGCCCGCCCACCGGGATGCCGGCGCCGGACTGACGGCTCTTGATGAGCCGCCAGTAGTCATTGTCGCGCTTGGACCAGGGCTTGGCGCCGTGCCTAGCGAACGCGTCGTCGACCAATTGCATCGTCGCGGCGATGTAGCGGACCCCCGAGGCCACGCGCGCAAGCTTCTGGTCCTCGGTCAGCGGCGCTACCCGGGTCTGCGCGATCGCGCGCGCGCGCTGCATCTGGGCATCGAGCTCGGTGAACCGCGAGGCCTGCGCGGTGGTGCGCTTGGCGGCGGGGATGCCGCGGAGCGTGACGTACTCGGCGCCATCGGCGGCCGACACGTAGGGCACCGCTGCGCAGTTCCGCCGCTCGGCGGCGATGGTCGTGCCCGCCCACGCGATGTCGTGCGGGGCCATGAACTGCCAGAGCCCGCTCTCGAGCGGCAGCCCATTGGCCTGTTCCCATGGCGCGCCGATCGCGCACTCGTTGCCATCGGACTCCTCGGCGAGCCACGACAGCATGAAGCGGATGGGGATGATGGGCTGGCCGCCTTCATCGACGCCCGCCATCCCGATGGTCTGCTCGAGGTAGGGCAACCACTGCATGACGCCCGCCGAGAACTCGTGGGGACCGATGTCCGGCGCGGTCACGTGCGGTGGGGGCACGATGAGCGGCGGCGGCGCCGAGCTCGGCGGCGGTGGCGACGGCGGCAACGGGGCCGGTGGTCCTGCCATACCGCCGCCGCCGCGCGCGGTGCGCGGATGCCTGATCAGCGCGATCGCGCCGACGCTGGCGAGCAATGCGGCGGCCAGTAGCCACCCAAGGCCCGCCTCGATGGCGGAGTCGCGCGACATGGGCTCGCCGAGCCGACTATCCGGCGGTCGGGGTCGGGATCACGTCCGGCTCGTGACCGCCGAGCTGATCGGCGGGGATCACGTCCGGCTCGTCATCGGCAACCGGGGCGACCGGGGCGCCGGCGACCGCCACCGGCTGCTCCGGCGCGACAGCGTCCCACGCAGCGTCGTCGATCTCGGCGAGCTCGGGCTCCGGCGCGGGCGGCGCGGCCTGGACGCGCTGGCTCTTGATGGTGCCCGCCTCCATCCGGGGCATCATCATCTTGGGCGGCGCCGCCTTCTTGACCGCCGCCGCGCGCGCGGCCTGATCGACCTGACCGCGGAATGGCGACGTCCCGGTAAACGAATTCTTCTGGGTCGCGATGAAGCGGATCGGCTTGGGCGCCTCCGGCTCCGGCGCCTCCTCGACCTCGATCACGCCCTCGGACGCTTCGATCTGCGGCTGCGGCGGTGCGACCGGTGTGCTCGCGGCGGTCGCGGCGCGCGGGGCGGCGGTGGTCGGACGGGCGATCGCCAGCGCGGCGTGACCATCGGCCATCGCCTCGAGCGCGGCGGCGCACTCGCGCGACATCTGCGCCTCGACCGTCAGATCGCGGAGCGCCTCTGGGGTGAGGTTCCCGTCGGCCTGGATCTTGGCCAGGTCCTCGATGTGGCGACCCAGCATCACGCGGAGGAACCGCGCGTGCTGGATCTTGAACGGCACCACCTTGCCGACCGGACCAGACACGCCCGGGATCGCCTGCCGCACCGGCTGGCTGGGCTTCTCGATGACGACCGACTTGGCGCCGTCCATCCGGACCTTGATCATCCCACCGCCACCGGGGACGGTGCGCTCCGGAGCGCCCTGGACGCGGGGTCTCGCCCCCATCGCGCCGTGGACACGTTCGGCGCCCGAATCCATGTCCTTCTTGATCAGCGCGTGCTTGGAGACTTGGACCTTGGGGCCCGTGCCGCCGATCTGCGGCAGCGGGACCCGCTTGGGGATCGAGTTGGAGGCGTCCATGCCCACGAGACTACTCCGAATCCCCAGTGAGTGCTACCCGCAGTGTAGCTACGGTGTGGGTGGCGCTATCGGTGGCGCTGGGAAGCCTAGACCGCGAGCTCGAACACGACCGCGAAGGGGCCTTCGGAACCGGTGTTCGTGATCGTGAAGTACATGCCACCCGTCGGCACCGCGAAGCCCTGCGGCTGGTTCCCGCTCTGGAAGTAGGATCCCGCGCCGTTGGCGCCTGCCGGATCGCGGAAGAAGTTGATGTAGGCGCCCGTGGCGGCACCGAGGTTGGTGAGCCCCACGACGGTTGCCTTGGAGGCGAACGGCGGCACCGAGAACACGTTCGACTCGGCGTTGTCGCCGGCGACCGTGCCGACGTAGACGGTGTTGCGCAAGAGCGCGTTGCCGGTCGTGAACCCCGGGCCCATCGAGCCGCGGATCTCGTACGCCGCGCTGGTCCCGGGCGCGCCGACCGATGCGCCCTGCGCGATCATGGGCGTCACGCGCACGAACGATGCGGTGACGTTGAGGGTGAACCCGTTGACGAGATCGGCGACGCACAGCGCCTGCGAGCCGCGGGTGCCCCACTCGATGATCGCCTGGAACGCGGGCCAGATGATCGGCGAGTCCGTCCCGGGGAAGTTGGCGGCCGATACCTCGGCGTTCGAGAAGGTCATCGAGGCAGCGGAGCCGACATCATCGGGGAGGGCGTCGAACGCCACCCACTGGACGCGCGGCGCGGCCAGCGTGATATGCAGTTGGGTCGAATCGAGGTCGTCGCCTTCGAGGCGCATGATCTCGGACTGGCCGAACTGCTGCTCGTCGAGCTCGGCGTTGTAGATGAGGATGACGCTCTTGCCGAGCGGCTGACCCTTCGCGAGCCGGCCGAACGGAGAGAGCCCGGGACGCGCCTCGCCGACGTTGGGCGGGTAGCCGTTGCCGGGATAGATGAGCGAGTCCGGCATCGGCTCGACGCCATCGGACGGCTCGAAATAGCGACCGATCGGCCGAGTCATCGACCACGTCCGCGAGCTGGTGCCATGCTGGGCAGGCTACCACGTGGCGTGCGCGGCCCCGGCAGTCGCGCGCGGGCGGACCCGCCGCTGTCGCGCATGATGAACCAGATCAGCGCGGCGCCGCCCAGCGCCGCGGCGCCGATGGCGATGTACGTGCCGAGCTTCGAGCTCCCCGTCTTGGGCTGGTCGAGCGTGGCCATCTGCGGCGCGTCGGGCACCTTGGGGCGGTGCTGATGCGCGGCGGGGGCCTGCGGCGAGCTCGGCGGCGGCGGTTGGGGAGATGGGCTCGGCGCCGACGATGCGGGCGATGGCGGCGCATCTGCGGCGGTGCCCGCCCATGGATCGGGCGCGGACGCGACATCCGGCGGCGGCGGCGGCGGCGGGGCGGTGACGTCCGGTTGCGCCACCGTCGTCACGTTGGGCGGCAGCGGGTGGGGAAGGTGGTGGTGAGGGACGTGGACGTGGCCGTGCTTGTGGCCGTCCGCATCGGTCGTGACGACCAGCGGCGCCTCGCCTCCGATGCCGTCCGCGATGGGGTGCGGCCACGCCGGATCGTGCTTGTCGAACGCGGCGACGTACGATCCCGCCGCGCCCGGGTTGGTGACCGCTGCCTGGTACCAGGTCACCAGCGCGTCGTGCGACGGGAACGCCACCGCATGCCCGGTCGGCGACGAGAACATCCGGGTGACGCCGACGAAGTCCCCGGCGGTCGACTGCGCGAGGTGCGGGGCCTCGCCGCGCGCGCTCGCGAGGTCGGCGGGGTGCGCGATCGGCACGACCGGTGGCGCCGGAGCGGCGTGATCCTGCGCGGCGGTCGCGCCCGCGTTGGTGGCCTGGTGGTGCCCCACGTGGTGCTTGCTGTCCGCGGCAGGCGGCGGCGGCGTGCTCGCGGCCTGCTGCGATGCGGCGGCGACCGTCGTGGGGTCGGCCTTCGCCGTGCCCTTGGTCGCCTGCTGGAGTTGCGCGGTGGCCTGCGCCGACTGTCCCTGCGATGCCGCAGCTGCCTGGACGTGGGCCTCCTTGGTCGCCGGATCCGTGGCGGCCTTGGCGGCATCGAGGTGCGCGGCGGTGTCGGCGTCCGCCGCTGCGGCTGTCACGATCGCCTGCTGCGCGGCGGGCTGGTTGTAGGTCAGGTGGAGGTTGCCCGCCTGATCCTCGGCGATGACCTGCGCGTGGATCTGGTTCCACACCGGGATGAACGCCGCATCGGTGGGGTTGCTCGGGTCGAGCTTGTGACCGACCTTGAGCCCGGTCTGGGCCCAGAACCTCGCGTCGGTCTCCTTGTTGATGATGCTAGCGTCGGTGGCCATGGGTCTCCGGGTGATGTCCGGTGGTCACGTCACCGCGCTACGGTCGGCCTTCGGGATGAGATCATGTCTCGGCGGGCGACGCGCCGAGCTCGCGTTACGCGACGGTCTGCGGGAAGTTGATCATCAACTGGAGTTGGGTCTCCGAGATCGCGTAGCCCAGCAGGATGATCTGGTGACCGGGTGTCGACGGTTGGACGGACGTGATGAGCCCCGTCGTGAGATCGGAGACGTAGAACGCCGAGCCCGGGGAGAGACCGCCACCGCCCTGCGTGATCGCCTCCCACTCGGCGGTCGTCAGCGTCATGATGCCTTCGAACTGGTAGGTGACATCGACCCCGTCACCGCCGGCGGTGACCGCCAACCCGACCACGAGGCCCGATGTCGAGCCGTCCGCGATGAGCCGCGCGACGTGGTATCCGCCGAACGTGCCCGAGAGCAGAGGCTCGCCGGGGCTGATCGTGGACGACCCGCCGAGCGTTGGCGCCGTCACCTGTACGGCGCCGAGCGAGGTCAGCGGATCGGCCTTGGTGCCGTTGCCGCTGATGGTCTCGCCATCGGTGAACACCGAGACCGCACCGACCAGCGGCGCGCCGCCGCCAGCGACGGAACCCTTGCCTCCAACGAAGTCCGGCATACGCGCGCCTCTTTCCTCTGCTCGTCGAGCAGGCCTGCGGTCTGGTTACTCGTCCTGGGCCAGGATCGGCTGGTCGATCAGGATGAGCATCTGGGTGCTGCTGAGCGCGACGCCGACCGGGGACACGAACTGTCCCGAGGTCGCAGTGATGCTCGTGACGAGCTTGCCCGGGTTGACGGTGGAGACGAAGTAGTTCGCCCCGGGCGTCAGCCCACCACTCTCGCCGGTGACGGCCGCATCCCACTGCGCGTGGGTGGCCTCGAGGATGCCCTTGTACTGGACGGGCACGTAGCCGCCGTTGGGCGTGGGTACCGCCGCGAGGCCGACACAGCGCGCCTGCTGCAGGGTGCCCGCCGCGAACGCGGGCGAGGCCTGGCCGGAGGCATTGACGTAGAGCGGCTCGCAGATCGCCGAGGCGCCGTTGGAGATCATGGCCTGCACGCCATGGACGAGCGCGAGCGGCGTGCCGCCCGCGAATGGAGAGAGAGCTTGATCGGGCATCTGGGTGTCCTTGTAGGGGTTGGGAGCGGTGTAGGAGCCCTTGGGCTACTCGTTACTCGCTACCAGCCTCGCTCGGCGCACCGATGAGAATGACCGCGATGGTGTTGGTGATCGCGGTGAGCACCGCGGTGTCCCAGTGCCCCTCTTCCACCGGTGCCGTGGCGACGATGGTGCCCGCGGTCGTGTCCGAGACCCAGTAGGTCGCGCCCGGGGTCAGGCCCGTCGTGCCGCCGCCCTGGATCACGGCGTTCCACTGCGCCTCGGTGAGCTGGATGCCACCGGCGTACTGCACCGGGTTCTCGACGCCGACCTGATTGCCCGCGTTGACCGCGACGCCCGCGCAGCGCGCCTGCGCGAACGTGCCATCGGCGATCGCCGCCTGCGCCTGCCCGTTGGCGTTGATGTAGATGGGCGTCCCGGCCGGCAGGTCTTGCGAGAACACGGGCGCGTACGAGTTGGGGAAGGCCAGCGGCGAGCCCTGAACAACGAGTCCGGTGGATTGATCGGCCATGACGTGATTTCCTTGAAGTGAGTGGGTCGAGATGCGAGGTGCGTTATCTCGGTCACTTCCATCCGCCGACCGAGCTGGCGGAAACGTTTGGCGACGCGCTACGCGTGCGGACCGATCGGGTAGCTGAGCAGCACCAGCAACTGCGTCGGCGACAGCGCGATGCCCACGCGGCTGACATAGGTCCCGGTCATCGACGGCGGAACGCTGGTGAGGAACCCGAACGTGGTGGCCGACAGGTAGTAGACGACATCCGCCTCGAGACCGCCGGACGTGCCCGCGATCGAGTCCCACGTGTCGGTGGGCAGCGTGACGACGCCGCCGTACTGCGCGATCACCGTCGTGCCGTCGATCACCGCGACCACGCCAGCGACCTGCGACGAGTTGAGCTCGGTCGCCTTGCCCGGCGTGAACAGCACCGTGTCTTCGGGCTGGTCGATCAGGACGGCCATGCCGAGCTTGCATCCGCCCTCGTTGGGCAGCGCGAGCGCGTTGGGGATCTGCGTGAACGACTGGTTGGGGAGGAGGACTTGATCGGCAGACGTGAACGCGGCGTTGTTTCCGCTGTTGAGCGTTTGGATGTCGGCCACCGGATGGTCCTTGGGGAAGGAATCCCCGTTCCCTCGAACCCTCGCACATCCGGATGGGGAACGCCACTACCTCTAGGGCGCTACCACCTCGGGAACACTACGGATTGTGGCAACAACGTCGCTACGACGTTGCTACTGATCAGGCCCCGGCGCTGGGAGGCTGGGGCTGCTCGCTTGGATGTGCGTGTCCGTTGGCCTGGTTCTTGTTCATGGCCTCGCGCTCGGCGGCCTCCGCCCGCGCGCGCACGACGTTCACGATCTCCATGAACTGCGCGCGCTGCGCCGAGTTGAAGATCGACATCAGCTTGCCAATCTGATCCTGCTGCATCGAGTGGAAGAAGTCGGCCAGTTGCATCACCAGCGGATCGGGCTCGCCGTCCTGACTCACGGAGCCGGGCCCCAGCATCTTGCTGACGATGATCGAGCCCCAGGACATGAGCTTTTCGAAGCCCTTGTCCGTCCGCTCGTGCTTGCTCATCTCCTTGCGGATGTTCCAGTGCCGCTCCTCGCGCGTGGACCGGGCATCGTCGAGATCGCGTTCGAGCTCGCGCACGCGGATGTGGAGCCGGGTGTTCTCGTGGTGGAGTTCGTCCATTCGCTTGCCCGTCCACCCCAGGGTCGCGCCGTACATCTGGGCGTTGACCCGGACCTGCGTGTCGAACGCGCGATCGATGGCGCCCGCCTGCTGGTGTCCGCCGCCGTTCATCACCTGCATCGCGTACTCGTCGATCCCTTCGGAGGACGGCTCGATCACGAACGGCTTGACTTGCCGGCCACCCAGGATCTGCGTGACGCGGAGCTTGTACCGGTGCTTGGGCGCCACCGGCATCGTCTCGGCGTGTTCCTCGGCGAGCTGGATGATCAGCGCGACCAGCGTGTCGATCTTGGGGATGTCCTCGAAGATCTCGGGCGTCTCCTCGCGGTACCACGCTTTGAGCTGCTCCGAGCGGCCACCGATCGCGGGCATGTAGAACAGCTCGAGCATCTTGGGCCCGCGCCCGTTCTGAAGCTTGAACTCGGCGGTGATCCAGACGAGGAGTTGCTGGTGGATGTCTTCGCCGGTGTCGTCGGCCATGTTCTAGATGGATACCACAACGCACCCACAGCGTAGCTACGCGACTATGCCGCGCCGCGCGGTCAGTCGCGCTTGCGGAGCGCGGCGTAGAGGCTCGCAAAGCCCGCGATCGCGACCGCCGCCGCGACACCGAGCTTGATGATGCCCAGCCACGACGCGAAGCCGCCTTCGCCCTCGGCGCCGCGCTGCCAGATCGTCTTGGGGAGCTCGGTCGGCTCGGCCGAGTGCAGCACGAACCCCCGCGCGCGCGCGAGCTGGCGGAGGCTCCGCACCTTGTCCTTCCACTCCTCGTACACGGTCCAGTCGGTGCCCACCTGCGTCCAGGTCGATGCCGCCTGCTTGTCGACGAACTTGCGCCAGTTCTCGATGACCGGCTGGACCTCCGCCTGAACCCACTGGATGTCGGCGGAGAGCCGCGCGACCGCCTGCTCGTCGGGGTGCGCGACCGCTTCATCGTGCCGCTCGCGGAGATCGTCACCCAGGTCCTGCGAGAGCGCCTTGAGATCGGCGGTGATGCTCGCGAGCGCCAGTTGCCGATCGGCGGCGCCATGGAACCAGTCCTGGCCGATGCGCGCGAGCGACGGACCACCGAAGCCGCCCATCGCGCGGGTCCCCAGGTACGCGCCGCGCGCACCGTCGTAGGCGCGCTCGATGCGATCCGCCATCGCGAACGCAGGCGCCACCGGGCGCAGGGCCGCAGCCGTGGCGGTCTGGCGCGCCTCGTTGGCGGCGTAGTCGAGCCCCATCCCGAGCAGCGGGCTCGCGCGGCGATCGAGCGGTTGGTAGACGCCGCGGCTCATGATGCGACGTTTCGCAGGTTGGTGACGACACAGCCAAAGCAGAGGTGCTCGAGCGCGATGTGCTTGGCGGCGTCCACGTCCGGATCGACGATGCGGTACGGCGTGCCCTTGGCGACCTGGTTGCAGCCGAGGCAACGACGGATCTTGCCCACGCCGGACTTCTCGTAGAGCGATAGGAGCTCGTCGTCGGTGAGGCGACAGCACGCGGGGATCTTCTTGAGCACGGCCTCGACGCCGTTCTCGAAGGTACCGCCGAGCGCCTCGATCTCCTGGGCGAGGTCGACCCGCATGAGCAGGATGTGCATCGCCTCGATCTGGAACACGATCGCGCCCTTGGGCCACTCCGCTCGGAACGGCTCGCCGTGCATGGAGCAGAACGTGCTCTCGTGCGAGAGCAAGATGATCGGACGGTCCGGATGCTCCTTGCTACGGAGCTTCGCGCGGACCTCGTCATCGGACATCGGCGCGGGTCCGACGAGCGACGGCGGCGGCTCCGGGTTCTTCGATCCGGTCATCGCTGCGAGCCTAGGTCGGGTCCGCCATCCGGGCCAGCACGATCGCCAGCCCCAGCGCCGAGACCGCGCCGACCGCCGCGATCGCGATGCGTACGCGTGCGCGATGCTCGATGCCCTGCGAGATGTCGGCGGCGGTGGCGTCGGCGCGCGCCTTCAGGTCACCCAGCCACGATCCGATGAGGATGTGCTGGCCGACGACCGGCGCGCCGTACTGCCCGCGCACGCGCTACCTCCGCGCCGCCTGCTGGGCGAGCGCGATGTACTTCTTCGTGGGGTCGCGGTTGCTCTTGAGGTCGGAGACGAGACCGCCAATCGCGATCGCGCCACCGACGCCGAGTAGCCCGAAGAGGATGTACTTGGCGGTCTTCCACACGTCGGTGACCGCATCCGTCGCCTTGGTGGCCGCGCCCGCGGCGGCGGAGCCCGCCTGCTGGAACACCGTCGGCGGCGGCGCGTTGGGCATGACGGACTGGAGGTGGCTGTGCGTCGCCTCCTCCCAGAGCTTCCGCGACCGGTCGAGCTTGTCGTACCAGCCTTCGTACTGCTCCCACGACGTCAGGAACTCGTTCCACGTGCTCGAGTCGCGGTAGAAGCGCTTCCACTCCGAGAACGTCGGGCTGATGCCGAGATCCCACGCCGACCAGTACGGGCTCTTCATCATCGTCGCGTGCTGCCGGAGGAACTCCTGCATGTTCTCGTACGATGCGGTCGCGTAGGGCAGGTTGTACTTGCTGGGATCGGCGCCCATCTTCTGGAAGCACTCGGCGACGAAGGCGTTCCACGCGCCATTGAGCTCCTCGACCGCGTGATCGCGATCGCCCACCGAGTGGTAGAGCGTGATGCCGACGATGGGCGAGATGGGCGCGGTCGGCTCCCATCCGTAGCAGCCGCGCCCGGACGGTCCGACGTAGCACGCGTAGTTGCCGCGCCCGCCGCCGCCACCACCACCGCGACCGACGCTCGCGCGCTGCGCGGAGGCATCGCTGGGATCGCCCATCGCCGCGTTCGCCCAGACCGTCGAGGCGTAGTCGGCCATCACCTCGGCGTGGTTGGCGACCAGCGCGTCCCAGTTGCTCTCCACGAAGTGGCGCGCGAGCCACCAGTTGTGCGCCCCCTGTCGATCGTGCGCCGCGATGGGCGCCCGCTGACCGCCGGTGTACGTGAGCCAGTAGAGCTCGTCCGTCGCGGCGTTGATCTCGGAGGCGGTGGGCATGCGGTGATGCTACGGGATCGGGCTACTTCTTGCGACCGATCAGGTAGCCGGCCACCGCGCCGATGCCCGTCAGGATCGCGGCCGTTCGAACCGTGGCGATCTTGCGGCCTCCACCCTTGATGATCGCCAGCGCCTTGCTCTTCTTCGCCATGATGACCTCGGATCGGTTGCTCTAGCCCGCGACGCCCTGGAACCACTTGCGGATCTGCTCGCGGCGATCCCAGCCCGCCGCCGCGGCGGCGCCGAGGCCTCCGCCGAGCAGCATGGGCAGCGCCCAGTGGCCGACCGAGGCGGTCGGCGCGGCGGGGGTCGCCTTCACGATCGTGCCGGTCGCCTCGTTGAGCGGGGTCGGCCAGGTCGGATCGTTCGAGTCGAAGTACGCCGCGTAGAGGTACGTGTTGGGATCGAGCTTGCCAAACCAGTCGTCGGCCTCGTCCGCGGAGCCCACCGAGAACGTGGTCGAGACGCCCTTGCCGCCCGTCGAGGCGTTGCGGACGTAGCACCACACCTTGCCCGGATCACGCTTGGCGCTGTCGAGCACCGAGGCCTGCGCCTCCTGGCGGAGCTCGAGGATCGCCGCGCCGACCACATCGGCGCCGACGCGCGGCTCCTCGATGAAGTAGAACGGCCAGCCCTGCACCGCGGCCGGCGGCATCGGCGGCGCGTACGGCTCGGCGTAGTTGTACTTGCCGCGCAGATCTTCGAGCTCGTGCTTCTGCGTGTCCATCTCCTGCTGGGCGAGCGTCAGGAGGCGATGCATCTCGTCGATCTGCGGCTGGAGGTAGCCGTGCTCCTGCCGCGCGCCACTCCAGTGCCCCCCGGTGAAGCCGCCCGCGGCACCGAATAGCAGCGGCGCGAACCAGCCCTGCACCGCGGGGCCGCAGGCCGGATTGCACGCGGGCGCGCACGAGCCCTGCCCCGCGCCCTGCGCCGCGCTCGTCATGTTGACGAGCGGACCGGTGCCGGGCTGTGCCGCCGACGAGGTGATCGTCGGTCCACCCGGCGGCGTGGGCGGGATCGGCGCGGTGGGCGGCGCGCACATCTGGATGCACGCCGGGTTCACCGGCGGCGCGCACGAGGTCTGCCCGGTGCCCGCCTGGGACATCGTTGTCGCGGCCTGCTGCGCGGCGGGATCGCCCTGCTGCGCGGTCTGGATGGTCTGCGTGACCTGCTGCGCGGCGGCGGGGTTGCCCTGTGCCGCCGCCTGCCCGGTCTGCGCGAGGTGCGCTGCCGCGGTCGCCTGCGCCGCCGCCTGGTGCGCGACGTTGAGCGCCTGCTGGACGGCGGGGTTGGACTTCGCCTGCTGGTAGGCCTGCTCGAGCGCGGCCTTCGCGGCGGATGCCGCGCCGCCGGTGCCCGCAGCAGCGTCGATGAGCGCGCCGGTCAGCTTCTGGGCCATCGGACCGACCACCGGACCCAGGCCCGGGATCGCCGAGACCGCCGCCGCCGCCGCCGTCATGATCGGCCCCTTGAGCGCCTTGAGGGTCGCCATCGCGTCGTGCTCGAGCCCGCCCACCGCCTTGCTGACGGCGTGGGTCAGATCGTGCCACCAGCCCGCGCACGCGATCCGGATGTGCTGGTCGACGAGCTGGCCGACCAGGATCTCGCCCGCGGTCTGCACCGCGCCCTCCACCGCTGCCTGATCGGAGTCGGGCTGCTGCGCGGGGTCCACCGGCTGCTGCTGCGTGGGGTCGGTCGTGACGACCTCCTCCACCATCTCCGGCGAGTACCAGTAGGGCGGCGCGTAGTACGAGTAGCCGCCGCCGAACCGACCCCAGCGCGGCGCGAGGTGCGGCGCGCCGTGCCAGCCCGCCCAGCCGCCACCGCGGAAGCCGCCGCCGCCCCAGCGGCCCACGACCGTCGCGGCGCCCTGCTTGGCGGCCTCGTGCTGCGCCTTGTGCCACGCCGCGCACTGCGCGAGCACGGCAGCGATGGGTCCCTTCAGATCGAGCGAGCCCTTGTAGCACTTGCCGTCGATGCAGACCTCGGCGTGCAGGACCTGGTTGCCGTCGAGCTCGAGCTTGCCGGTGACGCCGCCCGTGGCCGGGGCGATGACGGGCGCGACCGCGCCGACGATCGCCGGGCGGAAGTGGTCGTGGCGGTACCACCAGCGGTAGTTGCCCCAGCCATCGTGCGCGCGGCGGTGATCGTAGCGATGCGCGCCGACGGACAGGTGCGCTTGGTTGAGGGTCGGAAGCCAGGGGTTGGGGCTGTTCATGGTGGGATCTCCGCTCGACGTGATCGAGCTTGCTGCGGACGAGATTGCATCACCGGGACCTGCCCCGGGCGACACGACGGACATGGCGGGCGCGCTAGGACGGCGCGCAGCGGGCGCGGACGGATCGTTGCGGACCTGCGCGTAGACCTGCGCCTGCGCCTCGGCGCGCGCGTGGAGCCACGCCGGGATCATCGCGTGATCGGAGGGGTCGCTCGGATCGAGCTTCTGGCCGGGCTTGTAGTTGGTCTCCTGCCAGAAGATCTGATCGGCCAGGTGGTTGATCTGGTCGTTGTACGGATCGGCGACGTCGCGTCGGCCGTGCCCGTGCCCGCCGTGCCCCTGGCGATGGGGCGGAGGACGATCGAACGCGGTCGGATCCGGCGCGGGACCGGTCGGCGCCGGCGCCGCCGTGTCCGCCCATGGATCGGGCGCGACGGTCATGCCGTACTCGTACGCGGGCACCCCCACATGATGCCCGTAGCCTCCGGCGACAGCAACGGCGTCCGGGTCGGTGTGGAACGACGTAGCTACAGGATCGGGCCACACTGCATCGGTCGTGTCGAAGAGCGCGGCGTAGCCGTGCGACGCGACATCCACGTACGCCGCGTGCGCGGCATCCGGATCGGTGCACGGAAGGACAGCCGATCCTTGCGCGGTCTCGCTGTACACGAAGAACGGCGCTTGCGTGTGGCGGTGGGCCTCGATGACGTGTTCGACCGCGCGGCGTAGCGCCGCGAAGCGTGGCTCCGGTTCGGTTCCCATGGTGATGGCCTCGCGGTAGTCGTCTTCGATGATCTGCGGCTGACCTTCGTGGTCGTAGTAACCCAGCGCCCAGTATGAGAGCGCGGGGTTGTCGAGCGGGGTCTTGAAGCGGAGCCACTCCTCGTTTGTGCCGCTGATGAACGACGCGTTGCCCGCGACGACCGTGAAGAGCCACATCTGCGGCACGACGCCGCCAGCGAGCTCGGATGCCGCGCGCGACAGGGCCCAGGTCCTCATCTTGGCGATCGTGCTGATGGATGCGCTCATGCGGCATCGACCTCGGGATGAAAGAGCCGGTAGTGGGCCTTGACCGCCTCGGGGACCCCGTCCTTCCACCACTGCACCTTGCCGCACGTGCGGCACGTGTGCGCGGGACGGTTGCCGCCGTTGAGTGCGCCCAAGTGCGCCCACCGCGCGCCGCAGCGCTCGCACGTGTGCTTGTGGTAGTCGAGCGCGTACGCGCCCGCGACGCCGATCGCGGCGGCGCCGATCGCGATGACGAGCAGTCGTTCGAGGGTGGACTTGGGCGCGGGCATCGTGGTGGCGATCAGCCAAACGGCGGGAAGAACTGGTCGGCGTGCAGGCCGTGCACGGGCGTGGTGCGGCGCTGGATGTGCGCGGCGATCTTGCCGGTGGTCATGACGCCGCGCCGGACCCCGCGGTTGAACGCTTCCTGCGTCGTGACCAGCGTGCGCGAGTAGCCGTACGGCACGCCGCCGTAGACGATCACGAAGTAGTCGCCGCGCGGGCGTCGCTTGGCGGCCATGGTCAGAACATCCCGTTGGTGTGTAGGAACGCCTCGGTGGTGTGCGGGAACTTGCGGCGATCGCGCGGATGTTCGAGCCAGCTCGCGGCGCCCTCGAGCCCGGCTGCCTGTGCGATCCCCATGACGCCCGAGAGCGTGACCGCGACCGGATCGCTCATCCCCGGGACCAGCACGTGCTGGCCGATCCACCGGCTGGTGTCTCCGGACTCGACCACGTGCCGATGGATGTCGGCGAGCTCGGCGTCGAGCGCGGCGCGCTGCGCCTCCGGCGATCCGGCCACGCGCGACGGATCGATGCCCAGTTCGGCGAGCCGCTCGCGGCGCTGCCGATAGCGACCGATGTGGCGCGAGCTCTGGAAGGTCGGCGCCTCGCGCTCGAGCCGGTTGCAGAACCCCTCCCATACCTCGGCGGGGATGCCATCGATGGGCGGATCCATGGTCTGGTCGGCTCCGGCTTGATCGGTGTCGGGCTCCTGCGCCTCGACTTCGAGCACGGGCGGCGCGTGCATCGCCGCCTGGATGAACGCGTGCGGGTTGGCGTCGAGCATCGCCTGGATGGCGTCGTCGGACATCGCGGGCGCGGTCTGCGGCGATGGTGTAGGCTGCTGCTGCATCGCGGCCTGCGGCGGCGCCTCCATCGGCGGCGGCGCGGGCGGCGCCGCGCTCTTGGCGAGTGCGATGTCGCGCTGGTACACGACCGGCGCGATGTAGACGCGGACGATCTCGTGCGAGATGTCCGTGCGCCCCATCATCTCGGCCTCGGCGATCGCGCACAAGATCACCTGCGGCGGCGGAATCCGCTGCGCGGACGCGTATTGGTTGAGCACCTGCAGCGGCGTCGGCATCGCCTGGCCGGGGAGGGTGGTGACGGATGGTTGCGGAAGCCGCTGCGGCGTCTCGCGACCGACCGCGGGACCGTAGTCGCCGCGCCCGCCACCCTTGGCGAGGGCGACGACCGCGAAGCCGATGAGAACGAGGGGGATGAACCACATGATCTAGACCGTCGACGTGAAGTTACCGCCCATTCCGAGAATCTTGGAGGGGTCTTCGATGGATCCGTCCGGGAACCGGATGCAGCAGTGGATCATGAGGATGCCCTCGTCGGGCACCATCTTGGCGGGGTAGCCGGACTGGATCATCACTTCCCGGGGGACAAGTTGGTACTTGATGACGGGCTCGCAGTCGACCCCCATCACCAGGAGCTCGGCCGTGCGCCATGCAACGAGACGGTCGCAGTTGTGGACCAGCACATCGGACTCGGGCAACCAGAACTTACCGGTGCTCGTCGTGATGTCGCCGCACATCTCCATGCCGCCGTCCGAGATCGACCGGATGCGTCCGAAGTGCTTGTCACGACGGATGGCATAGTCCGCACGGTTACGAAGACGAGGAGTCACGCGATAGATCGGATGCGTGCCGAACCCGCCATGATGGTCGACGCGTCGAATCCCGACGCTCTGACCAAGCATCCGGTGCAGGATCCGCAACTGAAGTGCGAGCGCAGGAGATGTCGTGCCGTAGACGATCGTCCCAGTCTTTCCTGGCCGCGTCTCGATGGATGCGTCTGCCTCCAGGCCCTTCAACACGTGCCGGACAGCCTCCTCAGAATCGAGTTGCAACGATGGCACGCGCTTGTTCATCGCGAGATGGCCGCAACGCTGGAAGAACGATGCGATCTCCTTGTCGTTGATCGTGATGTACTTGCGATGCCACCGCGTATCGATCGTCACGGATGCCATCAGGGCTTCGACGCGCCGCTTCTGTTCCTCCTTGGGCTTGCCGTCCTGACCGGAGATCGATGCGCGACATGGACTGCCGTCATGGTCGACCCAGCCATCCGCTATGAACACACCGAGCAGCCACGCGCGATCACTCGCGCTCAACGTCGATAGCGACGATGGCCAGTCGAGCCCATCGCGATCGGCGAGGGGGATCGTGTCTGCCAACACGAGATCATCGCCAACCTTCGCCTCGCTGGCGCGGATCTCTTCCTGGCGACCGTCGACATCACGGAACAGGCGATGCTCGGGCGAGCATCGAAGCGTGCAGCCGTTCGATAGCTTGAAGGCGAGCAACTCCTTCATGCCCGTGCGCATGACCTCGCAAACATCCGTCCAGGTCCGCTCACCCATGATCCGGTCACCGGGTCGGAGCGCGGCGAGCGGGACGGTCTCGTAGTCATCGCGAAGAACGAGCGTGGACAGTGGGATGCAATCGCCGTGGCCGTCGGCGAGGACGGCCGGGATATCCTTCCAGTTCTCTTCGCCGGGCGGATCTTCCTTGTAGTAGACGCCCGAGTCGTAGAGCAAGGGGTAGGGCGTCCCGACGCCGTTCGCCCAGCGCTTGAGCGCGCGCTTGATGTGCCAGATGTTGATGGGCACCATCATCTGCAGCGCGAGCGCGATGGGCGCCACGTGTCGGTCCATCGCGTCGCCCGTCTCGTCGCCATCATTCTCGGGAAGCGTGATGTGAACGAGGGGCTTGAGCATCGCGGTCATCGCTTGTGCCTCCGCTTGCGCTTGTGGCGGTCGCGATCGACGGTGCTGGGCAGCATCGCGATCGCCGCGATGATGTTGCCCACGATGCCTGCGCCTGCGATGAGATTGGCCTGCGTAGCACCGCCGACAGCCATCCCTGGGCTTCCGACACGACGATCCCTCATCGGTGGTTCCTCCGCTTGCTACATCCGCATCCCAGCGCTGCCGCGCACGCGGCGCCGATCAGCGCCAGCGCCACCGTCCCCAGGATGATCACGCCCGTCGGCAGCGCACTCGCGGCGCGTGCGATGCGATCGGGGTCGATGGTTCCGGGGGCTTGGGGCATGACGTCTACCGAGCTCGGTTGCCGGTGCGCGTGCGCGCGATCGCGATGGCCTCGGCGATGGCGGTGACGGTGCTGTTGTCTTCATCGGCGGGGGTCTCCACTGGGATGCCATCGCTCGACGTCTCGAGGCCCTGCGCCACCGCCGCCGCCAGCTCGCCGATGCGGCGAGATGCGGCGATCGCATCGGCAGTGGCCTTGCGTGCACGTTGCGTGGTGGACTTGTCACTCATCGACTACGCCTACCTTCCTCTGAAGACGAAGCGATCTTGCAACTTCTCCAGCATCGTGGTCAGCGACTCCGCGCTCTTGGCCTGTTCCGACGAGATCGCCTCGATCATCTCGGCGTGCTCCTTGCGGATCTGATCCTCGCGGATCTGACACTGACGATGCTCTTCCTGGAGCTTGGCCGCGTACTCCTTGATCACGTCGTGGTACTTGCCGTCGTACTCCGCGCGGAGGCGCTCGCGCTCGACCTGCCAGATCTGCCGCTCCTTGATCATCTCGGTTTCGAGCTCACCGAACCGCTGCTCGTACTCGTTCTTCGTACGCTCGCGCTCGACCGCCCATGCTTGACGCTCGGCGGCAGCGGCGGCGTCGGCGGCCTCGCGCTGCTTGATCTGCCCCTCGTACTTGCGAAACAGCGCGATGATCACCCACGCGAAGACCAGAACCGCGATCCCCAAGACCCCGTACTGCCACCACGTGGCTGGGTTGGTGATGACCGGATCGTCCATCTGATCGCCCAAGGCCCGTGCAGGGGCTTCCTGCTACGGGCCTTGGGTTAGCTCCTCGGGGACCCTTACGATCCGTCCCCTTTGCGGCGGAGCGGCCGTGCGTCGTTCAGATCGCCGCCGTGCCGATGATGGCGCCGTAGAACGGAACGCCTTCGGAGTTCGCGCCGATGTAGGTCACGACCATCACGATGTCCATGGCCGTCTGCGCCGTTTCGAAGCTCACGAAGGAGTCGATGGCGACGGAGGCGAACATGTCACCGGGGATCGAGCCGCTCTGCGAGAACTGGCTCCGGTTGCCGATCTTGATGTCGTTCACCAGGAACGCGGCGGCGCCGAGGGTGGCGTCCGACGCGTTCGAGATGAAGACGCGCTCCGGGCGGAACGCGACGCGCTGGGGGCGCGCCGTGATCTGCGCGGACTGGGTCGGCAGGATCGGGCCGTCGACCGACATCGGCAACACCTCGCGACCCGCGCGTTGCGGGGGCGGGGCGTCGACGAGCAGGTTGCGCGGCCGGAAGCCGTCGATCCACCCGTGGTGCTGACCACCACCGTGCGCCTGGTGGTGCGGGTGACCGCCGTAGACGCCGTGGGAGTGCTGGGTGGGGATGCCGGACTGCTGCTGGCCGACGACATCGACCCACTGGCCCATGAGGGCACGGGCCTGTTCACCGGACATGAGGGGCTGGTATGCACGCGACATCTTGAAACCTTCGAGTTGCTCGGCGCGCACGATGTGCTCGCCGTCGCGGTCACGCGCTCGTGCCGCAATGGGTTTGGACCGCGTCGGAATGACGGGGTCGGCGGGACGTACGCGACCACGCGCTCGTGGTCGGCTCGCGATCGAGCCCACACACGCCGACGGTGCACGCGCGCTCGCGCGACCGTCGGCGTCGATGGGCCAGATCAGAGATCTGGGTCAGGTTGGCAAAGAACGATGGGGAATGACGTTGGGCGCGAGCTGGCGGCCTAGCCCGCCCAGCCCGCCGCAGCAGCGGCGGGGTGCGGGACCGGCATCGCCGGAGGAGCGGCGGGCAGCGGCGCCGGCGCGGCCTTCGCGCCGAACAGCTTGCCGGTCTCCTTCCAGTTCTTGCCGAAGTTGTAGCCGGTGGCCGCCGCGTACGACGCGATGAAGCCGTCGCCGACGTTGTTCAGGTGCTCGCTGTACTCGCCGGCGAGGTCGAGGAACCCCGCGGCCGACAGCGCCACGCCGATGCCGAGATTGATCGGCACGTGCATGAAGGTGCCCTGGCCGGTCTTGCCCTCGAGCATGCCACCGAGCCACGCGCCACCGCCGACCTCGACGAGGCGGATCGCACCTTCGGTGACCGCGGAGAACTTCTCGCGGTAGGCCTCCCACTTCTTCTTGTGCTTCTCGGCCTGGGAGTAGGCGTGGTGCAGGTGGTGATGGGTCAGGTTCGTTGCCATGGTTCTTGGGGGTCCTTTGATCGCCCAAGGCCCGTGCAGGGGCTTCCTGCTACGGGCCGGTTGCCGGTTCTCGCTCGGGATCAGCGTGCCTGGATCGTCCTTGCGGGCTGCTGCTCGGACTTCATGACCTGGTCGGCGCACGCGCGCCCCAGGCCCTCGGTGAGCCGCATGTTCTGCTGGCCGGTGATCTCGTCGGCCGTGCGGAGCTCGACGATGCCCTTGTCGATCATCATCTGGAACATCGCCTTGGTCTCGGGCTTCCAGTTGCCGGGGTAGTACGGGGCCTCGCCGCCGGTCTTGATGAGGATCTTGATCGCGTTGACCTCGAACGCGGTCAGCGCGACGTGACGGAGCAGGCCGAGATCGAGGTTGGCCATCAGCGACCCTCACCGTTCGGGCGACGCCCGGCGGTGGCGACGCGCGCGTCGTGCTTGCGCGGCGGCGTGCCGACCACCGTGCTCTCAGCGCCGCCAGCGACCACACGGCGTCCGTTCGCCTTGGGCGGGATCGCGCGCGGCATCTTGATCACGCGGGTCGCGGTCATCGCCGCACTCCCTGCAGGAGCCCCAGCACGTGCTGCGCGAGCTCGGCCGAGTTGCACTCCGCCTTGTTGCGCCCATCGGTCACCTGCCAGACCCTCTGACCGGTGGCGCCGTCGACGAATTCGGCGACGTGCCAGGGCGAGATCGTCGGGGCAGCCCCATTCCGGGCCTGGTGGCGCGCGCGTCGCGCGGCGCTGGGCGCGCCCAGGATCTCGCCGACGCCGGACACCATGCTGTCGGCGAACGCGAAGAACCCGTCGATGCTCGCGGTCACCTTGTCGGTGCTGCTGCCATCGCTCGGGGCGACACTGCTGTCGCTGTAGTCACCGCGTTCGCGTCCCACGCTTTCCTGATACACCAACTGTCGCTACATCGCGCTGTCGTCGCATTTCCTCCTGTTCGATGATAGTCTTAGCGACTACAGGTGTTTAACAGAGGTCCCCACAGATGGTCGCAGCCGTCATGGCGCCAGTAACAAACGGTGCTCCGCCCAAGCGAAAGCGCGTCGCCGGTAGCGAGCTCAAGGCATGGCTCTCGAGGACGGACATCGAGGACATGCTCCACGTGACCTACGCGACCATCAAGTCGTGGGAAGCGCGTGGGTTCCTCCACCCTCGCAAGATGGACCGGATCGACAGCATGGGTCGGATCCGCAACATCTGGGTCTACGACCCGCAGGAGGTCGCCAAGCTCCCTCGGAAGCACCACCCCTACGTGCAGCCGCCCGAAGGAGAGATCGCGGCGCGCGCGTACGAGCTCTTCGGGCAGGGTATGTCGTTCCGCGAGGTCGTCGTGGCGGTGCGCCAGACCCCCGAGCAGGTCCGCGCGCTGCACGAGAAGTGGCTCGATGATGGCGGCGCCGACCTCGTGATCACGCCCGCCGCCAAGGACATGCTGGTCGCCAAGATCGGCGACTTCGGATCCGTGGCCGAGCTGGTCGAGCGCGTGGGGTCGATCGGCAAGCGGAAACGCGACTGATCCATCGACGATGGCGCGCAGCCGCAAGACCCTCCACATCATCCGTGCGCTTGAGGACGTGGGACACACCAACGTCTCCGTCCGCTGGGGCGTGCATGGCGGACCGCACGAGGTCCATAGTTGCCCGAACGGTTGCTACTGGTTCACCAGCGATCAGGTGCCGCACGAGCAGCGCCTGGCGGACTCGAGCGATGACTCGGTCGCGATGATCCGCGCGGGCTTCTGTTCGACATAGGTTCGCTGTTAGGGTTGTCCAATGGGCAGCGCACAAGGGGCGGCTCGGGCCCATCACGATCCGTGATCAACACGAGGCCGGCGTGCTTGAACGGATCCTCGAACTGGATGGAATCCCTGCGCGGATGCGGAAGGGGTCGAGCGGCGGCTTCTGGATCAGCATCCCGAAGATCGTCAGCGCGTCGTAGGAACCGTAACGGATTTCACCGCGCGTCCGGAGTGTCACGCGCGGTCGCGCTCGGTGAGATCTCTCCGCACAGAGAAACTTGACGTGCGCGAGAACTTCTTGCTACATGCCCGTCATGCACGTCCTGTCCACGGTGCTCCTGAGCAAGCTCGGCGACCGCGGCAGTTAGCCGGACGTGTCGCACCTCGTTTTGTCGGGCGGCGCGACTGCTTGACAAACGCCGCCGGCGGGAGGACAGGCCCCGCCGGCGGCGGTCTTTCTCTGCGCCCTGTCGTCACACTCCACCTGTTCCTGGAGTCGCATGCTGCGTTCCTCCTCATCGCGATCGGATGCCGATCGCGACCCAACACCCGCGCCGAGCCTCGCCCAACACAGCGCGGCTTCCCCCGACTGGGGTACCCCGATCGCGATGCGCGAGCTCGCGATGGCAGGCCTGCGTCCCGCCGCATCGACGACGCACGGTCGCGCGATCGACATCGACTACGCATCGTCGTCGTACTGGCATGCCCAGTGGCCGCGCGAGCAGGTATCCACCGTGTTCCTCGATGGCAGTCCCGGGCGCGATGTCCTGGTCGATGCCGACCGCGCGCGCGCGATCGCGCGGCTGCGCCTCCAGCACGACGCGCGCGGCGTGACCGCGTTCTTCAATCCGCCGGGGCTCGATGGCGGTCGGATGATCCAGCGGTGCTGGGAGATCTTCGAGCGCGATCACCGCGAGGGCATCATCGGCTCGGGGTGCTGGATCGGGTTCTCCCTCGAACAGATCTCGCACCTGCAGAACACGAGCGCGCTCCGTCATCCGCTGTCGACCAGCCGCGAGCATGCGCAGTCGATCTTGACGATCATCCCAAGCCGCCGCGCGCGCTATCTGATCCACCCCCTGCGCGCGCTGGTCATCATCGCCAAGAAACTCAAGCGCCCGCGCCCGCTCTCCGAAGCGAAGGCGCTCCGCCGCGAGGCGCGCGAGATCCGAGCTCGGCTGCGAGCTGGCGACGCAACGCCCATCGTCGGTGACGCGCCGCCGCACGCGAGCTACGTGACGTTCCTGCTGCACCGCCATCGCACGGTTCGCGAACACCAGCGTGCTGCGATCGCTGCCTACTTAGGTAGGGACCAGAAGGGCTGGCTGTTCGAACGTGCTGCGGTCGTTGGTCCTATCTGATCGGAGCCCCATGAAGCGCACCAAGTCCGCCGCCGCCGCCAAGCCTACTCCGCCTACGTCGTTCAAGGGGCTGCCGCCGTCAGCCATCCCGAACAACGTCTTCGTCCAGGTCCCCGATGTCGTACGGCTCGACGACCTGATCTTGGCGGCGCGGACGCGCACCGCGATCGACGACCTGCTGATCGAGCACAAGCACGCCGAGGCGCTCCGCGCGCGCGGCATCGAGCCCGCGCTCCGCGTGCTCCTGGTTGGTCCCCCGGGCACCGGCAAGACATCCGTCGCAGCGGCGATCGCCGAAGAACTCGGGCGGTGGTTCTTCGTCAGCAACGTGCGCGAGATCGTCATGTCGTGGATGGGCGAGACCACACGCCGCATCGATGACGCCTTCCAGTACATGCATGAGCAACCGGGCGTGTTTCTGTTCGACGAGATCGATGGAATCGGCGCGTCACGCGGCGCCAAGCTCGACTCGTCTGCCGACAAGGAATGGAACCTGTCACTCACCGCGCTGCTCACCGGTCTCGACAAGCACCGGGCGCCCAGCATCATCCTAGCTGCGACCAACCGAGCCGACATCCTCGATCGCGCGCTCCTGCGCCGCTTCGAGCTCGTCATCGACTTCGAGATGCCCACCAACACCCAGCGCGTGGCGCTCGCCCAGCGCGTGTTCGGCAACGACGATGGCGCGTGGGTGCGATGCCCCAAGCCGCCGGATGCCTTCTACGAGACGTGGTCGCATGCGGAGGTCGTGAACTGGGCGCGCGCGCAGCGGCGCCGCCAGATCATCTCCGAGATCACGGCGGCAACGGTACCGCCGCTCGCGACCGCGATGGCCAAGATGGACGACATCACCTCCTAGCCCATCATCGTCATGGACTGGGAAAATGAACACTTCATCAAGGTCTACACGCGCGAGACCGACGACGACCTCGCGTTGTCGTGGGAGGCCCGCGCGGTGTGGGACGCCGCGATGAAGCGTTTCGACCGGTCCGGGGTGATCACGACCAAGCGCGGACCGCGCGGGCTCGCGGCCATCCTCCGGATCCCCGCGACGGTGGTCGAGCGGGTCATCGAAGAACTGCTGTCGGATGGGCGGCTGATCGCCACGGATGTGGGGTACGTCGCACCAAACTACGTTGCGGCGCAGACCGCTCGCATGAGCGACGCCCTGCGCCAGAAGGAGGCAAGAGAGCGGCGCCGCGCCGATTCGCTGTCCACCGTGCCCGCCCAGCTGCGACTCGACAAGTGTTTGCCACCTCACGTTAGCGTCACGTTTCGTGACGGAAACGTCACGCCGAGTCACACGGCGTCACACGGCGTCACACCGAGTCACACGGCGTCACGACTAGAAGAGACTAGACTAGAAGAGACTAGAGATCAGAACGCAGATCTGTCCGAGGTTGGACCTCGGACATCGCGTGACGGACAACCAGGGACCCCGGGTACGGACGTTCAGCGTCCGACACGACCGACAGTCCCCGAGCGCGCTCTAGGGGCAGCGGATGCTCTGCGCGGGATGATCCTTCGGGAAGATCCCAAGGCAGCAGTCGGACGCAAGCCATGGGAGGGTGTCGAGGGGATGCGAGGGAAGTGGGGACGGGCCATCAAGCTGCTTGTGGAGCGGGATGGACGAACCTACGAGGAGATCTGGGACGTCATGTGCTGGCTTCGCGATCAGCCACCGGGACCTCGGTTTGTCGTGCAAAGCCCTGACGCGTTGCGAGCCAAGTGGGATCGCATCGCGGCCAAGCGGCGGAACGATGAGCTTCGAAATGCTGCCGCTGGAAGCGATGGGAACGCGCGTACGCGCGGATCGCCCATCTCGGTGTTCCAAGCAGCGGACGAGGCTGGAGAAGTCCTGGAGCGCGAGATGGCGAAGCGTAGCGAGCCACCTGTCGACAGATCTGCCGAGGAGGGGGAGAAGCATGCAGCCACGTGAGACCACCGAGCTCGTCAAACGGATCCTTGCCGCATATCCCGCCCAACGCTCTCGGATGAGCGCGGAGGATGTGCAGGGCATGGTGGCCGCGTACGCGGAAGGCTTGGCGGATCTGTCCATCGAGGTTGTCATCGAAGCGTTCCGCCGCGTCATGCGGACCGCGAGGTTCATCCCCACCATCGCCGAGCTCCGCGATGCGGCCACCACGGTCGTGCACGGGGAGCGCAAGGCGGGCGGTGAGGCCTGGGGTGACGTCCAGCGCCTCATCCGCTCGCACGGCGCGCGCAGACCGCCCGATTACGCAGCGGTGGACCCTCTGGTCGCCGCTGCGATTCAGGCATTCGGGTGGCGCGATCTCTGTCTCTCCGAGGACCAGACCGCCGATCGGGCGCGGTTCATCGAGCTCTACGACAAGCTCGTCAAGGCAGACCGCCTCGAGACACAGATCGCCGACGGGGTGCGGCAACTCCCCCGAAGTGGTCGCGGGACACCGCTTCGCATCAGCGAGGCGTTAGGCGCTCGGCTCGCAGACCGCCGAGACGATTCGGAAGGAGGACGAACGTGACGACCGATGTAGAACACGCCGCGTGTGCAGATCGCGCGGACGGTGCGGATGTGCTTTGTCACGACAGGACCGCCGCATGACGGACGAAGAGCAGGACAAGCAGCGACTCGACCAACCAACCGTTACCGAAGGAACGCCATGACCGCCATCGCCTACCCATTCCCCGAGCCCGATCACCCCGTCCTCACCGAGCGCGTGACGGTCGAGAAGACCGCGCTGGTCGACCTGCTCGACCGCGATCCGAACGCGTGGGCGTCGATCAAGGGCTTGGTGGCGATGATGTCGTTACCCGAGACCACCAGCGGACGGCGCGTGGGGATCGAGATCGAGGTGTCCCCGGGGCAGTGGCAAGCGATCGACCGCATCGCGTTCACCGCGCAAGGCCTCGCGCTCGCAGCTGGGCTCAACGGGCACAGCCAATACTGGGTGTTCGCGCACGCCGACAAACTGCCGCCGTGGCGAGCCGCGAAGCCGCGCCGGTCAATCGATTGCCGTGCGATGACGGAGTGCAGTGACCGCCGCTGCCGTCACATGCCGGTGCGATGACGACGTCTGGATCGACGGCGAGAATCGCAGCGTGTTCTGCCCCGTCCACGACGTGCGCCCGCCGCCCGAGATCGTCGAGCTCGCGCGCGCGGTGCGCGCCGCCGAGCGGGCAGCGGAGGCGCGGCGGCAGCGCTGGCACGCGGACGTCGTCATCCGTTGCCTGTTGGTCGTGATCGCGGTCGGCGCCGGTGCTGCCATCCGCGCGAATGTCCGCGTGCCGGAGATGTTCGCGCTAGGCATCGTCGCCGCCCTCATGGCGCTGATCGGAGAGCGGTCATGGAGGACGTAGACGGCAAGCGGCGGGCTCACCTGCTGCCGGTGAAGCCCCGGAAGGCACGGCGCCCGGAGCAGCACCGGCAGAAGCATGCCAACGCCGAGGCGCTCGCGGACTACTTCCGGCGCCAAGGTCTCGCTGGTGTCACGGTCTCCGGCGCGGTCGTGACGATCCCGCTGCATGGAAAACCGTTTCGCGTTCTCGTGATGTCGTCGTAGGAGGTGTCGATGCGCAACCCGTTCAAGATCGAGGACAGCATCTGCAATGCCGCCTGACGCGACCGATCATAAGACCGATTATGGTAGGTGGGGTGCCCAGATCTACCACTGGTGCAAGAGCCCGCTCCACGACGAGCGCCAGCGCGCAGTCGAGAAGGTGCTGGGAACGCTGGACCACCTCCTGGAGCAGTACGACGCCGTCGACCACATGGTGCTCGACCTCGACATCGGGCAACTGACCCCGGAGGTCGTGGTCGCGATCCTGACGATCACGCACTTCGCGAAGGAGCACCTACCACATCGCCACCTGTTCGTGGACGCTGCCGATCGCGAGCTCGTCGCTGCGCTCGGTCAGGCGCGCGCCGAGCGGATCCTCCAGGGGCGCCGATGATCGATCCGCACACGTCCGCGTTCTACACCGGCGACTGCCGAACGCTGCTCGCGCAACTCCCCGACGCGTGCGTGCAGACCTGCTGTACGAGCCCGCCCTACTGGGCTTTGCGCGACTACGGCGTCGACGGCCAGATCGGGCTCGAAGAGACGCCGGAAGCGTACGTCGCCGAGCTCGTGGCCGTGTTCGCCGAGGTCCGCCGCGTGCTTGCCGACGACGGGACGCTCTGGCTCAACCTCGGCGACGCCTACTCGCACGGCGGCAGCGGTTCGCGCGATCCGGAGAAGTGGCCCAAGCAGTCGCGCAACGACCACATGGCGACGCACGCCAAGCGGCACACGGGGCTCAAGCCCAAGGATCTGATCGGCCTGCCCTGGATGGTCGCGTTCGCGCTCCGCGCGGACGGCTGGTACCTGCGCAGCGAGATCATCTGGGAGAAGGCGACGCCGATGCCCGAGAGCGTCCGCGATCGGCCGACGAAGGCGCACGAGCAGATCTTCCTGCTCGCCAAGAACGAGGCCTACTTCTACGACTGCGACGCGATTCGCGAACCACAGCAAACGCGTGGGGAACGACACGAAGGCAAGAGCGGCTACCGCGACGGACATCCGTCCAAGGAATCACGCACGGCCAACGCGCGAGCGCTTCATCCGCTCGGCAAGAACAAGCACGACGTGTGGAAGGAAGGACAGATGGCCTTCGGTGGCGGTCGACACGCCACCGTCACCGCCGATGGCGTCGCCATCACACCGGACTTAGAGTCGCAACCGAAGCCCAAGTACAAGAGCGGCAACAAGGTTCGTAGGCTTGCCGATGGAACGAAAGGGGATCGTCCTGCCGATCACCTTGGTCGTGGCGTGCCCTGGGAAGACATCGACGGCAAGCGCAACAAGCGCTCGGTCTGGCGGATCGCGTCCGCGCCGTACCCCGATGCGCACTTCGCCACGTTCCCGCCCGCGCTGATCGAGCCGTGCATCCTCGCCGGTTCGCGGCCCGGTGATCTCGTGCTCGATCCGTTCTTCGGTTCTGGCACGACCGGCATGGTTGCCGAGAAGCACGGTCGTCGCTGGATCGGCTTCGACCTCAACCCCGCGTACGCCGAGCTGGCGGCGCGACGCACGGCGCAGCGATCGCTCATGACGCTGATGGCGGACAAGGCCTGATCGATGGTGCCGAACCGCGGATACAACTGGCCGACGTTCGACGGCGTGCGCAAGGAGCACATCCGCCAGCGGTCACCGAGCGAATGGCGCGCGGACATCGAGGCCAACCGCATGAACGCGATGGTGGCGCTCGACGCGCTCAAGGATGGCGTCCTGGGTCGGTACCCATCGCTGGCCGAGATGGTGCCGTGGCTAGTCCGGCTCGCGATCGAGGAGCGCAAGCTGACCGCGAAGCACGGGCATCGCCGCGTGCTGCCGCGGCGCTTCAACCAGACATGGGAGTATCGCTCGCGCGTGAGCTCGCAGAACCAGCGCATCGGGCGCGGCGACGTGTTCTGCCTGTTCTGCTGCGAGCCGATCCACACCGACATGCCCGAGCGGCACAAGTTCGGCGATCTCATCATCGACTACGGCAAGACCGCGGTGGTCATGCGCCACACGACCCCGTGCGCACTGCTGCATCTCGCGGGGCTCCGCCCGATGGCGCCCTGGGGCTCGGTCGCCTTCCCCGATCCGGACTCGGTGCCGCTGTGACCGCGTGCAGCCGTTGCGGCTACGACCCGGACGTGAAGGTGACCGCCTCGTGGTCGTTCCTGATCCAGCGCGATCCGCCGACCATGAACGAGCGGATCTTCAACGCGGGCAACAGCCGGTGGCGCTACCGCAAGGAGCGCGATCTCTGGGCGTCGGAATTCATGGTCGCGCGTGGCAACACACGCATCCCCAAGGCGCGCGCCAACGAAAGGCGCCGCGTGACGCTCGAGCGCGTGTACAACGGGCGGATGCAGGAGCGAGATCGCGACAACCTGATCGGCGGCATGAAGCCCATCGTGGACGCGCTGGTCATGCAGGGGCTCATCCTAGGCGACTCGCCGGACCTCGCCGAGATCCACTACAACCAGGTCCGCGAGCCCGGGACGATGTCACGGGGCCTGCGGGTCACCATCGAGGCGCTCGCATGATCGATGCGTGCCGCGACTGCGGGATCCCGGTGATCGGCGGCGCCAAGCGGTGCAACCGGTGCACGATCGAACACGTGCACCGGACGGTGTGGCGCTCGCGGCGAACCGCCGCCATCCGCACGGCGTTCGCGGTCGTCGTGATCTTGGAAGCGATGATCGCGATCGTCGCCTACCTGATGCTCGTCATGACGGGGTCGTGCTGATGCCGGAGATTCACGAGACGCACGAGGAGACAAGACATGCCTGCCTTCTACCACCTACGCGGCAAGCACGCGGATCCAGCGCGACATGCCGTCCGACCAGGCCCCGGACAGGCGCGTGATGATGACCTCGGAGCCGCTGCGCTGATACGGCAAGAGCCGTAGACCGACCGTGCCGAGCCGGCTCTCCACGCGGTAGAGCGCCTCCGGCTCGCCCGCTCGAGCGACCAGGTCACCGACCTTCATGGGGATCGCGCGCGCCATGACTACCGCCCTTTTCGCAACGTGCTGCGGATGATGTCGCCTGGGCGCGGCGACATCCGCTCGGTCCGCTCTGCCTTCTTGCCCAGCATCACGAAGTCCTTGAGCGACTGTGCCGCCATCCACACGGGCATCTCGTCCTGGTACCAGCGGTTCAAGCGCTCGCGCCCGCAGTAGCGGAGGCCATCGTCGTTCGAGACCATCGCGAGCTCGTAGACCTCGTGCATCCAGATGTGCCGAGGCGTCGTCTTCGAGGTGCTGGTGTTGAGCGACATGGGCTCCGATCAGCGCCCCTTGGGATAGTTCGCGGTGAGCCCCTGCTGGATGAGGCTCTTGACCGTGCCTGGCGAGACGAACCCGCTCTTGGGTAACCTCGCTTCCGCCCACGAGATCACCTGCTCAAGCGTGGGAGTTGGCGGAGTTGCGCCAGCGACCTGATCCGAGGGGGTCGAAATAGGCTCCGAACCCGTATTCGGACCTCCCCCGAGCTCGGCGCCGGCGCTCGAGCTGGCGACCAGCAACGCCGCGATACTCCTTCCGATCGGGACCCCGATCCCAGTACACGGATCAGGCCCGATCGCGGCGTGGTACTGGCCGTTGTCGCCCTGGGTGATGTCGGCGAAGGCGCTCTCGTGCCCCCAGAACGTCGGTGCGAGGAATCCCAGGCGCTGACCCATCGCGGCCAGGAGTCCCGCGTACAGCGGCGCCACCGCCGAGGTGCCGCCGACGACCTGCGCTTGTCCGCCCACGATGATCTCGTACCCCGTGTTGGGGTCGGCGACGGCCGCGACATCGGGCACGAGCTTGCCGGGCCCCGCAGGCGCACCGCCCGCGGTCTGCCACGCAGGCATGGGAAACAGCGTCGAGTAGCCGCCACCGGTGCCGTCACCCGTCGCGATGCCGGGGGCATCGTTCCAGACCGTCTCGGAGGATCTGGTCTTGTTGGTGCCGCCGCAGCCGATCACGTGCGGGCACCCCGCAGGCAGGTCGACGTTGGCGGGCGTCGGACCGCCGTCGGAGGAGTCGTTGTCGCCGGAGGCGGCCAGCACGACCATCCCCGCTGCCGTGGCGGCGATCGCCGCTGCCTCGAGCGCGTTGGCGGCGTCGGATCCCCAGTTCGCCTCGTCAGAACCCCACGAGATCGTGCACACGTCGCAGCCGTCCTTGGTCGCGGCCTCGATCGCGGGTGCGATGTCGGTCGCCCAGTACACGCGGATCGTCGCCGGCGTGCCGGTGGCGGCGTAATACGCGGCAGCGGCCACCTGGATGTCGAGCGCGACCTCGCCATCGGCGTCGCCACCCGGCGCGTCCGGACCGCGATCCACCTGGATGTCGGTGATCGACGGGACGGCGTCGGGCTTGCCGATCGAGGCGAAGTAGGCCGACACGTCCGAGGCCGACCAACTGCCTCCGAGCTCGACGATCGCGATCACCCCGCCGCCCACTAGCCCGGTCGGCCAGGCGTAGGCAGCGCAGAGGTCGGGGACCGCCCAGGGGCCAGCGCCGGTCGCGCGCGCGCGGGCGACCGATCGGCGTGGGTCTGGGCGCTTGAGGTAGGAGCGAAGCCGCATGGTTGGTATCGTGCCTGGGCTTACGCGCACACGCTAGGGGTAGCGTGGGACCCATGTTAGGGTCCTACGAGGGACCGTGCCGCAGCCCAACGACAGCCTGGTGGTCAACAAGGCGACCGTCTCCGGCGGCAAGACGCTGGCGATGTACTCGTTCGTGGTCGACGGGGAGCGGGTCGAGAGCGAAGCCGTCACGCTGACCGATGGCAACGGCAACGAGCTCCTGGGCCAGCAGGCCTCCGCGGACTCGCTGCCGGTGGTGCTGGCCTCCGATCAGGCCCCCATCAACGTCACCTCGGAGCCATCGGTCGCGCTGACCAACCCCGCAGACACGGCGGTCACCGCCGCTGAAGCCGTGATCGTGCTGCCGGCCAACGCCAACCGCGCGTGGTGCCTGATCCAGAACACGGGCAACAGCAACGTGCGCATCGGCGGACCGGCGATCACGGCCAACGCCGGGATCCGGCTGACCCCCAACGCGGTCATGAGCAACGAGCAGTTGAACCAGTTCCAGGGCGACATCTACGCGATCGCGGAGAGCGCGGACTCGACGGTCGGCACACTCGAAGCGAGCCTCTAAGGCGCCGCCGCCATGGGCGCTGTTGTATTCGACCCGCAGATCATGTCGATCAGCGCGGGGACGACATGGGCGTCCGGCTCGCTCTCGTTCGTCAACAGCAACGGCGTCACGTTCGGGATCAACGGCAACACGATCACGGCGTCGATCGGCGCCGCGCCCGAGGCCGGCATCGGTGGGATCGCGGCGGGCACGCAGACCGCGACCACCGGCACGGTCCAGTTCGTCAACAGCAACAGCATCTCGTTCGGCATGGCGGGCTCGGCGTCGATCACGGCGTCGATCAGCGTCGTCACCACGCCGATCACGGTGTTCTCGCAGTACGCGGACTTCCAGACCAACTACACGCTCTCGCCGGGCGTGGTCTCGTACCAGAAGATCTCGCTCCCCATGCCGCTGTCGGGCAACTCGGGCGTGGTGATGCTCGACGTCTCGGGGCACTCCAACTCGAGCGGCGCCATCACGGTCTTCGTCGGCGCCTACCAGATCTCGGGCGGCACCGCTGCCTCGCTGTCGTCCGCCTCCGGGACGTTCTCGTGGACCTCCGGCAGCGCGACCACCGCGATCAGCCAGTACGGCGGCGTCTCGGGCACGCGCTACCGATCGTTCCCCTGGGACTTCTCGATGACCCCGGGCGACTACCTGATGGCGTTCGCGGTCTCGACCCAGAACGACGGCACCGCCCGGATCTTCGGTCGACAGGGCGTGAACCTGGTCGGCTCGTTCGCCGGCGCCGAGACCCTGTTCTTCATCGATGGCACGAGCGCGGCGACGACCGACGCGCTGCCAACCACTGTCTTCGCCAGCGACACCAACTACGCACGCACGGGCCTGCAGGCTGCTCAACAGCCGGGGTTCGTGATGATCGGGACGTTCTGAACCAGGAGTGAGCCATGGCCCAGTCGAATTTCCAAGATGTCGTTGTCCTCAACCAAGCGACGCTCACCATCGGCGTCGAGCAGCAGATCATCGGCACCGATGCGGGCTCGAAGTCGCTTGTTTTCGCCCAAGATCCGGCGCAGGCGTCCGCGCTCTTCCTGGTCGCGTCCAACCCGACCGCGCAGAACACGATCATCCTGCCCGCCGCCAACGGCACGGTCGGGCTCATCACGAACGTGGAGGCGGCGGGCGGCACCATCACCAACGGCGCCGTCTCGTTCGCGAACAGCAACGGAGTCTCGTTCGGTGTCAACGGCTCGACCGTGACCGCCTCCGTGGCGGCATCCGCCGCGGCGGTGCTGGGCATCGGCGTCTCGACCGGCGGCAACACCGCCGGCAACACCGGCACGACGAACGGTACCTACGTGCTGGTCGGCGCTGGCATCGTCAGCCTGTCGCAGGTTACCGCTGGGGGCAGCCTCGCGACTCTGACGATCTCGGCCACGCAGTCGACGGGGCCTGCGGCGATCGCCGCCGGTACCCAGACAGGAAGCTCGGGGACGATCGCGTTCGTCAACTCCAACGGCGTCACGTTCGGCATGTCGGGGTCGACCCAGATCACGGCCTCGGTCGCGGCGGCAGCGGCAGCGAGCGTCACCGCGTTCTCGCAGTGGGCGGAGTGGAACACGAACTGGTCCATCTCGCAGGCCTCGTTCTCGCTGCAGCGGTTCACGATCCCGATGAACCTGTCGGCGACCCAGATGAACCTGATGATGGCGCTCTCGGGCGCCACCAACTCGACGGGCGCGATCACGATCTCGGTGGGCATCTACACGATCGGCGCCTCGACCGCGTCTTTAGCGAGCTCGGCCTCGGTGCAGATCTCGTGGACCTCGGGCTCGGCAACCAATACCTCGTCCGAATACGGCGGCGCCTCCGGCACGCGCTACCGCACGCTCGCGGTGGGCTTCAACATGACCCCGGGCGACTACATGATGGGCTTCCTGATGTCGACCACCAACAACGGGACCTGGCAGGTGTTCGGGCGCAACGGCGTCAACATCGTAGGCTCGTATGAGGGCGACACCAACGCCTTCCTGGATGGCACGTCGGTCAGCTCGACCGGCGGGCTCCTGGCGTCCGTGGCGCAGTCGAACACCAACTACGCGCGCACCGGCATCGGCGCGCTACGCCAGCCGGGCTTCATCCTGCTGGGCACTGGCGGCTAGGCCTTCGGATCGATCGGGTCGCCGAACAGATCGAGTTGCGCGAGCGCGGCCACTTGCTCCTTGCGGCGTGCGATCGCCTCCGCGCGGCATGCTTCGAAGTGCTGCTCGGCGAGCTGGCGGAGCCCGATGTGCGTGCGCGCGGTGATGCGGCGACCGCAGAGCTCGCAGTCGCGGTACCAGGTGTGCTCGATGATCTGGCGGCGGCTCATCAGCTCCCCAGGAGGTGGATGCGCGGTGCGATCGTCGTCACGCCCGTGCCGCCGCTCTGGATGATGTTGGTCAGGTTGTAGCTTCCCGCCGAGGTCGAGATCGTCCCATCGGCGAAGTAGGGCACCGAGTAGCTGACCTGCGCGCGCGTCGCGCCGAACGTGGTCTGCAATGCCGTGGCGCCGAACGAGTTGGTGACCGCGGTCGTGTTGCGCGACAGCGTCATCTTGACCGTGGACCCGAAGATCAGCATGTAGTCACCGAGCGAGAAGTCCCACGTGATGTTGGTGAAGCGGCCGTCGATGCTGACCGAGGTCGAAGCCGAGTTGGCGGCGGCGGTGAGCGTGCTCGAGGCCGAACTGGACTTCGAGCTCGCGACCGACGCCGTGCTCCCCGACAGCGTGTAGACCCCCATGAACCACGTGATCGCGGCCGACAGCGTCCAGCTTCCTACGGTCGCGCTGGCCGACAGCTTGAGTTGCTGCTGGCCCAGCGGGTCCATGTACGTGACGTTCATCGGCGCGACCATCGAGAGCCGCAGCGCCGAGCACACACCGGTCGAGAGCGTCGACGAGGAGGTAGCGCCGGGGCCGAGCGTGGTCGAGCGCCCAGCGTTCGAGGCGAACAGCACCGCATCGTAGTCGCCGACGCTGTAGGCGGACAGCCGGCTGAGCGCCATCGTGATGGTCGAGAAGTTCGCCGACATGCTGAGGCCGGACGCGCCGCTGATCGACAGCACGCCATTGGTGACGGTGCCGCCAGCGGCCTCGAACCCGGTCAGGAGGCCGATGGTTCGGTCCACGCCTGGAAGCGCGAGCGTGTTCTGGGTCGTCGGATTCGAAGCGACCAGGAAGAGTGCGCTCTGCTGCGCGGGGTCCTGCGCGAAGATGATCGACTTGGACCCGACATCGGTGCCCAGCACCGCGAGCTCGACCCCTGCGGTCACCGTGCTCTGGTTGAGGACGACGACGTCTTGGAAGTTGGAGACGGTCATGTGCCGACGAACTCGATCCGCGGCGCGACGCTGGTGAAGCTCGTGCCGCCGCTCTGGATGATCTGCGAGAGCTGGTAGCTCCCCAAGGATGATGCGACCGTGCCGTCTGGGAAGTACGGCACCGAGTAGCTCACCTGCGCGCGCGTCGCGCCGAACGCAGTGTTGAGGACCTGCGCGGTGACGCCGCCTGCCTGCAGCGCGGGCACCGAATACGATGCGGTCATCGACAGGGTTGTTCCCATCACCATCAGGTAGTCACCCAGCGTGAACACCCACGACAGGTTTGTGAACCGCGGATCGAGCACGGCGGACTTCGAGGACGAGATCGAGCCGCCCGCCGATCCGGTCGAGACCGAGAGCGTGGTCGAATTCGATGTCGAGCTGACGACCGAAGCGGTCGAGCCGCTCATCGTGTAAATCCCCGCCCACCACGAAACCGATGCCCCGACCGTGAATGATCCGGTGTTGTTGCACGCGCCCTCGATGATCAGGCTCTGTTGGCCACCAGGATCGAGGTACGAGACGTTCATGGGCGCTGTCGCACCCATGCGGATCGCCGAGTTGAGACCAGTCGACATCGTGGTCGACGTGGACGACGACAGCGCGGGACTGAGGACCGACGACAGCGGGAATGTGCCGGCGAAGTCGTTGATCGTCATCCCGGACACGCGGGACAGCGCGGCGGTGATCGTTGCCCCGTTCCCACCCCAGATGAGCCCCGAGGTGTTCGCGAACGAGATCGTCCCCGCCGAGAGCGAGGTCCCTGCGAACTCGAGCTGCGTGACGAGACCGACCGTGCCGTTGGCGGCTGGGAGGACGAGCGTCGCCTGGCCGGAGGGATTCGTCGCGACCAGGAAGATGGCCGAGGCCTGCGCGGGATCTTGGGCGAACGCGAACGACTTGTTGGCGTTGTCGGTGCCGATGATCAGCGCCTCCACGCCCATGGTCAGCGTGTTCGAGTTGAGGACAACGACGTCCTGGAAGTTGGATACGCCCGCCATCGCCTAGCTCCCCAGCATCTCGATCCGCGGCGCGAGGCTATTGAAGTTGGTCCCGCTGCTGCCGTTGATCTGGCCGATCAGGTAGCTGACCGCCGAGGTCGTCGCCTGGCCGTCCACGAAGTACGGCACCGAGTAGCTGACCTGCGCCCGCGAGGCACCGAACGCGGTCTGTGCGATCGAGGCGCCCACGTTGCCGGCGACCGCGCCCAGGTTCGCCGAGCCGGACACCGCGAGCGTCGTGCCCTGCAGGAACAGATAGTCGCGCAGCTGGAACTGCCAGTTGAGGTTGGTGAAGCGCGGATCGATCGGGATCGAGGACGAGGACGAGATCGTGCTCCCCGAACCGGTCGCCATCGACACCGCGGTCGAGTTGGAGGTCGAGCTCACGAGCGATGCTGTCGACCCGCTCATGGTGAAGATCGCCGCCCACCAGGTCATCGAGGCGGTCACGCTGAACGACCCGCCAGCGCCGTTGTTGTTGACGCCGCTGATGATGAGCTCCTGCTGCCCACCCGGATCGAGGTAGGACACGTTCATCGGCGCGATCATCGTCATGCGGATCGCCGAGTTGTTCCCGGTCGACCCACTCGAGGTAAGGGTGGACGACAGCGTGACGCTGGCCTGTGAGCCGATCGCGAACGTGCCCGCGAAGTCGTTCAGCGTGAACCCAGAGACGCGCGTCAGCGCGGCGGTGATCGTCGAGCCGTTCGCGCCCCAGATCAGGCCGGACGTGTTCGCGAACGAGACCGCGCCGTTCGAAATCGTCGTGCCGGGGAGCTCGATCGCGTTGACCACCGCCAGCGTCCCGTTGGCAGCGGGCAGGACGATCGTGTTCTGCGCGATCGGATTCGAGATGGCCAGGAACAGCGCGGAGGCCTGCGTCGCCTGGAACCCGAAGACTAGCGACTTGGTGCCCGCATCCGAGCCGATGATCAGCGCCTCGGCGCCGATCGTCAGCGTGTTCGAATTCAGGACGACGACATCCTGAAAGTTGGAGACGACCGCCACGCGGTCTCACAGTACCCAGTTCCATCCGATCCGTCATCGCCCGTTCGCCGAGCGGCCGCGGTGCGATCCCCGGTCTTGCACCTGTAGCTACGTTGTGGCACCGTGCCTAGCGAGCGCATGACCGACGAACCAGCGGTGAGAATCGAGGCGACCCCCACCCCGCCACCCGTCATCGTCCCTCCGGCCCCCGCTACCGCCGCGCTGCAGGGCCCCGTCCCCGAGGCGTATCTCAAGGGCGTCGACGAGCTGGCCAAGCGGCTCGAGCAGCAAGAGGGCCTCGGCTTCCAGCGCGTCCAGCAGATCCACGGCAGCACCTACCGCGACTGCTCGACCATCGTGATCGTCCCCGAACGCACGGACATGTTCCACTACCGCGTGGTGCAGGCGTGGCAGAACCTCATCAACCCGATGAACCAGAAGCGGGTCTGGTTCTTCGTGATCGGTGATGAGGTCGGCGTCGCCTACACCAACACGATCCGCGCGATCTTGGCGCATCCCGAGCTCTCGAAGTGGAAGTACATCCTGACCCTGGAGAGCGACAATCTGCCGCCCGCGGATGCCGCCGTTCGGCTCATCGAGTCGATCGAGGCGCTCGGCTTCGACGCCATGGCCGGCATCTACTTCACCAAGGGTGACCTCAACATGCCCATGGCATATGGGGATCCCGACGAATATCGCCGCACGGGCGTGCTGGACTTCCGTCCGCGCGACATCCGTCCTTCGCTCCGCGCTGGCAACCAGGTCATCGAAGTCAACGGTGTGGCAATGGGCTGCACGCTCTACAAGATGGATGTGTTCCGCACGTCCGAACCGCCGTGGTTCGTGACCGTCGCTGACGTGATCGAGGGCAAGGGCGCGCAGGGCTTCACGCAGGATCTCTACGCGTGCCAGCAGTGGCGCAAGCAGGGCAAGCGGATCGGCGTCGATCTCCGCGTGCATGTCGGCCACATGGATCTCACGACGCGTCAGGTTTTCTAGGACCGCCAGCAACCAAAGGACCCAGCGACACATGACCGACCAGATCACCGACGCGATCGCGAAGGCCCGCGACGCGAACACGCCACCGCCCAGCATCGTCGGGATTCCGACCCTGCCCGTCGAGCTTGCGGTGCCGGAGCAATACCTGAAGCTCGATCTCGCCTGCGGCCAGAACATCCGCGCGGGCTTCGAAGGCGTCGATCTGCCCGGTGTTCCGGGTGTGCACCACGAGATGAACCTGGCCCGCTTCCCGTGGAAGTGGGCGGACAACTCGGTGGGCGAGATCAACTGCAGCCACTTCCTCGAGCACCTGCCGATGATGTACGTCGACAAGCACGGCAACGAGCTGCCGTTCGGCGATCCTGCCGGCAAAGACCTGTTCTTCGCGTTCTTCGACGAATGCTACCGGATCCTTCGTCCCGAAGGCACGATGGTCATTGTCGTCCCGTCGTGCCGGAGCAGCCGCGCTTTCCAAGACCCGACGCATCGTCGGTTCTTCCCCGCGGAGGCTTTCGTCTACTTGAACGAAGGGATGCGCAAGGCGAACAAGCTCGACCACTACAACGTGGCGTGCAACTTCGATGTGGCTGTCGATCCGGGCATCTTCCAGCACAAGGCCGAGCAACTAAACCTTATGGCGCGCATGGCCGAGGTTCGTGATCAGATCCTAGACGAGCGCTGGAACGTGATCGCGGACTGGCACGTCAAGCTCCGTTCGCTCAAGCCGTCGCCCCAGGTCATCGCTGCCGCCGCTGCTGCCGCTACCATCCCGCCCACTCCCTGATCCGCCGTGCCCATCGCCGAGTACAAGGGGCCCGCACAGAACGCGTTCGGGGTCTTCAAGCACCTCCTGGGCGAGAAGATCGAGCGCGCGTTCCTGACGGGCGACGGGTACATCATGCTGTACTTTCCATCCGGCCACGCGCTGCGATTCCAGGGTTGGACGACGACGGGGAACGTCGTACTTGAGGTGCTCGACCCGACGGCTGCCCGGGGCGTCATGCAGCAGCGACAGCAGGAGCTTCGCTCGAAGATGCAGGAACTCCGCGACCTCGTGCCTGGGGTCGATCTGTGACCGTCTGCGACTGCTGCGCGCGCATTGCATCGCACCGCTCTTGGCCACCGGCAAGCGGCGGAGCGAGGCGCTGGTGAGTTGATGGGCGGCGTTGGCGTCACGCCGCGCAACGTCGGCGCGATCATCGAGAATCCAGCCAGCGCCACTACGAAGCGGCTCGCGTGGGCGTACGGATGCGCGCGCAAGGGGAGCCCAGAGGAGCAGTTGCTCTACGACATCCTTTGCGCTCGTCTCGTACAGGAAGCCGCGACGCGCGGCGAATCCCGTTAGTTGATCCTGGATCGTTCCCAGGCGAAGGCGCTTCGAGGTAGGCTTGGGGAGCAGTGCCACTCGCCGCAATCTTAATGAACCTGCAGATGGAGCCGGTCCAGCCGACCGCGCTGCCCACGCTCATCTACGACCGCGGCGGAGCCGGCCCCAACCTGCCGCGGTTCGAGATCATCGACTACATCGAGGCGATGTCGCTCTTTCCGGTCGTGGCTGGTGAGCACCCGGTCGATCGCGCGGCGCGACAGCACCGGTTCCTGTTCGAAGTCCTCCCCAAGCTCCGCGAGGCCCGCGAGCGGCGCGAGGCAGCGGTGTTCCTCGCTGGCGCGGTGGTCGGCGAGTCCGTGGCGAGTGAGCGCTTCCAGGCCGAGGCGCAGGCCCAGATGTACGATGCCTATGGTCGACCGGTGCTGCCGCCGATCATGCCGGTGCCGATCGTGGTCACGCCGTACGGGACGGTCATGGGCGCCAGCGGCGACGACCGCGGATCGAAGAGCTCGGGATGGAAGCTCATCGCCGCGCTAGGCATCCCGCTGGTGGTCGGCCTGGTCGGGCGCAAGCTCTCGAACTACATGCTCGAGACCCAGGCGATGTTCGAGCAAGCGATGGCCGAAGCAGCTGCGGAAGCGGCGATCGAGGGCACGATGGATCAGGGCGCAGCGCGCGCGGTCGAGGCGTTGGTGGCTGAGCCGCTGCCAGTCTCGGCGGTCGCAGCGCCGAGCGTTGTTGGTGAAGGATCTGAATCTGTCCCAGCGGTCACAGCGCCGAGCGTGGTCGAGCCCACGACGATGCCTGTCTCGGCGGTCACCGTACCGAGCCCAGTCCAGCCAGCGTAGCGCAGGCCAGCGACAACGCGTCGCCGACGAGCTCGTGCATCCCAGGTCTTCTCGGACTCCTTCAGCCACTGCGCGAGCAGCCGCTCGCGGTGTTCGGAGTCGTCCATCGTGTCGGTGTCACGCACCATAACTGGAGTTATGTTCGGTCGCTGGACCATGTTTCCGAAGATCGACCCATCGGGCCTTCGCTTGGGGGCGAACCCGCCATCCATCCCGCGCAGGTCCGGCAGCATGCTGTCGCCGAGCGGCGACGGTCGCTCCTTCCTGGGGTGAGTGCCGTCGGTATGCCAGAGGTAGTGGCCGGGTTGGTCCCAGCAACCGAAGTACCACGCGCTCATGTCGGCCCCATCTCCTTCGCGATCTCCATCGCCAACGCTGGCATCTCCCCCTCGTGGATGTAGACCGAGTTGCACGCGCCGCGGCTGTCGCCATGCGTCCGATCCCACCACGCCATCATCGAGATCTTGAGGTCAGGCACGCGGTGCAAGAGGAACTCCCCTTGCGCGCACTCCTCGCGCGGTTGTCGTAGCGGTCGCGGACGTCCGGATCCTTGAACTGCATCACGTAGAAGATGTCTCGGCGATCGTACCGCCGAGCGAACGTATCCGGCTGGGGTGAGGTTGTCTCAGCGATCACAGCGCCGAGCGCCGAGCGGCGATGATCATTCCGTATTGGGAGCGATTCCGTCCACCCATCCCGAGCTGACGCGAGCATAGCCATCCGCATCGCGCGGATGGTGGACCACGCGGATGGTGCGGTACGGCATGATGCCAACGCCGTCGAAGCCCAGCATCGCGCCATCAACGAGCTCGGCTGCCTCGAGTTGATCGCCAAAGCCGAGTGCCATCGCCTCGGCGAGGTCGGCAAGGATCTCTGCCTCGGTCGAGCGAGCAGCGATCAGCGAGTAGCCCTCGTAGCGATAGTGACGCAACAGGATGTAGCTCACGTGGCCCCGTTCACCAGCACGGCTGCTCCATCGCGCGGTTCAAGCGGCGCCGTTCCTTCCGGCGACCATTCCTCTTGCGATCGCGCGCCGCCTTGCGCCGACGCTGGCCTGCATCGCCACCCCAGAGACCGCCCGTGTAGGCGCCAGCGTTCCGCGGACGAGCCTTGAAGGCGGGCCAGTAGAAGTCCCACGGGATGTGCTTGGTCAGGCGGGTCGGGTTTCGATGACGGGTTGGAGACTCGCCAGCGATCGTGCCCTGCATCGTGATGTGGTGCGTCCTGCTCATGTCCCTCTGTCCTCCTGTCTCGGGCTGTCTCGTGCCCATCGGTCAGTCCTCGTCGTCCATCACGATGGGGTCGCTATCGTAGTCGTCCCAAGTCCCAAGTGCCCCAAGGATCGGGGGTGCCGTTGGACGCGGGGTCACCTTCTGCCGCCCGTGCCACGAGCATCTGCACTCGTACGTCATGCAACGCGTAGGCATCCGCCTTCGAGAGACTCGGCACGATGAGGCTCCGGAACATGTCTGCACTCGGTCGGGTTGGATCGCCGAGCGGTCATGAGAACCCGAAGACGATGCGGACGCGGTCCTCGTCCTGGTCGAGCATGGTCTCGAGCCACTGGTAGAACTGCGCGCAGGCTTGGCGAGCTGGCTCCGTCCAGTGGATGAGCGCCCAGGCCTTGCGCGGGTAGAGGCGGTGCTCCCAGAGGCCACCCTGTTCGCGATAGAGCGCGCCCGGTGGCGGCGGTACCGGCTCGGGCATGAGCGTCGGGTCGGCGATCATGCGCTCCGCGAGCGCGCGGTCCGCCTTCATGCGCTCGATTTCGGCCGCAGCGCGGTGGCGCGCGTCCGCGTACGGGCTGTTTAGGTCGGGCTGGACGAGCTCGATGGGGCGCAGGTCCAGCATCTGAATGCCGGTGCTTCCGCCGAGACCGCCATGCGGTGGGTGCGGCGCCGTGGCGCGCCACTGCACGTAGGTCTCGTAGTCGGCGTGATGGTCGACCTCGCGTAGCGGGATGAGGCACTGGAATGGCACCTGCCGCTCCCAGTCGTACGCGAGCAGTTCGGACAGGTAGAGCCACGAGCACGTGTGGAGGTCGGACATCTCCCAGCCATCGTCCTGGTGGTGCTCGGGGTTCGGCCAGTCCTCGCACGTGCACGCATTCGCGCGATCGAAGTCGCTGGGCTCGTGCCGCGGCTGCGCGATGCACGGATTGTCGTCGTGATCGAGTGCGAGGATGCTGAAGAGCGTGTAGTTGCGCCAGAGGTGGAGTGGCCGATCGAAACGCCACCTTCCCATGGCGTCCATCTTCTCGATCACGCACGAGATGTCAGTGCCCATCGATCAGTTCTCGGCGTCCATCTACTTGCCACCCCATGGCGAGGCGACGCAGCCGCCGCCGTTCCTTGCGCGCGGCGGTATCCGCCTTGCGCTTCTTGGCATCGTCCAGCATGGTGCCGATGGCCTCATCCACGTGTTGCGCAGCGGCGCGCTCCGCCGCCTTCGCACGCTCGCCCCAAAGCAGCATCTACCTCGCTCCCAGTTCGCGCTGCGCGGCGGCGAGCGCCTCGCCGAGCTTCGCGGCCATGTGGTTGCGCCCGCCCGCATCGGGGTGGGCGACCTTCATGAGCTGGCGATAGGCGGCCTTCGCGGTGGCGAGGTCGGCGGTGGCACCGACGCAGAGCACGGCGCGCCAGTCGAGTGCGGGCGCGGTGCCCTTGAAACTGCGCATCGTCGAGTCCCGGTTGGCATCCGTCCGGGCAGGAACAGGGGTGGCATCCGGTCGCGTCGCGATGGCATTGAGGACGTTGCTGTGGTCCCGATCGTCGCTCGACCGGGCAGGGGGTAACGCGCCGATGAAGCCGGACATCGCGCGTTCGGTGACGTCACCGACGCCCCACCGATCGAGCGACCGCATCGCTTCGACCGTGAGGCCGATGGCGCGCAGGTTCTCGGCGTGGGTCTGCCAGCGATCGCAGGCGAGCACGCGCTGGTCATCGCCCATCGTGAACCAGACCGCGATCCCGGGGTCTGCGTCCGCATGAGCGGCGTCCGCGCGGCGCGTGGGCACGTTGCTGGTGATCGCCACATCCGTGGCGCCCAGCCGTTCGAGCTCGGCCTGCACGAAGACGTGGGCCTGCGACAGCGAGACATCGCCCGCATGGTCGCTGCCGAACTGCGAGCGGCGACGATCACGAGCGGCGGTGCGGGGCCACGAGCGCGGCCACGAGAGCGGGAACGGCGGCGGAAGATACGGCTTCGACATGGACAGGCTCCGATGGATAGAAGTCCGGGACGTCTGGGTGGTCTCGGCGGTGCTGGGCGAGCATGACTCCGTCACTTGGCTTTCCCAGGGTTCACGTCTCCGAGCGGCGGCAGCACGTAGCGCGCGAGGTCTCGGTGTGGTGAGCCCATCCGAGGCAGCGCAACATAATGGAGATTATGGTCGGTCAGTTCTCCTGCGGTAGGTGGTGCATTGCCTCGCGGATGCGGTCGGGCAGCGGTGCGGTCGCGGGCACGATGTTCGCGACCTTGTCCGACACGTCCGACGCGACCTCTTCCGGGTAGCCCATCTGCATGAGCCAGTCCCGGACATCGTCGCGCGCGCGCGGCGA
>Ga0335073_10000697_pt1 | contig 43727 bp, 31 predicted proteins | sample Lox_Sample_22_FD_207093 | JGI IMG/M metagenome (GOLD analysis project Ga0335073, IMG submission 207093) | Soil microbial communities from Loxahatchee National Wildlife Refuge, Florida, United States - Lox_Sample_2.2 | ecosystem: Environmental > Terrestrial > Soil > Wetlands | place: USA...
AGCCTCCCGGTGCCCCCTCCATCAGGCATCCCCGACACGCGAGCGGCCGGCACCTGGGAAGGCACCGGCCGCTCGGCGGACAGCTGATCCGCCTACAGGTGGCGGCGCACCACGTTGATGCCCTGGCGCACCGCGGTCTGGCGCTTGGAGCCCGGCGGCACCAGCTTGACCCGCAGCCCCGGCCGGGCGACGAAGAAGTCCACCGCGCCGTCCAAACCGCGCTTGACGCCCGACCGGTCACCGGCGCCCAGGCCGGCGTCGGTCACGTACGCGCTGCCCTGCTCGCCCCGGATCGCGACCACCCGGCAGGCCGGGCGGGCGGTCACGGCGAGCAGCACCTGCATGACGTCCGCGGCGACCTTGGCCCAGGTGAACTCCGCGCCCTTGCCCAGGATCTGCTCGACCACCTTCTGCGCGGCGGCGGCGTCGTCGAGCAGCGTCCGGGCGGTGGCCGCCGCCTCCGCCGCGTCGAACCGGCCGATCACCGGGATGTCCGCCGGTAGCACCTCGGCCAGCGACGCCTGCCGGGTGGACAGGCACGGCACGCCGTAGTGCGCGGCCTCGAACGGCACCAGGCCGAAGCCCTCGGAGACCGTCGGGTAGAGCACCAGGCCGGTGTTGCGGTAGAGCCAGACCTTCTCGGCCTCGCTGATCATGCCGAGGTTGACCACGTGGCCGGCCAGCTCGGGGTGCTCCATCAGGAACCTGGCCTCGTCCGGCAGCGACGAGCCGTCCGGCGGCTGCGCACCGGCCAGCACCAGCGAGCCGCGCCAGCCGCCGGCGTACAGCTCGCGCAGCAGCCGCAGGGCGAACATCCGGTTCTTGTGCAGGTACGACACGCCCAGGCACAGCAGGAAGCCGGGCTGCAGGCCCTCGGTGCCGGCCGGCTGGGTGGCCGTCTCCGGCATCAGCGCGGTGTGCTCGGTGCCGGCGTAGATCACCCGGTTCGGCTTGTCCTCCGGCAGCAGCCCCTCGGCGCGGGCGGCGTCCCGGGAGTGGTGCGAGAGGTAGGTCAGCCCGTCGACGGTGAACGAGGCGAGCTTGGCCAGGTCGCGGTAGCGCCGCCACTGCTGGTCGTTGGAGAAGTACGCGGCGTCGTGGTAGGCGATGAAGTCCAGCTGGTTCACCACGACCCGGTCGCCGACCGAGCGCAGCCACTCCAGCTCGTCGGCGTCACGCACCTGGTACGGCCGGTAGACCACGTGCGCCTTGTCGCCCTGCCACGGCTCGAGCTTGGGGCTGATCGGCTCGACGGTGATCTTGGGCTGGTTGCCGAAGGCCTGCTGGACGTACTCCGGCACCTCCAGCGGCGTGTAGACGACCACCTGCCGGATGTCCTCGCGGGCAGCCAGCGCCCGGGCGGTCTCCACCACGACGACCTGGGTGCCGGCAGGCAGCGGGCCGAGGCACAGGCCGTCGATCGCCACCACCATGCCGAGCACCGAACGCCGGGCCGCCAACAGCGCGGCCGCCAGCGGCGAGTAGTCGTCCGCGGCGGTCCGGCGCACCCACGGCCCGTAGTACGGGTAGCGGTTCTGGATCATCTGCTCGTGCTCGAACTTGCGGCGCTCCATCGCCGGCGACCGGCCGAAGCTGGAACCGCCCTTGTGGAAGACGTAGACGTCGTCGGCGACCACGTGCTCGAAGCCGGCCGCCACCGCCCGCTGGCTGAAGTCGACCTCCTCGCCGTAGCCGGGCGAGAACGCCGGATCGAACGGCCCGACGACGTCCAGCGCGGCCCGCCGGACGTAGGTGCAGTGGCCGATCGCGGTGGGGATCCGGGGCCGCAGCTTCGGCGAGCCGGCCGCGATCCGGCGGGCGGCCTCGTCCACCGACAGCCCGCCCGGCACGTCGTCGGTGGCCACGTTGCGCTTGGGCACCGAGACGATCGTGCCGTGGTTGGTCAGCGCGGTCACGGTCGCCACCGTCGAGGCGGAGTGGGCGGCGTCCTTCAGCCGCGGCAGCCACTCCGGGCCGACCACCACGTCGCTGTTGAGGATCACCACGTCGCGCCGGCCGGCCGCGGCGAAGGCGTCGTTCATGGTCAGCAGGAAGCCCTTGTTGGAGATCTGCTCCAGCACCACCACGTCGTGCTCGGGCGCGTTGACCTCGAAGAGCTCCTTGAGCACCTCGAACGGGCGCCGGTCCCATCCCTTGTCGTCCACCACCAGCAGCGGCACGTCGACGGGGGTGTTGCGGAAGAACGCCTCGTAGCAGCGCACCACCTCGTCGTAGGAGTTGAACACCGGGACGATGACGACGGGCTGGTCGCCGTCGGGCAGCAGGCTGCGCGCCTCACCGATGGTGCGGGCTTGGTACAGGCTCATGAGGGGTACGTCCTTCGGTTCTGGCTGCGGTCGGTCAGTTCGGTCAGGGCGTGTGGCTCGCGCAGGGGCCGCGAGCCGGTCAGGTCACTCGATCTCGATCTTCGGGGTCAGCGCGAGCACCCCGGGATCGGTGGACTCGTTCTCGACCTGGAACGAGACCGCCCGGTCGATGCGGTGGTAGTTGGGGCCGGTCTTCGGGTGCACGGCGAGGTCGAGGAAGTACTGCCCGTCGGCCACCGGCAGCTGGTCGAACCGGAACCGTACGGTCCGGGTGCCACTGATCGGGGCCAGCGCGACGTTCTGCAGCACGGTGTTGGTGCCGTAGACCAGCAGCCCGGACGCGTCGGTGAGCGCCACCCCGGCGGCCCAGTCGGCCACCTCGCGCTCGGCGGTCACCTCGAACTCCACCCCGATGCCGGTGCCGGCCGGGTAGTTCTGCCGGGAGACGCCGTCGCTGCCGACGGTGCGTGGGTTGCTGATGGTGAGCAGGTGCGGGCGCTGCGCCTGCTCCTGCTGGTCGAGCTCGGAGTTGACCTCGCGGAAGTGCCGGACGGCCTCGGCCGGGCTGCCGTCGACGACCAGGTTGCCCGATTCGAGCAGCACCACCCGGTCGCACATCTGCCGCACCTGCTCCAGCGAGTGGGTGACCAGGATGATGGTGCGGCCGTCCTGCTGGAACTGCTTGATCCGGTCCAGGCACTTGCGCTGGAACGGCTCGTCGCCGACCGCCAGCACCTCGTCGACCAGCAGGATCTCCGGATCGACGTGGATCGCGACCGCGAAGGCCAGCCGGACGTACATGCCGGAGGAGTAGAACTTCACCTGGGTGTCGATGAACTGCTCGATGCCGGAGAAGTCCACGATCGAGTCGAAGTACCGGTCGGTCTGCGCGCGGGTCAGGCCCAGGATCGAGGCGTTGAGGTAGACGTTCTCGCGGCCGGTCAGGTCGCCGTGGAAGCCGGCGCCGAGTTCGAGCAGCGCGGCCAGCCGGCCCCGCCGCTCGACGTAGCCGGTGGTCGGGGTGAGGATGCCGCCGATGATCTTGAGCAGCGTGCTCTTGCCCGAGCCGTTGCCGCCGATCAGGCCCAGCGTGTGGCCGGGGTCGACCTCCAGGCCGATGTTCTTGAGCGCCCAGAAGGTCTCGGCGTGCTCCTTGGACCGGCGAGCGTTGACCAGCCGCTCCTTGAGCGACTTGTCCTTGCGGATGACGAACTTCTTCGAGACGTCGGTGACCCGGATGACCGGATTGCTACTCATCTGCGCGGCTCAGAGCTCCTGGGCGAAGTTGCCCTGCGCCTTGGCGAAGACGCGTTGTGCGAACCAGAGGAAGGCCAGCGAGACGACCAGCAGCACGCCGAGGCGGCCGTAGACGTTGCCGGCGAACTCGTAGGCGGTGCCCTTGCCCTGGGGCCAGAAGAACTTCTGGAAGCTGAAGACCACCGAGGCCATCGGGTTGGCCAGGTAGAGCTGGTAGGCCCAGTGCGGCAGCGCCCGGCTGACCCGGGACACGTTGTAGATGATCGGGGTCACCCAGAACCAGACCATCAGCACCACGGTGATCAGGTGCTGCACGTCGCGCAGGTAGACGTTCGCGGCGGCCAGCAGCAGGCCCACCGCGCTGCTGAAGACGATCAGCACCAGCAGCCCGAGCACCGGCATCGGCAGCAACGCGAGGTCCGGCCACTTGCCGGTGGTCGCGCCGGCGATCACGTCCGCGATCAGCAGGATGACCAGCTGGAAGCCGAAGTTCACCAATGCCGCGCCGGTGGCGGCGAGCGGGAACAGCTCCCGCGGGAAGTAGACCTTCTTGACCAGGCCGGAGTTGAAGACGATCGAGATGGTCGAGGAGGAGAGGATCTCGGAGAACAGCGTCCAGGTGGCCAGGCCGCAGAAGATGTAGACGCCGTAGGTGGGAATCGCCCCCGCGCCCAGGAAGTTGCCGATGACCAGCCAGTAGACCGCCAGCTGGACCAGCGGCATCAGCAGGCTCCAGACGAAGCCCAGCACCGAGTCCTTGTACTTGACCTTCAGTTCCTTGCGGATCAGGTTGCCGAGCAACTCCCGGTACTGCCAGATCTCCCGGGCGGTACCGCCGAAGCCGCGGAAGAAACTGCGCGGGGCGTTGATCCGTTGCAGCGGAGCGTCGGGCTGCGCCGGAGCGGCTGACTCCGGCACCCTGCTGCTGGCTAGGGTCATGGTCCTCATTCGGTCGGCGACGAGGCTCCGGCGGGCATGCGGGCCGGGCTGGGCGGCATGTCCGCCGACAGGACATCTTACCGACCGATCCGCCCCACCCCGCCCAGGCGAGCTGGCGGGCGCTCAGGATGGGCCCGGCTCGGCGCCGGCCGGCCGCTGCCCTCCCCCGAGGGACACCGGCCGGCCGGCGATGACGCGCCCCCGGCGCGCCGGACCGTGCGGACCTGGCCGGGACCGCCGGACCAGGACGAAGCCATCAAAGCCGAGAACGGGTTGCGGAAAGCGTTATCTGGATTTTCCTGGACGGACTGGAACTGTCCGCGCCCGAATGACACGATCCAGGCGTGTCCCCTCGGCAAGCAGCGCCGCGCAACCCGGCCAGCCGGCCGGCCGCGCCCGCGGAGGGGCCGCTGCCGGACGAGGTCGCCAGCCTCGCCGAGCTCGTGCAGGCGCTGGACACCCTGCGCCGGCGGGCCGCACGCGGGTCCGGCCGGGCCCGGCTGAGCCTGGCGGAGATCGCCGCCCGCAGCGGCATCCCGCGCTCTACCGTGCACGTCTACCTGACCGGCCGCAGCCTGCCGCCGTCCGACGCGCTGGACACGCTGCTGCAGTCGCTCGGGGTGCCACCGGGCCAGCTGGGCGGCTGGGCCGACGCGCTGGATCGGATCTCCACCGGGACGCCCCGGCCGGCCAGGTCGGTCCCCCGGCTGCTGCCGGCCCCGGCGCTCGGCTTCGTCGGCCGGGAGGCCGAGCTGCGCCGGCTGGACGCGCTGCTGCTGCGCACCGACCCGGCCGAGCCGGTGCCGCCGGTCGCGGTCTCCGGACCGGGCGGCGTGGGCAAGTCCACCCTGGTCGCCAGCTGGGCGCGCACCCGGTTGGACACCTTTCCCGACGGCCAGCTCTGGATCGACCTGCACGGGTTCGGGCCGCAGGCGCCGCTCACCCCGTCCGCGGCGCTCGGCCGGCTGCTGCGGGCGCTGGGAGTGGACCCGACCGGGCTGCCCGCCGACCCCGAGACCCGGGCCGAGCTGTTCCGTTCCAGCACGGCCGGCCGCCGGCTGCTGCTGGTGCTGGACAACGCCGCCGACTCGGCCCAGGTGCGCCACCTGCTGCCCGGCTGCACCGGCAGCACGGTGGTGCTCACCAGCCGTACCGAGCTGCGCACCCTCGCGGTGGAGACCGGTGCGGTGCGGCTGCGGCTGCGGCCGCTGTCCACCGAGGCCGGCCTGGCCCTGCTGGGCCCGGAGATCCCGCAGCCGGTGGGCCGGCAGCTGGTCGCCCAGTGCGCGGGACTGCCACTGGCGCTGCGGATCGTGCGGGAACGGCTGGCCGGCCGGGACCACGCCGAGATGGGCCGCTTCGCCGGTGAGATGGCCGACCGGCGGGCCAGGCTGAGCGTGCTGGCGCTGTCGGACGGCGGGGCCGGCATCGGTGTCCGGTCGGTGCTCAACGCCTCCTACGCGACGCTGCCGCCGGCCGAGGCCGCGCTGTTCCGGCTGTTGCCACTGTGCCTGGGCCGGGACCTGGAACTGGCCACGGTGGCGGCCGCCGCCGGCCTCGACCAGGCGACCGCGCGGAGCCGGCTGGACTGGCTGGTGGCGGTGAACCTGCTGGACCCGGCCGGGGTGGACCGGTACGCGATCAGCGACCTGGTGGCCAGCTTCGCCGACGAGTGCCGGCCCGACGACGCGGTGGCGGTGGCGGCCGAGCTGCGCCTGCTCACCCACCTGCTGGCGCACGCGGACGCGCTGTGCCGGATGCTGGACGTCCCGACCCGGCACCTGGTGCCCGACGGGCTGCCCGAGGCGGGCTTCGCGAACCTGCCGGCCGGGCTCGGGTGGCTGGCCGACAACCTGGAGCTGGCCTGCCAGCTCAGCCTGCGGGCCCTGGAACGCGGCGAGCTGGAACTGGTCTGGCCGCTGCTCAACCGGATGCTGCAGGCGGCGATCCACCGGCACGACCTGGACTGCCTGACCGAGCCGCTGTGGCGGGCCGCCGGCGAGGCGGCCGCCCGCGGCCGGACCCGCGAGCAGGCGATCATGCTGCGCGGGGTGGGCATCAGCACCGCCCTGGCCGGCAGCCTGACCGAGGCCCGCACCGCCTTCGGCGCGGTGGCCCGGCTGGCCGAGCAGGTGGCCGACCCGGGCCTGCGCGACATCGCCGACACCAACTACGCCCTGGCGCTCATGCTCTCCGGCGACCCGCGGGAGTCGCTGCGCCGGCTGGAGCTGGTGCTGCCGCTGCGCGCCCGGCTCGGGCTGTCCGACCTCGACGTCTACAACGGGATGATCTCGGCGCGGTACATGCTCGGCGAGCTGGCCGAGGCCGCCGACCTGGCCGAGCGGGCGCTGCGGCTGGCGGCCGAGCCCGGCCAGCCCCGGCAGGCACTGGCGCTGGCCCACTTCAACGCCGCGATGGTGGTCACCGAGCACGGCCGCGACCCGGACCGCGCCCTGGCCCTGGTGGCAACGGGATACCGGGTGCTGGGCGACGCCCGGTCCAACAACTCCCTGCTGTGCGGGGCGAACGTCCGGGCACTGGCGCTGCTGGCCGCCGGCCGGCCGGACGAGGCGCTGGCGGTATTGGAGCCGATGCGGGCCCTGGCGGCCCTGGCCAGCACCGCGGACGTCCTCGACACCGAGGTGCTGTACGGCCGGCTGCTTGCGCTGCGGTCGCCGGCCGACGCGGTGCCGGTGCTGGCCGCGGCCGTCCGGCGCGGGGAGCGGTGGCAGATGCCCCACCTGCAGGCCCGGGCCCGGGTGGAGCTGGCCGCCGCGCTGTGGGCCACCGGCCGGCCCGAGGAGTCCCGCGAGCAGGCCGAGGAGGCGCTGGCGATCGCCCGGCGGTGCGGGTTCGGCACCGTGATCCGGCGCTGCGCGGAGCTGCTCGGCTAGCCCCGGACGGCGTCGGCCTCCACCATCGCCGCGACGATCCCGGCGAAGTCCCTCGAGGGCGCCCAGCCGAGCACCTCGCGGGCCCGGGTCGCGTCCCCCCGCTGCTCGGCGGCGTCCCCGGCCCGGACGAAGGACTCGTCGACGTCCACCCGCGACCGCCAGTCGGCCACGCCGGCCGCGGTGAAGGCCGCCTCGACGAAGTCGGCCACCGTGTGCGACACGCCGGTGGCGATCACGTAGTCGTCCGGCTCGGGGTGCCGGATCGCCCGGACCATCGCCTCGACGTAGTCCGGCGCCCAGCCCCAGTCCCGCCGGGCGGCCAGGTTGCCCAGCGCCAGCCGGTCCTGGGTGCCGGCCGCGATCCGGGCCGCCGCCGCGGTGATCTTGCGGGTCACGAAGGTCTCCGGCCGCCGCGGCGACTCGTGGTTGTAGAGGATCACGGTGGCCACCGGCAGCCCGCGGCCGCGCAGCATGCCGGCCACCTGGTGGGCGTAGGCCTTGGCGGCGCCGTACGGCGTGGCCGGCCGCAGCGGGGTGGTCTCGCGCTGCGGCGACTCGGCCGGCTCACCGAAGATCTCGGCGCTGGAGGCCTGCAGCATCCGCACCGGCCGGCCCAGCCGCTCCTGCAGGTCCAGGCAGGCGCGCATCACGCCGACTGCGCCGACCCCGGTCACCTGGCCGGTCAGCACCGGACGCTGCCACGACAGCGCCACCGAGCTGATGCCAGCCAGGTTGTAGACCTCGTCCGGTTCCGTCCGGTCGATCAGGGCGGCGACGGCGGCCGGGTCGGTGAGGTCGCCCTCGTGCAGCACGAGGGCCGGGTACCGCTCGGCGAACGGCGCCGCCTCGGCCAGCGACTGCACCAGGCCGTGCACCGTGACGCCCTCGGCGAGCAGCCGTTCGGCCAGGTAGCTGCCGTCCTGGCCGGTGATGCCAGTGACGAACGCCCTCACTGCCCGGACAGCGCGCGCTGCTCGGCGACGTCGGCGTCCACCATCATCTCGACCAGCTGCCGGAAGCTCACCGACGGCTTCCAGCCGAGCGTGTCGTGCGCCTTGGCCGGGTCGCCGATGAGCAGGTCGACCTCGGCGGGACGGAAGAAGCGCGGGTCCTGCACGACCTTGTCGTTCCAGCCCGCGATGCCGACCCGGTCGAAGGCGATGTCGAGGAACTCCCGGATCGAGTGGGTCTCCCCGGTGGCCACCACGTAGTCGTCGCCGGCGTCCTGCTGCAGCATCCGCCACATCGCCTCGACGTAGTCGCCGGCGAAGCCCCAGTCGCGCTTGGCGTCGATGTTGCCGAGCGAGATGGTCTCCTGCAGGCCGAGCGAGATGCGGGCCACCGCCTGGCTGATCTTGCGGGTCACGAACTCCGGCCCGCGGCGCGGCGACTCGTGGTTGAACAGGATGCCGGACGAGGCGTGCATGCCGTACGACTCGCGGTAGTTGATGGTCATGTAGTGGCCGTAGACCTTGGCCACCCCGTACGGCGAGCGCGGCCACAGCAGCGTGGACTCGCGCTGCGGCACCTCCTGCACCTTGCCGAACATCTCGGAGCTGGACGCCTGGTAGAAGCGCACCCGGCCGATGTCGGAGCCGGCGAAGAGCCGGGTGGCCTCGAGCATGTTGAGCACGCCCATGCCGGTGACGTCGGAGGTGAGCCGGGCGTTCTCCCAGGAGTAGGCCACGAACGAGATCGCGCCGAGGTTGTAGACCTCGTCCGGCTGGGCCTGCTCGAAGGCCCGGATCAGGCTGGACAGGTCGGTCAGGTCGCCGGTCAGCAGGGTGACGCCCGGCAGCTCGGCCTCGACCAGGGAGCGCTTCGGGTTGTTCTGCCCCCGGATCAGCCCGAACACCTCGTAGCCCTTGCCGAGCAGCAGCTCGGCGAGGTAGAGACCGTCCTGACCGGTGATCCCGGTTATCAGCGCGCGCGGCATACAGCGACCTTCCAGGTGGGTTCCGGCCCGGCGCGCCTCGCACCGGGCATGGCTAGGTTACCGGCCCGGTCAGTAGCTCCGTCCGACGCCGACCCCGTCGCGGTGGTCGCCGTTCCAGTCGCCGGCCACCGGCTTGTCACCCGGGTGGCCGTAGGAGGTGTAGACGATCTCGCTGGCGGTGTAGTGGTCGGTCAGCAGGTCGGTGGTGGCGAACCGGCCGGCCTGGAAGACCCCGATGGTGTCCTTGCCGTCGCCGTTCCAGTCACCGGCCACCGGCTGGTTGCCCGGCTGGCCGAACCGGACCATCGTGCGGGCTGCGGTCGGGGCGAGCGAGTTGATCAGGTAGAACTTCGCGGTCGCCGGGTCGAAGACGCCTGGCGTGTCGTGGTGGTCGCCGTCCCAGTCACCGGCCACCGGCACGAAGTTGCGGCCGCCCAGCAACAGCGTGATCACCGGCGTGCTGGAGGTCCGGTTGTTCGTGTTCAGCAGGTAGAACTCGGCGTTGGTGGGGTCGTACACGCCGACCGTCGCGGTCCCGTCGCCGTCCCAGTCGCCGCACACCGGCAGGTCACCGGGCCGGCCGAGGATCACGGTGCGGTAGGGCGAGCCGCCGGCGAAGGAGTCGCGCAGGTAGAAGTACGGCGCCCGGTAGACGCCGATCGTGTCGGTGCCGTCGCCGTTGAAGTCGCAGGCCAGCGGCAGGTCGCCCGGCTGGCCGAACGCCTGCGCGACGTCGATGGCCGGGTGGCTGAGCGAGTTGGTGAGGTACATCGTCGGCACCACCGGGTTGTGCACGGTGAACCAGTCGGACTTCAGCCCGACCGCGCTGGCGAACTGGGCGCCGCTGACCGTGGTGCTGCCGCCGGTGCCGGTCACGGTCGCGCTGAGCACCCGGCCGCCGTCGGAGCCCAGGCCGTTGCGGGTGACCGAGATGGACTGCAGGGTGCCCACCCCGAACGCGTCCTGGACGTCGCCGACCGGCACCGAGTCCGTCCAGTCGTGGTCCGGGGCCTCGATGTCGCCGAGGTCCTGGACCGCGGGGAAGGTGCCGCCGGCGGTCCAGCCGCCGGTCGAGGCGCTGTACTCGGCCGAGACCACCGCCCCGCCCTTGACCAGCACCTTGGCGCTGGTGGAGGTCACCGCGGTGTTGCTGCGCGAGTCCTCGATCAGCGCGCCGTTCAGGCCGGCGCCGCCGTAGACCTGGCAGTTCTGCGAGTCGCAGATCTTGGCCCAGCTGTAGCGGTTGGACACCGCCGCGTAGGACCGGGCCGCGATCGCCTGCGCCTGCAGGGCGTTCATGCCCTTGCCGCCGGCCGCGTCACCCCACGAGGCGGGCGACTCGCGGGGCACCACGCCGCGCAGGTAGTCGTCCATGCTCAGCGTGTTCACCACCCGGCTGGCACCGCCACCGTTGACCAGGGTCAGCGTGCCGCGGTAGGCGCGGCCGCTGTCGCAGACGGTCAGCATCTGGCCGACGCTGCTCGGCGCGGCCACCGACGACTGGAACAGCCCGCTGCCGGTGGCGTGCGGGCCGCCGAGCGGGTTGCCGCAGCCGGCGGTGTTGGCCTGCACGGTCAGCGCACCGTTGGCCAGGGTGATCCGGGCCGAGCCGTGTGCCGGGATGGACAGCCCGCCGGCGGTGAAGGCCGAGCCCGAGGTGACCCAGACCGAGCCGTTGCCGTCCAGCTCGGAGAGGTCGACGGTCATCGCGGCCAGCCCGACGGCCTGCACGGCGGTGCCGCCGTAGTAGTGGTTCAGGATCTGGGTGTAGCTCCAGCCGTAGTCGACGGCGTAGCCGTAGGCCCCCCACTGTCCCATCCCGCGGCCGTGGCCGTTGCCGTGCCCGGTGAAGTCGACGGTGCCGCTGGCCCAGGCGTGCGCCGGGGCGGCGGCGCCGACCATGCCGACCAGCGAGGCGGCGGTCACCGCCCCGGTGACGAGCACCGCCTTCAGGCGCGCCACCTTCGAGGACACTGCCTTCGAGCGGACCGCCTTCGAACGCATGGGCACCGCCTTCGAACGCGCAGGACGAGGGGTACGGGCGGATCGCATAAGCAGGCCTTAGCTGTGGATCGGACGTCGGGCTGCGGACTCGCCGGGCTCAGGCGCCGGCAGCGGGCGCCAGTCCAACATCACGACCGGCCCCGTGGCAACCTATTCGACCTGTGAAACCTTCAACTGAGCGTCACCGGCCCGGGTGAGGCACCCCACCCTCAGTAGCCGGTGGCGGTGTCTCGATAGGGGCGGTGTCAGTAGTTGGTGCCGTACCCGATCGAGTCCGAGCCGTCGCCGTTCCAGTCACCGACGACCGGCACCGAGCCGGGCACGCCGAAGTCCGAACGCTCCTGCTCCCCGCCGCCCGGCGTGGTCATCAGGTAGAGGTCGGTGCCCTCCCAGAAGCCGTAGCAGTCGCGGCCGCCGGTGCCCCAGTTGCCGGCGATCGGAGTGCCGCCCGGGCTGCCCACCCAGTACTTGCCCCGGGCAGCGCCGGGTGCGAGCGAGTTCACCAGGTAGAAGTAGTGGGTGGACTGGCTCCACACGCCGAGCGTGTCCTTGCCGTCGCCGTCCCAGTCCCCAGCCACCGGCTGCATGCCGGCGCCGCCGAACTGGACCTGGACCAGCGGGGTGCGCGCGGTGCGGGTGACGCTGTTGATCAGGTAGAAGCGCGACGTCCGTGGGTCGTACACGCCGACGGTGTCGACGTGGTCGCCGTTCCAATCACCGCAGACCGGGATGTCGCCGGTGGTGCCGAGCGTGACCTGGTAGTACGGCGCGGTCGAGCTGACCGAGTTGCGGATGTAGAAGGTGCCGGTGCTCGCCCGGTACACGCCGACGGTGTCGGTGCCGTCGCCGTCGAAGTCGCAGGCGACCGGCTGGTCACCGGGCCGGCCGAACGTCTCCCCCAGGTCGACGGTCGGCTGGTAGAGCTCGTTGCTCAGGTGTACCGATGGCGGCACCGTGCTGACTGCGAACCAGTTGGATTTCAGTGCCAGCACGTCGCGGAACCGGGCACCGCTCACCGTCAGGCTGCCGTGGTCACCCACCAGGGTGATCGACACGACCCGGCCCCCGTCATCGCCGATGCCGGTGCGGGTGAACGTGATCCGCTGCAGGGTGCCGTAGCTGCCCCCGAGGGCCCGGCTCACGCCGTCGACCGGCACGGCTTCTTGCCAGTCGTGCGACGGCGACACCACGTCCCCGAGGTCCTGCACCACCGGGAACCCGCCGCCGGCCGTCCAGCCGCCGGAGGAGCGCGACACCACCGCGCGGACCACGGCACCGCGACTGTCGACTACCAGTCGGGAGCTGGTGTCGTGCACGGCAATGACCACATGGGGCTCGTCAGAGGGAAAACCAGCGGTGCCGGCGCCGGCATAGGGGGCGAAGCTGCCGTTGCCGGTCACGAGGTTCTGGTCCGCGGTCACGTTCGCCCACTGGTAGACCCGCGACTTGGCGACCAGCGACCTCAGGGCAATCGCCAGCGCCTGCAGCCACGCCTGGCTGTTGGTCGCGGTGAACCGCGACCGGTCGTCGAAAGCGAGCTGCCCGGGGATCGCCGACCGCAGGTAGTCGTCCATCGCCAGCCGGTTGACCGCCCGGTACGGCTGGGAGTCCCGGGCGATGCGGCCGGGCACCATCATCAACGAGCCGCGGTAGAATACCCCACTGCCACACAGCTGAAGCAGCTGGTTGAGCGAGGTCGGCGCGCTCACCGTCGAGCTGAAGACGTTGCTGCGCACCGCTCGCGGGGTGCCGTACCGGCCGGCACAGCCTCCGGCCGCGACCTGCACCGCATAGCCGCTGCTGGTCCGGGTCAGCTTGGCCGAGTAGCCGGCCGGCACCGTGACGTTGTCGATCCGGAAGGCGGCTCCGGGCGAGGTCACCCGCAGCCAGCTCACCCCGCTGGGGATCAAGTCGACGGCGACGGGTGCCAGACCTACCGTGCGGACGCTGCCACCGTAGTAGTGGTCGACGATCTCGGTGGCATCCCAGCCGTACCTGGTGGCGTAACCGTAGGCGCCGTCCACACCGAGACCGATACCGCTGCCCTGGCCGTGCCCGGTCAGGGTCAGCTGCTGGCTCGGCCAGGCGGCTGCCGGCGGAGCGGTCGCGGCGACGCCGACCAGGGCGGACGAGATCAGTCCCGCTACGGCGAGTACGGCACGGAGACGACAAGGCATGACGACACCCCGAGGTGGTACGGAGGCGACCGGGCCGTGGGCTGGACACCAGCTCGAGCGGGCGCGCGCCGCGGTTCTCGGCGTACGCGGACGCGCGCGCCGAGCTATTTGAGCATTACGGGCAATGGCTGCGCAACCGGTTCCGCCGCCGACCGACGAAGTGACCTAATCCGGCAGGTACGCCGCCCGGTCCTCGGCGAACGCGGCGGCCAGCGCGGCCCGCCAGTCGAGCATCGCAGGCAACCCGGCCGCGATCCACTCGGCGTCCGACAGCACCGAGTACGCCGGTCGGGGCGCCGGCCGCGGGAACGCGTCGGTGGTGGTCGGCAGCACCCGGGCCGGGTCGGCACCCAGCTCGGCGAAGATCGCCTGGGTGAAGCCGTGCCAGGTGGTGCTGCCGCCGCCCCGGCAGTGGTAGATGCCGGCGGGCAGGTCGGCCCGGCCGAGGTCCACCAGCCGGCCGGCCAGGTCGGCCGACCAGGTCGGCGAGCCGGTCTGGTCGGCCACCACCGACACCGTGTCGTGGCCCGCTTCGAGCCGGCACATGGTCTTGACGAAGTTCGCGCCCGCCGCGCCGTAGACCCAGCTGGTGCGCACCACGTAGCCGTGCTCCGGCGCCAGCTCGCGCACCGCCTGCTCGCCGGCCAGCTTGGTGCGCCCGTAGGCGGACTTCGGGCACGTCGGGGCGTCCACCGGGTACGGCTCGGACCCGGTGCCGTCGAAGACGTAGTCGGTCGAGACGTGCACCAGCCGGGCACCGGTCCGCGCCACCTCGGCGGCCAGCAGCGCCGGGCCGGTCGCGTTCACCGCGTAGGCCCGGTCCTCGTCGGTCTCGGCCGCGTCGACCGCGGTGTAGGCGGCCGCGTTGACGATCACGTCCGGCTCGAAACCGGCCACCGTCGCGGCGATCGCGGCCCGGTCGGTGATGTCGAGGTCGGCCGAGGCGCAGGCGAGCACCTCGGCGTCGTCAAGTGCTCGGAGCACCCGCTGCAGGTCGGTACCGACCTGCCCCTTGGCTCCGGTGATCAGCCAGCGCATGCGTTCACCGTCCCGCTCTTCGCGCACGCGCTCATCGCCCGCTCGCTGCGCTCCTCACTCGCTGCGCTCGCTGCGATGCTCACTCGCTGACCGTCCCGCTCTTCGCGCACGCGCTCATCGCCCGCTCGCTGCGCTCCTCACTCGCTGCGCTCGCTGCGATGCTCACTCGCTCAGACCTTCTCGATGTGGGCGACCTCGGCCCGCTGCTTCAGCGGCTCCCACCAGTCGCGGTTCTCCTCGTACCACCGGACGGTGAGGTCCAGTCCCTGCTCGAAGCTGACCTGCGGCGCATAGCCGAGCTCGGCGATCTTGGAGTAGTCGACCGAGTAGCGCAGGTCGTGCCCGCCACCGCGCGGATCGGTGATCTGCTGCACGTACGACCAGTCCCGCCCGGTCGCGGCCAGCAGCTGCTCGGTCAGCTCCCGGTTCGACAGCTCCCGGCCGCCGCCGATGTTGTAGAACTCGGCCGGCTTGCCGTGCTCGACCACCAGCTGGATGCCGCGGCAGTGGTCGGCCACGAAGAGCCAGTCGCGGACGTTCGCGCCCTCGCCGTAGAGCGGCACCTTGCGCCCGTCCAGCAGGTTGGTGACGAAGAGCGGGATGACCTTCTCCGGGAAGTGGTACGGCCCGTAGTTGTTCGAGCAGCGGGTGATCGAGAGGTTCAACCCGTAGCTCTTGGCGTAGGCGCGGGCGATCAGGTCCGAGCCGGCCTTGGCCGCCGAGTACGGCGAGTTCGGCTCCAGGATGTGGTCCTCGGTCCACGAGCCGTCGTCGATCGAGCCGTACACCTCGTCGGTGGAGATGTGCACGACCCGCTCGACCTTGTGCCGCAGCGCCGCGTCGAAGACCTGCTGGGCGCCGTAGACGTTGGTCTGGATGAAGTCCGCGGCACCGGTGATGGAGCGGTCGACGTGCGACTCGGCGGCGAAGTTGACCACGACGTCGTGACCGGGCAGGGCCTCGTCCAGGTCGCGCGGGTTGCAGATGTCGCCCTGGAAGAACCGGTACCGGGGACTGTCCGCGACCGGGGCCAGGTTCTCCAGGTTGCCGGCGTAGGTCAGCTTGTCGAAGACGGTCACCTCGGCGCCGGCGAAAGCCGGATAGGCGTCGGAGAGCAGCTCGCGGACGTACTGGGAGCCGATGAAACCGGCGCCGCCGGTGACGAAGACACGCATGGCGAGCAGTTTTCCACATCTGCCGGACGGCCGGTCGCAGCCGCAGCGGCGGCCAACCCCGCGCAATCCGGACGCCGATAGACTGCGACACCGTGCCCGCCGCCACCCCCGAGTCCCTGTTCGACGCCCGGCTGCGACGCGATCCCGGGGCCCCGGTGGTGACGTTCTACGACGACGCCACCGGCGAGCGTGCCGAGCTGTCGGCGAAGTCGCTGGGCAACTGGGTCGCCAAGACCTACGCGCTGCTCGCCGACTCGCTCGGGCTGGGTCCCGGCGACACCGCGCTGGTCCGGCTGCCGGTGCACTGGTTGGCGGTGCCGGTGCTCTTCGGCTGCTGGTACGCCGGGCTGGAGGTCGTCGCGACCGGGCCGGCCACGGTGGCCTTCGCCGACGCCGGTTCGCTGCCGGACCTCGGCGCCCGGCCCGCGGACGAGGTGTTCGCGGTGTCGATGCTCTCGATGGCCAGACCGGACACCCCGCCGGACGGGACCGAGGACTACACCAGCGCGGTCCGTCCGATGCCGGACGCCTGGGCCGGCGTGCAGCCGCGCGGCACCGCCGCCGACCCGGCGCTGGCCGGCCGGTCCCGGGCCGAACTGGTCACCCTGGCCGAGCGCCGCGCCGCCGAGCTGGGGCTGGAACGCGGCGGCCGGCTGCTGTGGAGCGACCCGTGGACCGGCCCGGAGGATCTGGTGCCGGCGGTGCTGGCGCCGCTGGCGGTCGGCGGCTCCACCGTGCTGGTGCGCAACCCCGACCCGGCCGCGCTGGACCGGCGGGCCGCTGCGGAACGCGTCACGACCCGGCACTGACCTCGGCCCGACATCACTAGAGTTCTCAGCGATTGACCACAACAGCGGCGAAAGGAACCGGCTCGGTGGACAAGGTGAGGGCATCGGCAGCCGAGGCGGTCGCCGACATCGGGGACGGCGCGTCCCTGGCAGTGGGCGGCTTCGGGCTGTGCGGCATCCCGCACGTGCTCATCCAGGCGCTGCACGATCTCGGCAGCACCGACCTCGAGACGGTCTCCAACAACTGCGGCGTGGACGACGCCGGGCTCGGGCTGCTGCTGGTCGCCGGCCGGATCCGGCGCACCGTCGGCTCCTACGTCGGGGAGAACCGGGAGTTCGCCCGGCAGTACCTGGCCGGTGAGCTGGAGCTGGAGCTGACCCCGCAGGGCACCCTGGCCGAGCGGCTGCGGGCCGGCGGTTCGGGCATTCCCGCCTTCTACACCCCGGCCGGCGTCGGCACCATGGTCGCCGACGGCGGGCTGCCCTGGCGCTACCACCCGGACGGCACCGTCGCGGTGGCCTCGCCGCCGAAGGAGACCCGGATCTTCGGCGGCCAGCGGTACGTGCTGGAGGAGGGCATCGTCACCGACTTCGCGCTGGTCCGGGCGGCCCGGGGCGACCGGCACGGCAACCTCAGCTACGACGCCTCGGCCCGCAACTTCAACCCGCTGTGCGCGATGGCCGGCCGGATCACGATCGCCGAGGTCGAGGAGCTGGTCGAGGTCGGCGAGCTCAACCCCGAGGAGGTGCACACGCCGGGCGTCTTCGTCCAGCGGGTGGTGCCCGTCGGCGAGGCGGGCAAGCTGATCGAGAAGCGCACCGTTCGGCTGGAGGGCTGATCTCAGATGGCATGGACGCGCAACGAACTGGCCGCCCGGGTGGCCCGGGAGCTCTCCGACGGCGAGTACGTCAACCTCGGCATCGGGATGCCGACGCTGGTGCCGAACTACGTCGACCCCGAGATCACCGTGGTGCTGCAGAGCGAGAACGGCATCCTCGGCGTCGGGCCCTACCCCCGTGACGAGGACGTCGACGGCGACCTGATCAACGCCGGCAAGGAGACGGTCACGGTGCTGCCGGGGGCGTCGTTCTTCGACTCGGCCACCTCGTTCGGGATGATCCGCGGCGGGCATATCGACGTCGCGGTGCTGGGCGCGATGGAGGTCGCCGAGAACGGCGACCTGGCCAACTGGGCCATCCCCGGCAAAATGATCAAGGGCATGGGCGGCGCGATGGACCTCGTGCACGGTGCGAAGAAGGTCATCGTGATGATGGACCACACCGCCAAGGACGGCGCCCCGAAGATCGTCACCCGGTGCACGCTGCCGCTGACCGGGCAGGCCTGCGTGCAGCGGATCATCACCGACCTGGCGGTGATCGACGTGACCGGCACCGGCCTGGTGCTGCGCGAGCTGGCGCCCGGCGTCACCGTGGAGGACGTGGTGAAGGCGACCGAGCCGGAGCTGACCGTCGAGCTGGACGCGGGCTGAGCATGCTCGACCCCGCAGACCTGTTCACGTACGCCGAGCCGCTGCCGGCGCTGGAGCAGCCGGTGCTGCTGCAGGCGCTGGACGGTTTCGTCGACGCCGGCAACGCGACCCGGCTCACCCGCGCGCACCTGCACTCGGCGCTGGTGACCGAACGGGTCGCCACCTTCGACGTGGACCAGCTCTACGACTACCGCGGCCGGCGCCCGGAGATGATCTTCGCCAGCGACCACTGGGAGTCCTACCGCGCGCCCGAGCTGGTGGTCGACGCGGTGACCGACGCCGCCGGCAACCGGTTCCTGCTGCTCTCCGGCCCCGAGCCGGACTTCCAGTGGGAGCGGTTCATCGCCGCGATCACCCAGATCGTGCGGCGGCTCGGCGTGCGGCTGGTGATCGGGCTGACCGCCATCCCGATGGGGGTGCCGCACACCCGCCCGGCCACCGTGATCGCGCACGGCACGCCGCAGTCGCTGGTCGAGGGCTACACCAACTGGCTGGGCACCGTCCAGGTACCCGGCGCGGCCGGCCACCTGTTGGAGTATCGCCTTGGCACGCAAGGCATTCCGGCGATGGGCTTCACGGTGAACGTGCCGCACTACCTCGCCCACCTCGACTACCCGGCGGCCTCGGCCAAGCTGCTGTCCTGCGTCTCGGGGATGACCGAGCTCGACCTGCCCACCGAGGCCCTCGACGGTGCCGCCCAGGCCATGGTCGCCGACGTCGACTCGCAGGTCGCCGCGTCGGAGCAGATCGCCTCGGTGGTGCGCACCCTGGAGGCGCAGTACGACGAGATCGTGGCCGGCCGGTCGCAGAGCCTGATCGCCGAGGGCGGCCGGCTGCCCACCGCCGACGAGCTGGGCGCGGAGTTCGAGAGGTTCCTTTCCCAGCAGGACGATTCCGACCCCGGCGAGGACGGTCCCGCCTGACGGTGACAGGTCCGCGGCAGGTACCCCGCGCCCGGCCGGGCCGCTGCCGGGCCGGGCGGGCACGCCTGTCTTCGCGATCACGCATGCCCGTCTGATACGTTATTGGTCCGGTTTGGGCCGCTAGTCCACCGGTCACCTTGCCGGTCGCGGTCAGCCGAATACCAGTCACCGTTTCAGCACCACCCGAGGCAAGGAGACGCGACACATGACCGGTCAGGGCGGGTTCCGTAACTTCACCGGCTCGCTGGTGTCGGGGGTGACTCCCTTCCAGCAGAACGGGGACATCGACTTCGGCGCCCTCGACGCCCTCATCGAGCGGCAGCTCACCCGGGGCACTTCCGGCATCTACCTGGCCGGCCTGACCGGCGAGGCGACCACCCTCACCGAGACCGAGTACTTCCAGCTGGTCAAGCACGTGCTGGACAACAAGGGCCCGGTGCCGTACCTGATCGGCTGCAGCGGCGGCAGCGAGCGGGACGTCATGCAGCGGGTCACCTTCGCCGGCGACCACGGCGCCGAGGCGGTGCTGCTGACCGTCCCGCACAACATGGGCCCGAGCACCAGCCAGGCCACCGAGTTCGTGCTGCGGGTGGCCGACGCCAGCCCGGTGCCGATCGTGCTGTTCAACAACCCGTCGCGGCTGCTCACCGACTTCGACACCGAGTCGCTGATCCGGATCGCCCACCACGACAACGTGATCATGCACAAGGAGGGCTCGTCGCTGACCGGCCGCATTCCCGAGCTGCTGCCGCACATCCACGACAAGATCAACTTCATGGGCGACGACTGCGCCGACCAGGACATCATCACGCCGAGCCTGGCGATGGGCGCCCGCGGCGTCGTCAACGTGATCGGCAACATCGCTCCGCGCGCCACCGCGCTGCTGTCCCGGCCGTGGGATGAGAACTTCGACCCGCTGGAGTACCGCGAGCTGCTGGCGCTGGTGTGGCCGCTGGCCCGGTTCTGCTACAGCGGCCGGCTGCCGATCGCGGTCAAGGCGCTGATGAACGAGATCGGCCTGCCTGCCGGTTACATGCGCCGCCCGCTGACCGAGCTGCCGAGCGAGCAGGTCAAGCCCGGCCTGGAGGCCTACCACCGCATCGTGGAGAGGTTCGGCGAGGACTGCTGACGGTGCCGAGCCTGCTCTTCCTCGACAGCAACCCGGCGGGCGTCCGGGCCTTCGAGACCGCGCGGCGGCTGGGCTGCCACTCGACGGTGGTGCTGCCGGGACCGGACGCGCTGCTGCGGACGGTCGGCTGGTCGGCCGAGGAGCTGCGCCGGCTGCCGGACGGCCCGGACGAGGTGGTCGAGGCGCCGGGGCTGGACGAGGGCCTGTACGAGTTCGCCGCGAAGCTGCACGCAACGGCGCCCTTCGACGCCGTGCTGACCACGGCCGATCCGGCGGCGGAGTTCGCCAACGAGATCGCGCTGCGGTTCGGGCTGCCCGCCAACGACCGGGACGCCATGCACACCGCGTGCTTCAAGCACCTGTGCCGGGCCCGGCTCGACGAGGCCGGGCTGCCGAACGCGCGGACGTCCGTCGTCCCGTCTCGTCCTGCCGTGCCGGAGGTCGCGCAGGCAATCGGCTTTCCCTGCATAGTGAAACCGGCCCGGGCGTTCGGCAAGGAGGGCGTGGCGATCCTCGCCGGGCCGTCCGACGCGGCGGCCTACGGCCAGGCTGACGACGGTCCGGGCGGGCCGTGGCTGGTCGAGGAGTACCTGGCCGGCGAGCTGTACTCGGCCGAGGTGCTGTGCCTCGGCGGCCAGGCCCACCTGCTGGGTGTGACGCATCGGCAGCGGGACGCACACAACCCGCTGCTGGAGGCGGCGGCGGTCTTCCCCGCCGAGCTCGGCGCCGACCAGCACGCCGCGGTGCGCCGCTTCGTCGACGAGCTGTTCGGCGCCCTCGGCCTGACCGTCGGGGTGTTCCACGTCGAGTACATCCACACCGCACGCGGCCCGATCCTGGTCGAGGTCAACGCGCGCATGATGGGCGGTTCGGCGCCGCTGTCGTTCCGCCGGGTGACCGGGGTCGACCCGTACGAGCTGCTCATCGGCGCACACCTCTCCCCCTTGTCGGTGCGCCTGCCCACGGAACTCACCGGCGGGTCGGCGGCCTTCGTCCTCGGTGCCCGGCAGCCGGGCGTCGCACCGTCGAACGCCGAGGCCGAGCTGGCGCAGCTGGCCGGCCGGTTCGACTTCCTGCACCAGAAGCACAGCATTCGCGACGGTGAACCGGTCCGGGGCATGGTCACCAACCTGACCGCGGTGGGCGGCTACTGCAACTACGCCGAGTCCTCGGCGGCGGCCGTCGCGGCCTATCTCGACTTCACCGCCGGCGCCGAACGGATCCTCGGGCTGCCGCTCGTGAAGCCGACCCCGTGAGCGCCGCCGTCGCCGGGCGACTCCGGTGAACCAGCCCCTCGCAGCGCCCGTTCGGTCCCGCCGGGCGGGGCTGCTCGGCTACCGGTGGTTCGTGCTGTCGTGGCTGGCGATGGCGGTCAGCTCGGTGGGCAGCACGCTGCTACTCGCTTCGCTGTCGGCGTTCTTTGTTGTGAAACAAGGCGATTTCCTGGCCAGCGCGCTGGTGTTCGCGGTGCCGTGGCTGTTCCCGACGGTGGCCTCGCGCTGGCTGGCCCGGCTGTCGGCCGGCTGGCCGGCCGTCCGACGGGTGCCGCTGGTCGAGCTGTCGGCCGGGACGATGAGCGTGCTGACGGCGGTGTCGGCGTCGCACGGGGCTGCCTTCGTGGCGCTGGGCCTGCTGGCGGTGCGCGGGCTGCCCGACACCCTGACGAAGATGTCCCGGATCACCATCGTGGCGACGTTCCCGCTCGACGACGCGCTGCGCCGGTCGGCGATCTACCTCTTCAACACCTCCTACTTCCTCGGCTCGGCGCTGGGCGGCGTGGTGGGCATCGCGCTGTACGGCCGGGTCACCGTGCTGCAGTTGGGCCTGCTCGACCTCGCGACGTTCGCGGTGTCGGCGACGCTGTACTGGCTGGTGGCCCGGGCGGCCGGCTCCCGGCGGCCGGCGGCCGGGGCGCCGGCGGAGCGGGTCTCGGTGGACTGGCCGCACGTGGTCGGCCTGATCCGCACCAGCTCGGCACAGGCGGCGGCCGTCTTCCTGGTGCTGGCCACCGGCCTGCTGCAGGCGCTGATGTTCGCTTCCAAGGCGGCGATTCCCGGCGTGGTGTGGCACCAGCCGCGGTTCATCCTGCTGGCCCAGGTGATCGCCAGCGCCGGGGTGTTCGTCGGCGCGCTGGTGGCGTTGCCGATCAGGCGGCTCTTCCGCAGCTCGAACCCGCCGGCGGTCTGGGGGGCGCTGCTGTCGAGCGCGCTGCTCGCGGTGGCGGTGCTCGTGCGGCCGGGCTGGGAGCTGACCTTCCTGGCGTCGGTGGTGTGCTTCGAGGTGTGCTTCGCGGTGGCCCAGGCGCGGCTGGTCGAGGCGGTGCCCGGCGAGCACGCCAGCGTGGTGGTGAGCCGGATCAACGCGATCGGCATCTGCCTCATGCTGCTGGTCACGGTCGGTGGCGGTGTCGCCGGGGCGCACGGCGGCTTTCGCGTTTTTGCCTGTGCTGTCGGGGCGTTCGTCGTCGCGGCGGCAGCCGTGGTGGCGCTGCGCTGGCCCGAGCGGGTGCCGCCCGAGCCGGCCTGACCCGGCCCCTTCGCCACGCCCGCTGCCGGCCCGGGGCCCGGAGGTTCATCTGGACTCGATGAACAACACGCCGATCGCCACCCTCACCGGCCCGGTCTTCAGCACCCAGTACGCCTTCGTCATTCACCTCAACCTGACGCCGTTCCCCTCGATCACCGGCTATCACACGGTGTGCCTGCGCTTCGTCAGCGGCACCGACCATTTCGTCGACGTCGACTACTTCCAGCTCGCAAACCTGAGCTGACGTCGGCGTCTGCCAGCCAGCACCAGCGGCGGCCCGGATCTCACGGTCCGGGCCGCCGCTCGCTTTCCGCTCCGGCACCACTTCCCAACCGACCTGTCCGACCTCACTGCCCGGTGAGGTCGGACAGGCACGTTCATGAGGTCGACCAGCCAGGACGGCACGTGCATCGAGCGGCGCCGGCGCTCGCCGCACCCGAGCGAGATCGGCCACCGCGAGCGGTGAGAATTTTGTTATCTTCACGCCAAGGCGCATGATGGCCCGGTTTCCTGCTTCCGACGATGAAGGAGCCTTTTGTGCGCCTGATCACAAAGATCACGACCGGGCTGATCGCAGCCACCGCACTCGTCAGCGTCAGCCTCAGCCCAGCCGAGGCGAACACCAGCTTCTACGGCAACGGCACGATCGAGGCCGAGACCTACACCAACCAGCACGGCACCGGTATCGGCACCAACCCGGGCGCGCTCGCCTCCCGCTACGTCGGCTGGATCAACAACGGCGACTGGCTGGAGTACGACAACGTCAACTTCGCCAGCCCGGTCAGCAAGATCTCGATCCAGTACGCCTCGCCGGTCGCGCAGAACCCCGCCGGCTACATCGACGTGCACGTCGACAGCATCACCGCTTCCCCGGTCGCGCACATCATCGTCAACCACACCGGCAGCAACTGGATGTCGTACCTGTACTTCCAGAACATCCCGCTGAACCAGTCCATCAGCGGCTACCACAACATCTACCTGACCTTCGGCAGCACGGTGACCAGCGCCGACTTCATCAACGTCGACCTGTTCGCCTTCGGCAGCTGAGCTGCCGCAGCGAAAGCTGATTTCTCCGAAATTGGGGTGGGCCGTCGTTCGCGACGGCTCACCCCGCCGCGGCCTGACTCCCGTTCGGCAAGAGCAGCCAGGGCATTGACCGTGCAGCCGGTTCGGCCGCCGTAAGGTGAGTCAGACCATGGCCTCGCACCCGGTCTTCACCCCGCCGCCGAACTGGCCGACGCCGCCCGCGGGCTGGCAGCCGCCACCGGGCTGGCAACCGGACCCGTCCTGGCCACCGCCTCCACCGGGCTGGAACTTCTGGCAGCGCCCGCCCCGCAGCTGGGCGCTGGACCGGGCCGTCGCCGATCAGCCCGACGAAGGCTGGTCGATCTGGCTCGGCATCGTCCCGGTGCTGGCCCTGGTCACCGTCCTCGGCAGCGAGGCGGCCGTCGGCGCGCTCACCGACTGGCACCCGCACGGGCTCACGCGCTACCTCGCCTTCGCCGTCCTCTCGCCGCTACACTACGTCGCAGCCATCGCTGCCATGGCGATCCTGGGCCGCCAGGCGACCAGGCGCAGCGGCTGGCGCGGCGTGTTCGGCTGGGGTCCGTGGCGGCTGATCGACCTGCCGCTCGGCCTGGCCGGTGCGGTGGTCGAGTTCATCGGCCGGATCGTCATCGCCGTCGTCCTGGTCGTCGCCGTCCCGGCGCTGCGCGGGCACACCGCGAGCAACATCGACCTGCACGGGCGCCCCGTCCCCGAAATCGTCCTGCTGCTGATCCTCGCGGTCTGCGTCGCGCCGCCGGCGGAGGAGCTGATCTTCCGGGGTGCGCTGCTGCGCTCGCTGATGAAGCGCACCGGACGGTTCTGGCCGGCGGCGCTGATCTCCTCCGCGGTCTTCGCCGGGCTGCACCTCTACGAGGTGCACGGCCTGGCCGCGATGGTGCTGCTGTTCGCCAGCATCGCCGTCTTCGGCCTCGGGCAGTGCCTGCTGGTCCGCTGGACCGGCCGGCTCGGCACCTCGATCACCGCGCACGCCGTCAGCAACGCCGCCGCCGCGCTGGTCACCCTGGCCGCCCACCACTGAAGCATCCCGGGAGTATCGAACCGTCCCGAACCACCGACCGAGCCGCGACCGCGCGCCGGAGTACGACACGCGCTGGCAGCAGCGCCGCGCTTGCGGCACTATCCCAAGGCATGAGCCCCGAAGGCATGAGCCCCGAAGGCATTGGCGTCACCTACCGGGAGCAGTACCGGCGAAGCCTGGCCGACCCGGACGGCTTCTGGGCCGAGGCGGCCAAGGCCATCCACTGGATCCGGCAGCCGCGCACCATCCTGGATCGCAGCAACCCGCCGTTCTACCGCTGGTTCACCGGCGCCACCCTCAACACCTGCTTCAACGCCCTCGACCGGCACGTCGCCCGCGGCCACGCCGACCGCACCGCGCTGATCTACGACTCCCCCGTCACCGGGAGCCAGGCCGAATACAGCTACGCCCAGCTGACCGAGCTGACCGCCAAGTTCGCCGGCGTGCTACGCGCGCTCGGGGTGGGCAAGGGCGACCGGGTGCTGATCTACCTGCCGATGATCCCCGAGGCGGTGATCGCGATGCTCGGCTGCGCCCGGCTCGGCGCCGTCCACTCGGTGGTCTTCGGCGGTTTCGCCGCGCACGAGCTGGCGGCCCGCATCTCCGACGCCCAGCCCAAGGTGATCGTCTCGGCGTCCTGCGGCATCGAACCGACCCGGGTAGTCGAGTACAAGCCCCTGCTGGACAAGGCGATCGAGCAGGCCAGCCACCAGCCCGACCACTGCGTGATCGTGCAGCGCCCGCAGGCCGAGGCGGCCATGACCGACCGCGACCTCGACTGGACGCACCTGATGCGCTCGCAGCTGGTCCAGCCCGCCGAATGCGTCGAGGTCGAGGCGACCGACCCGCTCTACATCCTCTACACCTCCGGAACCACCGGTAAACCCAAGGGAATCGTGCGCGACCACGGTGGCCACGCCGTCGCGCTGCGCTGGTCGATGGACAACGTCTTCGACGTCCGGCCGGGTGAGGTGATGTTCACCGCCAGCGACGTGGGCTGGGTGGTCGGCCACTCCTACATCGTCTACGCGCCGCTGCTGGCCGGCGCCACCACGGTGCTCTACGAGGGCAAGCCGGTCGGCACGCCGGACGCCGGCGCGTTCTGGCGGGTGGTCGCCGAACACAAGGTCAGCACCATGTTCACCGCGCCGACGGCCATCCGCGCGATCAAGCGCGAGGATCCGGACGGCGAACTGATCCGGCGCTACGACCTGAGCTCGCTGCGCACCCTGTTCCTGGCCGGCGAGCGGCTCGACCCGGCGACCGGTGACTGGGCCGCCGAGCAGCTCGGCGTGCCGGTGATCGACAACTGGTGGCAGACCGAGACCGGCTGGCCGATCGCGGCGAACCTGCGGGGCCTGGCGCCGATGCCGATCAAGCCCGGCTCGCCGACCGTCCCGGTGCCAGGCTTCGACGTGCAGGTGCTCGATCCGGCCGGTGCCCCGGCCGCGCCCGGTGAGGAGGGCGCGATCTGCCTGCGGCTGCCGCTGCCGCCCGGCACGCTGCCGAGTGTCTGGGGCAGCGACGGGCGCTACGTCGAGTCGTACCTGTCGGTCTTCGACGGCTACTACCTCACCGGCGACGGCGGTTACCTCGACGCCGACGGCTACCTCTTCGTGCTGGGTCGCACCGACGACGTGATGAACGTGGCCGGCCACCGGCTCTCCTCCGGCCAGCTGGAGGCGGTGCTCGCCGCCCATCCGGCCGTCGCGGAGTGCGCGGTGATCGGCGCGGCCGACCCGCTCAAGGGGCAGGTCCCGCGCGCCCTGGTGGTCACCAAGGCCTCGTTCGCCGGCGACGCCGAGCAGTTGCGGGCCGAGCTGGCCGCCACCGTCCGGAGCGAGGTCGGCGCCATCGCCTCCCTGTCCCGGGTCGACATCGTCCCCGCGCTGCCCAAGACCCGCTCCGGCAAGATCCTGCGCAAGACGATGCGCCAGCTCGCCGACGGGGAGGACGCACCGGTCCCCTCCACCATCGAGGACCGGGCGGTGCTCGACCAGTTGCGCGGGCTGCTGGGCGGCTGAGCCGCCCGCCACCGGCCGGTAGGTTGTAAGGCCCCGGCTAGGAGGTGGCGCGTGCAGCAACTGGCCCTGGTCGCCGCGATCGTCTTCGGCACCGCGGTGCTGATCCCGGTGTCCGGCCGTATCAACCTGCCCTGGCCGGTGCTGGTGACCCTGTTCGGCATCGTGCTGGCCGCGATCCCGCAGGTGCCGCAGATCAACGTCAACCCGGAGCTGATCCTGCCGCTGGTGCTGCCCCCGCTGCTCTATGCGGCGGCCCGCAAGACGTCCTGGCGGCTCTGGGCCTCACACGCCCGGCCGATCCTGCTGCTCGCCGTCGCGCTGGTGCTGGTGACCACCGCGGCGGTGGCGTTCGTGGCCAGCCAGGTGGTGCCGGGCATCACGCTGGGCGGCGCGATCGCCCTCGGCGCGCTCGTCTCGCCGCCCGACCCGGTCGCGGCGACCGCCATCGCGGCCCGGCTGCGACTGCCGCGCCGGCTGGTCTCGATGCTCGAGGGCGAGGGGCTCTTCAACGACGTGGCCGCCCTGGTGCTCTACCAGGTCGCGATCGCCGCGGTGGTGGGCGGCTCGTTCTCCGGGAGCACCGCGGCGGTCCGGCTGCTGCTGGCTGCGGCGCTCGCGCTGGCCATCGGCCTCGCCGCCGGCTGGGTGATCGTCCGCCTGATCGCGCTGCTCGGCTCCGAGGACCCGCGCCCGCAGGTGCTGCTCTCGGTGCTGGCGCCGACCGCCACCTACGTGCTCGCCGAGGAGTCGCACGGCTCGGGAGTGCTCGCGGTGCTGGTCTACACGCTGTACTCGGTGTCGCGGCCGATGCCCGCCTCGGACGCGCAGGGCCGGCTGACCGTCGACACGTTCTGGTCGATGACCGAGACCCTGGTGACCGGCCTGGCGTTCGGGCTGGTCGGCCTGGAGTTCCAGACCGCGGCCGAGTCGATCGGCCTGCGCTGGACCAGCCTGATCGGCGAGGCGCTGGCCGTGGTCGCGGTGGTGGTCGGCGTCCGGCTGCTCTACCTGATGCCCTCGATGCTGCTCTCCCGCCGCTACTACCGCCGGCTGCAGCGCGCCGCCCTGCAGGACGCGCTGCGCGGCCACCAGGAGTCGCGCCGGCTGCAGCGGGCCCGGGACGCCGACGTGCCGATCGACTGGCGCGAGACGGTGGTGGTCTGGTGGGCCGGCATGCGCGGGGTGGCCACCGTCGCGCTGGCCCTGGCGGTGCCGATGACCGTGGACGGCGGCGGCCCGTTCCCCGCGCGCGAACGGATCCTCTTCATCGCCTTCGCGGTGGTGCTGGTGACCCTGGTGCTGCAGGGCATCTCGCTGCCGACGCTGGTGCGGCGGCTCGGCGTGCGGGCCGGCACCCAGGACACCGAGCAGGCCGAGACGGAGTTGATCGAACGGGCCGCCCGGGCCGCGGCCGAGGCCCTGAACGGCCTGCACGACGAGAACTTCAGCGTCGAGGTGTGGGACCGGCTCAACGCCTTCCCGACCGACCTGCTCGCCCGGCTCGGGCCGCACCTGGACGAGGCCACCCAGCACGGCGTCGCCGCGCACCGGGTGGACGGCCGGCAGCAGTTCGTGCACGGCCTGCAGGCGATGCTCGCCGCCGCCCGGACCGAGCTGCTGCAGGCCCGGTCCGAGCGCGGCATCCAGCCGGAGTTGGTCGATCACCTGGTGCGGCGGCTGGATCTGTACAGCCTGCCGCGCTGAGTTCGGCGACTCTGTCGGTGGCATGGTGCAGGCTGGACGCTGACCCAGACGACCCGGCGGAAGGTACGAACGATGGCACGCGGCAAGGCCGGCCTCACCGAGCAGGATCTCGCCGACCTGCGCATCCAGCTCGCCGAGGGCAAACGGCCCCGGGTGCAGCTGTCGGGCCCGCACTTTCCGGTCGAGACGGCGGGCACCGTGGTGCGGATCGGGATGCCTGAGGTCGATGGGCCGGACTACGTCCGGGTCCGGGTCCGGGTGAACAACATGACCGACGAGCTCGCCTTCGCCCCGGCCGAGCTGGGCCTGCGCGGGCGCGGCAAGGCGGCCGGCACCAGGACTGCTGGCGCCAAGGCCGCCGGCGGCAAGGCGGCCGATCGCCCTGCGCCGGCCGGGGCCGCGGCTCGCGTCGGCGCGGCTGCGCCGGGTGACTCGGCGAGTCCGCCGGCGGCCAGCCGGACGGCACCGGCACGCACCACCCGGACGAACTCGCGGAAGCCGGCCGTCGCCACGCCGTCCGTCGCTACGCCCAGCTCCGCCAAGCCGGCTGTGACCAAGCCCAGCCCGACCACCCAGGCCACCGGAGGCGCTGCTGCCCCCGGCCGCCGGCGCAAGGCCACCCCGGCCGCGCCGGTGACCGTCACCATCGCCTCCGCCGGGCCGGCCTGGTCGCTGACGGCGACCCGCGGCGCGAAGAACCTGGTCAGGAACGTCCCGCTGCCACCGGGCGTGGTGACCGCGCTCGCCGAGTTGCTCGATCAACCGGCACTGTCCGGCGCGATCGGTGAGATCAACGACGTGGCCCTCGCCGAGGCGCAGGCCCGGGCCGAGCAGCTGCGCGCCGAGCTCGATCAGCTCGAAGCGGTGCTGGCCACCCATCGAGCACCGCGGGGGCGACCGGCGAGCCGCGGTTAACGGGCCGCCGACTGGATACAACGATCAGTATCGCCGGTCAGCACCGATCGGTCGTCACGAGGAGCCGCGCATGCCCGACGCCCCCGCCACCGGACTGGCCGCACCACCGGCCGTCCCGGGCAGCGCCGCACCAGACGGCGCCCTGCGCAGCGCCGTCAACCGCGCGCTCGCCGCACCCGACACCGACGCGGCCACCGCGCTCGGCTGCGCCGCCTGCCAGGGCGGCGCCGACCAGCCCTCCCTGCACACCGAGGTGCCGCTGGCGACCCAGTTCCTGTCGCGCGAGCTGATCCCGGCCATCGTCGACGCCGACGCCGATCCGGCGCTCGACCCGCGCTGGGCCGAGTCCGGGGCGCGGGATCGCGCCGAGTACGGCTACTGGGCGCCGCGGACGTGCGGCCTGGCGTGCCTGCAGATGGCGCTCGGCCACTACGGCCTGCCGGTGCCACCACTGGTCACCCTGGCCCGGCAGGCGCTGGCCGCCGGCTGCTACGAGCCGCGCCCCGACGGTGGCCTGGACGGCCTGCTCTACCACCCGTTCGTGGACTTCGTGGCGGAGCGGTTCGGCCTGACCGCGCAGGTGGAAACCGAACTCGACCGGCCCCGCCTCACCTCGCTGGTGCGGGACGGCGCGCTGGTGATCGTCTCGGTGCACCCGGCGATCCGACGGCCCGAGCGGGCGGCGCCGGGCCGCGGCGGCCACCTGGTGCTGGTCACCGGCCTCGACGGCGACGGCGTGCACCTGCGCAACCCGTCCGGCCACGACGCGGCGGCCCGAGCCGCCGTGCTCGCCTGGCACGAGTTGGAACCGTTCTTCGCCGGCCGCGGCGTCGCGCTCTGGGCGCCCGCCGCGACCGGCTGACCGGCTGACCGGCTGACCGGGACCAGCGGTACGACGATCAGCCGCCGGTACGACGATCAGCGGTACCAGGCAGCGGTCCCCGCCGGCAGCTCCCGTCCCGGCGCCGCGCCACCGGAGACCGCGGCGTTCGACAGCAGCTGGCTCCCCCACGCCTCCGGCACCTCGAACGGCGCCCCGTCGAAGACGGTGACGCAGGCCAGCGTGCCGCGGCGGAATGCCAGCACGTCGTCGCGTCCGGTCTCCAGCCAGTCCACCCCGCTGGCCTGGTCGATCGAGCGGCGGGCCGCCAGCGCCGCCCGGTACAGCCCGAGCACCGAGGCCGGGCCGTCCTGCTGCCGGTCCACCGCGAAGTCGGCGAACCAGGCCGGCTGCGGCAGCCACGGCGTGCCGGTGGAGAAGCCGAACGCCGGTGCCGATGCCACCCACGGCAGCGGCACCCGGCAGCCGTCCCGGCCGTGCTCGGTGTGCTGCGAGCGTTCCCAGATCGGATCCTGGCGGGCGTCGTCCGGCAGGTCCTGCACCTCGGGCAGGCCCAACTCCTCGCCCTGGTAGAGGTAGACCGAGCCGGGCAGGGCCAGCGTCAGCAGCAGCGCCGCCGTCGCCCGGGCCACCCCGAGCGGCACGTCCACCCGGCCGCGGGCCCGGGTGCGCAGCGCGTTGGCGTCCGGGCTGGCCATCGGCTCGGCCGCCACCAGCCCGTACCGCGACACCGACCGGTGCACGTCGTGGCTGTTGAGCGTCCAGGTCGGCACGCCCTCGGCATCCTTCAGCCCGGCGAGCGTCTCGGCGATCGAGAGCCGGAACGCGCCCGCCTCGAACGGCTGCTGCAGCAGGTCGAAGTAGAACACCTGCTTCAGCTCGCCCGGGCGGATGTAGTCGGCGGCGTCGGCCGGTGACAGCCACACCTCGCCGAGCAGCGTCAGCTCCCGGTCGTAGCCGTCGGCGAGCTGCCGCCACCGGGTGAAGATCTCGTGCACCCCCGGTTGGTTCCACATGTGCGGGTTGTCGCCGTCCGGGTCGGCGAGGTCGGGCATCCCCTCGGCCTTCACCATCGCGTACGCGACGTCGATCCGGAAGCCGTCGATGCCCCGGTCGAACCAGGTGGTGAGCACCTGCTCGAACATCGCGGCGACCTCGGGATTGGCCCAGTTGAAGTCGGGCTGCGACGAGTCGAAGCTGTGCAGGTACCACTGGCCCGGTCGCCCGTCAGAGTCCGGCAGCCGGGTCCAGGCCGGGCCGCCGAACGTGGACCGCCAGTTGTTCGGCGGCTCGGACCCGTCCACCCCGCGGCCTTCGGCGAAGTGGAACCGGGCCCGCTCGGGCGAGCCCGGTTCCGCCTGCTTCGCGGCGACGAACCACTCGTGCTGATCGGAGCAGTGGTTCGGCACCAGATCCATCAGCACCTTCAGCCCCCGCTCGTGTGCCGCCGCCAGCAGCCGGTCGAACGCGGCGAGGCCGCCGTACCGGCTGTCGATACTGACGTAGTCGGCCACGTCGTACCCACCGTCGCGGTTGGGCGAGGGGTAGCACGGGTTGAGCCACAGGCCGTCCACGCCGAGCGAGGCGATGTGGTCGAGCCGCTCGGTGATGCCGTCCAGGTCCCCGATGCCGTCGCCGTCGGTATCGGCGAACGACTTCAGGTAGAGCTGGTAGACGACACTGGAGCGCCACCAGGCGGCAGCGGGCGGCGTAGGCGAAGCGGAAGGTGCGACTGTCATTACGGTCCTAGTGTGATGTTGTCCAGGTTGATCGCGCCGGTCTGGCCGCTCCCGCGCCAGACCACCACGGAGTGCAGGCCGGCGGTCAGCGTGACCGGGACGCTGGTGGTGGTCCAGCTGTCCCAGGTGCCCTGTGCCGGGAAGGTCGGCATCGCCACCTGAACCCCGTCCACCGCGACGATCCGGGTGGCGTCCGAGCCGCCGTTGCCCCAGCGCAGGGTCAGGTGGTAGTTGCCGGCGGTCGCCGCGTTCACCGTGAAGGAGACGCCCGAGTTGGTGGTGGCGAAGTTGTCCACGAAGCCGGTGCCGGTGTAGCCCGGGTGGTTGGTGTTCGTGGTGACCCCGGTCTTGACCGCGGTCTCCGCCTCGTACTGGTTGCCGGACGGCGTGCTGAACGTCCGGTCGATGTAGACCAGGTCCCAGTTCACCAGCGACGGGACGGTGAAGCTGATGTAGCGGCCGGTCGAGTCGGTGCCGGTCGTGTACGACAGCGACGTGCTCGCGCCGTGCGCCGAGTCCGGCGAGGCGACGTGCACCGCGGTCGGGTTCTCGTCCGGGCCGAGGTAGTACTTCACCGGCAGGTTCGACTGGGTGGGCGGGGTGGCCTTGCCGGCGTGCCGCCACTGGTTGTCGTTGCCGAGCAGGTTGATCAGGTGCAGCACGTCGTCGGTGCCGGTCTTCTTGATGTTGGTCCAGATCGTGCCGCCCGAACCGTCGCCCGAGGTGGCCTGGCCGCTGATCTGCACGAACTGGGTGCCGGAGTCCACCGAGTGCACGTCCGGGCCGTAGAGCAGGTTCTCGTAGCCGGTGATGAAGTCGTAGTAGTCCTTCATCCAGCTGCGCAGCGCGTTCGACATCTGCTTGTCGTGGTCGGGGAAGTACGGCGCCGACAGCATCGAGTCACCCTGCGACAGCTCGATGTGGGAGGCACCGGAGGCGGCGATGGTAGCGTCCTCAAGCTTCACCGAGGTGTCGTCGAGGGTGCCCAGCACCAGGTTGTCCAGGTTGACGAACCCGGTGTCGCCGCTGCCGACCGAGATCGACACGGTGTGGCTGCCGGCGGTCAGGGTCGGCGTCACGATGTCGGAGTCGAAGTGCCAGTTGTTCCAGTTGCCGTCGGTCGGCATGGTGACCTTGCCGATCGTCGTGCCGTCCACCGCGACGGTGCGGGTGGCGTCGCCGGCCGCGCCGTTGGCGTAGCGCCAGACCAGGCTGTAGCGGCGGGTCTCCGGTGCGTTGATCGTGAAGGTCACCGTGTCACCGGAGTTGCCGTAGTTGGCGACGAACCCGCTGCCGGTGTAGCCCGGGTGGTCGCTCATCACGGTCAGGCCGCTGCTCTTCACCGCGTTCTCGGCCTCGTAGCTCGGGCCTGCGTCGTCCTTGGTGTTCGGATAGGCCGCGATCACCGAGGGGATCGAGTTCGACTCCGACTTCTGGGTGTCGAGGTAGGTCTTGATCTGGCCGTACTGCTCGTGGTTGTCCCACAGCTCGCTGTAGAGGTAGTCGGTCTTCTGGCCGCTCGCCACGTTGTCACCGCCGAAGCCGTCGACCGCGTTGATGCCGAGCACCTTGCCGCTGGCCGAGGAGTTGAGCGCGGTGCGGGTGGCCGAGACCAGCGAGGCCAGGCCGGCCGGCACGTCCACCGGGTTGCCCGAGGTGTCGGTCATCGCGCCCCAGTTGCCGAGCTGGTCCAGGTGCACGCCGTCGAAGCCCATCGTGTTGACCTCGTCGACGTACTTGGCGGTGATGTAGTTCTGCCAGCTGGTGTTGGCCGGGTTGAAGATGTAGAGGTTGGTGTTCGGCTGGTTCGGCTTCATCTCGAACGCCCACGGCTGGCCGGTCGAGGCGTAGTCCAGCGCCCAGGACGGGTCGACGCCCGACACCGTCTGGTAGTTCTGCAGCGCGGCGTAGGACATCGTGTAGGGCATCGCGGCCACGGTGTGGTTGTGCGAGGCGCTGATGTAGGTCTTCACCGTGGCCGGCGAGATCACATCGCCGTTCCAGGCCGTCCAGGTCGAGGGCAGCGACCCGTCGGCGTTCTTCTGCACCGGGTTCTCGTGCCGCCACATCCAGTCGTAGAACTGCAGCGAGTTCAGGTGGTACTCGTGCACCAACTGGGTGATGTCGGCATCGGCCTGCGCCGAGCTGGTGCCGGACGGGTAGCTGGTCAGCGCACCGATCCGCGGGAAGTGCGTCCAGTTGCTGGAGACGTCGATCGCGGTGGCCGCGGTGGCGCTGCCGGCCGTGATCGAGACCAGGTAGCCGGTGAAGTCGGTCGAGGGCGGGGTGACCGTCCAGTTCACCGTGGTGGTGCCGTTGGCCGCCACCGTGGCCGGCACCGAGCCGGTGCTGACCGTGCTGCCCAGGTGGCTCATGGTGAAGCCGACGTTGCCCGACCACGAGCCGGCGCCGGACGACTCGTGCACCACGGCCGACACGGTCACCCCGCTGCCCGGGTTGTACCGTGCGTTCGCGGTGTAGGCGTCGGTGATGCCGGGGGTGCCGGTCGCGGCGGCGGCCTCCGGAGCGGCCTGCACCAGCGCGGCGCCGAGCGCCAGCACGGTGCCGACCAGCAGCGACCTTCTTACCTTGCGGGACAACCGTGCTCTGTGCATCGGGGGCGGACTCCTGATCGATCAGTGGGATGGGGGGAAGGGTTCGATCAACAGCAATTGCCAGATGTGGACGTCGGGAAGGGTGGCGACCGCCCAGTCGCCGTCGGCGGTCAGCGCCACCTCGACCAGCCGGGGCTGGCCGTCGGGAGAGGCGAACCGGACGCGGGGCAGCTCGGTGCCCATCCGCCGGAGGCGCAGCGTGCCGGGGCCGGTCGGGCCGGGCTGGTTGCGGGGTGCGTCCCAGTGGGTGTCGGCCTGGCCGGTCAGGTTCACCAGGTGCACCACGTACCGGCCGTCCGGCAGCTGGGTGACCCGCCGCCACACGGTGCCGGCGGTCGCCAGCTGCTCGGTCGCGATGCCGTCGTAGCCGACCTCGAGATCGTCGTTGTAATCCGCGGCGAAACTCGACGTGACCTCGGCGATGCCGGGTGGGAAGAGCAGCTCGGCGTGCGCCACCGAGAAGTCGTAGTAGCGGTGCAGCAGCCCGGCGGTGGACTGCGCGATCTCGTGATTGCGCACGTAGTAGGGGTCGACCAGGATCCGGTCGGCCTCACCGGCCAGCAGGTGCGTCGCGCCGTGCGAGAACAGCGCCGCCATGGTGAACCGGGTCGCCAGGTCGGCCTGCTCGGTGGTCGCGGAGTCGTAGACGTGCTGGTACGCCGCGATCACCACCGGCTTGCCCTCGGCCTCGGCCCGGGCCCGGGTCACCGTCTGGGCCAGGTGGCCCAGTCCCAGCTGCGGCTTCCACACCTCGATGTAGACGGCGTCCTGCGGCGCGTGCCCGGTGCGCCAGGTCGGGAAGTCGTTGACGTTGTTGAAGACCAGCCGGCCCGCCGGCAGCGCCGCCCGGACCCCCTCGATCAGCCGGCAGAAGCTCGTCGCCACGTCCACCCGGTTGCCGTCCGGCCGGTGCGCCTGCTTCGGGTAGCCGTACTGGTCGAGGTGATAGCCGTCGAAGCCCACCCGCTCGGTGGCCGCGGCCAGGTCGGCGGTGAAGTGCGCCAGCCAGTCCTCGGCGGCCGGGTCCAGCACGAAGAGGAAGTCCCCGAGCGCATAGGGCTGTCCGGTGGCGGTGAGCAGCGCGTCGTGCTCCCACCTCGGCCACTCGTTAGGCCCGACCGCGTACACCGCGGCGTAGCCCAGCGCGTCCGAGCCGACCTGGTGGCAGGCCTCGATCAGCGCCCGGACGGTGGCCAGCGACACCGGCTGGCCGAGCGCGTCGTCGTACCGCTCCCCGCCGCCGAGCAGGTCGGCGTGCCGGTACGCCCAGTCGTAGAACTGCACGCCGGTCAGGTGCAGCCGGCGCAGGTTGTCCCGCACCGCGGCCAGGTCCCGGCCCGGCCGGTAGTCCACCACGAAGCCGTACCGCAGCACCGAGCGCGCCTCGGCCACCACCTCGACCGCGGTGTGGGCCTCCCCCAGCTCGACCGAGTAGCCACCGGCCGGCAGCGCCGCGAGCTCCACCACGCCGTCGCCGGCCACCGCGACCTCGGCGACCGGGTCACCCAGGTGCCAGACCCGCAGCGTGGCGGCCGAGGCCAGCCCTCGCACCTCGATGCCGACCGGTTCGCCCGGCCGGTAGCTGGTCCGGGTGGGCAGCAGCTCCATCACGCTCATCCTTTCACCGCGCCGGCCGTCAGGCCCTGCACGAAGTACCGCTGGAAGAGCAGGAACACCACGATCACCGGCACCACCGCGATGATCGAGGCAGCGAACACCAGCCCCCACAGGGTCGAGTTCTGCCCCTGGAACAGGGCGATCGCGATCGGCAGGGTGCGCTTGGACGGGGTGTTGATGATGGTCAGCGCCCAGCTGAACTCGTCCCAGGCGCCGAGGAAGGTGAAGATCGTCGCGGTGGCCAGCGCCGGCTTGGCCAGCGGCAGGATCAGCCGGTAGTAGCGGACGAACGCCCCCGCACCGTCGACCTGCATGGCCTGCTCCAGCTCGGCCGGGATGGCCTGGAAGAAGCCTCGCAGGAGGAAGGTGTTCAGCGACAGCGAGAACCCGACGTAGAACAGCACCAGGCCCGCTATCGAGTCGATCAGGTGGAAGTACTTGGCCAGGATGAACTGCGGGATGATCAGCATGATCGGCGGCACCATCAGCCCGAGCAGCAGCAGCTTGAACAGGATCTCCCGGCCCGGAAAGCGGAATCGCGCGAAGGCGTAGGCCATCATCGAGCTGAGCAGCAGCGACAGCGCGGTGGAGGCCACCGCCACCACCAGCGAGTTCACGAAGTAGCGGGCGAAGTCGTCGGTCGTCCAGGCGTCGGAGTAGTTGCGCACCGTCGCCGGGTGCGGGATGAACTGCGGCGGGATGGTGAGCACGTAGGTCTGGCTCTTGAACGACGTCGAGACCATGTAGGCGAACGGCAGCACCATGATCACGGCGCCGACGGTGAGCACCAGGTAGCGCAGGCCGGAGCTGGTGAGTCTCCGGCCGGCCGGCGTCTGGGGGTGCCGGCCGGCCGGGACGTGTGCCGGACCGCTCGCGGAGACCGGGGTGGCGGTCATGCCAGCTCCTCCGTGTCGGTCCGGAAGGCCCGGAGCTGGATGGCCGAGAGGACGAACACGCCGAGCGTGAGCAGCACCGCGATCGCCGAGCCGTAGCCGAAGTCGAGGTACGTGAACGCCTGCTTGTACATGTAGGTCAGCAGCACCTGGGTCGAGTCGGCCGGGCCGCCGTTGGTCATCAGCAGCACCGAGATGAAGACGTTGAAGCCGCCGATCACCAGCATCACGGTGACGAACCCGGCGGCCGGCCAGATCGCCGGCAGGGTGACCGCCCGGAACCGCTGCCAGCGGCCGGCTCCGTCCACCTCGGCCGACTCCAGCAGCTCCCGGGGCACGCCCTGCAGCGCGGCCAGGAAGATCATCATCGACCAGCCGATGCCCTTCCAGATGCCGAGCGCGGAGATCGCGACCATGCCGGTCCAGTGCCCGGACAGCCACGAGATGCGGTGGCCGGTCAGGTGGGTGACGTCGTGCAGCATCCAGTTCACCAGGCCGCTGTCGGCGAACAGGTACTGGAACAGCAGCGACACGACCACCCAGCTGGTGACCACGGGCAGGTAGAACAGCACCCGGAACACCGCCCGGCCGGGTGCCTTGTTGTTCAGCAGCGTGGCCACGCCGAGGCCGAGCACGATCTGCGGCGGCACGGTCACCGCCATGTAGAAGGCGCTGTTGACCAGGCCGCGCCAGAACACCGGGTCGTGGTAGGCCCTCTGGTAGTTGGTCCAGCCGATGAACTCACTCGTCGCGCCCGCGATCACGTTCCAGTCGTAGAAGCTCATCTGGAACGCCTTGATCATCGGGTAGACGATCAGCAGCAGGAACAGTCCGAAACCCGGCGCGAGGAACAGGTAGGCGGTCAGGGTGGACCGCCCCCGGCGGCCCGGTCCGCGGCGCCTGGCCACCCCGGCCGGCGCGGCTTGCGTCCGCGGCTCGGCACTGTCCAACACGGCTGTCATGGCTTCCTTACCTCGCATCGCGGCCTCGTCTCGGCTGCCCCGCTCGTTCGGCTCCCGGCGGCCTGCCCGGGCCGTCGCGTGGACGGCCCGGGCAGCCAGGGCTCAGCTGGTCTGGGTCAGCAGCGGGTCGATCGCCTTGGCGGCGTTGTCCAGCGCCTGCTGCACCGACTCCGAACCCTGGAACGCCTTGGTCAGCTCGTTCGACAGCGCGGTGTCGATGGCCGGCGCCTGCGGGACGGACGGCCGCGGCCGGGCGGTCTGCAGCTGCGCGATGAACGGGGCGAAGGCCGGCTCCTGCTGCGCCTCCTGGCTGTCGAGGGACTTGACCACCGACATCTGGCCGGTCTTGGCCATCGCAAGCTGGTAGTCGGCGGTCTGGGTGAAGGCCAGGAACTTCATCGCCGCGTCCTGGTGCTTCGACGCGGTGGTGACGTTGATGTCCTCGCCGCCGACGACCGACACCGAGCCGCCCGGGCCCGCCGGCACCGGGGAGTAGGTCGGCTTGAAGTTCGGGTACTGGCCCGACCAGATGCCGGTCATCCAGGGACCGTCCAGGATGGTGGCGTAGTTGCCCTTGGGCAGACCGTCCGAGGTCTGCACGGCGCCCTTGTTGCCGATGATCAGGTTCGGGATCGCACCCTGCCGGTAGAGGTCGACCAGCAGCTGCACGCCGGCCACGCTCTGGGCCGAGTTCAGGTAGCCGGTGGCCTTGGTCAGGTCCGGGCTGGTCACCTGACCGCCGGCCGACCAGATCCACGGGTAGACGTTCCAGCCCTGCAGGCCGGAATCGGCGAAGACCGAGATCTTCTTTGCGGCCAGCTTGGCGGCGTCGGCCTTCAGGTCGTCGAAGGTGGCCGGCGGGCTGCTGATGCCGGCCTTGGCCAGCGCGTCCGGGTTGGAGATCTGCACCCGGGTGTTGGTGTCCAGCGGCAGGCCGTAGTAGTGGTCGCCCCACTTGTTGGTGGCCAGGATGCCCGGGTAGTTGTCGGCCGACAGCGCGTCGAAGTTGGCCAGCTTGCCGTCGAGCTGGGCGAAGACGTGCAGCGCGGCGAACTTCGGCACCCAGCCGATGTCCGAGCGCACCAGGTCGGGCAGGGCGCCGCCGGCCGCGCTGGTGGTCAGCTTCTGCAGCAGCGAGTCGTACGGGATGTCGACGTAGTTGATCTTGATGTTCGGGTTGGCCTTCTCGAAGGCCGGGATGATCGTCTGGCTGAGCGCGTCGGTCTGGGTCTTGTTGCCGCCGTTGCCGTAGGTGCCCCAGAAGGTCAGCGTGACCGGCTTGTCGGCCGTACCGTCACTGCTCGCCTTCTTCGAACTGGAACACCCGGTCAGCGCGATCGCCGCGATCGCCGCGACGGTCAGCAGCCTGGTGGCACGCTTGCCGAAACACCCTGCCATGGTCTCTCCTCGAAGAGCTGTCGAGCCGGCGGTGGAGCCCGCCGGTGTACTGCGGTGTTTACCTGGTTTTACAAGGGGAAAGCAGGTCCGCGGTCACGCGGACACCTGGCCGGTGAGCTTGCTCAGCGAGCGCAGCACGCCGTGCCGCAGCATGGTGGCCGCCGCACCGCGGGCCCAGGTCTCGTCCGGCAGCGGCCGGACCAGCACCGTGCAGTCGGCGGCGGTGGAGGAAAACGCGTCCCGGTCCAGCTCGGCGCGCAGCGCGTCCATGAACAGGTCCGAGGCGGTGATCCCCTCGCCGGAGAGGATGACCAGCGGCGGGTTGAGCAGGTTGAGCAGCGCCGCGATCGCCCGGCCCAGCGCGATGCCGGCCTGGGTGAACACCCGGCGGGCGTCCGGATCGCCGGCATGCGCGGCCGAGACCACCTGCGACACCTTGGTGATGCGGCGACCGGCCGCGGCCGACATGGCGGCCGCGATCGCGTTGTCGCCGACCACCGCCTCCAGGCAGCCGCGCTTGCCGCAGTGGCAGGGCGGCCCGTCCGGGTCGACCACCATGTGGCCGAACTCGCCGGCCGCGCCGCTCACCCCGCGCCAGAGCTGGCCGTCGAGCACCAGCGCGCCGCCGACCCCCACGCCGATGGTGACCAGCGCGAAGCTCGGGAAGCTGCTGCCGGCGCCGAACCACTGCTCGGCCACCGCGAGGGTGTTCACGTCGTTCTCGATCACCACCGGCAACGCCATCCGCTCGGCGACCAGCTGCCGCAGCGGCACGTTCTGCCAGTTCAGAAAGGGCGATTGCACGACGACACCGGTGGTGCCGTCGATGTGGCCGCCGAGCCCGATGCCGATGCCGAGCAGCCGGTCCTGCTGGACCGGGGAGCGCTCCAGCAGGATCGAGGTCATCTCCTCGATCGCGGCCACGACGCCGTGCGGGCTGGTGTCGCGGTACTTCATCCGGTGCGCGGACTGCACCTCGGCGTGCAGGTCGGCCACCACGCCGACGATCTCGCCGTCCATCAGCTTGATGCCGACCGCGTGGTGCCGCGCCGGGTCGACCTGCAGCGGAATCTGCGGCCGCCCCGGCACACCGGCCTCGCGGCCGTTCTCGATCAGGTAGCCGTGGCTGATCATCGGCTTCACCAGCTTGGTGACCGAGGCGGCCGACAGGCCGGTCAGTCGGGCCGCGTCCCGGCGGGACAGCGGCCCTCGGGTGAGCACCGCCTCGAACAGCGCGCCCAGGTGCTGCTCGCGGCTGCCGAACGGCCGCTCCGCGGACTCGACCGCCGGGCTGCCGGCCGCCGGATCGGTCTCGCCGGCCGGGGCCGGGGACTGGCCGGCGCCGTTCGGCCCCGGGGCGGGCTGGGTCATCCGCGGCGGTCCTCTCCAGGTGTCGGGCGGGGCCACCGAGGTCCCGGTGACGGCGCGGAGCGTATGCCTAGTTGATTTCGGAGGTCAAGTAACCCGCAGGTGTCGGTTTCCAAGTTGTTACGCGGACGAGTACTGGACGGGAATTTTCGCGCCCCATTGCTTGACGTCGTGAACTAAAGGGGTCCAAACTCGCGCTCATCCCTCAGGACCCGGCGCCGCTCCCCCGCGCCCGGCCGTCCGCCCCTCACCTGAAGGAGCCCATTCCGATGAGACCCCCACTGCTGGCCACCCGTGCCGTGACCGTCCTGGCCCTGGTGGCCGGCTCGGTCAGCGCGGTCGCGGTCGGCACCGCACCGGTCGCGCAGGCCACCACGCCCACGGCGCCGACGACCGAGACCGCCCGCAGCCTGTACATGAACAACTGGTCGGACACCACCGGCCTCTGGATGGACTCCCAGCTGGCCCAGACGGACTCCAACACCCAGTACGGTCCGCGCCTGGCCGAGCTGCACTACTCCCCCAACGGGGCGGCCGCCTCGTCCGCGGTCAACCAGATCGACGACTACACCGGCTTCTTCCGCGACGAGACGCACGGCACCAAGTACGACCAGGTGCACAATTTCGGCGCAGCCACCGGGTACCTCGATTCCGGCGGGGTGTTGCGCTCGGACTACGGGCCCTACAACGGCACCGCGACCTCGGTCTCGATCGGGCGCGACTACGCCTTCGTGCCCAACCAGCACTTCATGGTCGTGCAGTACCGGCTGCAGAACACCAGCGCCTCCGCGGTGACCATGAACGTCCTCGACTCGCTGCACCTGAACAACACCGGCTCGGCCGGCCAGAATGTGCACGCCACCTGGGATTCCACCCGCAACGCCGACGTGATCGACATGTCGGCCAGCGGCCAGTACCAGCTGGTGCTCGGTGCCCTCGGCGGCGCGCCGACCTACCACCAGGTCGGTGACGACACCAACTCCACGCTGACCTCGTCGACCGTGGCGCCCTGGTACACCTTCGACAACAACGGCACCCTGGCCAACAACACCTCGGTCACCGCGATGAATGTCGACGCGGCGCTGAGCAAGCAGGTCTCGGTGCCGGCGAACTCGACCGTCACCCAGTCGTTCTACCTGGCGATCGCGTCCACCCAGGCCAACGCGCTGGCCGCGGCCGACACCGCCCGGGCACAGACCGGCGACTACTGGATGGGCCAGACCACCACCGCCTACACGAACTGGCTGAACGCCGGCAAGCGGACCACCTCGAACTTCACCGACACCGGCCTGTCGACCGCCTACGACCGGGCGCTGGTCGCGATGAAGCAGTCGCAGAGCCCGGTGCTCGGCGTCTGGCCGGCCGCGACCAACCCGATCGCCTACGGCTACAAGAGCTGGGTGCGGGACTCCGCCGTCACCGCGATGGCGATGGACACCGCCGGGCACCACGCCGAGGCCGACAAGTACTTCCGCTGGCTGGCCGGCGTGCAGTACAGCAACGGATCCTTCGGCACCACCTACGACGGCTGGACCGGCCAGCACGTCAGCTTCGTCGAGCCGGAGCTCGACAGCGTCGGCATCTTCCTGATCGGCTGCTACCGGCACTGGCAGATGACCGGTGACACCAGCTTCCGGGACGCCGTCTGGCCGCAGATCGTCAACGCGGCGAACTTCGTCAAGAACGGCATCGCCAGCAACGGCCTCGGCCCGCAGGACGCCTCCATCTGGGAGGAGACCCAGGAGTACAACACCTTCACCCAGGCGCTGTACATCACCGGGCTCTGGGCGGCCGAGTCCGTCGCCCAGAGCAAGGGCGACACAGGAGACGCCGACGCCTGGAGCGACACGGTCGGCTCGATCGCGACCGCGCTGCAGGCCAGCTCGCTGAACTCGCCGGCCGGCCTGTGGAATTCGCCGGATTCCTACTACAACCGCGCGGTGAACTCCGACAACACCGGACGTACCACCATCGACTCGTCCTCGGACATGCTGTTCGTCTCGGGCGCGGTCGACCCGGGTTCGAGCCGGGCGGCCAGCCACATCTCCACGATCCTCGCCACGCTGACCCACGACACCTACGGGCTGGCGCGGTACCAGGGCGACACGTTCTACTACACCGCGCCCTTCAGCCCGGCCGGCAACGAGGCGGGCGCGGCGGAGCCGTCCTGGCCGCAGATGACCATGTACGCCGCTTTGTACTACATCTACAACGGCAACCTCGCCGCGGCGCTGCCCCGGCTGACCTGGTACGCCAGCCGCACCGCGGTCGGCTACATGCCGCCGGGCGAGGCGGTCTCGAACGTCACCCAGAAGCCGATCATCTCCACCATGGTGGAGCCGGTGACCGGTGCCTGGTACGTGCTCGCCGCGCTGGCCTACACCGGCCAGGCCGACACCCGGATGTACGCCCCGATCAGCAACGCGGGTGCGCAGGCCGCGCTGACCGTCAACTCGGGCACCACGGGCGACTGGCCGCAATGGGGTCCGATCCCCTACTACGCCTCGCAGGTCGGCAATTCGGCCAGCGGCTCGGCGACCACCGACATCGAGAACGTCGCGGTGGCCAACGACGCGAACAACATCTACGTCCGGGTGGACAACGCGGCCGGAACGCTGCCGGGCTACAACACCACGCCGAAGTTCGCGATCAATGTCTACGCCGGAGATTATTCGGGTAACACCGGTACGGCGACCTCCAGCACCGCGATGTACGGCAAGGCGCTACCGCGCCCGGCGGCGTACATGGTCGGCCGCTGGTCGGACTCCATGAACTACGCGCACTTCAAGGTCTCGGGGGGTTCCTGGACGGCTGACTCGTCGATCACCTCGGTGATCGCGCCGCAGTGGGACACCACCACCGGCCGGATCGAGATGGTCATCCCGCGCAGCGCACTGACCAGCGGCGCGGCCAACGACAACTCCATCGTGCCGATCACGATCGCCCTGGTGCGCCAGGACCC
>Ga0335073_10000698_pt1 | contig 43652 bp, 37 predicted proteins | sample Lox_Sample_22_FD_207093 | JGI IMG/M metagenome (GOLD analysis project Ga0335073, IMG submission 207093) | Soil microbial communities from Loxahatchee National Wildlife Refuge, Florida, United States - Lox_Sample_2.2 | ecosystem: Environmental > Terrestrial > Soil > Wetlands | place: USA...
CAAGGGCAACAAGGGAACCTGGAAGGTCACCACCGCCGACGCTCACGCCTGGCCGGAACTGTACTTCTCCGGTCTCGGCTGGATCCGCTTCGAGCCGACCCCCGGCGGCGCCGGCGGCCAGGGGACGGCGACCGTGCCGCAGTACGCCGGCGGGCCGCCCGCGATCGGCACCGTGCCGACCACCGGGCCGGCCGCCCGCCTCCCGGGCGCCAAGGCCGGGCCCGGGGTCGGCCGCCAGAACGCCGCCCACCTGCACGGGCTGGGACCGGGCGGCGGCGGGAGCGCGTCGTCGGCCGCCTCGGACAGGGGCATCGCCCTGTGGGTGCTGCTGATCATCGCGATCCTCATCGCGGCCGCGGCGCTCGCGCCGCCGGTAGCCAGGTCGCTGATCCGCCGCCGCAGGCTGCAGGTGACGGGGGACGCCAAGCTGGCGCACGCGGTGTGGCGCGAGGCCCGTGACGACCTGGCCGACTACGGGCTGGCCGGCCGGCCCAGCGAGTCCCCTCGCGCGGTCGCCGCCCGGGTGGCCGCTGAGGTGCCGCTGGATCCGCCGGGCCGGCAGGCCCTGGCCCGGATCGTCAGCGCCGAGGAGCGCGCGCGCTACGCGGCGGCGCCGCTGCCCTCGCCGACGCTGCGCGCGGACTGCGCCGCGTTCCGGCGAGCGCTGGCGCACCAGGCGAGCCGGGCGGAGCGCTGGCGCGCGAGGCTGCTGCCGATGTCGGTGCTCACCCGGATCCGGCCCGCGCTGCAGCACACGCTGGACGTGTTCGGCTGGATGGACGCCGCCGGGCAGCGCCTGCGCGGCCGGGAGTCTGGCCGCCGGGAGCTATCCGATCTGAGCCTCGGCGACAGCGTCCGGCCGCAGGAATAGCCAGGAGCCTACGGCCGGCCCGGGATCAGCGGTCCCGCTCCTGCCGCCGGCGCCAGCGCTCCTCGAGCCGCTCCATCATCCCCGTGCCCGACGCGCGGCCTGCCCGGCGGTGATCCTTGGGCTTGGTGACCCCGCGCCCGGCGGCGGCGCCGGTCATGTGCCGGTAGCTGGTCAGCGCCCACATGCTGCAGGCGAGCATGACCACGAAGCCAGCCACGCCGATCCAGATGTACTTGGTCACCACTCCGGCCACCAGCATCCCGACGCCGAGCAGGAACCCCAACGCGGCCTCGATGACCCGGCGCTTGTAGTGCACGCGCGGGTCGCTCGCGCGGACGGCGTTGGCGAACCGCGGATAATCGGCGTAGAGCGCCTGCTCAATCTGCTCGAGCTGACGCTGCTCGTGCTCCGAGAGCGGCACGGTGCCTCCTATGTAAAACTTGCACGCGGGGACGTGGCTCGGTGAGCTCCTCCCCACGGCCTGGCTTCCCACCAGAATACGAGCGCCGGCGCGTCCTGCGGAAGGGTACGCCGGTCTCCGGACCGAACCCAGCTCTCGCCGCTCGTCCGGCCGCCCGCCGGGCGGCGGCATATCGCCCGAAATCCGTCTGGGCGGGGGTCACGGCCTGGTCCCGTCGCCGTCCACCAGGATCGCCGGGCGCACCGCGTCGGCGCCGAACCGCCCCGCGATCCGGTCCATCGCCCGCTCGGCCTCGCGCCAGGAGACCGGCCGCTCCCCGAACGCCAGCTGCGCCATCACCGCCGACGCCGGGACCAGGCCGTTTGCCCGCACGCCGACCAGCCGCAGCCGCGCGCCGGCGTCCAGCCCGGCCGCCGCGTGCAGCTCGCACGCGGTCCGGTAGATCTGCTGGGCCACGTCGGTCGGCTCGGGCAGCGTCCGCGACCGCGTGATCGTCTTGAAGCTGGCCAGCCGCAGCTTCACCACGATCGTCCGGGCCGAGCAGCCCGCGGCGCGCAGGCCGCGCGCGGTCCGGCCGGACAGCCGGAGCAGCTCGCGCCGGATCAGCTCGGGGTCGCCGACGTCGGCGGGGAAGGTCTCCTCGGCGCCGATGCTCTTCTCCCGGGCGCCGGGCACGACCCGGCGCTCGTCGCGCCCGGCGGCCAGGGCCGACAGGTGAGCGGCGGCCGCGCGGCCGAGTTCGGTTTCCAGGCTGGCGATCGGCGTCTGCGCGATGTCCGCGACCGTGCGCAGCCCGAGCCGCGCCAGGACCTGCCCGGTCTGCTGCCCCACCCCCCACAGCGCCGCGACGGGCAGCGGGTGCAGGAAGTCCAGGACGCCATCCGCCGGGATCACCAGCAGCCCATCCGGCTTGCAGTGCACGGACGCCAGCTTGGCGATGAACTTGGTCGTCGCGATCCCCACCGAGCAGGTGATGTCCTGCTGCTCGCGGATCTGCGCCCGGATCAGCTGCCCGATCTGTTCGGGGCGCCTTCCCAGCCGGCGCAGCGCGCCGGAGACGTCGAGGAAGGCCTCGTCTAGCGCCAGCGGTTCCACCTGCGGGGTTATGGCCCGGAACACCCCCATGACCTCCCGGGACACCGCGCCGTACAGGCCGTGCCGGGGCGGGATGATCACAGCCTGCGGGCACAGCCGCGCCGCCCTGGCCATCGGCATGGCCGAGTGCACCCCGAACGCGCGCGCCTCGTAGGTCGCCGACAGCACCACGCCGCGCCCGCTGCTGCCGCCCACGATGACCGGCCTGCCCGCCAGCTCGGGCCGGTCCCTGATCTCTACGCTGGCGTAGAACGCGTCCATGTCGACGTGCAGGATGCGGCAGCCGGTATCGTCCGGTGCCAGTCCGCCAGAGTCGCCCCCGGCACGTTCGCGCGCCACCGGCGCCTCCTCATGCCGCTCGGGGCCAATGTAGTGCCGGCCACCGACATCCGGCCCGGGGCGCCCATCACTGGTCGGGCGCCGGCTCCGGCTCCAGTTCCGGTTCCAGTTCCGGCTTGAGCTCGAGCAGGCGGGCCAGCAGGCCGTTGACGAACGCCGGCGAGCCGTCCGTGGACAGGTCGCGGGCGAGCAGGACCGCCTCGCTGATCGCGACCCCGTCCGGCACGCCGGAGCCCCACAGCAGCTCATAGGCCCCGATCCGCAGGATGTTCCGGTCCACCGCGGGCATCCGGTCCAGCGTCCAGCCCTGGGAGTAGCGGGCCAGCAGCTCGTCAATGCGCTCCCGGTGCTGCTGCACGCCCTGGACCAGTTCCGCGGCGTAGCCGGAGACCGGCGGGGGTCCCCCCGCGGGCTGGGTCCCGGCGGCGGAGCGCTCGGCCAGCAGGTCGAGCACGGGCTCGCCCCTGATCTCGGCCTCGTACAGGATGTCGAGCGCCCGCTTCCGGGCCTTGGTGCGTGCGGGCATGGCCGTGCGAGGCGCCTGCTTCGGGCCGGGCGTCACGCCCGGCCGAGGTACTGGCCGGTGCGCGTGTCCACCTTGATCTTCTCGCCGGTCGTGATGAACAGCGGGACCTGGATCTGCGCGCCGGTTTCCAGCGTGGCCGGCTTGGTGCCGCCGGTCGACCGGTCCCCCTGCAGGCCGGGGTCGGTCTGGCTGACGGTCAGTTCCACGGCCGCGGGCAGTTCCACGTACAGCGGGACGCCCTCGTTGAAGGCGACGACGGCGTTCTGCTCCTCGAGCAGGTAGTTGGCCGCGTCGCCGACGGTCGCGGCAGGGATGCGCGGCTGGTCGTAGTCTTGCGTGTCCATGAAGACGAAGTCGTCGCCCTCGCGGTAGAGGTACTGCATCTCCCGCCGGTCCACGCTGGCCTGCTCGACGCGCACCCCGGCGTTGAAGGTCCGGTCGACGACCTTGCCCGACAGCACGTTCTTCAGCCTGGTGCGCACGAACGCGCCGCCCTTGCCGGGCTTGACGTGCTGGAAGTCCACGACGTTCCAGAGCTGCCCGTCGATGTTGAGCGTCATGCCGTTCTTGAGGTCGTTCGTGGTGGCCACTGCGTCGTGTCTCCTGCGTGCGGGCGGGAACGGGTCGTCCGGCTACAGAACGAGAAGTTCCCTGGTGGTCATGGTGAGCATCTGGCGTGATCCGCCGGCGTCGGTGTCGACCCGGGGGGACGGCCCCCCCAGACCCCCCTGAGGATCGCGCACCACCAGGGTGTCCTCGATCCTGACGCCGCCCCTGCCGGGCAGGTAGATCCCGGGTTCGATGGTGACGGGAACCCGGTCAACCAGTGTACCGGTCCTGGCGTAGCCGATGGTCGGGGCCTCGTGGACCTCCAGTCCGACGCCGTGCCCGAGCCCGTGCCTGAAGTTGGCACCGTGACCCGCGGCTTCGATCAGGTCCCGGGCGGCCGCGTCCACGTCGCTGACGTCCGCGCCGACCGTCGCGGCCTCGACCCCGGCCCGCTGCGCCGTGGCCACCAGCTCGTAGATGTCGCGCTGCCAGGTGGCGGGCTCGCCGAGCGCCACGGTCCGGGTCATATCAGCGTGATACCCGCCGAAAGCGGCGCCGCAGTCGATCGTGATCAGGTCGCCGGCGCCGAACGGGCGGCCGCCCGGCGCGTGGTGCGGGATCGCGCCGTTCGGCCCGCTGGCCACGATGGAGTCGAAGGCCAGCGCCTCGGCGCCATGATCGATCATCGCCCGCTCCAGCAGGATCGCGAGCTCGCGCTCGGTCCGGCCCGGCGCGATGCTCGGCAGTACGGCCGCGAAGGCCTCGTCGGTGATCGCGCAGGCCCGGGCGAGCAGGGCGATCTCGCCCTCGTCCTTGACCGTCCGCAGCTCCTCGATGATCCGCCCGGAGGGCACCAGGGCCGGCCCGTCGTCGAGCGAGTCCAGCTCCTGGTACAGCTCCACGGTCATGTCCTGGGCCTCGAACGCCAGCACGCGCGCGCCGCGCGCGGCGGCCAGGCGGGCCAGCGCCGGCTCGATGAAGCGCTCGCTGACCAGTTCCAGGTCGGCGCAGTCGCGCCGCGCGGCCTCCTCGTACCGGGAGTCGGTGGCCAGCACGCCCGGCCCGTCGGCGGGCAGCAGCAGCGCGGCGTTGGAGCTGACCAGGCCGGTGAGGTAGCGGACGTTGGGCCGGCTGGTGATCAGGACCGCGTCCGCGCCCAGCGCGGCGATCTTGGGTTGCGCGCGGGCCCGGCGGTCGGCGTGTATCTGCGGCATGCACCGACTGTACGGCGCTGGCCCGGATGACCCCGGGGCCGGGGCCGACCGCCGGGCTCAGGCGGCGAGGTCGCGGATCTGCTCGATCAGCCGCACCCGCTCGGCGTGGGTCTGGGCCAGGGGCGCCACGTTGAGCGTGGTCACGCCGGACTCGCGGAACGCCGCCACCCGCTCGGCCACGTGCGAACGCGGGCCGATCAGCGAGGTTCCCTCCAGCAGCGAGGCGGGCACCAGCGCGGCGGCCTCGTCCTTCCGGCCGTCCAGGTAGGCGTCCTGGATCGCGGCCGCCTCCGCCTCGTACCCGTACCTGCCCACCAGGTCGTTATAGAAGTTGCGCCCCTTCGCGCCCATCCCGCCGATGTACAGTGCCTGCATCGGCCGCCCCAGCTCCAGCAGCCCGGTGACGTTCTCGCCGATCGCCAGCGATGCCGTGGCCGGCACCACCTCCAGCGGGCCGAGCGACGGGTCGCGCTTGGCCCGGCCCGCGGCCAGCGCCGCGCCCCACACCGACGCCGCCTTCTCCGGGAAGTACCAGATCGGCTGCCATCCCTCGGCCAGCTCGGCGGCCAGCTCCACGTTCTTCGGCCCGAGCGCCGCGACGAAGATCGGGATCCGGTCCCGGACCGGGTGGTTGATCAGCTTCAGCGGCTTGCCGAGCCCGGTGCCCTGGTCGGGCGGCAGCGGGATCGTGTAGTAGCGGCCCGAGTACTCCAGCCGTTCCCGCCGCCAGACCTTGCGGCAGATCTCGATGATCTCCCGGGTCCGGCCCACCGGCGCGTCGTACGGCACGCCGTGCCAGCCCTCGATCACCTGCGGGCCCGAGGCCCCGATGCCGAGCACGAACCGGCCGCCGGAGACGTAGTCGATGCCGGCCGCCGTCATCGCGGTCAGCGTGGGGGTGCGCGAGTACAGCTGCAGGATGCCCGACGCGAGCTGCAGCCGCTCGGTCTTCGCGGCCACGTACCCGAGCTGGCTCACCGCGTCGTAGCTGTACGCCTCGGGCACGAACACGATGTCCAGGCCCGCCTTCTCATAGTCGGCGAGCTCGGCGACCGTCTCGGCGAAGCCGCCGGCGTAGTTCAGTGACATCCCGATGCGCATGAGTTCAGGTCCTTTCGCCAGCTGGCGGCCGGAGCAGGCCGGCTCGCCGGGTGCCGCCATCGGATATCGCGCAACGTGACGTTGTCAAGGCTGGCCGGGCGCGGAGCCCTGCTCCGCGAGCATGGCGGCGATCGCCCGCAGCGCGAGCTCATACGACCGCACGCCGAACCCGGCCACGGTGCCGTCGGCCACCCCGGCCACCACGGAGGTGTGCCGGAAGGCCTCCCGGGCCGCCGGGTTGCTCAGGTGCACCTCGACCAGCGGGGCCGTGCGCATCGCCAGCGCATCCCGCAACGCGTAGGAGTAGTGGGTGAACGCGGCCGGGTTGAGCACGACCGGCACGCGGCCGTCGGCCGCCTCGTGCACCCAGCCGACCAGCTCGGCCTCGTCGTCGGTCTGCCGGACCTCGACGTGCAGGCCGAGCTCGCGCCCGGCCGCCACGCACGCCTCGGCCAGGTCGTCCAGGGTCGCGGTGCCGTACACCTCGGGCTCGCGCGAGCCCAGCCGCCGCAGGTTCGGCCCGTTCAGCACCAGCACCTCCTGCATCACCCGGTCACCGCGCCTTCCCGGCCGCCTGCGGGGACGCCGCGGCCCCGGGCTCGCTCACCGCGGCGTACGCCTGCTCCAGCAGGTCCTCGGGCGGGTCGTCCAGGATGCCGGGCCGGGCCAGCCCGTCGAGCACCACCAGCCGGAGCCGGGACCCGCGGGACTTCTTGTCCACCGCCATCGCCTCGCGCAGCTGGCGCCAGGCTCCGGCCCGGTAGCCGGTCGGCAGCCCCGTGGCGGCCAGGATCGCCCGGTGCCGCCGCGCGGTCGCCTCATCCAGCCGGCCGGCCTGCCTGGCCACGGCGGCCGCGTACACCATGCCGATCGCCACGGCCTCGCCGTGCCGGATCCGGTAGCCCTCGGTGCGCTCGATCGCGTGGCCGAGGGTGTGCCCGTAGTTGAGCATCTCCCGGGGCCCCGCTTCCCGCAGGTCGGCGGTGACCACGCTGGCCTTCATCCGCACCGCGCGCTCGATCAGCTCGCGCTCGTGCGGCCCGCCCGGCTGCGCCGCCGACTGCGGGTCGGCCTCGATCAGCTCGAGGATCACCGGGTCCGCGATGAACCCTGCCTTGATCACCTCGGCCAGGCCGCTGAGGTACTCGGCCCGGGGCAGCGAGGCCAGGGAGTCCAGGTCGGCCACGACCCCGGCCGGCGGGTAGAACGCCCCGACCAGGTTCTTGCCCTCGGGGATGTTGACGGCCGTCTTGCCGCCGACCGCGGCGTCCACGAGCGCGAGCAGCGTGGTCGGTACCAGCACCAGCCGGACCCCGCGCAGCCAGGTGGCGGCGGTGAACCCGGCCAGGTCGGTGGCGGCACCGCCGCCGAGCCCCACGATCGCGTCGCTGCGGGTGACGCGGCGAGCGGCCAGCCGTGACCACAGGCCCGCGGCCACCGCGATGTCCTTGGCCGCCTCGCCGGCCGGGATCTGCTCGGCGTACACCACGTGCCCGGCCTGCCGCAGCGCCCGCAGCGCGGGCTGCGCGAGCTCGCCGAGGTCCGCCGGGTGGATGACCACGACGGTGCGGGCGTGCCGGCCGACCAGGGACGGCAGCGCAGCGGCAGCGCCGTGGCCCACGACCACGTCGTAGGGCCGCTCGCCGCCGACGCCGATCCGGGTCAGGGTCACCGCGGCGACCCGGTGATCTGGGCCGCGACGTCGGCCGCGATCTCGTCGGGGGCACGGTCGTCGGTGCTGACGGTGATGCTGGCCAGCTTCTCGTAGACCGGCAGCCGCTGTTCGAGAAGCGTCCTGAGCATCGCCCGCGGGTTGCCGGCCAGCAGCGGCCTCGGCCGGTCCAGGCCCACCCGCTTGGCCAGGGCGGCGAACCCGGTGGCCAGGTAGACGACGGGCCGCCCGGCCAGCAGCTGCTGGGTGCCGGGGTCCAGGACGGCGCCGCCGCCGAGGCCGATGACCCCGCCCGGCAGCTGGCCGCCGGCGCCCGAGACCGCCCAGGCCACGGCCTCGCGCTCGAGCGCGCGGAACGCCTGCTCGCCGTCGTCGATGAAGATGTCGCTGACCGGCTTGCCCGCCACGGCCTCGACCCGGTCATCGGTGTCGGCGAACCCGACCCCGAGCCGGGCCGCGAGCAGCGGCCCGACCGTCGACTTCCCGGCGCCGGGCGGGCCGATCAGGATCGCCGCGGGACCGCCGTTCTCACCGGGCCCGGTCACGAGACCACCAGCGAGTCCAGGTAGCCGCGCAGGTTACGGCGCGCCTCGGCGACCGAGTCGCCGCCGAACTTCTCGATGGCCGCGTCCGCGAGCACCAGCGCGGCCATGGCCTCGGCCACCACCCCGGCGGCCGGGACCGCGGTGACGTCGCTGCGCTGGTTGATGGCCTTCGCGGGCTCGCCCGAGCGCACGTCCACGGTGTCCAGGGCCCGGGGCACGGTGGAGATCGGCTTCATCGCGGCCCGGACCCGTATCACCTCGCCGGTACTCATCCCGCCCTCGATCCCTCCGGCCCGGTTGGTCCGCCTGCGGATCCCGCCGCGGGCGGCGTCGATCTCGTCGTGCGCCTCCGAGCCGCGCCGCCGCGCGGTGGTGAAGCCGTCGCCGATCTCGACTCCCTTGATCGCGTGGATGCTCATGATCGCGCCAGCCAGCCTGCCGTCGAGCCTGCGATCCCAGTGCACGTGGCTGCCCACGCCGGGCGGCACGCCGTAGACGGCCACCTCGACCACGCCGCCCAGGGTGTCGCCGTCCTTGCGGGCCCGGTCGATTTCCTCCTGCATGGCCGCGCTCGCCGCGGGGTCCAGGCAGCGCACCGGGTCCTCGTCCACCCGCGGGCCGTCCTGCGGGCCCGGCAGCACGCCCTCGGGCACCGACACCGGGCCGATCGACACCACGTGACTCACCACCTGGACGCCGAGCGCCTGGCTGAGGTACCTGCGGGCGACCTCGCCCAGTGCCACCCGGGCCGCGGTCTCGCGCGCGCTGGCCCGCTCCAGCACCGGCCGGGCGTCGTCGTGACCGTACTTCTGCATGCCCGCCAGGTCCGCGTGTCCGGGGCGGGGCCGGGTCAGCGGGGCGCCGCGGGCCTGCCCGGCCAGGTCGGCCGCGGCCACCGGATCGGGCGACATCACGGTCTCCCACTTGGGCCACTCGGTGTTGCCCACCCTGATCGCGACCGGGCCGCCGAGCGTCACGCCGTGCCGCACGCCCCCGGTGATCTCGGTCTCGTCCTGCTCGAACTTCATCCGCGCGCCGCGGCCGTATCCGGCCCGCCGCCGGGCCAGCGCCGCCGCGATGTCCGCGGTGGTGACCTCGACGCCCGCGGGCACGCCCTCGCAGATCGCCACGAGCGCGCGCCCGTGCGACTCACCCGCGGTCAGCCAGCGCAGCATGCTGCCGATCCTGCCATGGCTCAGGACCCGGAGTGACCGGCCGGGTGGCCGCCGGCGGAGCCGGCCGGCCGGGTGACGGCGATCGTGACGCCGCGGCGCAGCCGCCCGCCTAGCTGCTCCATCAGCGTGCGTCCCAGCAGGCGGGCCGCCTCCTCGCCGGCCGCCACGGCATCGCCGGCCGCCAGCGTCAGCTCGATCTGCAGGTCGCTGGCACTGTTTTCGGCGGGAGAGTCGCCGACGGGAGGGTGGTCAGCAGGAGGGTGATCGGCAGGAAGGCCGCCCACGGGAAGGCCACCGGCGGCCGGGTCGGAGCTACCGCCGGTCACCCGGAGCCCCGCGATCGCGGGCTGCCCGGCCGCCGCGGCCCGCACCACGGCCAGCACGTCCGGATCCTGATGCGGTAGCGGGACCGGCCTGCCGTCGGCGAGCGCGGCCAGCCGCGCGCCGTCGACCGCGAGCGGGACCGGCCCGGCGACGTCCACGATGACCGCGCACGAGCCGTCGGCGGCCGCGCGCCACACCTGGCTGGCCAGCGCGGGCACGGGGCGTGCCCGCGCATCCCACCGGGTCACCGCGTCGACGCAGGTGAACACGGGAATCGCCGGCCTGCCGTCGCGCCCGATCAGCGTGGGCAGCGACATCTCGCTGCCGTGGTCACCGTCGCTGGCCCGGCCTGGCCGGGCGCCCGGATGGTGCTGCGCGCTCTCCTGTTCCCCTGGCTCGCTGGGTGCGGCCACGATCGGCACGAGCAGGCGGCCGGACGCCAGCGCGCTCAGCGCGGCGTGCTCGCTGCCGAGGCCAGAGCCGAACGCGGCCAGGGCCGCGGCCACCCGCGGGTCGGCGGAGCCGTCGTCGTCACGGAACGGGGACGGGCCCCCTTCGAGCATGGACACCCGCCAACTCTAGGCGGGCCGGGGCACGGCACTGGCCGACCGGGCCACCCGCCAGCATCGGCGCAGGTAGCCTTGCTGCAGGGGACCAGCGGTCAGCGGAAGCAGTTGAGGACGCATTTCGCAATGTGAGACTCTCATGGAACTGCGTCAACGTCCGAAACCACAGGGGAACGCGTGCAGCAGGCTGACCAGGCGTCTCTGGCTGTCCAGTCGGGAACGCTCATGCAGAAGGCGATCCCGCCGCGGCTTGTCGAGCCGTACCTGACGGGCCGCCGGGCGGTCATCGCCGGCTTCGTGTACCGGGTTCAGGACAGTTCCTTCTCCGGCCCGGCAGAGTACTACGAGGCGCTGGACCTAGGCTACGACGGCTCGGGTTTCGCTCCCGACCTTGCGGAGGTGTACGTCTTGCGCTGGAATGCGGTGGGCCCGGAGTCGTATCACGTCCCCTACTCGGCCGAGCGGGGCGGCGACTGGTCCGGCAAGCCGCCGTTCACCGGAACCGGCTACACCTCGTCCCGCGCGCACGTGGTGCCCGAGTTCTACCTCGATCCGGTCCCGGTCCCGGTGGGGGCCGAGATCCACCGGATCGGTTCGGCCGGGACCGAGTTCATCGCCCGGTTCGACGGCCAGGTGTGGCTGCGCCCGGTGGAGGCGATCTGAGCATGCGGTACCGGCTGATGGCGACGTACCGCGGTGTCCCGTATGAGGCGGGCATCGGCCCTACCGACGAGGATGTGGTGCTGTTCGCCGCCTGCCCGCCCCCGGAGGAACTCGGCTTCGAGCCCGCCACCGGCCACTGGCGCAAGCAACTGCGCCTGCGGGACGTGCAGGCGCTGTGGGAATCCCGGCCGATGGGCACGTTCCGCGGCGGCCGCTGCATCGTGCTCGACGACCTCGGCGACCGGCTGCACATCGCCTACCTGGGCCACGACGCCTACCAGGCGGAGCAACTCGGGTACTGGGAGGTCGACCGCGGCGTATTCGAGCTGATCACGCCGCGGGACGAGGTCAGCGAGATCGTGGAGGAGCGCCTCGATTATCCGAGCCGGCCCGCCGCCCGCGAGCCGCTCGCCGAGCCCCCAGCCGCGGCTGCTCCCCCGGCCACCGAGTTCGCGGTGGCCGCCGCCAACAACCACGCCGCCCCGGCCGTGTCGGGGCCGCCCGCCGCCGAGTCCTATCTCACCGGGCCGCACGCGGCCCGGCCCCAGGCCAACGAGATCCATCTCACCGGGCCGCACGCCGCCCGCCCCCCGGTCGCCGAGATCCATCTCACCGGGCCGCACGCGGCCCGGATCAGCGTCACCGGGCCGCATACGGTCGCGGCGCCTGCCGCCGAGCCGACCCTCACCGGGCCCCATGCCGCCCCGCCGCCTGGCGTGCCGCCCGCCGACGCGCTCGCCGCCGAGCCGGGCCTTACCGGGCCCCGTGCCGTCCCGCCCGCTGCCGACGCGCTCGCCGCCGCCGAGCCGACCCTCACCGGGCCCCATGCCGCCCGGCCCCCCGCCATGCCGCCCGCCGACGCGCCCCCCGCCGCCGTGCCCGTGGCGGCCATGCCGCCCCCCGCCCCGGCCCGGGCCGCCGGATCGCACGCGGCCAGGCCGGACGCCACCGGGCCCGGCCTGGTGCCGGGTCCTGCCCGGCCCGATCCCGCCGCGATCCCGCCGAATGCCGAGCCCCCGCTGCCCCTGGAGGCGGCGGCGCGGCGCGCGGCCTCGGCCCGCGGCGCCCAGCCCGCCGAGCCACTTGCGCCGGAGCCCAGGCCGGCGCCCGCGCCGGGGTCCCCGCGCCGGCGGCGCTCCGCGCTCCGCCGCGACGCAACCCAGCGGATCTTCTCCGAGCTGGCCGGCCTCGCGGCGATACCGCCGTCCGCCTACTCGGTGGGCGAGGAGGTCGATGGCGCCATGTGCCTGATCCAGACTCCGGACGGGTTCGAGGTCTTCAACGCCGCCGCCGGGGCCCGGCACGAGGTGCGCATCTTCGACGACGAGGAGTCCGCCTACTTCTACCTGTTCGGCGTCCTGGCCGCCGAGGCGGTGCGGACCGGCCGCCTGGCTCCGCAGGGCTGAGGCATACGCCCGCGCCCGGAAGCGGCTTCGGTGACCGGCCCGCCACGCGCCGTCGCGATCAACCGGCTGGCAATCCCGTTCACCTCAGAACTACCCGTGGTGTTGGTGAATTTCGCCCGCATGCGCTGCCGATAAGGCTATGGTGCAATTGCCGGCGGGGCTGAAGGTCCCCCGCTCCCCAAGCAGCCCCGCCGGCATTAAATAACTCCCGGGTCTCCGCTCCGGCCGTCAGGCCAAGGAAGCATGATGGTCGGCATGACCAAGCCGACCTCGACCCCGGTCACCGGACTTCAGTTCCAGATAGCCGCGGGTGACTACTCCGCAACAATCACCGGGCTCGGCGCGGGCCTGCGCGAATTCCGGTACCGTGATCGCCCTGTTATCGCAGAATACGGGGCTGATGAGCTCCCGCCCGGGGCCGCGGGCCAGCTGCTCCTCCCGTGGCCGAACCGCATCGACGGCGGCCGGTACGCGATCGGCGGCACCAGCTACCAGCTGGACCTGAGCGAGCCCGCGCACGGCAACGCGATCCACGGACTGACCCGGTGGGCGGGCTGGCCGGAGGCCGAGCACGCGGCGGACGTGGTACGGCTGAGGCACACGCTGTACGGGCGGCCGGGGTACCCGTTCTGCCTGGACCTGACCGCCGAGTACCGGCTGGGCGCCGCCGACGGGCTCCAGGTCAGCGTGACGGCGAGCAACGCGGGCAGCCGTCCGGCCCCGTACGGCACCGGCTCGCACCCGTACCTGACCGCCGGCGCCCCCGGGGTCGACGAGTGCGAGCTCCTGCTGCCCGCCGCCCGCTGGCTCCCCGCCGATGACCGCGGCATCCCGCACGGCCAGCCGGAGGACGTCGCCGGCACCCCGTATGACTTCCGCGAGCCGCGCCTGGTGGGCGCCACCAGGATCGATCACGCGTTCACCGGCCTGGCCTGCGGCCCGGACGGCCGCGCCTGGGCCCAGCTCAGCAGCGCGGACACGAGGGTCGCGTTCTGGGCCGGCCAGGGCTACCGGTGGCTGCAGGTGTTCACCGGCGACCCCCTGCCGCCGGCCCGCCGGCGGCGGGCGATCGCCATCGAGCCGATGACCTGCCCGCCGAACGCGTTCGTCACCGGAACCGACCTGCTGATCCTGCAGCCGGGCGACAGCATCACGCACACGTGGGGAATCCGCGTCGGTCAGTCCTGATCCGCGGGGCCGGCCGGCGGTCCGGGCGGCCCGGGCGGCCCGGCCGCGGCGGCCTCGCGCGGCCGCACCAGCGCGGCCAGCCGGTCGAGATCGGCGGGCGTGTCCAGGTCGTCCGGGCGGCCGGTGTCGCCGCACTCCACCAGCGTGACCAGGCTGGGGTGCGCGCGCAGGAACGGCCTCGCCCCGGTGTCGCCGACGGCCAGGGCGATCACGTCGGCCCAGTGCTCGCGGGCCAGCAGGACCGGGTTGCGGGGCGTCCCCGCATAGGCGGCCACGGCCACGCTCGCGCCCGCCGCGTGAGCGGCGATCAGCCGCCGTACCGCCTCGGGCCCGATCAGCGGCTGGTCCACGAGCGCAACCACGGCCGCCACGGCGTGGTCCGGCACCATGGCCAGCCCGGCGGCCAGCGACGAGCCCATGCCGCTGCGCCAGCGCGGGTTGTGCACGGCCGCCGCGCCGGGCAGGTCCACGGCCGCCGCGCCGGTGACCACCACGATGGGCGCGGCGCCGCCGTCGCGGAGCAGGGCCACGCCGCGCTGGGCCAGGGTCTGCCCGCCGATCTCGACCAGCGCCTTCGGCCGCCCGAGCCTGCGGCCCTCGCCCGCGGCGAGCAAGACTCCGGCGACGGATCCGGCGGGCGTGGCTGGCGTAGCTGGGGGCACGACACCCAGGCTACGGCGCCCGGCTCGCCGTGTTGCGACGGTCGGGCCGCTGTTGTTCGGCGAGGCGCCGCCCGGGGCGTCAACGCCAATCGCGGTTCGCGGAAGGCGACGCTCTTGGCCCTGACCGATTCCCGACCTCAGGAGGCGGTGCCGCGCGTCCGCGCCCCGGGTTCGCCGGTGACCATTGGGCCGGGCGCACGCCGGTCCCTTAGCTTGGGCAAAGCGCGAGCCGGATTTGCCAGTGACTGACGCTATCGTCCGTGGTTGTGCAGGTCCGTTATCGCTACCGTCTCTACCCGGCTCCTGGCCAGCGGCATGCCCTGGCCAGGGCATTCGGCTGCGCCCGGGTGGTCTACGGCCGACACTACGCCTCGTTCGTGGTCGAGCGCGAGCCCGCGCCGCTGCCCCGTGGACCGGCCACATCAGCCGGACGCCGATAACCGGGCCCAGCCCGGAGCCGCAGGGCACAATCTCACCGCCAACCGTCGCTGACCGGCCGCCCCGGTGGCGGCCGCTCAGCCGTGATGGATCCGGCCCGTGGTCGCGGTGAGCGGTCGCCCGGAGCCACCCCAGCGCAGCTGGATCAGCTCCGCGGCGATCGCCACCGCGGTCTCCTCGGGAGTCCGTGCCCCCAGGTCGAGCCCGATCGGCGAGCGCAGCCGGGCTAGCTCGTCCTCGGACAGGCCGACCTCGCGCAGCCGGGCCAGCCGGTCGTCGTGCGTCCGCCTGCTGCCCATCGCCCCGATGTAGGCGGCAGGCGTGCGCAGCGCCACCTCGAGGAGCGGCACGTCGAACTTGGGGTCGTGGGTCAGGACGCAGATGACCGTCCGCGAGTCCACGCTCTGCCCGGCCAGGTACCGGTGCGGCCAGTCGGTCACCACCTCGTCCGCGTCGGGGAAGCGGGCCCGGGTCGCGAACACCGGCCGCGCGTCGCACACGGTCACCCGGTAGCCGAGGAACTTGCCGGCCCGGGCCACCGCGGCCGCGAAGTCGATCGCTCCGAAGACCAGCATCCGCGGCGGCGGCGCGAAGGACTGCACGAAGACCGACAGCTCATCCCGCCTGCGCTCGCCGTCCGGGCCGTACCGGCGGGTCCCGGTCAGGCCCTGCGCGAGCATCCCGCGTGCGTCGTCGTCCACCGCCTCGTCCAGCCGGTCTCCGGAACCGAGCGTGCCCGACGACGGGCGGTGCACCGGTTCGGCTCCGGCCGCGCCGTCCGCCGGCGTCGCCTCGGCGGCCGCCCCCCAGATCACCCGGCGGGCGCCGACGCGGCCCGGCCCGGCGATGACGGTGGCCACCGCGACCGGTTCTTCGGCCCGGACCGCCGCCGCGATCTCGCCCAGCTCCGGGAACGAGCGCTGGCTGACCGGCTCGACGAAGATGTCGATGATGCCGCCGCAGGTCAGGCCCACCGCGAAGGCGTCATCGTCGGAGATGCCGTAGGTCTGCAGCACGGCCTGGCCGCTCTGGCGTACCTCGCTGGCCAGCTCGTACACGGCCCCCTCGACGCAGCCTCCGGAGACGCTCCCCACGGCCTCGCCGTCGGCCGAGACCGCCATCGCGGCGCCCGGCTCCCGCGGCGCGCTGCTGAACGTGCGCACCACGGTGGCCAGGGCGAAGGTCTCGCCGGCATCCCACCACTTCGCAATCGGGTCGAGAATGTCTCGCACGCTGTCACCCCTGGTCTCGCTGTACCTTCCCAGGTTACGTTCCCGGCGCACGGGGAAGCGATTTTGTCCTCGTGCCCGGCCCGCTTACCGCCCGCGCGGAGAAGGTTGACGAGGTTGTTAGGTTAGCCTAAGCTAATCCAGCCCGCGGGGAGGGCTGTCGACGAGGACGGAGGCTATGGCGATTCCAAGCCATCCGGTGCTAGCCCGGATCCGCGGGGTCGCGGCAGCGGCGCTGATCGCGCCAGGGCTGGCCGCCCTGCTCGCCGCGTGCGCATCCCCGGCTGCGGCGTCCGGACCGGAGGCCGCGACCACTCCTGCCACGGAGGTGCACGTGACCTGCAGCCAGGTTAGCGCGGTCCTGTCGGACGGGCCTGACGCTACGGCCGATCCGGTCGGGTACGCGCAGGCCCAGATCCTCCCGCTCGGCCAGATCCGCACGCCCGACCGGCAGCTCCGGGCCGCGATCAGCGAGCTAGCCCGCGCCTACCGGGCGTTCTACGACAGCAACGGGACGTCGGCCGGGGCCAAATCGGCGGTCGCGACCGCGAGCAAGCGGGTCGACTCGTTCTGCCCGGGCGCGGCGTCATGAGGCGGCGGGCGGGCTGGGCGGCCGCCGCCGGGCTGGCCGTGTGCTGCGGGCTGCTGGCGGCCTGCGGCGGCGCGGCCGGCGGGTCTGACGCCCAGACGATCACCCTGTACAACGGCCAGCACGTACAGACCGCCCAGAACCTGGTCGCGGCGTTCGAGAAGGCCACCGGCATCACGGTCAACATCCGCAGCGACGACGAAGACACGCTCGCCGATCAGATCGTGACCGAGGGCTCGCACTCCCCCGCGGACGTGTTCTTGACCGAGAACTCGCCGCCGCTGGAGAGCCTGCAGGCCAGGGGGCTGCTGGCCAAGGTGGATCCCGCCACGCTCAGCCACACCCCGGCCCGGTTCAGCTCGCCCCAGGGCGACTGGGTGGGCGTCTCGGCGCGGGTGAGCGTGCTCATCTACAACCCCGGGCTGATCTCGGCCAGCCAGCTGCCCACCCAGGTCAGCCAGCTCGCCGACCCACAGTACCGGGGCAAGCTGGCCCTCGCCCCCCAAGAGACCGACTTCCAGCCGATCGTCACCTCGTACCTGCACGCCTACGGCCAGCCCGCGACGCTGCGCTGGCTCAAGGCGATCGCCGCGAACGCCAGCGGTCACGTCTACCCGGACAACGAGACGATCGCCGACGAGGTGAACCGGGGAGCCGTCGCGTTCGGGATCGTCAACCAGTACTACTGGTACCGGATGCAGGCCGAGATCGGCGCCGGCAGCACCCGGGCGAAGATCACCCACTTCGCCCCCGGCGACCCCGGCTACGTCATCGACGTGTCCGGTGCCGCGGTGCTGAAGTCCTCCGCGCACCAGGCCGCCGCGCAGAAATTCCTCGCGTTCCTGGTCAGCAAGCAGGGCCAGGAGATCATCGCCGACCCGAGCAAGTCGATCAGCTACGAGTACCCGATCGCGTCCGGCGTGACCACGCAGGCGCCGGAGACGCCGTTCGCCCAGCTCCGGCCGTACCCGATCACGATCGCCGAGCTCGGCGACGGGTCCACGGCCATCGCCCTGATGCGCCAGGCTGGCCTGCTGTGACCGGCCGTGAAGGGGGGACGGGGAGGTGGGCGGGGCGATGACGGCGCCGCAGACGCTGCGCAGGCCCGGCGCGGTTCACCCGCCGGGCCGCCCGCCGTCCGGCCGTCCGGCCGTACGCGCCCGGCGGGCCCGCCTGCCCATGGCGCTGACCGCGGCCGGCTTCGCCGTGGCGGCCGTGCTCGCGCTGCCGCTGGTCTTCCTGCTGATCGAGGCCCGCGGAGCGGGCGCGGCCACGGTCACCCACCTGATCTTCCGCAGGATCACCGCGGACCTGCTGTGGAACACGGTCCGGCTCACGGTCGTGGTGACCGCGCTGTGCGCGGTCATCGGCACCGCCGCGGCCTGGTGCGTCGAGCGGACCAACCTGCCGGGCCGGCGGGTCTGGGCGGTACTCGTGGTGGTGCCGCTGGCCATCCCCGACTTCGTGGTCAGCTTCGGCTGGGCGTCGCTGTGGACCTGGGTACAGGGTTTCCGCGGCGCGGTAGTGGTGATGACGCTGGCCGTCTACCCGCTGGTCTACCTGCCGGTCGCGGCCAGCCTGCGCGCCGCCGACCCGGGCCAGGAGGAGGTGGCGCGCAGCCTGGGCGTGGGCCGGGTGCGCACGTTCGTGCGGGTCACCCTGGGCCAGGCGCGGGGGGCGATCCTCGGCGGCTGCTTGCTGGTAGCGCTGGTGCTGCTGGCCGAGTACGGAGCGTTCGAGATCCTCGGCTACCAGACCTTCACCACCGAGATCTTCACCGAGTTCTCGGTGTCGTTCAGCGTGCCGGCCGCCTGCGCGCTGTCGCTGGTGCTGGTGGCGCTCAGCCTGCTGGTGCTGGCCGGCGAGGGGATGCTCCGCGGCCGGGGACGGGTCAGCCGGTCCGGCCCGCTCGCGGCGCGGCAGATGCCGCCGCACCGGCTGGGGAAGGCGACGCTGCCGGTGCTGGCCGGCTTCGGGCTGCTGACCGGGCTGGCGCTGGGCGTGCCCGTCGGCTCCAGCCTCTACTGGATGGCCGCGCGCAGCAGCCATGCGATCCTCGGCGTGTCCCTGGCCAGCGCCGCAATGCACACCGCGCTGTACGCGGCCGCGGCCGGTGCCGTGGACACGGTGGCCGCCCTGCCGATCGCGCTGCTGGCGGTCAGGTACTCGGGCCGGCTGCGGTACTTCCTGGAGCGCAGCACCTACCTGGTGCTCGCGATGCCCGGGGTGGTCATCGCGTTCGCGCTGGCCTATTTTTCCGAGCGCTACGGCAGCGGCCTGCTGTACCAGAGCGCGCCGCTCCTGATCATCTGCTATTCGATCATGTTCTTCCCGCTGGCCCTGGTGGGGGTGAAGGCGTCCCTGGTGCGGGCCCCGGTCAGCCTGGACGAGATGGCCCGGTCCCTGGGCCAGCGCAGGCTGGCCGTGCTCTGGCGGGTGACCCTGCGGCTGGCCGGGCCCGGCCTGGCCGCAGCGTTCTGCCTGGTATTCCTGTCCGTGGTGACCGAGCTCACCGCCACCCTGCTGCTGATCCCCACCGGGGTACAGACGCTGGCCACCCAGTTCTGGTCCTACGAGCAGAACCTGGCCTACGGTCAGGCCGCCCCGTTTGCCCTGGTGATGATCGCCGTCGCCGCGGTGCCGAGTTACGTGCTCGGCCGGTTCTTCGACCGCACCGCGCACCCGCAGGGATGAGGCGCCCCGCACAGGCGGGCCGGCCTTCATAGGATGACCGCATGACCCAGCTCGTGGTGACCGGCCTGCACAAGGCGTTCGGCGACCATCCGGTCCTCACCGGGGTGGACCTCGAGGTTCCCGCGGGCTCACTGACCGCCATCCTCGGGCCGTCGGGCAGCGGCAAGACCACGCTGCTGCGGGTGCTGGCCGGGTTCGAGCGCGCCGACGCGGGCACGGTCACGATCGGCGGCTCGGTGGTCGACGGCCCGGACGTGCACCTGGCGCCCGAGAAGCGGCGGATCGGCTACGTGCCGCAGGAGGGCAGCCTGTTCCCCCACCTCACGGTGGCGGCCAACATCGGGTTCGGGCTGCCGGCCCGGCAGCGGCGCGGGCCGGCCACGGCCGAACTGCTCGACCAGGTGGGCCTGGCCGGCCTGGGCCAGCGCTACCCGCACCAGCTCTCCGGCGGCCAGCAGCAGCGGGTCGCGCTGGCCCGGGCGCTCGCCATCCGGCCGGAGATCGTCCTGCTCGACGAGCCGTTCGCCTCGCTGGACGCGCACCTGCGCGCCAGCGTCCGGGCGGACGTGCACGCGCTGCTCGCCGAGACCGGCATCACCGGGGTCCTGGTCACCCACGACCAGGACGAGGCGCTGTCCACCGCGGACCGGGTCGCGGTGCTGCGCGACGGCCGGATCGCGCAGTGCGATGCCCCCCAGGACCTGTACGACCGGCCGGCCGACGCCGACATCGCCCGGTTCATCGGCGACGCGAACCTCCTCGAGGGCGTGCTCGGCACCGGCACGGTCGACACCATCCTGGGCCGGCTGCCGGTCGAGCCCGGCTGCCTGGACTCTCCCGGCGGCGGCGGCCGGCCCGGCCCGGTCACCGTGCTCGTTCGCCCGGAGCAGGTGGAACTGCACCGGGCGGCCGACTCCCCGGGCACTCCGGGCAGCAGCGGGAACGGAGAGCTGGCCGGGCGCGTCGTCGCCTACGGTTACCACGGCCACGACGCCGTGATCCACGTGCGGCCCGAGCACGATTCCGGCGCACCGGTCATCGTGGTGCGCACCCTCGGCGGCAGCCAGCTGCCGCCCGGGTCCCCGGTCACGCTCCGGGCCCGCGGCCCCGTGCTGGCGTGGCCGCACGCGGAGCCCCGGGACCGCTGAGCCTGCCCGGCTCGCGCTCAGGGGAGAAGGTCGCTGATCGCAGGCCGACCGGCCCTGACCGGTAAGACGGGCCGCCCGGTCAGGGCGTGCCGGTGAGGCGGTCCAGCGCGGCGCGGATCCGCTTCTCCGACACCGGGACGGGCGTGCCCAGCACCTGGGCGAACAGGCTGACCCGGAGTTCCTCGATCATCCAGCGCACCGCCCGGACGTCCGCGCCGGAGCGCCGGGCGGGCGGAAGCTCCGCCACGGCCTGCTGGTAGGCGTCGGTGACCCGGCGCACGATCGCCATGCGTTCGGTGTCGCGGCCGGGGGCGGCGGCCAGCGTGTCCAGCCTGCGGCTGATCGCCCGCAGGTAGCGGACCAGGTCGGGCAGCCGCGGTAGCCCGGTCTCGCTGACGAACCCCGGGTGGATCAGCGCGGCGAACTGGGCCCGTGCGTCGGCGAACGCCGGGGCCAGCGGCGGGCTGGGGGTCGCCCGCAGCCTCGCCTCGGCTTCGTGCGCCGCCTCCAGGACCTGCCCGGCGGCGTCCACCGCCCGGGCCGTGGCCAGCGGCAGGGCAGGCCGCGCCTCCGCCACCAGGCGGGCGAAGCCCTCGGCGTCCCAGGCCGGCCCGCCCGCGTCCGCGATCACCTGGTCGGCCGCGGCGGCGACACAGTCCTCGAGCAGCGCGCCGATGCTCGGGTAGGGGTTCCGGCTCAGGGCCAGCTTCCGCTCCACCGGCAGCCGGTCGGCGATGGAGCGCACGCCGGACGGCACCTGCAGCAGGAGCAGCCGGCGGGTGCCCGCCGCCATGGCCGCGTCGGCCTCGGCCCGCGTCGGGAACAGCCGGACGTCCACTCGCTCCCCTGCGTCCGCCAGCGCCGGGTAGGCGGTGATCGGGCTGGCCCCGATCGGGGGGGCTTGGGGGGGTCGTCCCCCCGGGCTAGCACTGTCCTGGCCGCTGGTGAAGACCCGCGGCAGCGTGCCGATGCTCCAGTCGTTCAGGCCGGTCCGGACGAAGCCGCCGGCCGCCTCGGTGAGCTTGGCCTGCAGCCGGGGCCGCAGCCGCTCGCGCAGCTCGCCCAGGTCCTTGCCGCGCGCCAGCTCCCGGTTCCCGTCCAGCACTCGGTAGGTGATCTTCAGGTGGGCGGGCAGCCGGGACTCGTCGAACTTCTCTCGCGGGACCGGGACCCCGGCGAGGCGGCCGAGTTCGGTGGCGAGCGCGTCCAGCAGGCTGCCGTGCGGCTCCCCCAGCCGGGCGATCACGGCGCGGGCGGTGTCGGGCGCGGGCACGAACAGCCGGCGCAGCTCCTTCGGCAGCGACCGGATCAGCTCGGTGACCAGCTCCTCCCGCAGGCCCGGTACCTGCCAGCCGAGTTCCTCCCCGCTCACCTGGCCGAGCGCGGCCAGCGGGATGTCCGCGGTCACCCCGTCGTCTGGCTCGCCCGGCATGAACTCATACGACAGGGGCAGCCCGCCGCCCCACGAGCTGGGGTAGTCAGCCGGGTCGAAGTCCCCGGCGGCGGGGTCGACCAGATCGGCCTGGGTAAACGTCAGCAGGTCGGGGTCGTGCGCGCGGGCCTTCTTCCACCAGGTGTCGAAGTGCCGGGCGGAGGTCACGTCGGCGGGTATCCGCCGGTCGTAGAAGTCGAACACGGCGGCGTCGTCGGCCACGATGCCGCGCCGCCGGGCCCGGTCCTCCAGCTCGCGAGCCTCCTCCAGCAGCCGCCGGTTACGGCGGAAGAACTCGTGCGGGGTTTGCCAGTCACCTTCCACCAGGGCACCGGTGATGAACAGGTCCCGCGCCGCCGCGGGGTCCACCCGGGCGTAGTTGACCCTCCGCCCGGTCACGATCGGCAGCCCGTACAGGCTCACCTTCTCGAGCGCGACCGCTGCGCCCCGGCGGGCGTCCCAGTGCGGCTCGCTGTAGCTGCGCTTGACCAGGTGCGCGGCCAGCGGCTCGACCCACTCGGGCTCGATCCTGGCCACGGTCCTGGCCCACAGCCGGGACGTCTCCACCAGCTCGGCCGCCACCACCCACTGCGGCGGCTTCCGGGCCAGCACGGAGTCGGGGAAGACCGCGAAACGGGCCCCGCGTGCCCCGGCGAACTCGGCCGGCCCGCGCCGCTTCCGTTGGGAATTCTGTCCGGTGGCCGCCTGCTCGGCGTCCTTCATCCCGATGTGCGAGAGCAGGCCGGCCAGCAGCGACATGTGCACGCGGTCCGCGAGGCCGTCCTGCTCCGCGCGGGAGCCGGCCGAGATGCCCACGTCCCGGGCGGCCTGCCGCAGCTGTGCCTGCACGTCCTGCCACTCCCGCACCCGCAGGTAGTGCAGGAACTCGCGGCGGCACAGGCGGCGGAACGCCGACGACGACAGCTCGCGCTGCTTGGCGTCCAGGTAGTCCCACAGGCTGAGGAGGGCGAGGAAGTCGGATCCCGGCTGGGCGAAGCGCGCGTGACTGGCGTCCGCGGCCTCGCGGGCGTCCGCGGGGCGTTCCCGCGGGTCCTGGATGGACAGCGCCGCCGTGATGATCAGTAGCTCGCGGACGCAACCGTGGTGGGCGGCCTCCAGGACCATCCGGCCCAGGCGGGGGTCGGCCGGCAGCCGGGCCAGCTTGCGGCCCACGCCGGTCAGCCGCGTCGCCCCCCCTCCTGACGCGACCGCGCCCAGCTCTTCCAGCAGCCGCACGCCGTCGGTGATGTTGCGGGAGTCCGGCGGGTCCATGAACGGGAAGTCCGCGACCTCGCCGAGCCCGAGCGCGGCCGTCTGCAGGATGACCGAGGCCAGGTTGGTGCGCAGGATCTCCGGGTCGGTGAACTCCGGCCGCGACGCGAAGTCCTCCTCGCTGTACAGCCGGATGCAGATCCCGTCGGACGTGCGGCCGCAGCGTCCCTTGCGCTGGTCGGCCGAGGCCCGGGAGATGGGCTCGATGGGCAGCCGCTGCACCTTGGTCCGGTGGCTGTACCGGGAGATCCGCGCCGTGCCCGGGTCGACCACGTACCGGATGCCCGGCACGGTCAGCGAGGTCTCCGCGATGTTGGTGGCCAGTACCACGCGCGGCCGCTGATGCGGCTGGAAGGCGCGGTGCTGCTCGGCCGCGGACAGCCGGGCGTACAGCGGCAGCACCTCCAGGCCGGCCAGGTCCGCCTGTTCCGCCAGCGCATCGGCGGTGTCCCGGATCTCGCGCTCACCGCTGAGGAAGACCAGGATGTCCCCGGGTCCCTCGGCGCGCAGCTCGCCGACCGCATCGCAGATGGCCTGCGCCTGGTCTGCAGGCTCCGGGCCGGGACGGTCCGGGTCGGCCAGCGGCCGGTACCGCACCTCGACCGGATACGTGCGCCCCGACACCTCGATCACCGGCGCATCCCAGAAGTGGCGGCTGAAGCGCTCCGGGTCGATCGTGGCCGAGGTGATGATGACCTTGAGGTCGGGCCGGCTGGGCAGCAGCCGCTTCAGGTAGCCGAGGATGAAGTCGATGTTCAGGCTGCGCTCGTGGGCCTCGTCGATGATCAGGGTGTCGTAGCGCCGCAGCCGGGGGTCCCGCTGCATCTCGGCCAGCAAGATCCCGTCGGTCATCACCTTGACCAGGGTGCGGTCGCTGGATTTGTCGGTGAACCGCACCTTGTAGCCGACCACTGGGTTAGCTACCGCCGTGCCGATCTCGGTGCCGAGCTCGTCGGCGATCCGCTCGGCCACGGTACGCGCCGCGATCCGCCGGGGCTGGGTGTGGCCGATCTGGCCGGTGACCCCGCGGCCCAGTTCGAGGCAGATCTTCGGCAGCTGCGTGGTCTTGCCCGAGCCGGTCTCGCCGGCGACGATGACCACCTGATGATCGCGGATGACCGCGGCGATCTCGTCCTTGCGCTGGCTGACCGGAAGCGCGGGCGGATAGGTGATCTCGGGCAGGCGGGCTCGCGACTCGGCGAGCGAGGGCGTCAAGGCCGTCGAGGAAGTCAAGGTGGCAGTTTTCATGGCAGGGCACGGGGACACGCAGCCGATTCGCGGGCCTTCCCCAGCATGGCTGCCCGGTCCCTCAGTACCTAACGCTTTTCCGGCCCGCGTCCTTCCGCGCCCCGCGCTCTTGACGATCATGGACCGGGCCGGGGATCGTTTGGTCCAGGAGGTCCGGGGATCGCCGGGAAACACTCCAGACGCCAGGAGACACCGGGAGGCGCGGGACAGGTCATGACCGAGGCTTCCCGGCTGGCCGAACTGCTGGCCTCGCGGCTGCGCGCGGTATGGGGGGCGCCCGTCGAGGTCACCGGCGTCCAGCGGCTGCCCGGCGGCGCAAGCCGGGAGAGCTGGGGCGCCGCAGCGCGGATGGCCGACGGCGGACAGCGCCGCCTCATCCTGCTGCGCGACCCGGAAGGCTCGGATCGCCACGGCGACGTGGCGCTGCAGGCCGCGGCCATGACCGCCGCGCGAGCGGCCGGCGTCCCGGTACCCGAGGTTTACGACCACGGGGAGCAGGCCCTGGGCCGCGGCCGGCCGTACCTGCTCACCGAGCGGCTGGACGGGGAGACGATCCCGCGGCGGCTGCTGCGGGACGACGCGTACGCGGCCGCGCGGCCCGGGCTCGCGCGTCGTCTCGGGCAGGTCCTGGCCGCGATCCACCAAGTGGATCCCGGATGTGTCCCCGGCCTGCCCCGGGTCGACGCGATCGGCCAGGTGACCGCGCTCTACCAGGAGTTCGGCGAGCCGCGGCCGGCGCTGGAGATCGGCCTGCGGTGGCTCGCCACCCGCCGGCCCCCGCCCCGGCCGGACGCGCTGGTGCACGGTGACTTCCGGACCGGCAACCTCATCGTGTCCCAGGACGGGCTGCGGGGGGTGCTGGACTGGGAGCTCACCCACCGCGGCGACCCCCTGCAGGACCTGGGCTGGCTGTGCACCAAGGCCTGGCGGTTCGGCTCGGCAGACCCGGTCGGAGGGTTCGGGACCCGCGCCGACCTCCTGTCGGGCTACGCCGAGGGGGGCGGCACTCCTCCGGACGAGGACACCCAGCGGTGGTGGGAACTGTACGGCACGGTGCGCTGGGCGCTGCTCTGCCGCCGCCAGGCCGAGCGGTACCTCACCGGCGGCGAGCCGTCGATCGAGCTCGCGGTGCTCGGCCGCCGCGTCTGCGAGCAGGAGTTCGACGTGCTGCTCGCGCTGGGCTACGCCGCGCCGCTCACCGTCGCCGACCCGCTGGCCGGCCCCGCCGCCCCGCCCCCGGCGCCGCACGACCGGCCGGGCGGGCCCGAGCTGCTCCGGGCCGTCCGCGAGTTCCTCGCCGCCGACATCGCCGCCGCGGATCCGCGCCGGGCGTTCCACGCCCGGGTCGCCGCGAACGCGTTGCGGATCGCGGAGCGCGAGGCCCGGCTCGGGGCCGGGCACGCACGCGACCACCGGGCCAGGCTCGACGCGCTCGGCTGCGCCGACGACGCCGAACTCTGCGCGGCCATCCGCGACGGGTCGCTGGATCACCGCTTCGGCGACGTGGTCGCCGCGGTCTGCGCGATGACCGTCGACAAGCTCGCCGTCGCCAACCCCGGCCACCTTGCCCGCCCCGGATGAGCCAAGGAGACGAGGACGTGGACTTCACCCTGCCCCAGGACCTGCAGGACTACCTGGCCGAACTGGATGAGTTCATCGAGCGCGAGATCAGGCCGCTCGAGCGGGCCGACGACAACATCCGGTTCTTCGACCACCGCCGGGAGGACGCCAGGACCGACTGGGACCGCGGCGGGCTGCCGAGCCGCGACTGGGAGGCGCTGCTGGCCGAGGCCCGGCGGCGGGCCGACGCCGCGGGCCACTACCGGTACGCGTTCCCGAAGGAGTACGGCGGCCGGGACGGGACCAACCTGGGCATGGCCGTCATCCGCGAGCACCTGGCCCGCCAGGGCCTCGGCCTGCACTGCGACCTGCAGAACGAGCACGCGATCGTGGGCAACAACGTCGCGCTGCTGCTGATGCTGGAGTACGGCAGCCCCGCGCAGAAGGACGAGTGGGTCGGCGACCTCGCCGCCGGGCGGCGCGGGTTCGCGTTCGGCATCACCGAGCCTGCGCACGGCAGCGACGCGACGTTCATGGAGACATGTGCGCAACGGGCCGGGGCGGGGTGGGTCATCGACGGCGAGAAGACCTGGAATACGGGCGTCCACGCCGCCTCGCACGACCTGATCTTCGCCCGGACCAGCGGGGCGCCGGGCAGCGGCGAGGGCATCACCGCGTTCCTCGTACCGGTCGATGCGCCGGGTTTCACGGTCGACGAGTATCTGTGGACGTTCAACATGCCCACCGACCACGGGCACGTCTCGCTCGCGGGCGTGCGGGTACCCGATTCCGCGATCCTGGGCGGCGAGGGCCGAGGCCTGCAGGTGGTCCAGCACTTCTTCAACGAGAACCGCATCCGCCAGGCCGCCTCCAGCCTGGGCGCCGCGCAGTTCTGCATCGACCGCTCGGTGGAGTACGCCAAGACCCGGGCCCCGTTCGGCAAGCCACTGGCCAGCAACCAGGCCATCCAGTTCCCGCTGGTGGAGCTCCAGACGCAGGCCGAGATGCTCCGGGCCCTGATCCACAAGACCGCGTGGGGCATGGACCAGTTCGGGCCGTTCTCCCAGTCCGACAAGGTCTCGATGTGCAACTACGTGGCCAACCGGCTGTGCTGCGACGCGGCCGACCGCGCCATGCAGGTGCACGGCGGCCTGGGCTATTCACGGCACATGCCGTTCGAGCACATCTACCGGCACCACCGCCGGTACCGCATCACCGAGGGCAGCGAGGAGATCCAGATGCGCCGGGTGGCGGGCTACATGTTCGGCTACATGAAGCAGCGCGCGCCCAAGGGCGTGCGTGAGACGCCCTAGCGCAGGCTGCGGAGCACCAGCGCGGTCTCCAGCGCGGCCAGGACCGCGTCCCAGCCCTTGTCCTCGCTGCTGCCCTCGCCGCCGCAGCGGTCGACGGCCTGGGCCAGGGTGTCGCAGGTCAGTACGCCGTTGCCGACCGGCGTGCCGGTATCCAGCGGTACCCGGGTCAGCCCGTAGGTCACCGAGTCGCAGACGTAGTCGAAGTGCGGGGTGCCGCCGCGGATGACCGCGCCCAGGCAGGCGACCGCGTCGTGCTGCCGGGCCAGCTCGGCCGCGACCACGGGCAGCTCGATCGCGCCCGGCACCCGGACCACGAGCGGCTCCGCGATCCCGCAGGCCCGCCCGGCCGCCACCGCCCGCTGCACCAGGCAGCCGGTCACCTCGGGATGCCAGCGGGTCGCCGCGATGGCCAGGCTGAGCCCGGCCGCGTCCACGGTCCGCCCCGGGGGTCGCCCTTCCCCGCTCACCTCGCCTCCGTGGCGGGCGCGGCGGGATCGTCCGGCCCGGCCGGCGGAGCCGCGCAGGGCGTCCCGTTGGGGATCAGGTCGTCGAGCTGGTGGCCGAGCCGGTCCCGCTTGGCGATCAGGTAGCGCAGGTTGTCCGCGGTGGCCGCGACCGGCAGCAAGACCCGGCCGGTCACCTCGATGCCGAACCCGGACAGGCCGCGGACCTTGGCCGGGTTGTTGGTGAGCAGCCGCAGCGAGCGCACGCCCAGGTCGGCGAGCATCTGCGCGCCGGTGGAGTACTCGCGAGCGTCTGCGGGCAGGCCGAGCTCCAGGTTCGCGTCCACGGTGTCGGCGCCCGCGTCCTGCAGCTGGTAGGCGCGCAGCTTGGACAGCAGCCCGATCCCGCGGCCCTCATGGCCGCGCAGGTACAGCACAATGCCGCGGCCCTCGGCCGCGATGGCCGCCATCGCGGCGGCCAGCTGCGCACCGCAGTCGCAGCGCTGGGAGCCGAACACGTCCCCGGTCAGGCACTCGGAATGCATCCGGACCAGCACGTCGCCGGGCTCGTCCAGGTCGCCAAGGACCAGTGCGAGGTGCTCGGTGCCGTCCACCGAGTTCAGGTAGCCGAACGCGCGCCACTCGCCGAACTGGTTCGGCACCCGGGTCTGCACCACGCGGCGGACCGTCTGCTCCGAGTGCCGCCGGTACTCGATCAGCTGGGCGATGGAGATCAGCGGCAGGCCGTGCTCGTCGGCGAAGGCCCGCAGCTGCGGGAGCCGGGCCATGGTGCCGTCGTCGTTGAAGATCTCGGCCACCACCCCGGCCGGGGTCAGCCCGGCCAGCCGGGCCAGGTCGACCGCGGCCTCGGTGTGGCCGGGCCGGCGCAGCACGCCCCCCTCGGCGTAGCGCAGCGGGAACACGTGCCCGGGCCGGACGATCTCGTAGGGCTCGGTGGCCGAGTCCACCAGGGTACGGATGGTCCTGGCCCGGTCGGCCGCGGAGATCCCGGTGGTGATGCCGTCGCGCGCGTCCACGCTGATCGTGAACGCGGTGCCCATGTGCTCCTGGTTGTCGCTGGTCATCGGCGGCAGCTGCAGCCGGTCCAGGTCCTCGCCGAGCATCGGCACGCAGATCAGGCCGCGGGCGTAGCGGATGGTGAAGGCCAGCAGGTCGGGCGTGGCCTTGCTCGCGGCGAACACGATGTCGCCCTCGTTCTCCCGGCTGGCGTCGTCCACCACGACGATCGCGCGGCCCGCGGCGATCTCGGCGATGGCCTGCTCCACGGTGTCCAGGCCGGCCTCTCCGGGCGTGGTCTCGTTCGTGATCATGACTGGGTCCCTCCGGCGAGCAGCCGTTCCACGTACTTGGCGATCATGTCGACTTCCAGGTTGACCGTCTCGCCGGGCTGCTTGCGGCCCAGGGTGGTGCGCGCGAGCGTCTCCGGGATCAGGCTGACCTCGATCCAGCCGGGCCTGTCGGGCGGGCTGGCACCGTGCGAGCTAAGACGGGCGAGCGCGGACACGGTGAGGCTGACCCCGTCCACGGCGATCGAGCCCTTCTGCACGACGTAGCGCGCGAGGGGCGGCGGGACCGCGATCCGTATCACGTCCCAATGCTCACCCGGACGGCGTTCCAGGATCGTGCCGGTTCCGTCCACGTGCCCCTGCACGAGGTGCCCGCCGAGCCTGCCGTCCAGCCGCAGCGGGCGCTCGAGGTTCACCGCCGAGCCCGCGCCGAGGGTGCCGAGGCCGGACCGGCTCAGGGTCTCGCCCATCACGTCCGCGCTGAACGTGCCAGCGGACGCGCTGGTGACCGTGAGGCAGACGCCGTTAACGGCGATGGAGTCGCCGGCGGCCGCGCTCGCCGTCACCAGCGGGCCGCGCACGGTCAGCCGGGCCGCGCCCGGGAGCTCCTCGAGCGCGACGACCTCGCCGAGTTCTTCCACGATTCCGGTGAACACCGCATCCACCCCGTTCTCCTCCGCAAGCCGCCTGTCGCGGGCTCCGGGGATCGCGCGGATGCGCAAGGCACGGCCTGTCGGGCGCTATCGGCCCGGCCGCGCGCGTGCTGCCTCCCATCCGGACTGTTACCGTCGGTCCCGGAGTTCCACCGGGTCAGCCGGCCGATGGCTTCGGCCGGGTCGCGGACTGTCACCGCCGGTTCGGAGTTTCACCGACCCCGGAGCACGCGTTTACCTCTCGAACCAGTGTGCCATGCCGGGTATTCCGGACGCGACGCAGGCGACCCCGGCGGCCCGGCGCTCAGGCGCCGGGCCGTCAGGTGGCTGGGCGGTCAGATGTCTGGGGCGCTCAGGTGACCGTGGAGCCCCGGCGGGCCAGCGCGTCCAGGGTGACCGCGGCGAGCAGGACGGCGGCGGTCCAGATGTACTGGCCGGCCGCGCCGAGCCCGAGCAGGATGACGCCGTTGTAGATGACCGCCACGACGAACCCGCCGAGCACCGCGCCGGTGATCCGGCCCCGGCCACCGAACAGGCTGACGCCGCCGATCACCGCTCCGGCCACGGAGTACAGCACGTACTGGCCGCCCGCGATGTTGTTCGAGATCGACCCGAGGAACGACGCGTAGAGGATGCCCGTGATGCCCGCGATCAGCCCGCACATCGCGAACGCCAGCACCCGGATCCGGCTCAGGCTAACGCCCGCCCGCCGCGCCGCCTCGGCGTTGCCGCCGACGGCGTACATGTAGCGGCCGAACTTGGTGCGGCCGAGCAGTATGGACATGACTATGGTCAGCCCGATCACGACCGGCACCACCCACGGCACGCCCTCCAGCGGGATCACGCCGCTGCTGCGGTTGTGGTTGAGGATCAGCACCAGCGCCAGGCCCACCGCCGCCACGAAGGCGAGCTTCAGGATGGTCACGCTCAGCGGCGGGGCCGCCAGGCCGTTCCTCCGCCTGCGCTGGTCCCGGAAGATCATGTAGACCGCGGCGAGCGCGACCGCGACGATCAGGATGATCCACCCGGCGGTCGGGCTGACGTTGCTGGACACCAGGCCGTTGATGAAGCCGTTGTGGTCCGCGATGACCCCGCCGAGGCCGACACTCCCGGTCTTTTCGAACAGCCAGAGCAGCACGCCGTTCAGGCCGAGCAGGCCGGCCAGCGTGACCACGAAGGACGGGATCCGCAGCCAGACGATGATCAGGCCCTCGATCGCGGCGATGGCCGTGCAGACCGCGATGGCGACCACGATGGCGGCCCAGGTCGGGAACGGGTGCGCGGTCGCGACCATCCACAGGGCGACGGCCCCGCCGATCCCCGCGTTGAAGCCGAGCGACAGGTCGATCTCGCCGAGCAGCAGCGGGAACGTTTGCGCCATGCAGAACGTGATGATGAAGCCGGCCTGCGTCATCAGGTTCGCGATGTTGCCCGCCGACAGGAAGGCGGGCTCACGGATCTGGAAGTAGGCCCCGATGATGATCAGGCCGATGATGACCGGCAGGGCCCCGCTCTCCCCGTTGCGGACCCGGCGCAGCCAGATCCGGGTGTACTCGCCCAGCGACCCGGCCAGCACCTCCGGGGCACTGGTCAGCGCGATCTCCGAGGCCTCGGCCTCGGTCGTTTCGGGCTCGCCCGCTACCGCGACCGACCCGGGCTCGTCCTGGGCCGGCTCGCCGCTTTCCGGTGATGACATTCCTCAGCCCTCCGAGCCGCTGCTGACGTTGCCCGAGGCCGCGGGCTCGCTCCCGCCGCCGTTGCCGGTGCGCAGGCGGGCCGACGCGCCCGTGGTCATCAGGTCCACGACCGACGAGGTGTCGAACTCGGCGACCGGCCCGACCGCGGCCAGCCGGCCGAGGTAGACCACCGCGACCCGGTCCGCGACCCGGAACACGTCGGTCAGGTTGTGCGAGACGACCAGGACGGCATGGCCCGTGCTGGCCAGCTGTTCGATCAGGGACAGCACCAGCTCGGTCTGGGTGACGCCCAGCGCGGCGGTCGGCTCGTCCATGATGACCAGCTTGGCCTCCTGCATGACCGCCTTGGCCACCGCGACCGCCTGCCGCTGCCCGCCGGACAGCGATCCGACCGGCTGCCGGATCGACCGCACGGTCGTGACCCGCAGGTCCTGCAGGGTCTGCTTGGCGGCCAGCTCCATCTTGATCTCGTCAAGCAGCCCGAACCGCGTGATCTCGTGGCCGAGCAGCATGTTCTGCACGATGTCCAGGTTGTCGGCCAGCGCGAGGTCCTGGTATACGGTCGCAATCCCGAGGTTGGTCGCGTCCCGCGGCGAGTGCAGGTGCGCCGACTTGCCCTGCCACACCAGGTGGCCGGTGGTCGGCTGGTAGATGCCGGCGATGCACTTGATCAGCGTGCTCTTGCCCGCGCCGTTGTCCCCGACCAGGGCGGTGACCTTCCCGGCCGGGATGTCCAGGTTGATGCCGGTCAGCGCCTGCACCGGCCCGAAGCTCTTGCCGATGTTCTCCAGCCGCAGCAGCGGCGTGTCACCGTTGGCCTCCGGGCCGACCGGCGCGGAGGCGGATGGCACCCGGCCCTCGGGCCGGGTGCCATCCTCGGAGCCGTTCGTTACCACCTAAGGGCTCCCGCCTGCTCGACTACGAGCATTCTTACTAAGAGATACCGTACTTCGTGCAGTCCGCCGCGTACGAGCCCGCGCACAGCTGGGATGCGGGCACGAAGCCGTCCTTGATGACCGTGGACTGGATCGTCGACGGCACGACCCACTCCGGCGTCTCCAGGATCGACGGCACGTCGACGTGGGTGTTCACGTCCATCGCCATGCCGTTGACCAGTGCCTTCGGCGGCGTCACGCCCGCCCGCAGGTACATGGCCAGCGCGGCGGCGGCCTGCGCCTCCAGGTAGATCGGCTTGTACACGGTGCCGCACTGGTAGCCGGCGATGACGTTCTGCAGCCCGGTCAGCGTGGCGTCCTGGCCGGTGACCGGGAACGTCATCGGCTTGATGCCCTTGGTGATCAGGTAGTGGATGATCGGCGCGCCGTTCTCGTCATTGGGCATCAGCACGGCGTTGATGTTCGGGTGCGCCGAGTACGCCGCCTGGAACTCAGTCAGGGCGGTGGGCGGGTCCCAGGTCCCGGCCGGGTTGGCGACATCCTTGTACGCGCCGGACGAGAACTTGGGCTGGAGCACGGCCAGGTAGCCGTTGGCGAACAGCGTGGCGTTGTTGTCGGTCGGGGCGCCGCGCATGACCATGACCTGGGGGCTCTTCACGTGCCAGGCCGCGATGCAGCTGACCAGGCCGTTGCCGAGCAGCGTGCCGACGTAGGTGTTGTTGAAGCTCACGTAGTACTTGCGGGTGCCGCCGAGGGTGAGCCGGTCGTAGTCGATCACGGGCACCCCGTGCGACTTCGCGTAGGACTCGATCCTCGCCCCGACCCCGGAGTCGAGCGGGTCCACGATCAGGACCGTGGCGCCGTTGGTGATGTCAGCCTGCGCATCCGAGTACTGGGTCGCGTCGCTGCCCAGGGCGTTCTGGATGATGGTGTCCGACGTCGGGAGCCCGGCGAGCGCGAAGGACTTCTTAAGGTACGGGGCGTCGAACTCCACGTAGCGGGTCGAGGAGACGGTGTCCGGCAGGATCACCGCCACCTTCCCCTTGCCCTTCGCGGCCAGCGACTTGATCGCGCTCATCGCCGAGAAGGTCAGGTTGAACGACGCGGCGCTGATCTGCGGCACGGCCGAGGAACTCGGCGCGCTCGACGTGGTCGACGAGCTGCTGCTGCAGGCCGCCGCGATCAGGGCCACGCAGGCCGCCAGGGCCGTGAGGGCGATTCTTCTCCTGTTTACAAAGTCCAACGAAACCACCTCGTTTGTGGGGCTAGTCGTGCGTACACAAATGGGGCCTCACGGACCAGGTCCGCTTTGGTCGACGGCGCGACCGGTGTCAGGTAAACCGTAGACTTCGCGAAATGAACGTGGCCATAAACATCGCGCCCTGAGCGTTAAAATACAGTTAACACGCGATCCGTGGCGATGCCCGCCACCTGCGGAAGTGTCAAAAGAGATCACTTCGACGCGCGTCCGTTACTCGGCCGCGATCCGGTAACCCGCCCGGGGCTGGGTCAGGATCAGCGGCGTGGCCCCGGCGACCTCGAGCTTGGCTCTCAGCCGGCGCACGTAGACCCGCACGTACTCGGTCTGCGTCTCGTAGCCGTGCCCCCACACCCGCCGGAGCAGGTGGGCGTGGGTGAGCAGTTTGCCCCGGTTGGTGGCGAGCTCGCGCAGCAGCGCGAACTCGGTGGGGGTGAGGTGCACCGGCTGCCCGCCGCTGGTCACCTGCTGGCTGGCGAGGTCGATCACGAGCTCGCCAATGACGATGGCCGCCGGCTCGGCCTCCGGGGCCGCGGCCGGCCGGGTCCGGCGGAGCGTGGCCGTGATCCTGGCCAGCAGCTCCTCGATGCTGAAGGGCTTGGTCATGTAGTCGTCGGCGCCCACGTTGAGCGCGGTCACCTTGTCCCGCTCGCCGCCGCGCGCCGAGACCACGATGATCGCCACCGACGAACGCTCGCGGATCTGCCGGCACAGCTCGAACCCGTCGACCTCGGGCAGCATCAGGTCGAGCAGCACGATGTCGGGCTCCTCGGTTTCCAGCAACTGCAGCGTGCGGACGCCGTCGGCCGACACCACGGTGTCGAAGCCCCGGACGGCCAGGTTCGACCGGATCAGGTCGACGATGTTGGGATCGTCCTCGACCACGAGCGCGCGCGTGGTCACCGCAGGCTCAGACACGCCGGGCTCCGGTCCGCCGCCGGGCCGGGGCGTCATGACCGTCGCCCGGCGCCAGCTCACCGTTGCCCGGCGCCAGCCCACCGGTGCCCGGCGCCAGCTCACCATGGCCCGGCGCCAGCTCACCGGTGCCGGGTGCAAGGTCACCGTCGCCCGGCGCCGGCCTGGCGGCGCCGGCCGCAAGCCTGGCGACGCCGGCCGGGAGCCCGGCGGGCCTGCCATCCGGCCGGGCCGGCATCTCGACGGGCAGGTGGATCCGGAACCGGGTCCCCTTCCCGGGCTGGTCCAGCACGATGCGCCCCCCGTGAGCCTCGACAATTCCCCTGGCGATGGACAGCCCGAGCCCGGCGCCGGCGCTGGGCGTCCGGCGGCGTCGCATCGGCTCGAACGGCGCGCTGACGATCTCGGCCGGCATCCCGGCGCCGTCATCGAGCACGCTGATCGCGATCCCGTCCCGCCCAGCCGCCTCGGCGCGGACGCTCACCCGGGTGCCGGACGGGTTGTGGCCGATGGCGTTGTCCAGCAAGTTCACGAACACCTGCTCCAGGCGGTCGTGGTCGGCCCAGATAGCCGGCAGCGACGGATCGCAGGTCGCCTCGATCGCCGCGGCGGCGGCCGGGGGCAGGCACGCGACGGCCGCGTCGAGCACCAGGGAGATGTCGCACCAGTCACGTTGCAGGCGCAGGATCCCCGACTCGATCGCGGAGAAGTCGAGCAGGTCCCCCACGAGGCGCCCGAGCCGGGCCGACTCGGCCGCGATCCGCTGCAGGAACCGCTGCTGTGAGTCCCGGTCCCAGGTCACGTCGGGCTGCATCAGGCTGGAGGCGTAGCCCCTGATCGCGGTCAGCGGTGTGCGCAGTTCGTGGCTCAGCCGGGACAGGAAGCCGCGCTGCAGTTCCTGGGACCGGCGCAGCGCCGCGGCCTCCTGGTGCGCGAGCCCGGCCTCCTCGCGCTCCAGTGCCAGCCGCAGCGAGTGGGCGGCGTCCTCCAGCAGCGCGGTGGCGTCGGCGGCGGGCGGCCCGGTGCGCCAGCCGGCCAGCAGCACCGTAGCCCCGGCGGGCGCGGCGAACGTCACCGCCAGCAGCTGCTGTCCGTCGGCCTGCAGCGGGCTGGCCACATCGTCGCGGCGCGGGATGGCCAGCAGCCGCTGCGCAGCCTCCAGCAGCGCGGGCGGAGGGCCGGCCTCGTCGCGCCTGCCACCTGCGGTGACGAACGCTCGGCAGCACGGCGGCGAACCTGGGACCTGGGTCAGCAGCACCGCCCGGTCGGCCTGCAGGCCCTGGCGCAGGGCCGCCACGGCGATGGCGAGCGCCCTGGCCACCGGGATCGGCCCGGCCAGGGTCTCCAGCATCTCCCTGATCGTCTCCAGCACGCGGTTACGCGCAGTGACCTCGTCGAGCAGCCGGTCGCGCTCGATGGCGCTCGCGGCGTACCCGGCGTAGAGCGTGACCAGGTCGAGCTCGTCGCGGTTCGGCTGGCCGGTGACGCTGCGGAAGACCGTGATCACCCCGAGCAGGCCGCCTGGGCGCATGACCGGGACCGACCAGGAGCTCACCACCTTGGCCGCCCGGGCCAGGTCGCTGAACGGCGCCCAGGCGGCGCCGACGCGCGCGTTGCCGACGACGGGCTGCTCGGTGGCGGCCGCCACTCCTGCCGGGCCCCCGGCCGGCCCGCGGGGCAGCCGGGACCACGCGGACAGCAGCGCGTCCGGCAGGCCGAGCGACGCGGCGCAGACCAGGGCGTCGCCGGCCGCCAGGTGGATGCACAGCTGCTCGCTGCCGAGCGCGGCGCCGAGCGCCGACAGGATCAGCGGGAGGCTGGACGACGGGTCGGCCGAGACCAGGCGGTCGGCCAGCCCGTGCAACCGGGTGAGCTGCCGCCGGGCCGACGAGTCGACCTGCTGGCCCGCCACCAGGGCCACGACGTCGTCGGGGTGGGCCCGGTCGGGGTGCACCTCGGCCACCACCCGGCCGTGCCGCAGCACCACGATCCGGTCGGCCAGCCGGAACATCTGATCGATGTCGTGACAGGCGAGCAGGATCGTCGTGCCCCGCTCGCGCACGCGAGCGATCAGCCCCTCGACCTGGGCCGATTCGCTGACCCCCAGCGAGGCGGTGGGCTCGTCGAGCAGCAGCAGCCGGGGCTCCCGCGCCATCGCCCGGGCGACCGCCACCAGCTGACGCTGGCCGCCCGACAGGGACTGGACGGCCTGGGTGGTATCCAGCAGCGGGATCTCGTAGCTCCGGAGCACCGACGCGGCGGTGGCGTGGAACCGCACGTCGGAAAGCAGGTTCCAGCGGCGCTCCCGGCCGAGCAGCAGGTTCGAGGCGATGTCCAGGTTGTCGCAGAGCGCGAGGTCCTGCCACACGACCGCGACGCCCTGGCGCGCGGCCGCCACCGGATCGCGGGTCACCAGCCTGCCGTCGATAACGATCTTCCCGCTGGTCGGCCGGATGTCGCCGGCGATGCAGCGCACGAGGGTGGTCTTGCCCGCGCCGTTCTCCCCCGCCAGGGCCACGAGCTCGCCGGGCCGGACCGCGAGGTCGACGCCGTCCAGGGCGCGCAGCGGCCCGAAGCGCACCGCCACCCCGGACACCGAAAGCAGCGGCCGCGGCGGCCTCAGCATGTCCCCGGCAGCGGCAGTGCTCATCAGCTTCAGCTCCTTGCCTGCGACCAGGGCGTAAAGCGCTGGAATCCTCCGCCGTCCGGCGGAGGATGCCGACTCCCGCATTGTGCCCGGCCCGGGGCCCTGCGCACCAGCGCGGGAACCGTCTCGGTTACTCGCCGCCGACGGGGCCGGGACAGACCTCGGTGATCCTGCGGGCCAGGAACGCCCGCTCGGCATCATTGTCGGTCAAGTCCAGCGCGACCCGGTAGGCCCGGGCGGCGTCCTGGTGACGGCCGAGCCGTCGCAGCAGGTCGGCCTTGGCCGCGGGCAGGTACCGGTAGCCCGCTAGCCGGCCGTCGCGCTCGACGCCCTCGATGTCCGCCAGGCCCGCTTCCGGCCCGGCCACCATGGCGTGTACGACGGCGCGGTTCAGCGCGACCACGGGCGTGGGCCAGGCCCGCAGCAGCTCGCCGTAGAGCCGCAGCAGCTGCGGCCAGTCGGTCTCGCCGTAGCTTGGCGCCTCGGCGTGCACGGCCGCGATCGCCGCCTGCAGGATGAACCTCCCGGGCCGGCCCGGCCCGGCCTCTTCCGGCGGCCGGCCGGCCCGCCCCGGCAGCGCGCCGGTGACGAGGCCGATCCCTTCGGCGATCGCGGCCCGGTCCCAGTGCGACCGGTCCTGCTCCTCGAGCAGCAGCAGCCGGCCGTCGGCGGCAGCGCGCGTCGCCCGGCGCGCGTCGGTCAGCAGCAGCAAGGCCAGCAGCCCGCGCGCCTCGCGTTCGTCCGGCATGAGCTCGCGGAGCATCCGGGCCAGGCCGATGGCCCGCTCCACGAGGTCACCGCGGACCAGGTCCGGGCCAGCGGGGGCGGTATGACCGGTCGTGTAGAGCAGATGGACCACGGTGAGGACCGCGTCCAGCCGGTCCGGCAGCTCGGCCGGCCCGGGCACCCGGTACGGGATCCGGGCGGCCGAGATTTTCTTCTTGGCCCGGGTGACCCGGGCCGCCATGGTCGGCTCGGACACCAGGAACGCCTGCGCGATCTCCGCCGTGGTCAGGCCGCACACCAGCCGCAGCGTCAGCGCCACCTGCGCCTCCCGGGCCAGGGCGGGATGGCAGCAGGTGAACACCAGCCGGAGCCGGTCGTCGGCGATCACGTCCTCCCCCGTGTCCGGGTCCTGTCCCGCCTCGGCGGGGTCGCCGGCCCCCGGCTCGCCCGGTCCGGCGGGCGAGCCAGGCTCGATCAGCAGCGGCAGCTTGGCCCGCAGGGTCCGGTCCCGGCGCTGCGCGTCCAGCGCTCGCCGCCGCGCGGTCGTGGTCAGCCAGGCGCCCGGGTTGCGCGGCACGCCCTGCCGGGACCAGGCGTCGAGCGCGGCCACGTACGCGTCCTGGACGCACTCCTCGGCGACGTCGATGTCGCGGGCGACGCGCGCCGTCGCGGCGAGCACGAAGGCCCACTCGCGACGGTGCGCATCCGCCACGGCCGCGCTGACCTCCGGGTCAGGCACGGGACCGCCGGTCACGGGACGATCTGACCACGGGGCCGCCCGGTCACCCCATGCCCGACGTGTCCATGATCGGCCGCACCTCGACGCCGCCGAACGGCGCCGGGCAGAGCTTGGCGATCTCGAGGGCGTGGTCGAGGTCACGCGCCTCGATCAGGTAGTAGCCGCCGAGCGCCTCCTTGGTCTCGGCGAACGGCCCGTCGGTGACCACGTCGTCACGGATGGTGGTGGCGGTGCTCGTCGGCTGCAGCGCGTTGCCGCCGAGGATCTTGCCGCCCTTCTCGCCCACCTGCTCGGCGAACCTGGCGTGCGCCTTCCCGGTCGCCTCCCAGACTTCCGGGCCAGCCTCGGCGTAACCGCTCTCCCGCTCGTAGATGAGGATCAGGTACTCGGTCATGGTGTCTCCTTCGGTGTCGATTCGGCCCAACATCTAAACGACGAACGGCGGGCGCCAGATCGACAGCTCACGGCCAGGATTCTCTCCAGAACCCGCTCCGGCAACCGGGCGGCCGGGCGATCGGCCTGCTGCGGGCCGGTCAGCAGGCCCCCGCCGGTGAGCCGGCGAGCGTCAGCCCGGTCCGGCCGCGCCGGTCGCGAGGTTGGCGATCCGGCGAAGTTCGGTAACGGCCGCCGCCGGGTCGGTCGCGCCGAACACGGCCGATCCCGCCACGAACATGTCGGCCCCGGCCTCGGCGCAGCGGCCGATGGTCTCGTCGTCGACCCCGCCGTCCACCTGCAGCCAGATCGACCCGCCGTGGCGGCGGATCAGTTCCCGGGCCCGGCGGAGCTTCGGCAGCACGAGGTCCAGGAAGTGCTGGCCGCCGAACCCCGGCTCGACGGTCATCAGCAGCAGCATGTCCAGATCGGACAGCAGGTCGGCGCATGGCTCGACCGGCGTGGCCGGGTTGAGGGCGAACCCGGCGCGCGCCCCGGCCGCCCTGATCGCCCGCAGCGTCCGCACCGGCGCCCGGGCGGCCTCCGCGTGAATCGTCACGCTGCCGGCCCCGGCCTCGGCGTAGCCCGGCGCCCAGCGATCCGGGTCCTCGATCATGAGGTGGCAGTCCAGCGGCAGGCTCGCGTGCTTGAGCAGCGACTCCACCACGGGCAGGCCGACGGTCAGGTTCGGCACGAAGTGCGCGTCCATGACGTCGACGTGCACCCAGTCGGCAACCTCCGCGATACTCGCGGCCTCGTCCGCTAGCCTGGCGAAGTCCGCGGCCAGCACGCTCGGCGCCATCTGCACGCTCACAGGGCGAGTCTATGGCCCAGGGCCTTGCGTCCCGGGATCCGGAGTGTCAGAGTGTCCCGCTAGCGTTCGATACTATATTCGAATCCCTGACCGCCGAGGAGGCTAGGTGAACACCGAGGCATCGAGCAGGCTGCTGGAGCGGGTGCACAAGCTGCTGGCCAAGGCCGAGGACGAGAGCGTCACGCCGCCAGAGGCACAGGCCCTGACGGCCAAGGCCGCGGAGCTGATGGCCAAGTACGGGATCGACCGGGCCCTGCTCGCGGCCGACCGCCCGGAGACCGACAGGCCCACCAGCAAGATGCTCGACATCGACAACCCCTGGGCGCGGGTCAAGGCGCACCTGCTGTGCGGGCTCGGCTCCGCGCTGCGCTGCCAGTGCATCCTGCTCTCGGGCGCGCGGCCCGGTACCCGCATCCACGTCTTCGGCTACGCGTCCGACATCGAGCGCACCGACGTCCTGTACGCATCGGTGCTGATCCAGATGTGGCACGGCCTGGCCGGCGCGCAGGTGCCCGCGTGGTCGCGCAGCCCGCGGGCGTGGCGGCGCAGCTGGCTGCTCGGCTTCGCCACCGCCGTGATCTCCCGGGTACGCGCCGCCGAGCACGCGGCCGCCTGCCAGGCGGCCGACCCGGGCACCGCGGCCGGCTCGCGCGCCGCGCTCGTCCTGGCCGACCGGGCGCAGGTGATCCGCAACGAGGCGGAGCGGGCCTACCCGCTCACCCGGACCGCGCGGGTCACCTACAGCGGGACCGGCTACCGGGACGGGTACGCCGAGGGCCAGCGGGCCGACATCGGCACCGGCCGGGTGACCCCCGGGCGCGGGCGCGCCCTCACGGCGGCCAGCTAGCCTCACCCGGGCCCGCGGCGGACCGCAGATCCCACCCGCCGCGGGCGGCAGACGTCCCGCGCTCAGGCGGACCGGCGCAGCAGGGCCAGGAAGATGGCGTCGGTGCCGTGCCGGTGCGGCCAGAACTGCGCGAAGGCGCCGTGCGGCTCCGGGCAGCGCAGCCCGGGCACCTCGGGCAGCACGCCGGGCGCGTCGAGCACGTCGGCATCGTCCCGCCCGGCCAGCACGTCCGTCACCACGTCGCGCGTCTCGGCCAGGTGCGGCGAGCAGGTGACGTAGGCCACCACCCCGCCCGGCGCGGCGGAGTCCAGCGCCGCGGCCAGCAGGGCGCGCTGCAGCGGGCCGAGCGCGGCGACGTCCTCCGGCGAGCGGCGCCAGCGGGCCTCGGGCCGGCGGCGCAGGGCGCCCAGCCCCGAGCAGGGGACGTCGGCGAGCACCCGGTCAAAGGTCCCGCGCCGCCACGCCGGAACGGTTCCGTCCGCAACCACCACGGCCGCGGACGCGCCTGCGGCCCCGTCGTCGCCGACCGGGGGCAGCCGGTCGGCGAGCAGCCGGGCCCGGTGCGGCCGCACGTCGGCAGCGAGCAGCCGCGCCCCGCGGCTGGAGGCCAGCCCGGCGAGCAGCCGCGCCTTGCCGCCGGGCCCGGCGCACAGGTCGACCCAGCGGCCGCCACCCGGGCGCCGCTCCTCCCCGGCGGCGCCCGCCCGGGCCAGTGCGAGCGCCGCCAGCTGACTGGCCTCGTCCTGGACCGAAGCCCGGCCCTCGGCCACGGCCGCCACCTGAGCCGGGTCTCCCTCGGCCAGGTAGACGCCGAACGGCGACCACCGGGTGGGCTGCGCGCCGCCGGCCACCAGCTCGGCCGGGCTGGCCAGCCCGGGCACGGCGCAGAGCGTGACCCGCGGGCGCTCGCCGTCCGCGGCCAGCGCGGCCTCGGTCTCGGCCAGGTCCTCGCCGAGAGCCTCGCTCAGCGCGCCGACGATCCAGCGCGGATGGCTGTAGGTGACCGACAGGTGGCCGGCCAGGTCGTCGGCGCGGCTCGGGGCGGCGATCTCCAGCCAGCTCCGCAGGTCCCGCGTTGCCACCCGGCGCAGCACCGCGTTGACGAACCCGGCCGGGCGCGGGCCGGCCACGTCCTTGGTCAGGTCCACCGAGGTGGCGACCGCGGCGTGCGGGCCGATCCGGGTGGCCAGCAGCTGGTGCGCACCGAGCCGGAGCACGTGGCGCAGCGGCGGGTCGAGCCGGGCGAGTTCCCGGTCCGAGCAGATGGCGAGGATGGCGTCGTAGCGGCCCTGACCACGCAGCGCGCCGTAGGTCAGCTCGGTGGCCAGCGCCGCGTCGCGTCCGGTCAGCCCGCGCTCCGCCAGCAGCGTGGGCAGCAGCAGGTTCGCGTATGCGTCCCGCTCGGCCACCGCGCGCAGCACGTCGAACGCGACCCGGCGGGCCGGGCCCGCGCGACCGCGCGCTGACCGGCCCGCAGCTGCCCGGCCGCGGGCAGGCCGGGCCGGGGCCGTCCGGCCGTGGGTCGCCATGTCAACCGGCTCCCTCAGCCCAGCACCGCGGGGGACCCGTCGAGCCGCAGGCCCCGTGCCCAGTCGGCCGCGGGCATCCGGCGCTTGCCGTGCGGCTGCACGTCACCGAGCTGAACCGGCCGGGTCCCCGTGCCGACCAGCACCCGCGAGCCCTGCGCGCGCAGCTGCCCGGGCGGGACGCCGGTGTCGCCGGCGACACCGGCGAACGGCCACAGCTTGATCCGGGTCCCGTTCAGCGCGGTCCAGGCGCCGGGGACGGGCGTGCACGCGCGAACCCGGCGGCTGACCGCGATCGCCGGCTCGGTCCAGCGCACCCGGGCGTCCTCCGAGGTGATCTTCGGCGCCAGGCTCACCCCGTCCGCGGGCTGCGGGCACGGCACCAGCTCGCCGGACTCGATGCCGTCGACGGTCGCGACCAGCAGCTCGGCCCCGGACACGGCCAGCCGGTCCAGCAGGTCGCCCGCGGTGTCGTCCGGCCTGATCTGCTCGGTGACCACGCCGAAGACCGGGCCGGCGTCTAGCGCGGCGACGATCCGGAACGTGGTGGCCCCGGTGACGTCGTCGCCGTGCAGGATCGCGTGCTGCACCGGCGCCGCGCCGCGCCAGGCGGGCAGCAGGGAGAAATGCAGGTTGACCCAGCCGTGCCCGGGAATGTCCAGGGCCTGGCGCGGGATCAGCGCGCCGTACGCGGTGACCGGGCAGCAGTCGGGCGCGATCTGCCGCAGCCGGGCGAGGAAGTCGGGATCGCCGGGCCGGGCCGGCTTGAGCACCTCGAGGCCGGCCGACTCGGCGCGGCGCGCCACCGGGCTCGGCGCGACGTGCAGCCCGCGGCCCGCCGGGGCGTCCGGCCTGGTGACCACGGCCGCGACCTCGTGCGCCGACTTGAGCAGCGCGTCAAGAGACGGCACCGCCGTGGCCGGGGTGCCCGCGAAGACGAGTCGCATCCGTTAGTAGGCCTCCCCGTGCGTCGGGTGCGGTGACACCCGCACGACCGGGACCGGCTCCCCCCACCATTCGGCCGCGCGGATCTCCTTCATCGCCAGCTTGCGCTGCGCGGCGTCCAGGCGGTCGATGAACAGGATGCCGTCCAGGTGATCGGTCTCATGCTGCACGCAGCGGGCCAGATGCCCGGTTCCCTCCAGCGTGACCGGCTCGCCGTACATGTTGAATCCCCGGGCCACCGCGCCGTAGGCCCGCGTCGTCGGGTACGCCAGGCCGGGGAAGGACAGGCACCCCTCGTCGTCCGTTTCCTCCTCCTCCGACAGCTGCAGCGACGGGTTGATCAGGTGACCGATCTGGTCGTCGATGTGATAGGTGAAGACCCGCAGTCCCACCCCGATCTGCGGCGCGGCCAGCCCCACCCCGGGCGCGTCCAGCATCGTCTCGGTCAGGTCCTTGACCAGCTTGCGCAGCTCGGCGTCGAAATCACGCACCGGCTCGGCCGGGGTACGGAGCACCGGATCCCCGAATAGGCGTATGGGCCTGACGCTCACCTGTTCCTCCAGCCGT
>Ga0335073_10000699_pt1 | contig 43647 bp, 40 predicted proteins | sample Lox_Sample_22_FD_207093 | JGI IMG/M metagenome (GOLD analysis project Ga0335073, IMG submission 207093) | Soil microbial communities from Loxahatchee National Wildlife Refuge, Florida, United States - Lox_Sample_2.2 | ecosystem: Environmental > Terrestrial > Soil > Wetlands | place: USA...
GGGCAAGCATCGAAGGCCTTAGCTCGTTCGGCGCCCGAGATCCTGCTGCCCGCAGCTCGACGTCTGTTGGCGTGACGGTGACGCCAATCGTTCGCCTGGGGAGCGGGGCCGCCCCGTGCACTCACCCGGTCAGCCGTCCGGCGGGGCCGGTGTTGAACATAGCGCTTTGCCCTCGCGCCCACGGCTCTTGCGTTATTAGCGGTCTGCTAATAACATGGCCCGAGATGCTCGTGTGGTGCTACTCGTGGTTGCTGGCGACCGGCGCTTGGCGCGACAGGTTCCCGGCGGGCCGCACGGCGCCGTGACCGCCTTGGAGGCTGGGGGGGCGGTGATGCCATTGTCCTTGCCTACGGAGATCGCGCAATGGGTCGGCGAGGCGACGGGTGGCGAACTGGTCAAGGCTCGCCGCCTGCCTGGTGGAAATCGCCGGCAAGCATGGCTTCTCGACGTCCACCAGGAATCCGGCGGCCCGGAGCGCCTGTTCCTCCGATTCGATCCATCCGAGCCAAATCCGACTGTCGAGCCACACACCTTGTGGCGGGAGGCTGCCGTTTACCGCGCCCTGATGCGCACCGACGTTCGAATACCACGTCTCGTCGCGGTTCACCCGACGATTCAGGCGTTTGTGACTGAGCGGGCCGAAGGATCTGCGGCATACCACTTGGCGAGCGATGCCGTGCGGCGAGCAGTCGCGCGTGACTTCATGCATCAGCTCGGCAGGCTTCATCGCATCGCTCCCGGAGCGCTGGAGCTGGCAGAGCTCGGCGCAGTTCGCAGCCCGGACGAGGAACTCCGGTCCGAGGTGCAAACGTGGGAGCGACTGTATCGGGACACCGGTCGTTCCGATCCGCTCATTGAGTTTGGTTTCTCCTGGCTTGTGCGGCACACCCCTGAGCTCGGCGGCCCTGTCGTGCTCGTTCATGGTGACGCCGGACCTAGTAATTTCATCTTTGCCGACACGTGTGTTACCGCCGTGATCGATTGGGAGTTCGCCCACTTCGGCGATCCTATGGAAGATCTCGCCTGGCTGTCGATGCGATCGATGTTCCAGCCGATCCCCGACTTTCCGGCGCGACTTCGTGAATACGAGACGGAATCCGGTATTTCAATCGACCTCGATCGGATCAGGTTCTATCGAATTCTCGTGCAGCTCAAGGTGGCCGTGATACGTCATCGCGATACAGGGAACCCCGACTCCAATAGCGACGTTGCCATGTCGTTGATGTCCCGCGCTGTCAACCGCCGAGCGCTGGTCGAGGCACTCGCCGATTTGGCTGGATTGAGCGTCGAACCTGCCCCCGCCGCTCGCGCTCTCCCCACTGAGCGCACCTGGATCTATGAGTCCCTATTACAAGAGCTACGCGACGTCATTGTCCCGCTCAGTTCAGACGATCTTGTGGTCGCGAAAGCAAAGAGCGCAGCACGTGTCATTAAATACCTCGAGCGGGTCGATCGTTTGCAGTCCATTCTGGACGACGAGGAGCTGCGCGATCTCAGCGACGTGCTGGGCCACGAGGTCGCGTCCCTCCAAGCCGGCCGGGACGAGCTGGCGGTGGCGCTGCGCGAATACGGCATTCCAGAGATGATCGCCGTCCGGCTTCTGAGCCGTCAGGCGGCTAGGGACATTGAGCTCATTCGCCCAGCGCTGGGAGCCTTGATGAGCAGGCACCTTCCCCGCCTGGACGCTGCAGAATGATGTACATCTCATGACGGTAGGTCCCTTTACACCCCTGGATGATCGCTTCCATTTCGGCGAGATGAGTGATCGATGGTGGATCACCGAGACTTGCTGGTTCTCGTTCTGCTGCCCTGAGCGCCGTCTTGGCGGTTGGCTCTATATCATGGTCCGCCCCAACATCGGCACGCTGGCAGGGGGCGCATGGGTATGGGACGACTCTGCGGCGCTTCCGTGGGAAGTCCTGTACTCGGCGAACTATTCGGCTATGCGGTTCCCCAGGGATCAGGACCTTACCGACTGTCAGCTCCCGACGGGAGTTGCGATCCGCATGTTGAAGCCCTTAACCACCTACGATCTTAGATACCGTGACGAGGAATTGATAGACATCAATCTCCGGTTCACTGCGATCATGGCTCCCCATGCCCTCGGCACTACATCATCCAGCCTCGGCCACCTCAGTCACTTCGACCAATTCGGACACGTCGAAGGCACGCTCACGCTCCACGGGAACGAGATCGGCATCGACTGCTTGGCGATGCGTGATCGTTCGTGGGGTCCACGGCCCGAGCATCGGCCCCGTAGAAACGCGTACGTCACGGGCGTGTCGAGGTCGGAGCGCGGGTTCCTCGCAGTAGCTAACCCAGCGACGCATGAAGACACCGTGGCGTACGGATTCCTGCTTGATCAAGGAGAGGTGAGGGACCTCGTCCGTGGCTCGCGCCAAGTCGAGCGCGATCCGGGAACGGGCTGGATCACCAAGGTAACAATTATTGCGACCGATGAAGAAGGACGGCGGTTCCGCGCTGAGGGGACTCCGGTGAGTCGAATAGTGCTCAACCGACACACCTTCATCGACGTCAACAGCCTTGTGCGATGGGAGATGGACGATGGGGCGATCGCGTGGGGTGAGGATCAAGACATATGGCCAGTACACGAATGGTCGCGGTTTCGGCGTGAGGCGAGAACGAAGCCACCTCACGGACCAGCGCCCCGCGCATGAGGCTAGACTGAGCCCTTCAGGTCGCCGTGTCGGGGTATGGCCATTGAGACCGGCCGCACCTAGGTGGGCCCTCGTGCCAGGCCAGAGGTTGGTGTCGACAAGGTGGTCGCGCGCCGCCGTTCCTCTGCTGCGGACGGCAACAGAGCGCTAGGTTCGCCGCGACAGATGACTCCTGAGCCCGCATCGACCCTCCGGCCACCCGCGGGGGGCGACGTATGAGCGAGGCGAGCAATCGCAGGCCTCGGCTCGACACCATGTCGGGCACGGGGGAGAATATCGACTGGGCCGACTTGCGATTCGATGGCGAGGTGGTCATCGTCACAGGCGCCAGCTCGGGACTTGGGGCACAGTTCGCACGGGCGCTGTCGGCGGCTGGAGCACGGGTCGTGCTAGCCGCGCGACGGTCGGATCGGCTGCATGAGCTCCGCGCGAGCCTCGGCGAGTCATCGGTGGTGCAGTGCGACGTCTCCGTGGACGCCGATCGACGCCGGCTATTGGATCGGACGCTGTCCGCCTACGGTCGAGTAGACGGGCTCGTGAACAACGCGGGGACCTTTGGGCACAGAACCGCGCTGCACGAGGAAATCGAAGATTTCCGGCGGGTACTAGACGTAAACCTGGTTGCTCCGTTTGCCCTCGCGTGCGGCGTGGCTCGTGTAATGCGGCGCGCTGGCGGCGGAGCGATCGTGAACGTCACGTCGACGGTGGCATTGAAGTCTCTAGCGTGGACTCCCCTAGCATCATACGTTGCGTCCAAGGCGGGCCTCGCTGGCCTGACACGTGAGCTCGCTACACAGTGGGGCCGGTACGGGATCAGAGTGAATGCGATTGCGCCAGGCCCGTTCGTCAGTGAAATGAGTGGCAATAATTATGTCGCGGGGCCGTTAGCTGCACGCGTGCAAAATGACGTGCCCCTGCGTCGCGCCGGCTTTGCCGGCGAGCTCAATACGCCGCTGCTGCTCCTGCTCCACCCTGTCGGGCGTTACATCACAGGGCAAATGTTCGCAGTGGACGGGGGCCTGTCGATAGCTGGGTAGCAGCCCGGCGGCTAAGAGGACGTACGGGGCTCGGAGACGTAGTCGGCAATCGACGCGCGACGCAAGAAGTGCCAGTATTCGTCGACCCGCCAAGGCCGGTTGACTACGACTCGACCGCGAGAGTTCCGGAAGTACGTGTCAACGCCGGCGTGCATCCAGATCATGTCCTGATGCCTTTGATCCATGGTCGCATTGTATTCATCGAACCGGTCGCGGCGCGGCTCTATGGCGCCGATGTCTCGTGTGAGCATCGCCAGCAGCAAAGAACGAATGTAACCGACCTGCGACTCCGCGAGGTCCATAAAGCTCCCACCGGCGCCGTTGGTGCTAGGCCCATACATCATGAAGAAGTTGGGGAAGCCCGGAACGGTTATTCCGAGATACGCGCGAGCATCATCCTCGTCCCAACACTCACGAAGCAGCTTGCCGCCACGACCACGCACCTCAATCGTCTTGAGGAAGTGCTGAACGTAGAAGCCAGTACACATTACTATGACATCCACGTCCCGCTCGTCGCCCGTAGACGCCCGGACGGACGTCTCCGTGATCTCCGCGCACGCCGCTGGGATCAGCTCGACATTCGGGCGCTTCAACGCGGTAAACCAGCCGTTGTCGATGAGTAGCCGCTTAGCGAACGGCGGGTAGCTGGGCAGCGCGTCGCGCTCGAGCCGATCATAGCCCGCCAGCTGTTCGCGAAGGTATCGGGTGAACATCTCGCGATGCCGGTCGTTGGCCTTGTTGATAGAGCGCTCCGGGTGCTCCCATTGCGCGTCCCGGATCAGAGTCCGATGGGTCCGATCGTTCCAGGTCCAGGCCAAGCGAAAGCGATACCACTCGCGATAGTAAGGGACGCTGTCGATCAGCCACTGCGTGCCTGGACCAACCGTGCGGAAGTAGTTCTGGGTGGGGGCCATCCATTGGGGGGTCCGCTGGAGAACCACGAGTTGTCTGACCTTGCCTGCGATCGCCGGAACGATCTGCATAGCACTTGCGCCAGTCCCAATCACCGCAACTCGCTTGCCGGAGACGTCGAGATCCGAAGGCCAGCGAGCGGAGTGGAACAGTGGGCCGTCGAAGGAGGCGATTCCAGGGATATGCGGAATTTTGGGAGTATTGAATACGCCGACGGCGCTGATGACCGCGTTTGCGCCCATTGTCACCCGCGCGCCTGACCGTCGAACGCCCTCGAGCGTCCAGGCCTGTGCTCTCTCGTTGTACTCCGCGCTCACGATCTCGACCCCGAGGTGAAGCGATGACCTCAGGTCGAAATGATCGGCGAAGTCCTTCAGGTACTGCCACACCTCGTCACGTTTCGGGTAGTGCGTTGCCCAGGCCCTTGGGAACGTCTTGAACGAGTAGAGGAAGCTCGGGATGTCGACGCCAGCGCCCGGATACGAGTTCTCGAACCATGTTCCACCAACGTCCGGATTGCGGTCGACAACGAAATTGCGGATGCCGGCCTCGCGAAGCTCTAGAGACGCCAGGAGGCCAGAGATGCCAGCCCCGATGATTGCCACCGTGAACTGGCTTGTAGTCCTAGTCGCTGGCGACAGCACGTCCGGCGTTGCCTTCGCGAAGCCCATATAGAGTTCCATCATCGGCACGTATGACGGCGGGACCGCGTCGCCGACGGACCAGCGCATCATCCTAAGGAACAACTCGCCGCGCGGCTGGGGGACTGCCGGTGAGGCCCCGCGATCCCAAGCGAGGATCGCCTCCACCGCCGCGTCGCGGATGACCCGGGCGGCGGCGTCGGAAAACCCACCCGAGTCATTGTCGTCGAGGCCACGACCGCGACTTGGACGGTAGGGGTCGTTAAGCCATTGGTCGTCCCCGGTGAGCTGGTACAGCACCATCAGCATGGTTGGGAGGTTGGAGACCGCCACGGCCACTCGGACGGCGTCTGGGTCCATGTTCGCTCTGTGTTCAGCCGTTACCACGAGTCACCGCGCGCTGTCAAAGGCCAACCGTGGAAATTGCCGCGGCACGCCAGAACTAGCATTGCGCTAAACGCTAGTCGAGGGATGATCGACTGTCAAGACGGGCACGGCGAGCCGCGAGTCGGGCCCGTTGGGTTTTACGCTTCGAGGGCTTTCGAGGCGTGAGGGACGCTTGACCGCCGACCGTCCGCGTGATTGAATCTAGCAATACGCTAAACTACGCGGTGCAGACGCTTCCGGGCGCTTCGACTGTAGGGTCGAATCGCCGAGTGGATGCGCTCGCCTTCGCAGAGACGAGACCTATCGTGAATGAGCCGCTCTCCGCTGCTGGAACGACGGTAGCGATGCCCCAGGCAGTGATTACGGACGAAATGCTCGATCGTATGCGCGCTCTCGCAGGGACGCGGATGAGGATCGATCACTCTGTCAACAACGAGGAAGCGACGCGGATCGCGATTACAAAATTCGCCGGCGCGATCGGCGACGCGAACGAACTTTGGACGCACGACGCGCGGGCCGCGGCGAGTCCGTATCGCCGTCCCGTTGCTCCGCCATCGTGGGTCATCGCCGCGTTCTCTGGGATTCAGTTCGGCTGGCCGGGGCTTGGCGCGTTCCATTGCGACTCGACCCTGCGCTTTTACCTGCCGATCTACCGCGGAGACAGGATTCGAGCGGAGTGCGTGTACGACGGCTTCGAGGGACCCAAGGCGGCGACCTTCGCGCCGCAGATCGTCGTCGACGCTTTCAGCAACCGCTACTACAACCAGGATGACCGACTGGTTGCGGACATCGCTTGGCGTGTGATCAACTTCGAGCGCAGCGCGGCCGGGATGAGCGAGGACGGCGCGGCGGCACAGGTGCCGCACCCATGGACCGAAGAAGAGCTGCGCGAGATCGAGGTCGACGTACTTGCGGAGGCGGCTCGCGGGAGTGAACCCCATTACTGGGACGACGTCGCGGTCGGTGATGAGCTGAATTCCGTGACCAAAGGGCCGATTGGTGTGACTGATGAGATCGCGTTCGTGGCGGCCGGGGGTGCGCCGATCCCACGGTTGGTCGCCCACGGCGTAGCATTGCGCCTGTATCGTCGGCAGCCGGCGTGGGCATTTCGCGATCCGAGCACCGGAGCACTCGAGCCGATCTACGCTGTTCACTACAACCACCAGGCCGCGAGAGCGATGGGAGTGATCTCAGCGTACGACGTCGGTTTTCAGCGACAATGCTGGCACACACACCTGCTCACCGATTGGATGTCCGACCACGGCTGGGTAAAGCGATCATACGCGAGCTACCGGGGCTTTGTTTACCTCGGTGACGTCGTGCGGCTAGGCGGGCGGGTGACCGATAAATACATTGACGCTGACGGCGAACACATCGTGGACGTCGAGACGTGGGCGCGCAACCAGCGCGGCGAAGACGTGATGCCCGGCACGGCAACGATCGCGCTACCGGATCGAGCAGGAACGACCGAGCCCGTCACGGCCCGGCTTTACGGCGAGGTGCCGGCGTCCCCGCGCTGAACGCTGTCAGGACGGTCTCGAACGTTTGGGGCACTCGAGTGTCGAGATCTTTCACCGGCACGTGCAGCTCGGCAGCAAACCGGTCGCGGAGCAAGGCGTAGCCGACCGTTGCGGAAACTGCAAGCAAGTAAAGTGCTTCAATGTCTGTACCGCCGGGTATGTCGCCCTTGGCCAGATCGTCCGCCAGGAACGAGAGTGATTGTTCCTTTAAAGGCAAAACGCGAACGCTTGTGTCGCCATCGAGAACCAGCATCATGGTGATCCGGTAACCCTCGGGGTCCTCAGCCACCAGACGGAGGTCATCGGTGACGCGTTTGACGAACGGTAGACCGCCGCGATGCTCGCGTACCCGGGTCATGAGGTCCCGACCGCGCCGCCGCAGTGCGGAGCGCAGAAGATCCCGCCGACTCCCGAAATAGTGGTAGACGAGACCGCGGTTGACCCCGACGTGATCGGCCACCTCCCGCAGATTCAGACCGGCTAGAAGGCCATTCTCGGCCAAGAGGTCGAGTGCCGCGGACTCAAGAATGGTCTCGGTCTCGACCCGGCTGCCAGGGGCCTTCCAGCGTCGGCTCTTGGACGGTTCGGACGCTGGATCAGGCTCGCCGGCAAGCTTCGGCCGGTTCTCGATCGCTTGATCGTCGACTCTAGGAGCGCGTTTCTTTGCCGTGCGCTTGCTGGGCATCGACCTAGCGTACCCAGCAGGTCGGCGGTCGACCACCGTTGCCATCGGTTTTGGCATCCACCGGCTGGCGGGCGGCAACGTTAGTCGGAGTGGGTGCTGGTGCTGGCATGTGGCCCTTGCAGGTCCGGATCAGTGGCACCTTGGAAGCGCGGTGCGCGCCGCTCTTTGATAGCCGCGATTCCTTCCACGACGTCGGGGCCGCAGAATCCGAGGAATTCAAGTGCGAGCGAGGCATCATACGTCGGCCCCGCCATCCGCAGCCAGTTGTTGAGCGCCTGCTTTGTCCATCTGACGGCAAACGGCGAGACTGAGGTGAGGCGGCGGCCAACCTCCAACCCGCGCTCGATGAGCTCCGAGTCCTCGACACAGATTGATACTAGGCCGATACGCTCGGCCTCCTCCCCGGTGATCGTCTCGCAGGTGAGCAGGTAGTACTTCGCTTTGGCCATCCCGCAGAGGAGCGGCCAGATAATTGCGGCGTGGTCGCCTGCAGGCACGCCCAGTCGGGTATGGCCGTCGATTATGCGCGTAGACCTGGTTGCGATCGAGATGTCCGCGAGTAGCGCAACCGAGAGTCCAGCGCCGAGCGCATGGCCGTTGATCAGCGATACAGTCGGCTTCGAGCAGTTGATGAGATTGTAGATGAGGTCACGTGTCTCTTTGAGCAGCTTCGCTCGGGCTAGCGGGTCCTCGATCGCGCTCTGAGTGAGCGCGAAGTCGCCGCCCGCAGAGAAAGCGTGCTCCCCGCCCTGGATGAGAACGGCGAGAACATCGTCGTCGTTGTCGATCACCGGCCAGAGATCTCGCAAATCGGAGTGCGCGGGTCCGGTCATCGAGTTTATGCGTCCTTCGCCGATGATCGTGACTCGGAGCAAGCCCGTCTCAGGCATGTCGAACTGAAGCGCCGGAAAGCGCTTGTTGTAGCACCCCTCCGTTTGACTCCGGCTCATACGGGACCGTCCATCGCTCGATTAGCCGGTATTTCTTGCAGATCCACAGCGGTGCCTCCTCGATCGTTCAGTTTCACCGGATCTCCCTGGCAAGGTGTCAGCGATCCAGGCGCCGATACGGTCGATTGCGCAGACGCTCTGCGGGAGCCGAGGCGCGAACGCTTGCCATACGTGCACCATGTCCTCGCTACACTCGAACTGCGTTTCCACGCCTGCGTGGCGCGCCTTTTCGGCGAATCTTCGGGCCTCGTCGCGAAGCGGGTCCCGCCCCGCGCTTTGCACCAGGAGCGGCGGTAGGTCGCGCAGGTCCGCGAACACCGGCGACGCGAGCGGATCAGATGCCGACGCACCATTGAGATACCAAGCCGCCGCCCTTCTGAGCAGACGCTTGTTTACCATTGGATCTCTGGACGCCCCGCCCCGCCAGGCATCGGATGAGAACGTGAGATCCAGCCAGGGAGAAAGTAGGAAGGCACCGGCAGGCTGCGCCACCTGGCGCTCCCGCAGAGCTAGCAATGTGGCGGCAGTCAGTCCACCACCGGCCGAATCGCCCCCAATCACGATGTCGTGGGGAGCGTAGCCCTCTTCCAGCAACGCCAGGTAGGCGCTCACGGTAGCCTGGATGGCGGCCGGAAACGGATGCTCCGGAGCCAGCGGATACTCGAGCACGACTCCGCGGATGTGGCTTGCGACGGCGATGCGCGCAGCGAGCGCACGGTGTGTCATTGCCGAGCCGCTGATATAGCCGCCGCCGGGAAGATAGAGGACGACGCCAGACCCTACGGCCGCGTACGGTCGGATCTGCTGCACAGGTAACGCGGCGAGCAGTCCTGCCTGAGCAGTCACACCAGGCGGCAAAGGAAGCCCCGCCGCCTTGGCCTCCAGGTCCGCCCGGAGTTGCGCGACGCTCCACGTTGGATCAGGGGCCCGCCGTGCTAGCGCCGCAAGCAGAGCGTCCAGCACGGGGTCGTCCGCCGACGGTGGAACCCCGGCGTTCATGGACACGCTCACCAACCGGCCGTATTGGCGCCGGCGTCGCGCATGAGCGGGGGGTTCACGCGCGGAGTCCTGGCCACCCCGGATGGACGAAGTCCCAATCCTTCCAGAGCTCGGGCAATCTTCCCTGGCCGATCTGGCTACGTGGCCAATGGGCTGGCGGCAGGCCTATAGGACGTTCCAAGATGTCCGTGCCGTACCAGAGCAGATGCTTTCGACGGTAGAAGTACCACTTACCATCGCGGCGCTCGTACCCGTCTTGGTATTGGAGCATCTGGATGATCCATTTGTCGCCGTCAGGAAATTCCCCGCGCGCGTAAAGGACGCCTCGGGCTCGGTTGTCGCTTTCGACTTCGATGAGGTGCGTCCCGAGCAACAGGATCGTGTGCGGCATCACATCGACCTGCTCTCGGATGAACGCCTTCAGCGCCTCCCGACCGGACACGCCACCCCCGAGTGAGACATCCTCGACATAGAGCTCGCCCACGGTATCGATGTCGCGTTTGTCGAGCGCGACTGCGTAGCGCGCAACCAGCTGGCGAATTTCCTCGTGAGCCAACAAAAGGTCAACGGGATCCATGACATATCCTTATCTGTCGGGGCTCGGAATCGGACGGCCGGCCGAAGCTGGCGGGTCTCGGGACGTGCGCGGGTTCGTAAGCCGCGCATGGGATTCAATGTAAGTAAGAAGTGCTCACGCTAATGTTCGCTTGCTCAACGCAGCCAGTGTGACAATCTCGGGGAAGGAGTCAGATTTGCCCACCGCCGGCTACGGCTATGAACTCTCCTGTGATGAACCGAGCCCTGTTCGAGAGGAGGAACGTGACGGCATGGGCGATGTCTTCGGGCTCTCCGAAGCGCTTCAAAGGAACGCTGTTCACGACGCGACGGCGGTACTCCTCGCCGGGGCCCTCATCGATTACCCTCCGCGAGAGAGGCGTATCGATCCAACCGGGGCCGACACAGTTGGCACGAATACCCGACGAGCCCTCCTCGCGGGCGACACCACGCATCAGCATCTCGATCGCGGCCTTAGGAGCGGCGGAGAGGATATCCCGCTTCGGGACCCGGTTTATTGCGGCCGAAACAACGGCCACTAAGCTACCGGTTCCTCGTCGCCGAAGGTGCGGGAGGCTTGCCCACACCAGATGAAAGCAGCCGTTGACGTCAACGTCCACAATGCGCGCCCATTCGGCCGGCTCGATCGCATGAATGTACTTCATGCTCAAGGGCGGACCGGAGGCATAAACCACGGAATGCAGCTCGCCGAAACGCTCAGCCGCACCATCGACGAAGCCTTGCATTTCATCTGGATCCTCGGCGGCTACTCGCTCGGCCCAAGCCTGGGTCCCGCGCGCGCGAACCTCATCGACGACCTCCTCAGCCGCCTGGCGGTTCGTGTTGTATGTAAGGCAAACGTTCGAGCCGAGCTCCGCGAGATCGCGGCAAATGGCTGAACCAATTCCACCGCTCCCACCGACGACCACGGCCGTTCCGACTTGGAATTCGGTTAGTTTAGCTGTCATCCAGAGCAGTTTAGCGTTATGATAGATCATACAGTACCGGGCGCACAGGTCAAGTCGACCTGAGCGCATCTCCGAAATAGCGCTCTGCTAAATTGCTGCTCTTGTTCCCTGACCACCCGGCATTGCTTTTGCCATGAAGCTCAGCATCGTTTCCACCGTTGCCGTCGAATCGCCTGGGGGTCAGCGCAGCTGGGACCTCGAGGGATATGTCGCTGAGCTGCGCGCAGCTGAGCGTCTTGGGTTCTACGGTGCCTATACCGGCGAACGCCGCGGCCGCGGTGGCGCGTCGGGCAAGACGGCCGTAACGACGAGTCCCGAGCTCTTGTGTATGTATGGCCTCAGCCAGACTGAGTCCCTTGTCGTCGGAACGCAGATCACGTTGCTTCCGCTACATCATCCGGTCCGAATAATCCAAGACGCGTGCGTCATCAACACGCTCTATCCCGGTCGCTTCCGACTTGGTGTCGGCGCGGGCTACACGAGCGAGGACTTCAGGGCATTCGGTGTGCCGCTCGAAGAACGCGGCCGGCGGATGGAAGCCGGAATGGAGGCGATTCGCGCCTTCATCGACGAGCGCCCGATTGAGCTAAGCGCCCCTTACTGCGGAGCGATTCCAGCAAAGGATCCGGGATGTGGCCACCCCCCTGAGATCATGATGGGCGGCTGGAGCAGAGCGGGAATGCGACGGGCGGCTCGGTTCGGCGACGGCTGGCTGAGTGCGACGATTCGGACAGTCACGGCGGAGGCTGAGCTCGCCGCCCTCTATCGGACCGAATGCCGCAAGCTCGGCAAGCCAGCCCGCGTCGTTCTTTCCCGGGATGCGGGCATAGCAGTGACCGATGCGGAGGCGCAGGACCGATTCGGCGGCTACCCCCTTGCCTATGCACGGATCTACTTTGAGCGCGGCGGCGCGTTCGAGGCGCGGTACGAGCCCTGGGTGACCGGTATCGCGAGCTCTTCCGAGATAACGCTGGACATGGCGGCGCCGGATCGATTCCTGATCGGCTCGGTCGAGACCTGGCTGAGCACCCTCGCTGAGTGGAAGAAGACGATCGATCCGGACGAGGTCGTGATCCGCCTCCGGAACTTCAACGGACCGTCTCTGCAAGAGGAGCTCGAGCAGATGGAACTCATCGGGCGCGAGGTGATCCCCGTCTTGGCCGACCTCTGACCGGAATCCAGTCGAGCTCCGCGCACGGAGGGAGGCATGGGACGTCGGCGGACGCTTAGCTTGATCCGGAGATGGCCCGAGGTGCTTGACTTCGCACACCCCGCTCCGTAGAGTTAGCGAATCGCTAAGTTGCCGTGCGGTTTTGCATCGCCGGAAGGAGAGACGTGTCTCGATGATGACGTTTAGCGGGTGGGCTCCCCAGATCGCTGATCGGAGCAGGTGGACGCTGCCGGAGACGCTTGCGACGCGAACACGAACGCACGCCGGCAAGCGGTTCTTGTCCGTGCCGGACGAGGCATTCTCGGTGACGTATGACGAGATGCACGCCCAGGCAACGAGGATCGGGGGCGCGCTGTTGTCTGAGGGGGGGAAGCCTGGAGACCGTGTCATCATCATGGGCGCAAACAGTTCGGCATTCATCCAAACCTGGTTCGGATGCGCTTACGCTGGGATGGTCGAGGTACCGATCAACACGGCTTACATCGGTGACTTCCTCGAGCATCAGGTTGCGATGACGGCTCCGGTGTTCGCGGTCATCGATGCTGGGTTCGCCGAGCGCTTCGCCACGTGTGTAGCGGCCAGAGCCACGATCAAATGCTTCTACATCCGAAGCGGCGACGCCGGCGATCGAGCTGAGGCATCGTCGTTGCTGCGGCGGGCTGGCTTCGCTGTTGCGCCCTTCGAAGGGCTGCTTGAGGGGCCAATCGTCGAGCTCCCAGCGGTGACGCCGCGGGACCTCGAAAGCATACTTTTCACGTCCGGAACGACCGGTCCGTCAAAAGGCGTGATGATGCCTCACGGACACATGCACCTCGTCTCGGAGCAAGTGGCCGCGATGGCGAGGCTGACCGAGAGCGATGTCTACATGGTTGACGCACCACTGTTCCATGGCAATGCACAGTTCGTCTCGACGTATCCGGCATTGATCAGTGGTGCGGAGGTGGTGCTTCACCAGCGCTTTTCCGCTTCTCGATGGTTGGAACGCATCCGAGCTGGCAACGTGACCGTAACGAACTTCACGTCCGTGATGATGGACTTCGTCTGGAAGCAACCTCCATCGGAGCGCGATCTAGACAACGTCCTCCGGTGCGTGGTCGCGATTCCGACTGCACGGTCGATCGAGGAGGAATTCAAGCGGCGGTTTGGAATCGACGCGTTCGTTGAAGGTTACGGCCTGACGGAGACGGGGTCTCAGGTGATGACCCCTTATGGCATGGATCGCCCAGTCGGTGCGGCGGGACTTCTGGTCGATGACTGGTTTGAGGTACGCCTGGCCGATCCCGAGACGGGTGAGGAGGTGCCAGTAGGCGCAGTGGGCGAGATGCTCGTGCGGCCGAAATGCCCGGCTACCTTCTCCCTCGGCTACTTTGGAATGCCCGAGGCGACGGCCCACGCGTTTCGCGATCTATGGTTTCACAGCGGGGACGCGCTGCGACGTGATGAGGAGGGCTGGTACTACTTCGTGGACAGGATCAAGGATGCTCTGCGCCGCCGCGGTGAGAACATCAGCTCCTACGAGATCGAGCGGCCGATCGTCGAGCACCCGGACGTCCTGGAATGCGCCGTCGTCGGCGTTCCAGCGGAGATCGACGCGGGAGAGGACGAGGTGCTCGCTGTCGTGGTCGCGCGCGAAGGGGCTGACCTTTGCGCCGAGGACGTCTGGTCATGGTGTGAGCAGCGGGTTCCTGCGTTCGCAGTACCTCGATACGTCCGACTCGTAGCTGCACTTCCAAAGACACCGCTGGAAAAGATTCGCAAGTCAGTGCTTCGCGAAGAGGGCATCACCGCGGGCACCGAGGATCGTTTGCTGGCGGCGTCTGCCCGCGACGGCAATGGCGCGCGAGACGCTAGCCACACGCGGTGATCTCCGACGACTAAAAATCGTCGGCGACGTTTCGGATCAGTGAGAAAGGAGAGGCGATGATCGAGATCGATCTGGCCCCGGCGGTTGCCGTCGTGACGGGCGGGGCGCGCGGGATCGGAGAGACCACTTGCAAGACCCTCGCAAGGGCCGGCGCCGCGGTCGCCGTGGTTGACCTGTCTGGTGGCGGGGCGGCGCGGGTGGCAGACGAGATTAGCGCGGACGGCGGCAAGGCGCTTGCGATTGAGATGGACATCGCCGCCCCGGATTCCGTGCGCGCCGGGGTTCAAGACATCAGGGCCAAGCTCGGCTCTGTCGGCATTCTTGTCAACAACGCTGCGGCCACCGATCCCAGCGTCGTGAAGTCATTTGCTGAGACTACTCCCGACGTCGCCCAGCGGATCGTCGACGTCACGTTTATGGGCACGATGAACATCACACGTGAGCTCATGGCCGACATCGTTGAGGCACAGGGTCGAATCATCAACATAATTTCGGACTCGGCCCGCACCGGAGACCGTGGAGTTGCCGTGTACGCGGCGGCCAAAGCCGCGTTGATGGGTCTTACGAAAAGTATTGCTAAGGAGATCGGCCGCAGCGGCGCGACCGTTAACGGGGTGTCGCCGGGCACCACGGTCACACCATCCTCGAGCGCCTGGTTCGACTCGACGGGGGGGCCGGAGCGACTGCTCAAGTCATATCCACTCGGACGGCTTGGCGAACCCAGCGACATCGCGAACGCCGTGCTGTTCTTCGCTTCTCCCCTCTCCTCCTGGATCACCGGGCAAATCCTCAGCGTCAGCGGCGGCTACACGATGGTGTAGTGGCCGTGGCCGGCACTGCCTCAGATCTTGCGATGACGCCGTTCACGGAAGCCCATGAGCGGTTCCGAGCGCGAGTCCGGTCGGTGTTCGAGCGCGTGCTAGTCCCGAATATCGAAACGTGGGAGCGCGACCGCAGCTTTCCAACTCGGGCCGTGTTAGGAGCTCTTGCGAAAGAAGGATTGATCGGGCTCGAGTACTCCGACGACGACGGCGGCCAAAGCAAGGACCACCTGTACACGGTGATCCTGGGAGAGGAGCTTGGAAAGGTCGGGTGCAACGGTGTAGCGATGGCGATCACGATTCAGACGGACATGGCCACGCCGTCCCTCGCCCAGTACGGGAGCCGCGAGCTCAAGGAGCGCTACCTGCGTCCGGCGCTTCGCGGCGAGGCAGTCGCGGCTATTGCCATCACAGAGCCGGACGCGGGCTCGGACATCGGCAGCCTCCGTGGGCGGGCGGTGCAGGATGGCGACGAGTGGGTAATCGACGCTGAGAAGCAGTACATCACAAACGGCGCTCAGGCAGATTGGATCTGTGTCCTGGTGAGAACCTCCGGCGAAGGGGGTACCCACGGAATGACGCAGATCATCGTACCCGCCGACGCCCCCGGATTTTCCGTCGTGCGCCGCCTCAACAAGCTAGGAGGGCGTTCCGTCGATACGGCGGCATTGCGGTTCGATGGTTGCCGTGTTCCGTTTGAGAACGCGGTCGGCACCAGGGGACGTGGGTTCCAGCAACAGATGCGCCAACTAGTACGCGAGAGGATGATCGTGAACTACGTTGCAGTCGCGGAGGCGGAGACGGCGATCGCACGTACGATTGAGTTTTTGCGCGGCCGTGTCGCTTTCGGCAAGCCTCTAATCGAAAGCCAGCACCTCCAGTTCACGCTCGCCGACTTGATCGCTCAGGTGGATGTTCTTCGACAGTACAACTATGCGTGCGCTGCCGCGCTGGTGCGCGGCGAGGATATCGGGCGGGCGTCCACGATCGCGAAGCTCTTTGCCGGCCGATTGCAGCGCAAGGTCGCAGACGTCTGTGTCCAGTTGCATGGCGGCCGCGGCTACCTCGACGACGAATGGCCGGCAAGATACTTCCGTGACAGCCGACTTCTCTCGATCGGAGGCGGCACGGACGAAATCATGCTCCGCATCTTGACGAGGCTTGAGGGAATGCCGGTCGGTCTGTGACCTTTCGCGGGCCCGCGGTGACTGCCCGTGTTTGCAGGTGGGGCCACGCCCTAGAGACGAGGAAGGTGTCAGAAACGCCCCTCCCTCCGGCTGTGTCGTGCCGGCGGCTCGCCGTCGGTCAAGTCGGTCCCGACCCGTGGACGTGACGACGGACAACCTTGACAACACATGACACGAGGTGGTATCGTTAGCATAACGCTAAGCGGCCCGCCAAGTGCGTGGTACGCGCACGCGCACGCGTAGACGAGGTGAGGAGGTCAGCTGCCCGCGAATCAGCGCCGAATACGTGGATCATGTCATCGGCGGACGTCAGCGCCGGGCTAGTGCTGCCCGACGTACGCGGTAAGAGGGGCGTCGGACAAAGTTTCCAGAGGAGAGAGGAAAAGGGTCAGCATGAGAGTTACAAAGCGACGGTCGGCTGGTCTCGCGACTGCAATGGCTGCGGTGGCGTTACTGGCAGCCGGATGTGGTAGTAGCAGCAGCAGCAGTACTAGTGGCGGCAGCGCGACGAATGCGGCCGCGCCGGCGGGCGTGAAGAGCGCCTCCGTGCGTTTGTTCACAATTGTCCCGCTGTCAGGGCCAACCGGTAGCTACCCTGAGGTTGCTGCTGCCGCGAACGCGGCGGCGAAGGCAGTAAACGCTGCCGGTGGCATTCACGGCCGGCCGGTCAGCCTTACGATCTGTGACAATCAGGGCAGTCCGAATCAGCAGGAGGCCTGCGCACGCGAAGCTGTCGCGGCCCACGCACTCGCTGCAGCTGGAACTTTCACCGGCGTCGCCGGCAACTACGTCTCGGTTCTGCAGGCGGCCGGCATTCCCAATGTGGGGGTCAACCCAAACAACCCGCCGGAAGTCACTGGCCCCCCCAACTTTCCGGTGCAGAGCAACCAAACGGACGTGGTGGGCTTCGGCCAGCTCTGCGTCAAACTAGGAGACCACAAGGTCGCCGGGGCCTATGTCGACTTTCCGTCAGCGAAGTTCCTCCTGTTGAATAACATCGCCATTGGTCTAAAGAGTGGGGGATTGACCCTGGCCAAGAGTCTGCCCGTTCCGGCGACCCAGACTGATTACTCATCCGTGGCAGCAGCGCTAATGGCCGGTGGTACGAACTGCATCGCGGGGGTGCTGACGTCTACGGGATCCCCGCTCCTGGTCAACGCTCTCCATGAGGCCGGGTACAAGGGTGCGATTGTTCTCGACTCTGGGGCGGTCACCTCGAAGGCCTTGCAGGACCTCGGTTCCGCGGCGGACGGCTTGTACCTGGTCGGACCAGTGCTCCCAGTGACGGAGACGACGGATCCCGGAGTACAGCAATTCACCAAAGAACTCGCGAACAATGGAGATAGCGAGCCAATCATCACGGGCGCCGCGGCGGGCGCTTGGGCGAGCATCCACCTGATCGCGAACCTGATGAATGCCGCGCCTGCAGCGGACGTAAATAGCGCTACCTTGATGAAGGACCTCGGCGCGAGCGGAAGCCAGTCGCTGGGGCCGCTGGCGCCGTTCAACCTCTCACAACGCGTCACCTGGTTCCCCCCGGGCACGGACCTCTATGCCCAAGATGTTGCGGTGACCCAGGTCCACAACGGGGTGCAGAAGGTCCAATTCGGCGGGAAATTTGTCGACGCAGCGCAGATGCCGGCCCTCAGCGGGTGAGGTCGGATTGCCCAGCCGGTGGCCAAGGACGGCGACGACACGGGAGCCGGCTGGCGCCTGCGGAGACGAAGTTCCGGAGTGACGCTGACCCGCCAGGGTGGGAGAGTGAAATTGGTCCGAACCGCATATCATCAAGGATCGAGTGCGCCCAGGAGCTACAGGGATGTGTGGGATGTCATGATGCGCCATGATCACATCGGCGGCGCTGGTGCGCCTACCGCCGGGGACGGTGGTAGGCGCTCGGCGCAACCGTAATCCGGAGATTTCGAGCTTATGGACCCAGCAATCTCGGCTGAAAGCCTCAGCATCGGATATGGGCGCATTACCGTGGTGCACGAGCTGGACCTCACGGTGGAATCGGGTGAACTGGTACTACTGCTCGGCCCTAACGGTGCCGGAAAGACTTCGACGGTCCTAGGACTATGCGGCGAGCTGGCGCCAATGAAGGGATCGGTGAGCTTGCACGGGCGCAGGACCACCGCGCCCCTACATGACCGAGCCCGGCGTGGGCTCGCCGTGGTCACGGAGGAGCGCTCTGTTTTCATGGGTCTCACGACGGCCGAGAACCTTCGGCTGGCCCGCGGTGATACAAACTGGGCGCTCGAGATGTTTCCGGAACTCCGGCGCCGGCTGGATGTGAAAGCCGGAATGCTGTCCGGGGGCGAGCAGCAGATGCTCGCCCTCGCACGCGCACTATCGCGCAAGCCGCGGGTCCTGCTGGCCGACGAGCTGTCGCTGGGGTTGGCACCGCTGATCGTGCGGAGGCTCTTCACGGCGGTGCGCGCGGCGGTAGACGCGGGAGTGGGCGTGCTGCTGGTCGAGCAGCGGATCCGGGAGGTGCTTCCGTATGCGGACCGGGTGTATGTGATGCGACAGGGCCGGATCGAACTCACAGGCACGGCACGGGAGATCGAGCTGCAGCTGCCGGATGTTGAACGAGTCTATCTATTCGGAGGGTCAGGAGCGGACCGGGACGCTGGCGGCCGGCGGGGGATTGACTTGGACTCAGAAAACGCCCGCAACAGTCCGAACAGCTCCGGAGCCGGCAGCGGTGCCCAGGTAACAGGAATGGACGGGTGAGTGAGGTCATAGAGTTTGCCCTCCTGGGGCTGGGGACCGGGGCGGTATACGCGCTAGCGGCGATCGGGCTGGTCGTTGTGTATCGCGCGTCCGGGGTGGTGAACTTCGCTAGCGGTGCGATGGGGGCGATTGCTGCTTTCATCTTTTACAACTTCCGGGCCGACGGCATGAGCGTGGCCGTCGCAATGGCGATCGCCCTTACCGTGGGTGGTGCGATAGGCGCAGCGACGCAGTACCTGGTGATGAGGAGGCTGCGTAACGCTTCGCCGCTCGCCAAGCTCATTGTGACCCTAGGCTTGTTCACCGGCTTGGAGGGTGTGGCCCTTGCCAAATGGGGATCAAACATCCAGCTGGTGCCGCCGCTGTTTCCCGAGACGAGAGTTAGCTTCGGTGGCGGCATCGGGGTGTCCGAGGATCGGCTCTGGCTGTTCGGAATCGCAGTAGCGCTCGTGGCCGCGCTGTATCTTGTTTACAACCGAACGCTCTTCGGGCTTGCGACAAGCGCCGTGGCGGAGAACCGGCGCGCTGCCTCGGGTCTCGGATGGTCGAGCAATCGCATCGAGTTGCTCAACTGGACCGTCGGTGGCGTCCTCTACGCATTGAGCGCGATCTTGTTGACGCCGATCGTCGGATTGGACGCGGCAACGCTGTCGGGGCTCATCTTGCCGGCCTTGGCCGCCGCACTGACGGGACGGTTCGCGTCGTTCCCCCTTACGCTAGCGGGTGGTCTGCTTCTGGGGGTGGCAGAGTCAGAACTTGAGCGGTACGTTTCTGTGACTGGGGTGTCAAGCTCGGCGCCCTTTCTTGTGATCGCCGCGGTGATCGTAGCGGGCGGGAGTGCCCGCCCAACTCGCGGGGACCTCCCAGCGCGGCTGCCGCTTCCGGGGTCGGGGAAGATCCGGTGGTCGATGGTGGCCGCCGGATTGATATTAATCGAAATCTTTGTCTGCCTTGCATCGCCGCTCTGGGTCGATGCGGCGATCACCACAATCGTCACAGCCATTCTCGTGCTGTCGGTGGTCGTGGTTACCGGAATGGCGGGACAGCTGTCGCTCTGCCAGTGGGCCCTCGCCGGCGTAGGAGCGCTCTTCGCGGGGCGCTTGGTGGCCGGCGCGGGCCTTCCGTTCTGGGCCGCAGCGATCATCGGCAGCATCGCCACCGTCCCGGTAGGGATGATTGTCGCGGTTCCTGCGCTCCGAACGCGCGGCGTAAACCTAGGGGTGGTGACACTCGCGCTTGCAGTGTGTATCGAGAACGTTGTCCTGAGTAACAGTTCGCTCACGGGCGGATTCGCAGGGACGACCGTGGGATCACCGAAGTTGTTCGGACTCGACGTCAACGCGGTCTCGCATCCCGGGCGGTACGCCACGATGGCAGTGATCGTGCTCACGATTGTCAGTCTTGCCATGGCGAACGTGCGACGCGGCGCGATCGGTCGCCGCCTACTGGCGGTTCGCAGCAACGAACGTGTCGCGGCCACACTCGGAATCAGCGTGTACGGCGTGAAACTCTACGCGTTCGCGGTCGCCGCGCTGATTGCCGGTATCGCCGGAGTCCTCACGGCTTTCCAGAACCAGACTTTAGTGTTCACCGGGTTCGACGTCTTCGGCTCGATCAATGCCGTCGTCTACGCCGTGGTCGGCGGCGTGGGCTGGGTGTCAGGCGCCCTAGTTGGCGGCCTGATGGTGCCTAGCGGCCTGGTCGCTACCGCGATCAATCAGCTTGCGAACCTTGAGAATTGGTTACCGGTGCTCTCGGGGGCGCTGTTAATCTTGACACTGATGTGGGCGCCAGAAGGAGTCGCAAGTCTCAACGCGGAGGCGATGGACGCGGTCCGGGCGCGCGTGAAGCGACTCGTTCCCCGGCGGATTGCGGTCGCTCAACCCGGGACGCACGGCAACTGGCTTGAGTCAGCCTCTGGCTGGACGCCCGACAGGGCTCCTGGCAGGCCCATAACGCTTTCGATCCACGGACTCACGGTCCGGTACGGCGGTGTGCTGGCGCTAAACGCCTTGGACTTCACCGCTCGTCCTGGCGAAGTCACTGGCGTGATCGGCGCGAACGGTGCCGGTAAGACCACTCTGCTCGACGCGATCAATGGCTTCGCCAAGCCCGACGGCGGCACCGTCTCTCTAAACGATCAGATCATCAACGAATGGTCGGTCGAGCGCCGCGGACGCGAAGGCCTCTCGCGCGCATTCCAAGCAGTCGAGCTGTTCCCCGAGATGACGGTCGGAGAGAATCTGCTCGTCGCCGCGGAACGCCCACCCGCGGGCAGATACCTTACCGATCTCGTGCGCCCCGGTCCCCCACGCGTTACCCCGCTGATGCGCGAGGTCGTCGCGGAACTCGAGCTTGAGAAACGCCTCGACAGCATGCCCGCGGCGCTGCCGCACGGAACTGCGCGATTGGCCGGCATCGCTCGGGCCCTCGTCAGCGACGCCAGGGTCCTTCTTCTGGACGAGCCCGCGGCGGGACTCGACAGTCGCGAGCGGCAGGAGCTGGGGACGCTTATTGTCCGGGTCGCTCGTGAACGGAATATCGCGGTGGTTCTGATCGAGCACGACGTCGACCTCGTTTTGCGAGTTTGCGACCGAATCACCGTTCTGGACTTCGGGCGGCGTATCGCCGAGGGGGTGCCCGCGGAGATACAGCAAAACCAAGCCGTTATCGACGCATACATGGGGGCGGCGCCTGCCGTGAGCAACGCTTAACCCACCGGAAGGTGGGCCGCGACTGCAGGCTCCCGGCCTTCGGCTGGCCAACTGCCTCTGTGATTAGGTGATCAGGCCGCCGCCGGAAGCCGGAGACATTGGGCCACGCGTCGCACCGATCTCCATGAGCTCGGTTATCGTCCACCGACCGTTGCCCTCAAGCTTCCAGTCATCATCAAGTTCCCATGGACGCACGCGCTGTATTGAGCTGCCGCCGACAAGAAATGTCTCCCCTGTGAATGGGCAGCCAGGGGTTGCCAGAAAGGCGACGAAGGGTGAGACGTTCGCTGGATGCCAACGGTCGAAGACGGCCGTGCTCTTGGGTGCGCCGAGGATGCCCTCCGTGAGTCGCGTTCGAGCACGTGGCAGCACAGCGTTTGCTCGTGCACCGTATCGCTTCAACTCCTTTGCGCAGATCTGGGTCAGCGTCGCGACACCGGATTTCGCTGCCCCGTAGTTTGCTTGCCCCGCGTTCGCAAACACGCCCGACTCGCTCGAAGTGTTAATTAGGCTCCCCGACAGCGGGTCGCCGGCCTTGTGTCGCTCGCGCCAATGGCGAGCGGCGGCTTGGCTGGTGAGGAACGTGGCACGAAGATTGACGCGAATCACGACGTCCCAATCATCTTCCGTGAGGTTCACGAGTGCGCGATCGCGCAGCACACCAGCATTGTTGACAAGGACATCTAGGTGGCCGAATGTAGCGATCGCCGCAGCCACGAGAGCCTGTGCGCCGGCCGGCTCCGAAACGTCAGCGTGGTTGGCCGCCGCTTCTCCTCCCGCCTGCTCGATCTCTTCGACGACACCATTCGCCGCGGCCGATCCTTGGCCGCTGCCGTCGGGATTGCCGCCGAGGTCATTCACTATGACCTTCGCGCCTTCGCGGGCGAAAAGAAGTGCATGCTCGCGGCCGATGCCACGGCCAGCTCCAGTGATCACGGCAACGACTCCGTCAAGGCTCCCCATTACCTTTCGCCTCCAATCAGGGCGCGGTATTTAGCTTTCTGCTAATGTTAGCAGAGATGGGTGCAGGACGGAAGGTCTAGCGGGCTTGGCGCGGACCGCAGGCTTGACTTTTGGCCTCTGGCTATGTCAGAGTACCGGTTTAGCGGAACGATAAATATGGCAGCCTTTCACGATCCTCCCAGTTCGCCGTTGCTGAGGTGGGGCACTCGAATTACACGGTCGGGCGATGCAATTCCGTTCAAGTTATTCGAGCCCAGGCCGCTTTCCGTCGCCGAGCTGCTGGCGGACTCGGCCCGGTTCGGTGGCCGTGAGTACGTCGTGCAGGGGGACTGCCGGCTGACATTCTCCGCGGTGCTTGACGCCACTTACTGCGCCGCGGCCGCCCTCAGCCGCCGCCGATTGGGGCGTGGGGACCGCGTAATGCTGATGGCTGCGAATAGCCCGGACTGGGTCATTGCATTCTGGGCGATCCTGCAATCGGGCGCGACTGTGATGCTTGGGAATAGCTGGTGGAGCGGTGTGGAACTAGCCCACGCGATCGAGCTTGGCAGTCCGGATTTGATTCTGTCGGACGAGCGGGCGCTGGAAAGGCTCCCGTCTGGAGCGCCAGTGACTGATCTCGGCAGCTTCGTGGAGGAGTCGGCCTCGCGAGAGCGTCCGGTGACAGGGCTGCCGCAGGTCGACGAGTCAGATACGGCCCTCATTTTGTTCACGTCGGGAACGACTGGGATGCCGAAGGGAGCAATGCTGTCCCAACGTGCCCTCGTCGCACTTGAGCATAGTCTCCTTCACGTGACCCACCGCCTCCCCCAAGACGGGATCCTTCCGGAGCCTGAGGTCACTCTCCAGACGGGTCCGCTGTTCCATATGGGCGGTGTACAAGCGCTGTTGCTCGCCACGGTGCTGGGACAGACGATGCTTCTCCTGCCCGGACGCTTCTCGCCCTCCGCGGTGCTGGAGTCGATCGAACACGAGCGAGTGACACGCTGGGGTGGCGTTCCCACGATGATCATTCGCGTGCTCAACGATCCTTCGGTTGCGACCCGCGACCTATCCAGTCTCCGGTCGGTCACACTCGGGGGAGCCCCAGTGTCCGAAGAGGTTGGGCGACGACTCCGCGAGGTGTTCCCCAACGTGAGCAGGGGAGTTACGCAGATTTACGGGATGAGCGAGGCGGGCGGAACGCTCACCGCGGCGTCGGGCCGCGATTCCGTTGAGCGCCCCGGCACGGCCGGACGGGCTCTCCCGCTCGTCGATTTGCGGATCGACGATCCGGATGAGCACGGCCTGGGTGAGATCCGGGCGCGGACCCCGACGCAGATGTCCGGGTACCTCGGTCTCCCGAACGATCCGATGATCGACAGCGACGGCTGGCTGGCGACGGGAGACCTTGGGTATATCGACGCCGACGGCTATCTGTTCGTTACCGGGCGCGCCAAGGACATGATTATTCGCGGGGGCGAGAACATCGCAGCGGCCCATGTCGAGGCCGAGATCCTTTCTCATCCCGACATTGTCGACGCTGCGGTGGTCGCGCTTCCGGACGACGACCTTGGCGAGATCGTCGGCGCCGCGGTATTGGTACGCGACGGTGTCGCCGTGGGCGCCGATGGTTTGAGACAGTTTCTGATCGAGCGGCTCGCGTACTTCGAGGTTCCCGAAGTGTGGTGGTTTCGAGGGGACATGCTGCCGGTCAACCGCGTCGGCAAGGTTGACAAGCGACGGCTGCGAGACGAGTGGCCGAAAAGCGACGACGCAGCCCCCGCCAGCTCGGCGGTGCCGTCGAAAGGGCCTGGATCATGACGCCCGAGGCTGGGGCGCGGGCCTGGCCGGATTCCATCCACGTTCTCCAGCTCCCGACGCCATTTGCCGTCGGGAGCGTGAACTCGTATCTGATCGAGGACGATCCTCTCACGTTGGTGGACGCGGGGCCGAACTTGGGCTCTGCGCTCGATGTGCTCGAGAGCGGACTCAGCGAACGCGGGTTCCGGGTAGAGGATCTCGGGCTGCTACTCGTCACTCATCCTCATCCTGACCACTCCGGGTTAATTGGCATCCTCGCGGCACGATCGGGAGCATCAGTTGCATGCCTCGACGCGGGCGCGCCTTTCCTCGAGGAGTACGACGCTCGCTCCCTCGAGCGGGACGAGGGCGCTGCGATGCTGATGCGGCGTCACGGCGTCGAGGCGGCGATCGTTAGCGCGACTGAGTCGGCGAGCGCCGTCGGCCGAGCGTGGGGAGCATCGGCTCCGATCGATCGCCGCCTTATGGACCGGGAGGTACTCATCTTGCGGGGGCGCGCAATTCGTGTGCTGCACCGGCCTGGTCATTCACCGTGGGACACCTTGTTCGTTGACGAGACCGCGCGTATTGCCTTCGCGGGGGACCACGTGATCGAGCACACATCCTCAAACGCCTTGGTATCGTGTCCCCCTGGGGATAGTCGAATATGCAACCGGTCGCGGCCACTCATCGACTATCGTCGCTCGCTGCAAGCCACCTGGGAGCTCGACCTGGACTTCGTGCTGCCCGGGCACGGGGCCCCGATTACCGCTCATCGCGCCTTGATCGAGCGTCGTCTGCGTCAGCACGAGCAGCGCGCGAACGCGTTGCTCGAGCTACTCGACCAGCCCCGAACGGCACATGAACTTGCGCGGCTGATGTGGAACGGCCGGGCGATCAGCGAACCGTTCCTGAGCTTGAGCGAGGTGCTCGGCCACCTCGACCTACTCATTGAAGACGGCCTCGTGATCGAGGACGCCATAGATTCCGTGGTTCGGTTCGGACGTGCATGAATAGAGACGCGGCTCTCGCCGCGGTGGCGTTTCCCGTGGCGTCCGCTGGTGGGCCCGCCAGTTGCAATCGGCTTATCGAAGCGCTAAATTGAGCACAGCTGTGGAGACGGTGACTGGAGGTTCGTTGGCGGCGCAAATTCCGATCGTGAGTTACCTAGCCTTAAACGAGACTCCTCGGCTGCGTGCGCACGAATGTGCCCAGTGCGGAGCCATATATCTTGATCGTCGCTTGGCGTGCGCCCGCTGTGAAGCACGCCATTTCCGGGATCGCGACCTGGGGAGTACGGGGACGGTCGGATCGTTCACGATCGTGCACCGGTCGCCCGCCAGGGTAACGCTGCCATATGTCTCTGCGCTGGTCGAGCTCGACGGCGGAGGCATCGTAAAGGCCAATCTGGTCGGGGTCGATCCAACACCGGAGAGCATTTGGCTCGGGATGAGGGTTCAGCTAACGACTTTCACGGCCGGAACCGACGACGAGGGCACCGACGCGGTGGCGTTCGCGTTCGAACCGATCGGCGACGATTTAGCATGAGCGATGCTGTCTGGGTCCTTGGTGCAGCGATGACCCGCTTCGGTCGCTACCCCGAAAAGGACGTCGTGGATCTCGGAAGTGAGACCGCACTCCAAGCCCTCGACGACGCCGACGTGCGGATGAGCGACATTAATGTTCTCGCCGTCGGGAACGCCTACGAGGCGATGGGCAACAACGCCCAGCGGATCCAGAAGCAGATCGGTCAGACCGGGATCCCGGCGTACAACGTGGTCAATGCATGCGCGACAGGTGCCACCGCAGTCCGAACCGCATTGCTTGCGATCAAGGCTGGAGAGGCCGACCTGGGACTCGTAATCGGGGCGGAGCGGATGGGCAAGATGGGTCTACTTGGGGGGAGCGGGAAAGCTCAGCCGGGCCCGAAGACATATCGCGCGACCGGACGATTTGGCTCCGTGATGGGTGTTGAAGGCGTCCTCGGCACGAGCCTGATGCCCGGCGTCTTTGCCCAGGCAGGGATGGAGTACGCCGCCCGAAATGATGGCGTGGGATTTGAGCAGTTCGTCAAGGTGGCCGAGAAGAACCATGCCCACTCGGTCCTCAATCCACTCGCGCAATACCGCAAACGCTTCAGCATCGAGGAGATCAAGCGCGACGAGATGATCTCGTTCCCGAACACGAAGCTGATGTGCTGTCCGACGGGCGATGGTGCGGCGGCACTCGTGCTCGTGTCCGAGCGCAGGCTCAAGACCATGGACCGCACTCAGCGCAGACGGGCAGTCAAGATCTCAGCCTCGGTGCTGACCACCGATCCGTGGACCGAGTCGGGCCAGTCCCAGCCCGACATCAATACACTGACGCGCAACGCCGCTGACCAAGCCTACGATGTATCTGGCGTCGGGCCGGGCGACCTAGATCTAGTCGAGCTTCACGACTGCTTCGCTACCGCCGAACTTGTTCACTACGACAATCTCCGTCTATGCGAGCCGGGTGGAGCCGGCGAGTTCATCGACTCCGGTGCGCCGCGACGAGGCGGACGCACCCCGGTAAACGTGTCGGGTGGTCTGTTGTCTAAGGGGCATCCTATCGGCGCCACCGGGGTGGCAAACCTTTACGAGCTCACCGTGCACCTCCGGGATGAGGCGGGTGACCGTCAAATTCCCGGCGCGAGAGTCGGGCTTGCGCACGTACTCGGTTTGGGGTCGGTCTGTAGCGTCCACATCCTTGAGCGCTCGAGCGTCTAGTCCGTGGACGTGTCGACGAGCCGGCCCACGCAGGAGGAATTTGCCAAGCAGGCACGAACGTTCCTCGACGCGCATGCGCAGCCACGACCGGCCGCCGAGGAGTTCTCCTGGGGTGTCGGGTCCGATGCAGTCGCTCTCTTTGCCGAGCCCTCTTCGGAGGAGCGGGCCGCCGAGCTAGGAGAGGCGCGCAGGTGGCGCCGGCTTGTCTTCGACGCCGGTTTCGGGTGGCTCTCCGGTCCGGTGGAATGGGGGGGGCGCGGTTTGCCGTTGAGCTACGAGAGGACGTACACCGAGCTTGAGCGGCTTTATACGGTACCGAGCATCGGCCCATTCGCGATCGGCTTAGGTATGGTCGCGCCGACGTTGCTGGCACACGGCACCGACGATGCAAAAAGGCGCTGGCTTCGGGCGCTGTATCGCGGTGACGCAATCGGCTGCCAGCTCTTCAGCGAGCCAGGTGCGGGATCGGACCTGGCTTCAGTCACCACGTCGGCCGTGCGCGAAGACGAGTCATGGATCATCAATGGCCAGAAAGTTTGGTCATCGGGTGCCCATTTCAGCGATGTCGGGCTGGTGCTAACGAGATCGGGCGGAGGGCCCCGACACCGGAACCTGACCGCCTTCCTGATCGACATGGCTGCCCCGGGTATCGATGTCAGGCCGCTCCGGCAGATGACCGGGGGAGCGGCATTCAACGAGGTTTTCCTCAAGGACGTCGTCGTTGCTGATGATCACCGGCTGGGTGACGTCGATGGCGGGTGGAGGGTGGCCATCACGACCCTCATGAACGAGCGAGCTGCGGTCGGCGGCCCGGCGGGCGGCGGAGGCGGGGTGCTCAGCCACGCCAGGCTCGTCGGATTGGCCCGGCGGGCAGGGCGGGCGGACGATCCCATCGTGCGTCAGCGTCTCGCGCAGGTATACGTCGATCTGGAGCTCTGGCGGCTAAATCGCCGTCGCGCAGTCGCTCGCTCTGGTGCGGGGCAGATCGCCGGACCGGAAATGTCGATGGCCAAGGTCGCGCTGACCTGCAACCTGCAGTCGGTGGCCGAGCTGGTCGGCGAGCTGCTGGGACCCTGGCTCGTGGCCGACGCCGATGAGTGGGGGACGTACGCATGGACGCAATTCGTGCTGGGGGTCCCAGGCGTCAGGCTCGGCGGAGGAACCGACGAGATAATGAGGACGATCGTCGCTGAGCGCGTGCTCGGGTTGCCCAAGGAGCCCGTCCCGGATGAATGAGAGCGGTCGGGTCGCAACGACCCCGAGCGACGAGCCGCTGCGTGGAGAACCGTTCACTATGATTGTCGAGCGGGGAAAGATCCGAGAATTTGCTCGCGCGGTCAAATCAAGGAACGCGGCCTATCTCGATGACGAGGATGCGTTGTGTCCGGCGACGTTCCTGATGACCGCCGCTTTCTGGCAGCGACGTCAGCACGCGGCGCCGGGTGCTCCCTCCGAGCTTCGACGGATCCTCCATGGAGAGCAGGAGTTTGTGTTCTTCGGGCCCCCGCCGCGGGCCGGGGATGTACTCACGGGAACCCAGTACGTACGGCGGGTGTGGACGCGCAAGGGCAGCCGCGCTGGCGACATGACGTTCTATGAGGTGGTCACCGAGTTCAAAGACGGAACGGGCCGGCTGGCGGTCGAGTCCAGGGCAGTGCTGATCGAGACAGGCAGTCCTGCGGAGGGTCCGACCGAGTGACTGGTGGTTGGGAGGAGCTTTCGGTCGGTCAGGCCATGCCTGTATTCGTCGATGCCCCTCTGACGCGGACTGACTTTGTCCGCTACCAGGGCGCGTCGGGAGACATGAACCCAATCCACCACGACGACGAGTTCGCTCGGGCCGCTGGTTTCCCGACAGTGCTGTCAGTCGGCATGTTGAGCGCCGGCATCGCTGCGTCGCGACTCGCCGATTGGCTCGGCCCCGGCAGCATCCGTCGCTTCAGAGTGCGATTTCGCGAGCAGGCCTGGCCCGGTGACATTCTCACTTACACGGGCAGAGTGGTCGCCGAGCGCGAGGTGAAGGGGAAGGGTCGCCTGGTTGAGGTGGAGTTCGCCGTGGCGCGCGTCAGCGGGCGCGTGCATATCGAGGGCTGGGCGACACTTGAGATCACATGAGTGCATCACTTGCCACTGAGGCGGAAAATCCGCCGTTCGTCTTCACCGAGGAACACAAGACCATGCGTGAATCGGTTCGGAGACTGATGCACGATTGGTCCTCCGACCAAGACGTCCGCCGCACCATGGAAACGGACATCGGGTACGATCGCGTCCTCTGGTCGAAGATAGCCGAGGTCGGTCTGCTCGGTCTGCTAGTACCCAAGCGCTTCGGCGGTGAGGAATGCTCGCTCCTCGAGCTTGTGATCGTGCTAGAGGAGATGGGACGGGCGCTGCTGTGCGGGCCGTACTTCGCGACCGTGGCACTGGCGACGAACGCGCTGTTGGTCTCTGAAGACGAGGACGCTCAGAGGAGGTTTCTGCCGGCGATCGCGACTGGCGAGATGATCGCTACGGTTGCTTTGCCTGCAAGGTCCAGCCGGGGCGATGACCTGGATGTGTCGGCAACGTTGAGTCCGGACGGCTACCGCCTGACCGGGACCGCGAGGTTCGTGCCCGACGGGCACGCGGCCGATCTGATCCTGGTGAGTGCGCAGACCGAGGCAGGACCGTCGCTGTTTGCAGTCGATGGTTCATCCCTGGGCTTGACCCGTCGACCGCTTGCGACTCTGGACCTGACTCGCAAGCAGGCCGACCTGACGTTCGTCGGCGTACCTGGCTGGCGTGTAGGTCGCGAGGGCGAGGCTGATCGGCTAGTGGAGGCGGCGCTGGACCAAGCTCGAATTGCTCTCGCCGCCGAGCAGCTGGGAGGGATGCAGATCGCGCTCGACTCGGCGGTCGCTTACGCCAAAGTGCGCTTGCAGTTCGGTCGCCCAATCGGAAGCTTCCAGGCCATAAAGCATAAGTGTGCCGATATGCTCCTGATCGTTGAATCGGCGAGGTCGGCTGTTTACCACGCCGCTTGGACAGCGGCTCGGGGCTCACCTGAGGTGTGCATCGCTGCCTGCGTGGCGCAGATCTGCTGTTCCGACGGGTTCTTGCACGTGGCCCGGGAGAGCATTCACATCCACGGCGGTATCGGGTTCACGTGGGACCATCCAGCACACCTATATTTTCGGCGTGCCCATGCCTCAGCAGCCCTGTTAGGTAGTGCTGTCTGCCATCGGGAGCTGCTCGCCAAGCGATTGGGGGTCTAACACGGTTCGGGCCAGGAGTGCCCCCCAGCGGCCGCTCCGCCTACCCCGGGGTCGACCGAGGTGTTCGTCGTTCGCCACGGTGCGTCCGTGGATGCGATAGAAGGCGCGCCGTTTCCGCTCGTCGGCGGACGCGGCGAGCCGCCTCTTTCCGAGCTGGCAGCCCTTCCAGTCCGCCGCCGTCGCCGAGCGTTTGGTGAAAGAGCGCATCAAGGCCCTGTTCATTACACCGCTGGGACGAACGGCTTCCACTGCGGCGCCACTGGCGGCGGCCATCGGTTTGTGCCCCATCGTGATCGAGGATCTTGCCGAGGTTCGCTTGGGAGATTTCGAGGGTGGCGAGTACCGTCTCCGGCGCGCACGCGGGGATCCCGTCGTCCAACGCGTGTTCGAAAGCGAGCGGTGGGATGAGATTCCCGGCGCCGAGTCGCCCGAGTCGCTCGAAGTCCGTGTTCGGGCGGGAATGGAGGCGATACGCGCGGGCACGGGGGCTGACGCAGCGGCGGTCGCTGTCCTTCTTGGCGGTGTGATCGGCGAGATATGTCGCCAAACGACTAGTAGCCGGCTCTATGCCTTCCTGCACTGCGATAATGGCTCGATCACGCGTGTCGCGTTCCTCCGAGGCGACCGGTGCTGGCTTCGGTCCTTTGCAACGAAACCTCTAACCTGTCGTCGTGAGTAGCGTGCGCGCTCGCAGTGTAAACATACGTGCCGCGCGTATCGCCTCAGAAGAGAGCCTTTGTCGCCGAAGCCTAGACCGACAAGTGGCTGTTCCTCGCGGAAAGAGCCTTAGGCAAGCGAGGTTGACACCAGGTTAGTGGAGGAGTAAGGTTCCGGTTTAGCACGGTGCTAAACTCACCCTCTGGGACGTGCGCCAGAAACGACGCCACGGGATCATGCACGACTGCACGACCTTGGGCAGCGTATCACAGGGCCCCGAGCAAACCAACAAAGTGAGAGGCCACATACGGTGCCCATTGACCCGGCTCTGCAAGAGATGATCGACCGAATAGCAGTGGAGGAGACGTTCAGTAACTTCTTGCATCGAGTAGACGCACATGACTGGCTGGGCGTGCGCGAGCTGCTGGCGGAGGTTGTTGACCAGGATCTCACGTCTCTGTTGAATACTGCCCGGGCTCCGGGCCCGGTGTCCGGCGACGAATACGCGGAGTTTGTCAAAACTGGCGTGTCTGCCTTCACCGCAACGCACCACATGAGCACAAACTTCGTGATTGCCATTGCCGGCGACGAAGCTACGGCGCACTCCAAGATGTTCGCATACCATTTCATGGATGTGCCCGGTCTCACCGTGAAGTTCCACACGACACGCGGGTGGTACGATACGGGCCTGCGGAGGACTGGTGCCGGTTGGCGCATCTCGCGCATGCATATTCACCAGACGACTGGGGAAGGCTCCCCGGAGATCTATGCGCGCTTAAACTTCGCACACCTACCAGGTCCCCGAGCGCTTTCGGCCGTGCCGACCAATGTCAGCTAGTCGAGGTACCATCCGAGTTGCGCCGGGACTCCGCGCGCGGTCGACCACGAGCGACCGCCGTGGTGCCCGCATCTCAGCCTGGAAGGGGGTTCGTTTGTGTTCGTCCTGTAAGTCTACGCTTACGGGCTCGCGCGGCACACTGATTCTCAAGCCGTGACCCTCGTCCCGACCACTGCGGGTGACTGCGAAGCCGGCGCCTTAGGCGTCACGCTTTGTCACGAACATGTCACTGGTGGATACGAAGGCATGCGAGTGCAATGGCCTCATCTCTACGACCCAGATGCTGAAATGGTTCAGATCGCGCGGAACATCGAAGCTCTGCAGAAGTGGGGCGTCGCAACGATTGTCGATCCATCGTGCCTTGATCTCAACCGCAACGCCCACTTGAGCCTCGCCGTAACCGAGAGCACCGGGATGCGCTTCGTCCTGGCGACTGGAGTGTATGGCGTGGCCTATCGGCATTTTGGTGCTCACATCAAGCCGTCGGCAAATGTGCTCGTCGATTGTTTCTTGCATGACCTGGAAGAGGGGATTCAAGGTAGCGGGGTCCGCGCGGCTTTCCTGAAATGTGCGTGCGACCGCCCAGGCCTAACGCGGGATATCGAGATGGTGCATCGGGCAGTCGCCCAAGCGTCGCTGAAAAGTGGGGCCCCGATCATGGCTCACTCCAACCCGAAATTCGCCACGGGTCTCGAGCAGATGTCTCTGTTCCATGCGGAAGGGGTGACCCCATCAAAGATCCAGATGGCTCACACCGGCGATACTGACGATTTGGATTACATCGAGCGCCTGCTCGAAACCGGGTGCTTCGTGGGCTTGGATCGGTTCGGACTCGATGTCTTCCTTTCGACTGAGCGACGACTCGCAACCCTCGCTGCGCTGGTTGAACGGGGACACGGTGAGCGTTTGATGCTTTCACAGGACTGTTGCTTCGTTCTCGACGGTATGGACGACGCGACGCGCCGAGCTTTCGCACCCGACTGGCGTCCAACGTTCCTCTTCGAGACGGTACTGCCCGCGGCCCGCCGGTTGGGGGTACCTCAGGATCAGCTCGCCGCGATGGTGGGCAGCAACGTGCACGCGTGGCTCAGTGCGTGAGGGACACATTTGCACTGAGGGGATGTGTGTGACCGGACGGTGGAAGCGACCATCGCTCCCGGGCGACACGCCGGCGCGCGGGTGCGGAAAGGAGAAAGATGAGAGTGGTACGCGTCGCAGTGGGGCATCGTGTTCCCGGCCCACTTGGGTTCGCGTTGGCTGCAGAGGAAGCTGATCTTGCCGAGTACGTGGAGGACGTGGTCACGGACCGGCTGGGAAGGCTGGAGCCCGGCCTCGAGGAGAGTGACGAGCCGTCGGGCGAGATCTCCGACGTGATCCGGTCAAGCGGGCTCTGGGCCCACTTCGTGCCGAAAGAGTACGGGGGTGCAGGCATGTCAGTGGTTAAGATCTGCCTCGTGCGTGAGCGGCTCGCCTATTCACTCGTCTCAGCTGACGAGATCTTCGTCGCACAAGGCATCCCAATCCAGCCGGTGGTGCTATTCGGGACCGAAGAGCAGAAGAGAGCCCATCTCCCTGCCGGCGTGTCTGGGACTCGGACGTTCGCGTTCTGCCTGTCCGAGTCCGCCGCTGGCTCAGACATACTTGGCATCAACACCACGGCTGTGCGAACCGACGACGGATTCATGCTTCGCGGTAGTAAGCGTTACGTTTTCCAAGGGTCACTTGCGGACACGCTACTGGTATTTGCGAGGGCCGGTCGTGCCCGCAGTGACGGGCTGTCGGCGTTCTTGCTCGATCGACCGGCCACGGGCTTGACCTGGAGTCCGCTCCCTCTTCTCGCCCGAGGCCCGGAGACAGAATTGACGTTCACCGACTGCGTAATACCTCCGGAGAGCCTGTTGGGACAAGAGGGGCAGGGAGCGCGAGTGGCGCTGGCGAATCTCGATCGGCTACGCCCCACCGTTGGCGCCGCTGCGGTGGGCATGGCTCAGCGAGCGCTAGACGAAGCGTGCCGCTTTCTTGAAACGCGCCGGGCGTTCGACCGACCGCTTTCAGGTTTTCAGGCCCTGCGCTTCGCACTTGCCGAGGCGGCGGCAGAACTCGACGCCGCCCGGTCGCTTGTGTATGGAGCTGCCCGGTTTGCGGACCAGTATCCCGACGCGCCAGAGGTGCGAAGCAATTCGGCAAAGGCCAAACTGTTCGCGACGGAGGTCGCCCAACGCGTTGTCGACACGGCGCTGCAAATGCACGGGGGAACGGGGCTGCTCCGCGGCAGCATCACTGAGCAGCTCTATCGCGCGGTCCGAGCAATGCGGATTTACGAGGGCACGAGCGAGATCATGAAAGTGGTGATAGCGAGATCGCTTTTGCCCGAGTAACGCGTGAACCGCTGGGGCACAGGGAGATCAAGTATTCGCCGACAGCGCGTTCGTTGTGCGCGACCGCGAGGATGCGTTTTCCAGGACATGCACGGCTAGGTCTGACCCGTTGCCGGCCACGCCCGCAGCGACGAAAGCGGCGAGGTTCGGCCGAGTCGGCGACCCGGGCAGGGGCGGCGCCGCCCGGGCGAGCTGCAAAGACGCCCAAGCCCGTAGGGCTGTGCCGGAACGGCGATCGCCGGCTTGCCGCCGCCGGGTGGGGTCGGTTGGCGGGCATGTCTCATGCCCGCGTTGCTGTTCTCAAGATCGCTTCTAGCCATCTGAGCGTGGGCCGCCGGCGACGCAGACGACCGGTTTCCGCCGCCCAGCGCGATCCAAGCGGCGCTTGCCCAAACGCCCCAGGCCGCGCAACGACTGGAGTCTCCTACCAGGGCAACGACCTCGCCCATTGGTATGTGGCAGGCATATCAGCGACTGCTGCTTTTCATGGTGGCCGTCGGGAAAACGGATTCGAGGGTGCTGAGCGGCCGCGATCGCGTCGACGTGTCCGTTCGTGGCGGTCGCCGGTGGTCTGGTCTCGGGCCGCGTGCGGCCAGTCCCAGCCGCCTCAGGTCCCTGTGGGGGCTCTTCGGTGACTGTGTAGCTTCAGGAGGTTCTGGCCTGTGGTCATCAATCGCCACTTGCTGTGCACGGCGGCGTGGCCTCTTCGGTGAAACCGGGTGAGTTTTCGGTTGAACACGGTCTGCGCGAATACGGGCTCGACTGTTACTTGTCGTTTTCGGTAGAGGCGGTGGCCGTTCTCGGTCGCGAGCAGGTAGCGCATCCAGGTGTATCGACCGCCGTCCCACCCGGGTCGGGCGTTTTTGCGCTTGCCCGCGTCGGGTGGGATCAGCAGCGGGATCCCCTGGGCGGCGAGATGGTCCATCTGCTCGTGGTGCCAGTAGCCGGCGTCCGCGACCACGACTTCGGGCTTGTGGAAGATCCCGATCTGGCGTAGCTGGCGGCGGGCCGCGGTGATCATCGGCTCGAGATGCCCGAAGTCCGGGGAGTCGGTGTTGATCTCCGCGGCGATCACGATCTGCTACTCGGTCACGACCGCCTGGGCGTTGTAGCCCTGCTTGTAGCCGCGCGGGCACTTGAGGTTGCGGGAGTCCGGATCGGTGATGTTCACCGATCCTTCGGGCACCTCGGGCGGAACGAACGGTCCGGTGGGCGGCCGAACCGCCGGCCGTCCTTCATCACCCCGCGTGCCCGGTAGGCCTCGTAGGCGGCGTTTGCGTCGACCATCGCCTGGTGCTCTTCCTCCAACCGCCGCTTGCCGACAAGCAGCTGCTCACGTCGGGATTTCGGGACCGGACGCGGGTTCGCGGCGCGATGCTCGTCCAGTTGATCGCGCGCATCGCGGATCCACCCGCGGCGACCCTCAGGACCGTTCATGAGCCGCCCGACGTCGAGCTCGACCCCTGAGCCCGCATCGTCATCGCCCGACGGCGGGTCTCCCTTCGGCGGCTCCTCTTCCTCTGCATCCAGCTCGATCTTGGCCCGCCGGAACGCCGCCTGTCGCCCCTCCGGGGTGCGCAGCTCCTCGGGGACCTCATCACCGCGCCGGTCCTTCCCGAACCGCTCATCCTCCTCATGGTCGACCCGTTCGGCCTCGGCCAGGAGCTCCTTGGCGATCCGCCGATAGTCCCGGTTGGCGTGCTGCGAGGCGTTCGCGTGCTGCTTCATCCCATCCACCGCCAACAGACCAACCCGCACCAGCCCCGCCTTCCGGCACAACCCCAACACCCCCGTGAACAACTCCGCCAGCGCCCGCTCGTGCCGACGTCCGAACTCCGCGATCGTCGAATGGTCCGGCACCCGCCGCGCCGTGATCACCATGAACGCCACATCCTCACGACACTTGCGCTCGATCTCCCGCGAAGACTGGATTCCCTTCGAATACGAGTACAGAAGCAACGCCACCATCACCCGGGGCTCATACGCCGGCCGGCCGTGACCATCAGACCGATACACGCCATAAATCCCGCTCAAATCCAGCTCATCAACCGCTCCCAGGACCGTCCACACCAAGTGATCCGCAGGCACCCACTCCAACAACGACGGCGGCAACAAGAACGACTGCTCACGATCGCACGCGATGAAGTTCTGAGGCATACCGGAATTCCACAAAACGCGCCGGACGGCACTTTTCCGGACAGCCACCATGCTGAGGGGCGGCGTCCTCGACGCCAGAATGGGCGCGACACTGACCGCTTCCGGGCAATCTCGGCAGCGCCGCCGTCGCCCAGCGCGACCCCTCTGGTTTGAGCGGTCGCTAGGGCGGCGTCAGCGGCGATCGTCCCCGAAATCATGGCGTTCAAGCCTGCGATGTAATGCCGTGGTTCCGCGAGACGGACGGTCGCAGCCATGAGCGAAGATGAGAGCATATCCGCGTCGGATTCGCTGGAGGCGAGCCCTTCCGGACGATCGCTTCCACCTAGGCGCGTAGGTGTCACACGGCGATCGCCTTGGCGACATCTGAATCACGCCGATCGTCGCGGGCCGGGCGTTGCCCGCACGATCGCATTCGCGCGGGCCGGCCCTCGGAGGCGGAGCCGACCGCGCTTGCGCAATGCCACGCACGCGATTACGCCGACCCAGCCGGGTATGACGATCGCATTCGGGGCGCATTCGCTGTCACGTGCACAAGTCGAGAAAGTGTCGGGCAGCTCCTGAGGAACAGTTCCAGCGGACAGTAGCGCCAGGCGGTGAGCTGCGGGAGCGCGCTTGTTCTAGTCCGTCTACTTGCCAGCGGCCCTACGCAGCATTGTCTGTAGGTCGAGGTAGTCCTTGAGCTCCAGCCGGAACGGGAGCTCCTCCTGAAAGCGCTTGGCATCGGGACTGAAGAACGAGGTTGTAGCGATCAATCCAGCGTTCGCCTTCTTTCCCTCAACGGCGCCGTACAGCTGACGCACTACGCCGACGCCGATGGGTCGATGACGCGCGTTCCTCTTCACGTCAACGAGCGTGAGCAGGCTGCCGGCGAGGGTGTGCTGAACGACATACAGGTCGACACTGCCATCTCGTATCTGCTTCGTGAGCTCGACAGAGCCTTCCCGCTCAACAGCTCGGCCACAAGCTCCTCGAACTGCCGAGGCCGCAATTCGTACACCAGCTCTGGTTGGGCGGCGAGCCGCCTGATGAGCTCGTCGCTGACAGCGCAGACTCGGATGTCGAGTTCGCGCTTCGCAGGCGCCTGGCTGCAAAGCGTTGGGGAAGACCGTGTCGATGACCCGCTCTCGGAGCTGGGCCAGCGCGTCGTCCACGGAGTTCCTAATAGCCACCTTGCAAGCAACAGCAGTGTACGCGGGGAGCCATCGGCTGCCGCTACTAAGCTGCCGAGTACGTCGCGATGTACATCCCAGCCGGCGGCCGCGGCGCGCTCCTCAAGCAAGGCCATCAGGTCAGCTTGGGAGAGTGGACCAAGCACAATCCGGCGCCAGCGCGCTGGGTCGTCCCTGTGTTGTAAGAACTACGCCACCCCTCGGCTGGAGCGCGCGTATGCGCTCGACCAATCCCACCACCTGCTCGAAGGGAAACGGCCCGTCTCATCCAGCAGGATGAGCGCGCGCGCGTCAGGCGGAAGTTGGCTGAGGAGCTCTTCGGGGTCGGGGACAGACGCCAGCCGCATCGAACGCAACCAAGCCAGCGAATGCACGTGAACGGCGTCGGGAAGCCGAGCTCCCGCGCCACCTCGCTCCCCAGCGCCCGAAGGAGCAGAGTCTTGCCGCTACCAGGCATGCCCTCGACGACTACGGGCTCCGTCGCGCCGGCGTCCCACCAGGCGAGAAGCTCGCTCAGCTCGGGACGAGGGACCCACGAGGGACCCACTTCGGACCAGGGGTCAATCGAAAACGACTCTGACGCTCTTGCACGTGCGGACGGTCGCACGTCGGGCAGCATCACGATCAGCATCACTCGGCCGGACGGGCAACCCGTCTTCAGGCTCCCCCGGGCTGACCGCACGGCGTACCTTGAGACGATGGACTTCGACTACGACGAGTGGCTCAGCGAGCTCATCCAAGAGGGCCTGGAGCAGTTGCTCAGCAAACTGACTCCTGAGCAGTTGGCCGAACTCGAAGACAACGCAGAAGCAATCGCCTCGAACGCGGTCGCCAAGGCGATCGATGGCGCCGCGAAGGGTATGGTGGAGACGCTCAAGGCTGATGCTCCGGCGATGCTGGCGCACCGCAAGAGCGGCCAGGCTGAGTTCGAGCGTCGGCTCGCGGAGCACTGGGCCGAGGCGTTCGCCCTTTCGGAGATGGTGATGAAGGTCGCCCACGAGATTGGTGAATTCTTCTACGAGAAACACTGCCCGCCAAACGGGGTGCACGATTACGTCTTCGAGGCGCTGGGACGCCTATTAGCGCGAGCCTGCCGGATAGCCGAGGAGGTACTCGTTCTGCTCAAGGCCGGGTACGGGCAGGGAGCGCTCGCGCGCTGGCGGGCGCTGCACGAGGTCGCCATCGTGGCCGACTTCATCGCGGAGAACGGCGATGAGTGCGCGGAGCGCTACTTCACACATGAAGGTGTCGAGAGCTGGAGGGCGATGCAGGAGTACCAAGAGCACGCCGCCGCCCTGGGCCAAGAGCCCTATTCGGAAGAGGAGGTTGAGTCCGCCAGGCAGCAGTACGAAGCGTTGTTGGAGCGCTACGGGCGGCGCTTCGCCGGCGCCTACGGCTGGGCGCAGGAGGCAGTCGCCGCCAAGGACGCTCGGTATGCGAAGAGAGACGTGACGTTCTCGGCGCTTGAGGCGGGCGTGGGCACGCCGCACATGCGGCCCTACTACCGGATGGCATCGCACGGGGTCCACGCGAATCCCAAGGGCGTCATGTGGGCGCCGGATCTCTTGCCTGCCGACCGCGGCCTCGTGTTGCTCACGGGCCCGAGTCCGGCGGGCCTGGCCGATCCTGGCCACTCCACACTCATCTCGCTCACGAGAGTGACCGCGACCACGCTCGCGTCCAAGCGAGGTGAAGCAACGGGGCTTCTCGTCATGGTCCTGCTTCAGCTCACAGACGAGGCCGGCGACGCATACCTGCGGGCTCACAAGAAGCTGGAGGAGGACGAGACGGAGGGTGGCACGGCCTCTGACAACAGCCGCGCTTGAGACGGCAGTCGCCTCTCCTTCCCCGCCCTAACCGCCGCCTCTGGCGATAGCGTCGGGCCGGTCATGCGAACGGTCTTTGGTGTCGAGTGGGAGCAGCTAACCCTCAAGCATGTGCGGGAATTCCTTGCGGGTGCGCCCGACGAGGGCCTGACCTGGGAGGCTAAGGGCGAGGAGCCCCGTGCCGGCGGGAACAGGCTACGCCCGGAGTCAGTGCAGCGCGCGGTCTGCGGTCTCTCTAATCAGGTGGGAGGCTGGGTCATTCTCGGGGCTCGACGGCAGGGTGAGGACTGGGAGCTGCCGGGGATTACGGCACCGGCCACAGAGACCGGACTGTGGATTGACCAGGTCCTGATGCGGCTCCGTCCCGTCCCGCGTTGCGCGCACCGGAACTGGTCGCTCCGGGATGGCGGGGTTGTGGCCGTCATCCAGGTCCAGCCTCTCGCGCGGACACCGTGCATGACCGCCAGCGGTGGTGTCTTCGAGCGCGTCCGTGGGCAGACGCTGCCCGTGACGGATCCCGTGCGCCTGCACGAGCTGATCACGCGTGGCCAGCGCGCCCGTGAGCGCGCCGAGGCCTTCGCCAAGCGGGCTGCGGAGACTGGCAGCGTCGGACCCTACGCGAACACGCGGGTGCGGTTGAGCATCGGCCTCGCCGCCACCAGCTATGAGCCCGACATTGGTTCCCGCTTATTTCACTCCCGCTTCCGCGCGGCGTTAGAGAAACGGGTCGAGACTCGACTGTTTCGTGAGCTCCACTGGACGCCGGTGGGTGACCCGTCATCCATCATCCAACAGGACCACATACAGTGGGCGCACGAAGCCGAGCAGCTGTACTGGGTGGTTCGGCCTTCGTGGGATGGGAGCGTCGGCGTGCAAGCGGCGCTGAAGCCCGAGGTTGATGCCGTGTTCTCACTGTTCAATTTCGCCGTCTGGCCCACGTGGAAACTGGCAGCCGACCTCGTTGTACTCCTCGGCAGTTACGGGCCGGCCCATCTGTCCTTCCTCCTCACCGTCCGAAACCAGTCGATGCAGGCACCGTATGGCCGCACCATCGCCCCGTTCGGACACGAAACGCTATTCGCGGCCCTACGAACCGAGACCCGCATCGAGCCCGAGACGGCGATTGCCCAGCCCACGGACGAGGAAATCGCCTCCGTTCAGCGGGAGCTCCTGCGCGCGGCTGGGAAGTGGGTGTTCGAGCGCGTGCCCGACCCGCCAGCCGCTCCGGCAGTTGAGCTGTCGCCAACACCGCCTCCGTGGTTGCGAGCAACCTGAAGCCGCCGCGTCGCGCGCTCACTAGGGACGAGGAGCACAGCTCTTACTAGACTGCTCCTTGCTCACGAAGGAAAGAAAGTTGATCACCGGATGCCGCCCACGCGGGCATGACTGAGGTCGCAGTTGCGCCCTTGACCTGACGAGTGCTCTTGTCTTGACGGCGGCGCCGATAGCGCGATTGCTTACCGACGCTAGGAGTCGCCCGGCACCCGGCCCCCGCGCTATCGCAATGCCGCTCAGCGAGCAGCGCGGACTTGGCCGGATGCTTGCACACCGTCCGGCTAACCTGTCTGCCCAACGGACAGGCCCACGGGGTGACGCCGAGACGCCGTGGCGTCACGGCAGCGGCCGGACAGGGTTCGTCGGAAGTACCACCGTGGGTGCGCACCGATATGGGTAGCCCGCATCGGGTGAATTGCGAGCAGCGATCCAAGATCCGGCCCGTTCAGTCTTCGGGCGCCGGGGTGACCGAAACCGCATCCGGGCCCCGATCCGCCGGAGGTGTGCTGTCTGTTGCGGTCATCCTGCGGAGCGGAGCGCCACCGCGCGCCAGCTGCCGTGGACCCGACCGAGGATGCTGATCACCTGGTAGGTGTTTTGTTCGTCGGTGACGTTCGCGCTCGCCAGCCACCCTTTGCCGTCGGGTGTGAGCGCGAGGCTCGCGATCCGGGGGTTTCGCGCGCGTACGGTCGGCGGCACCCGCGGCGGGTGGGCCGCGAGCTCGGCGCGCAGCCCGCTGGTAACCCGGCGGAGCTGCTCGATGCCGGCGTGGCCGTAGGTGAAGGCGAGGTAGCCGCTCGTGAACGTCATCGCCGTGTCGCGTGCCGCGCGCGGGCCCGTCGGGCGCGCAGCCGGGGAGGGGGAGGCGATCAGGATGTCGGGGTCGGGTGCGACCAGCTCCGCGAGTTGCCATCCGGCTCTGGTCGGTTCGAGCAGTAGCCTGGCCGGGAGGACGAACCGGCCGCGAGGGTCAGTGACCGCGAACTGTGCCGTCCAACTGGTGGCGGCTCCGCCGACGCTGATCAGCTGCACTCGCCTGATGTGCAGGCGTGCGGGGAGAGGCCCGCTGTGGCGCACCATCGCGGCTGCCGCTGGTGAGAGCGTCGGCAGCCGCAAGCCGGGGAGCCGATTGGCCAGGTAGTGGGCGTATGCCTTCGCGAACGTCACGGCGGTGGTCCGCGCATCCAGGCCCCGCCGCTTCGGCGCCCGTGTCGTCGGTCCCGCGGCCGTGGTCGAAGGGATCCGGGCGGCCGCCGCGCGGGTCGTTCGGGTGCGCGAGCTCGTCGGCGGTTGCAGGGCGGCGATGCCGATGACGAGCAGGCAGAGTCCTGCCAGGAGCGACCGCCTCGGGATGCTGCCGCGTCTCATAGGCCCGGGGGGTGTCGTTCGGTCCAGCTGTTTCCGTCGTTCAGCTGGGCCGTGAGGATCGATGTGGGCTGCCAGCGCGGCCCGCTGCCCGAGGGCATCGTCGGGGCGCCGAATCTGGAGGTGTCGAGCAGGATGCCGGCGATCTCGATGAACGCGTGCCCGCCCGATGCGAACACGGTGATCCACCGGCCCGGGCCGGGATTGCCGTAGCTCTCGAGCATCCCTGAGTCGCCGGCGATCCCGTTGCCGACATCGACCTGCGGGGCGTTCAGCCCGGCGTTGTAGAGCACGAAGTCGGTCGATCCCGAGCAGTCATAGGAAGACATCACCGTGGTGAGCATGTTCGGCTCGCGCTCAGTGCTGTAGCTGGTGTCGATGATCTGGTTGCCGGCCGCGATCGCCGCCTGCACCGGGGCGGGCGCGTCCTGGGGTGCCGCGGCGAGCCCGTCGGGGAGGATCCGCGCCGCCGACCCGGGCGCGGTCGGACCGGCCGCAACGCAACCCGCCTGCGGGGCGGCCTGGGACGCGTCGATCGTGACCGCGGCGCTGCCCGCCGCTTGGCTGTAGCGCTGGGCGAGCTGCTGGACCTCTGAGACGTACCAGCCGGCGTGGTTGTAGGCGTAGATCGCCCGCGGCCAGTCGCCCGGCGCGCCGTTGGCGTGCAGATCGTTGGCGGCGGCGAAGATCGCGTCCCACGGGTCGTAGGGGTCGGGTGGGGCGCCGGGCTCGGACGGGTCGGCGGAGACGGCGTACTGAGCCCACGTGCCGGGCTCGAACTGCATCCATCCGATCGCGCCCTGGCTGGAGGGGGAGAGGTCCTGGCCGAAGCTCGTCTCCACGTAGTTGATCGCGGCCAGGTACGCCCATCCCTGCGGTCCTAGCTGGTAGGCGCCGGCCGCCTGGTCGTAGATCCCGAGCAGACTGGCGGGAATCCCCGGGGCACTGCCGGGACCAGCGGGCCCGTCGCCGCCGCACTGTGCCTGTGAGCCGGCGGCGGCGACCAGCAGCAGGACCGCCACCATCGGCAGCCCGATGGTCAGCGCGATAGCGATCACGAACAGCCGTCGCACCGCTCACGGTGCCGCGCTCCGCCGATGCCCGAGCATGCGAGGGTCGTCGCGATCAGGTAGACGGCGAGCAGGTGCGCCAGCCCGTCCGCGAGCTCGGCGGGCACTAGCGTTCGGTCGTCGGCCGTGGCGCTCGTCGCGCGGGTCAGCGCGATCGCCGCCCGTCGCGCGTGGTCCAGCAGCGCTGGGACGTCAGCCTCGAGCGGGCGGGCGAGCCATGCGCCGGCCCGCTCGAGCGCTCGGTCAACCCACACGCCGGGTTCACAGCCGGTTTCGCGGGCGTGGGTTTCGAGCGCCCGATGCGCGAGCCGGAGCGCCCCCGCGGCGATCACCCGCACAGC